>BNJT01002474.1_pt1 | contig 321537 bp, 310 predicted proteins | sample 8540491 | NCBI WGS metagenome assembly BNJT01 (sample SAMD00202455, study PRJDB9452) | human saliva metagenome | host: Homo sapiens | reverse complement strand
TCGAGAAAAACTTATTAAAAATTCCTAGTCCTCTCTGCAAATAAGCATAAAATCACTATAAAAAGCAGATTGTCAGTTAGTAGTAGATTTTTAGTTGATTAAGATATAATATCATGCTTCGTTGCATACTTGCTGATCACTTTGCAGCAAAAAATATTGGAGAAACCGTGAAACTCTCAGGATGGGTAAACAAGAGCAGAAACCTTGGAGGAATGCTCTTTATTGATCTTAGAGATAGATATGGAATTACTCAGATTACTCTAGATCCTGCAAAGGTAAATTTTTGAACTCCCAGAAATCAAGGCAGAATATGTCCTCCAGGTAGAAGGGAAAGTTATTGCAAGACCTGATACCATGATCAACAAAGATATGATCACCTGAGAAATCGAGGTAGAACCAACAAAAATATCAGTTTTTCAACTTGTAAAGAGTTGCCTTTTCTTTTTCTGTAGATCATGAAAAATCCAGTAGGTGAAGATCTTAGACTTGAATATCGCTATCTTGATCTAAGAAGAAAAGACCATGAAAGAAAATGCAGTAATGAGGCATAAAATCGTGATAGAAACCATGAATTTTTGATAAAAAGAGTTTTTGCATTTAGAGACGCCAACTTTTGTAAAAACACCCCAGAAGGATCTCGTGAATATGTTGTTCCTGCCAGATTCGAACCAGGAAAAATTCTTTTTGTACTTCCTCAATCTCCTCAGCAGTTTAAGCAAATGCTCATGGTAGCTGGATTTGATAAGTATTTTCAGATTGCGAGGTGTTATCGTGATGAAGATCCTAGAGGAGATCGCCAACCTGAATTTACCCAAGTGGATTTTCGAGCTTTCTTTTGTAGAGCAAGAGGATATTTTGGAGCTCATTGAAGAATATTTTATGCACTTGTCTGCAAAATTTTATCCAAAACAAAAATAAAGCTGAACCATTCCCAGTTCTCACTTGGAAAGAAGCAATGGATTTATATGGAATAGATGATCGGAACTCAGAGTAGATAACTTTACCTTTCACGAAGTAACTGATCTGGGCAAAAAAGTCAGATTTTACTGTTTTTCAACAAGCACCTTGTGTAAAAAGCACTTGTCTTGCCTAAGGAAATGGGAAGATCAGAAGTGGGAAAAAATACGAATTCCTTGCAAAAATCTTTCGGATCAAAGGGAATGCCTTGGCTCTGCTTGAGCAAAGAAGAAGGATTAAAAGGATCAATTGCAAAATTTATCGATGAAAGCGACTCTTGAAAAACTCAAACAGCTCACTGGAGCTACTGAAGGAACAACCATCATCTTTCAGGCTGACACTTGGCTCAAGGCTTGTGAGTATCTTGGAAAAGCTCAGAATTGAGGCAATCAAGCAGACTTTTGACCTATTAAAAGGTAAAGAAGATGAACTGGCTTTTTTTGTTTTGTAGTAGATATGCCTCTTTTTGAAGAGGGAGATGATGGGGGAACTGGGAGCTACCCACCATCCATTTACCAAGCCAACAGACAAAGATATTGAATTTTGTAAAGAAGCTAGGAAACAAGATTGCAAACGGAAAAAAATGACCAACGAAGAAAGAGAGCAACTCCTTGAAGTAAAGTCTGATTCTTATGATATTGTATTGAACGGATATGAACTTGGTGGTGGAAGTATTAGAATCCACGACGCAGAGCTCCAACATGCAATTTTGCACTTTTTGGGACTCAGCGAACAACAAATTCAAGAAAGATTCGGACATTTGCTCAAATGTTTTGCTTTATAGAGTGTCTACTCACGGAGGATGCGCCTTTTGGACTTGATAGAATTGTGATGCTTTACCAGAATATGGAAAACATCCGTGAAGTAATCTCTTCCCTAAAAATCAGAAATACCGCGACTTGATGCTCAACGCTCCAAAGTGATATCGGAGAAGGATTGATTCATGAATTGGGACTAGAAGTTTTACCACAAGAAGAATAATAGAAAAAGAAGTCTGAACGAGAAATGAGGTTCTTTATCAGACTTCTTTTATTTTTATGAAGATTATTGTTGAACTCCTGGTGTAAGATCTGAGCTTGGAATTTCTGAAGTTTGCTCGAGTTTATCTAGAGAGGTTGTATTTTCCGTTTCAGTCTGAACTGGAGCTTATGGAACTCATGCACCAGCAATCTGATCAATTTTTGTTGATAGGATTTTGAACAAATTCCTTAGTATTTGCAAGGGCTTCAGATCCCATATCCTTGGTTTTTGAATTACTTGTCCAATTCCTTGATGGAGCTGAGAGACCAAGCCTTGTTGATCTGAGTGATTTTCCTGAGACTGATTTAAGGTTTCTGAAACCTGATTGACTACAGGGAGCAGTGATATTTTTGGAGCTTGATTTACCACATTTTGAGTAGCATTTTGCACTGCAGAAACTGGATTTTCTACAAAATCAGTAGCATGATCTTTTATATTGAGATTGCTTTGTGTTGAGTTCTCCACAATCTGAGATCAGACTTGTTGTGTTTTTAAGCGTAGCTTCGACTGATTGTGTTGCTTGTGAGGCAAGATTTTGTGCAGTTTGAGCGGTTTGCTGAGCAACATTGGAAACCGTATTCGCAATATTTCCTGGTGCAGAAGCCACCATTTGTGTCTGCTGAATTTGCAGTGTTAACCACCGTATTTGAAAATATTTTGAGTAGTATTTACGACAGAGTTGGTAATTTGCTGTGTTTTTGCCAAGAGTCCTTGGGTACTAGCAACAAGCTTGTCAAAGAATCCAGGTTCTGACTTGGCTTGTAATGGGGCAGATTGCCCAGCTTGAGGGAGCTTGCTGTGAAACAGTATTTGCACTCAAGACAAAGGATCTGGCTGTCCAGTCGCTTTTGCAATAAAAAGAAGCTGAACTTTTGAGCATTCTATCAAAGAAACCTTCTTTTTTTGGTTGAGAATTTACGAGCTCAAATCTACTGTTTTGAGGAGTTTGTTGATTTTTCTGGCATTGTATTTTTGTAGAAACTAAAATAAGTTCTTATATTCATTATAGCTGTTTTTTATATTTGTCAAAAATGAGAGAATTTTACTTGTATTAAAGCTTAAGTTCTGCACAATGGAATCAGATTTCTTTTTCTCTATTTTGAATAAAAAGATTTTAACTGGATTATAAGAACTAAAAAATGAATAAAATCCTGATCTGTAGCTATGATACTACATTCCTCCCAGAGAAAAACTCCTGAAGCGACATGCCGAGATATTAAATGTGCGGAAGAAATCACGATTGCTCCTGGAGAGATCAAACTCGTAAAAAGTGGAATCAAAACCTATATTCCTACAGGTCGATACTGTAGAATGTATGCTAGAAGCTCTCTTCCCCTCAAAAATGGTCTCATGCTCGCAAATAGCGTAGGAATCATTGATAGCGACTATAGAGGAGAATATCTTATGCAACTTTTTAATTGCACGCAGGAGCCAATTACGATAGAAATGAGACTCTGTCAGATCGAATTTTGCCCACATTATCGAGGAAATCAACAATTTGGAACGAGCGATATCCCAGCAATTGAAACCCATGTAGATGTCGACCTTTGGGAAAGATTTGATGAAGAATTTAGCTCAGAAAGAGGAAGTCATGGATTTGGATCAACAGGGAAAAACTAATTTCTTATCCATAAGAGAGAACTAACTATCTCTAAACATTATAAAAATCAAAAATCAGACTTTTTATTTTTCGTTTTCTATTGACGATGAAATCACTTATAAAAAACACCAACTCAAATCAAAAATATTACAGAATCTTGTAAATACCTCACAGAACTGCTTTATACCCTCAAAGATGAGACTAAAAGCTGGAGTTAGCTTGATTGAACTTGAGGAATTTTGCGGATCAATGGATCAAAAAGAGAAATTTGAAAAGGAGCATTTTAAAGGGATTTGAGTGATTCCCTGCGAATCTTTGCCTCTCGGTAAATGACTGTGTAGTCCATGGAATCCCAGATGATACGATTTTTGAAAAATGGAGACTTGCTCAAAATTGATGCAGGATTGATTTATGAAAAGGGAGTTTCTGACTCTGCCATTAGTGTAATTGTGGGAGATGCTAGTGCAAATCCACTTGGTACAGATCTGATTAGAGCAACAAAAGCTTCTCTTGATCGTGGAGTAGCAACTATCAAAACCGGTGGTTTTTGCCTACGATTATGGGAAAGCTGTCCTCAATACGGTTACCAATGAAGGATTCAGAGTTTTGAAGACTTTAAGTGGGCATGGAGTAGGGAAATGATGTGCATGAGATGCCTCTTTTTCTCAACTACCCTCTGTCAGCGCGATGAAAAAATCCAATGGACTCCTGGAATGGTCGTAGCTTTGGAACCAATTACTGCAGTAGAATCCGACGATGTCGTATATCATGAGAGCGACTGGAATCTCTACTGTAGAAAAAGGAGATCTTGGAGCACAATGGGAATATACGGTTTTGATCACTGAAAATGGACCTGAGATTTTTGGCTGGAGTAACTGAGGATTGGTATTAGAAAAAGAGGAGAAAACACTCTCCTCTTAATTACTAATCCTAATTTCTCTTTGATTTGTTTGTTATCACCAAGATCCTTTGAGATCTTCCACAACAGACCCTGAGGCTGAGATAAGTAAAGAATCGAGGTCTGTTTTTTCCGATCAAAAACTTACCCTATCTGGCGTATCATCTCCCTCCATAGCTACAAAGGGATTTTTGTGATATCGACCGTTGATTCTGCCCATTTTCAAAACTTTCATTAAAAACCAAGAATCTGTTGTTAGTTGAAGAGAAGGCTGAGTCCTAGGTTTTGTCCAAGGAAATGTAAACTCATAATCACAGTCTGAATCTCCTTGATTTGTTGCCTCAGCATAGCCAATACATGAGACATTACCTGCACCTCAATAGTTGTTCTCACCTTATAAACATGAGGGAGAACAATAACCTCTCGTCTCTGCAGTCCTTATTGCTTGTGGACTATCAGGGGGAGGATTTCTGATTTGCATGATCAATTAGTTTTTAGATTTTCCCTTTTTGCAAAAGAGCGAATAAGGGCATCAAATTCTTGAGGAGGTGCATTATCAATGACATCAAGAATTTCTCCAGAGGATGCTTGATTGACTTGCTTTGTTGAGATACTTCTTGACAAGAGCATTTACTGCCAAAGAAGTTGCGAGACTCAAATCGTAATCATCTTTTGAACTCCAATTAGAATTTCATCCGCATGATGGGAACCTCCCAATTTTACGAATTCATCTGCCAAAAGATTCATAACTGCCTCAAGTTCTCCTTGAGAAAGATCCTTCCAGTTGGGAAGTGTGTCTGGCTGATCTGAGAGTGCCAAATCTGCCAACAAACCATACTTATTCTGAGAGATCAAAGTAGAATACTCCCTTGATCAAGTCAGAATTTTGGAGCTTTCTCGCTCTTGTTCGTGAAGAAGCTCACTAGAACAAGCAAAAAGCATTACCATACTGAGGAGAATCGTAATTCCCCATTTAGTTTTCATAAAAATACTGTTTTAAATGTTATAAGAAAATAGGATTAGTATCTCTGATGCAGAGATGACAATAGTATACTAATACTAATACTAATATCAAGAGAAATATATAATTTCTCCCTTGCTTTTCTAAAAGAAACGATATAAGAACATTAAGTTGATTTTAATGAGATAGGAAACATGATGAAAAAAAGCACGAATTATTTGATCATGTGTTGGACTTTTATTTTTTTGATATATTGAGGAATAACTTGGCGATTAAGCTTTTAGAGCTCCTCACTCAGATCCTTACCAAAACTGCATTACCATCGATGAATATCTCGATCAAGCAGTAAAAGTATCATACAAGAGAATTTGTTACTTATTACAATCAGCAGTATCTGGATCGAACAAAGAAGCTCCAAGTTTGCTGGGGTGAAAAAGTTCCCATAGACAGAGATCAAATTTTTAATCCTTTTTCTCCACACTGAGATTTTTGGAGATTTTGAGAGATTTGGGTGGAAAAATAACACAACGCTTGCAAGTCTTGCTCCTGGTGTCAAAAGTCCAGTCGTAACGAGAAGTCAGCTTTTTAAGCTTATTCCTCCACAAATCACACCAAGATGATTCAAGATTTTTGGACGAAAAGGAGGACAAGACGCCAACCTGTATTGATGGAAGAATCAATTCAAACCCTGAGTTCTACTCTATTGGTGATTTTAGAAGAAAACACAAAAAAATAAGACCGACTTCATCGATGGTAAAAGCCTTTGATCAACGGCACCAGCTCTATCGGTTTTATCACTTTGAGGGTTACATCTTAGAACCCGAGACTCGAGAATGGCTCTATAAGGATGGCGGCATTAGTTCAGTATATAGTTGAATGTTTGAAAGTAGCTTTTGTCCCTGAGATCGTAGATATAAGATCATATTTTTTATTTGGGATACTTTTCTTAATAAAGATCACAAAATGTGGTATTGGTAATCTAAAATCATATAATACTCTTTTACTTGCAATACAAATATTCAAAAAAACAACTTAAATAAAAAAATTGTATGAAAACATTCATTTATCTTGCACTTAATTTGTCGAACTATGAAAATCATCTCACGAAATGTCAATGGAATTAGAGCCGTACTGCAAAAAGGTTTTTCTCGATTTTGTAAAACAGGAAAAATCCTGATATTCTTTGTCTTCAAGAAGTAAAAGCCTTTGAACATCAGATGCCGACTGAACTCAGATTTGCTATGCAAGACTATGATTATATCTGGCATCGCAGTGAAAAGGCCTGGATATGCGGGGACTGCGATCTTTTTATCGTGAAGATCTAAAAATAGAAAAAAAGTCTGAATTCTTTTCGATGATTGCCCGATAATGAACGATGATGGAAGGGTAACCTCAATTGAATGGTCTGATTTTTGTGCTTTTTAATATCTATTTCCCAAATGGTGGGGATAGAGCTGATGGAACAGAAATGCTCAGCTATAAACTCAAGTTTTACCAAGACTACCAACAAGAAGTTCAAAAGGCTGATTCAAGCTGGGAAAAAAAGTGATTACCACAGGAGATTTTAATATCTGCCATCGTCCCATCGATATCGCCAGACCAAAGGAAAATGAGAAATTCAATCGGATTTCTTCCTATTGAGAGAGCTGAGATGGACAAAATGGAATCTAGCGGCTTAGTTGATGTTTTTAGACTTCAAAAATCCAGAGCTTACCGATAAGTATACTTGGTGGAGCTATAGAGCAGGTGCAAGACCTAGAAATGTTGGTTGGAGATTGGATTATTTCTGGGTGAGTAAGAATATGCTTGATCATCTCTGAGAAAATGAAGCATCATGATCAAGTCCTCGGTTCTGACCACTGCCCTATTGAATTGCTGATAAAAATAACACTAAAATAATTGTTTAAAAACTTTTATTGATATAAGAAAAATGCGATGAGAAAGTCAGATTTTTCATCATTTTGGGAGTATTAGTTTTGAGTGGCTGTATAGTAAAAATTCAAATCTCAGGACATAAAACCAACTATCATACAACACTACAACAGAAGGGAATTCTGATTTTTGAAAAAAACATTCCTTTGTTTGATTTTGAGTAGAGACCGTTTTTGGGACTTTACTTTTAAAAAAGTGGAGAGTTTAGCTTTAACAATCCTGAAGGAAGCAAGAGCTATCTAGTAAAGGGGAACAGAAACTGAGGGAAGCTATATCTTTTCTGGGGAAAATATCAGTTGAGAACTTATCCTTGAAGAGTGTCAAGATGCAAGTAAAGGCGATCTGCACAACTATAAGATTTCCTTGATACTTGATGGAGAAAAATACCTATGAAGGATGTGCCGATCGTGAAAAAAATAAGTATCTTCTCAAATAGATAAAAAGCCCCTAAATACGGGCTTTTTTTGATTAAAGAAATTTTTCTGTAATAATCTTTTTGAAGATCAGATTGAATTTCTTGGATAGAGATTAGCATTGATAGGATGCCAAGAAAATTGCTGAGCAAGTTTTTGATGTGCAGATCTTACTACTTGCATCAAAGCATCATTTTTGCTCATGAGTATGATTTTTTTCTCTATACCTGACTGGAATCTTTCCCCATCAAAAAGAGATCTAAGTCAGATTTAAGCAAATGTTCATTGATTTGTAGAAGGAAATCATAATCAAGTCCGCTTCCCATACCTCGAGCGATTCCTGTTCCTACATAATCTTCTGCAATAACCCATGTTCATTGTTCGAGCTTTTTCTTGTAATAAGGGCTGATATTGAGTACGATTAAGAACCTGCAAAAAGCTGAAACTCTCTTGGAGAAAGATCATGAGGATTGCCTTTTCTGAGATATTCATTGAGCAATGGCCCAGAAGGTAGCAAATCGTAAATTGCATATTTGAGATATTCAGCCTGCAGTCCTAGACTTTTTTAAGTCGATCGATCAATAAGTGTGCTTGCGTGGACTTTCAGAGATTATTGATACCATACAGTACGATCAGCTTTCCTCTTTTTGCATTTTCTATACTAGAGAATTAAAAATTCACATTTAGTCTATACTTTCTCATGAGAAAAATCAAGTACGGTTTTTTATTTTTCTGATTGTTTTTGAAAAAGAAAATAAATAAAATCTGAAATAGATTTGGTTGCTATGAGCAATAAAAAATAAACAACATTTTTACACTATCAAATACGGTAAATCTATGACCTTTTTCTTGATACTATTGATCATTTGAGCAGGAGCTTCTTTGCTATTCAGAGAGAGCTATCTTGGAGAATTATCGATAAGTTTTCTCCCCTACTGGTGAGCTGCAATGAGTATTGGGCTTTTGATAAGTCTTTGGGGACTCTGAAATATCTCCACTGAAAAAGAAGAGAAAACCAGATTCTGGATCCAGTTTTTCTACTCTCTTTGTAGTAGGATTTGGGGAGTATTCTTGGGGTTTTTCTCTGGAAATTTCACAACTTCTATAATCATTATCAACTCTCTGGAGATAGCCAAGCAAACTTGAAAGTTCTCTTTTCAAATATCTACAAGGATAACCTAGGATATGATGAGCTAACCGGAACTCTTGCAAGAGAGAATCCTGATGTAGCAATGTTTGTCGAATTTGAAGAGCACCACTATGAGCATTTAAAAGGATTTTTAGAGAAACAATTTGCTTTTGTTGAGTACTTACCTTGGTCTACGAGTATTGTTGTAAGTAAATATCCTCTTACGCTACTTCCCACCTCAGTAAAAGGTCAAAAAAATGGAGATATCACTATTTTCAGATCCAAAAAGGAGATCAGCATTATTTAGCTTATTTGGTACATACCTCCTCTCCTACTTCACAAAGGCATTTCAACAATAGAAATCATCAGCTAAAAATCATCTCAAATGATTTTCTCACCATGCATCAAGCATCCAGATGAGAAAAGGGAGAGTCTTTATGGTCTGAGATTTTAATATCTCTCCTTGGTCAAAATACTATGAAGATTTTTCAAATGAATTGAGTGGAACTATGGACAATGCTACGAGATCATTTCCTATTATTTTAGTTGGAACCTAGCAAAGCTCCTTAGAATCAGCGGAACTCTAGAAGGGAGTCCCTGAACTACTCTATTCCCATATTGATCAGCTCTTGGTCTCTAAGAATCTCAAGATAAAAATCTCTCACTCCTCTTCAATTTTTCATGATCTGATCATAAAGGGATTCTTGTTTGAAATCGAATAATAAAAACAAAACGCTAAAAAAAGAAAGAAATCTGACTTCAGACTTCTTTCCCGTTATAAAAGAAAAAAACTAGCTCTTATGCTAGTTTTTCTCTATCTTGAATTGCAACTTCTATTTCTCAGACGATATTCTTTTGACCCAAAGAACTTTTCAAGAGGAGGTCTTTGTTTTGCTGAGCATCGAGATCCTCATGAAAATGCAAAGGAATTCTAATCTGCTCTCCCACTACTGGAAATCTCTCTAGGTATGAAGTAATAAAATAACTCAAACTTTCAGATTCAAATTCATCTTCAAGTCCCAAATTATCAAAAGTGAAGCGATAACTCTGATAACACCTCATCCATTCTCACATAAGACTGACAGATTAGAGTTCAAGATTCTGTGGTTTTGATAGTTGATACTTCCTCATCTTGTTCATCTTGAATTTCTCCAAAAACCTCTTCGATAATATCTTCTAAACTCACAATTCCCTCTACTCCTCCATATTCATCTACTACCACCGCAATATGCTTTATGGGTTTTTTTGAACTTTTCAAAAGTGAATCAATAGGTTGAGACCTCGGAACCTTCATAATAGGAGTAAGAGGAAGTTCGCTGATCGGAGTCTCTCAAGACTTTGTTTTTGAGTCTGAGGAGTTCTTTGATCATTACTACTCTATCTATGGTATCAATGTGTTCATGATACACCGGGATACGAGAGAAATGATAATCTGTAAGTATAGCAATTGCCTCATCAAGTGTTTTACTATCATCAAGTGCTTTTGATCTTAATTCTTGGAGTCATAACCTCCTCCGCAGTAAGCTCATCAAAATTGAGAAGTTTATTGATCATTTGTCCTTCATCTGCATCTAGGGATTCCGACTTTCTAGAAAGATCAATAAAAGCTTCTAAATCTGACTCTGAAACCTGATTTTTCTTTTCTTTTTGAGATTCCTTTCATCATTCGTTCTAGAATTCGAACAATAGGAAAGAGTAATTTGATCAAGAAGGTATAAAATGGAGCAATTAATAATGAGATCCTATCTGCATGCCTCGTTGCAAAAGTTTTAGGAAAAATCTCTCCAAAAAGGAGTACTAAAATTGTTACAACGATGGTAGAAATCGTAATAACCGCTGTCCCTTCAAAATTGATCTTTGCAGCAATATCTAGGAAAATCATCGTTGCGAGAGATGCTGCAAAAAATATTCACAATATTATTTCCAATCAAAAATTGCAATCAGCATTCTCTCTGGATTGAGCTTAAGCTTGTAGAGCGCAGTACTTCCTGCAAGTTTGTCTCTAAGAAAAAGCTGAAGCCCTATGAAGGGGGAATAGCAGTAAACGCGGTTTCACTTGCTGAGAAAAAGCTTGAAAGTGCAATTAAAATAACAAATAAGGCTAACGATCGGGGATCCATATTGTGGGGAAAAAATAAAAAAATACTTTGAATATGGCGAAAGTGAAGAGAATGTCAAGATTTGTTGAATAAAAAGCAATTATTTAGTTTTTATTACAAATACTTGATAGTCAGATCAATAAGAATATAAAATAAGTATTTATTTTCTATGTAATTTAAGAAATGAGAAAAATTCTGATTTTTCATTGATTTGAGTTTTGAGTCAGATTTTTGGAGCTTGTTCACAAAAATTTCTCTTTGACTAAATCCCCTCTAGATACCAATATTTATCAAATTTCCCCAGTAGCAATGCAACTACTGTTAATATCACAAAACTTGAAAAAAGTAAAGCAAGAACAATTCTCTTGATGAAACGCTAAACTCTTAAACAACGAGATACATGCTCCTTGACTCAGTCGCAGATCTTCATTTAAAGGAAGTAGGAGAAGTTTATAAGTATCTTTATGAAGATATTTATATGCTCAAAGACTGGGAGAGATTATGAAATAAAAAGAAGGGAGGGGTATGAAAAATCTCCAGATCATGAATTATCAAGGAAACTACAAAAAGAATGAAATAGCTTTTTATCCTACATAGGGTTCATGAGGGATTTTACCTCTATAGAAGGAAATAAAATGGTATTGAGCATCTTGATACCTTCCATTTGACTGGTTTTTGAGAAAAGAATCTTTTTTCAACATAAAAGAAGCTTCTAAACTCGGATGGGAGCCAATAAAAAATATTGAAGACAAACAAGAAAAAGATGAGGAAAGCTCAACATTGAGCAATGCTTCGTTGGAATAAACACTCTCCAAAAAACCTTTTTCTTATAAAAAGCTAGTATTATTTGATGAAGATTAAATCTTCTATAAAAAGTCTTGAAATTAAAGTCTTGAAATTAGAGTTAAAAATAACCATACTTACATACAAGCCTGTAGCGAATCTACAGAACCAATCTATTAATATCATTCATTGGTAATCTGTTATTAGAGCTAGGAATTCCTAGCCCTTTTTGAAAATAAATTTTTCTAATCTTAGTATATGATATAAAAATGTTACTTAAAGATTTCTTTTTAAGAAAAAAAGGAAGGACTGATTCAGCCCTCCCTTTTTGTAGCAGATCAAATACTTACTGCACCCTTGACATGCCCTTGTGGAGCATAGTTAGAAGCTCGATATCCTCCCATGTAAAATCCAAGAGATTCTTGACCTGTGGATTTAGGCGGATAGATGGAAGATTTGATGGTGTTCTCTGTAGTTGCTCATGTACCTGATCCAGATGATTGAGGTAAATATGTGCATCTCCAAAGAAGTGATTGAAGATCCCTGGTTTTCTACCTGTAACTTGAGCCATCAAACACAAAAAACAAGGCATCTTGAGCCGTATTGTACGGAACCCCTAAAAAGCTATCACAACTTCTCTGATAGAGATTTAAGTGAAGATAACCCTCTTGATTTGCAAAGAACTGGTAGAAACAAGGACAAGGAGGAAGCAATGACTTGCCTTCATCCTGAGGATTCCAAAGATTGATGATGATTCTACGATTGTCTGGATTGTAGTTGATCAAGTCAATCGCTTGCATCAGCTGATCCTTTCCTTCGATCCAAGGACCAGAAATATCATCAAAAGCAAAGAATAAATTCTCCCTAGTCTCTCCATCAAAAATCATTGAACTGTACTTCTCCGAATCGACGGAATTGATGACCATAGGTCCTTCCTAAATCTCCCCATTCCTTACAGAAATCATCATCCGTGAGAATACGAGATTCAAATTTAGACTTTTTTTCTGTTTCCATAGATCACTGTAGTCAGTTTTTGATCATCTTTCCACATGTGATCAATGAGTTTTTTTGCTGTCCCTGTTTTCTCAAGCCAGTGCTTGAAAAGGCCACTCAGTCCAGATGTGATTTTTATGCTCGACGAGGAAACGAATATTGGTATCTCCTCTAAGCTTCCAAATCAACTCCTCAAAAAACTGATTTGAGGCTCATCTTTTGGTTGTAAGAAGAGGGAAACCATGAATTACTCCCACCTCATCCTGATCAAGTCTAACCTGATAGTGATACCCTGGAAGCGTCATCGTTCCTGTCCCGGTACGATCCGAAGTTTGCACACCATTGTCCACAATAGCCTGCAAAAAGTCTAGATACTGTCTCATAATTTTATATTTTACGTTAGTTATGTTTTAACTTTTTAATATACCATTTTTTAACCATAAGTCAAGATTAAAGATAAATTTTAAAAACGAATTTTCACTTGATATCCCTACTAATAAGCATATAAAAGGAATATTTATTTCCTAAGTGATTTGAAATGAAGTATTTTTCCACTCATTTTTGCTCGGTATTGGGAGCCTAATTCTCTGCTGATGTCACACAGCTCCAATAGAAATGGGAAAAAGAAGACAAAAATCTGACTTTTTGAGTGTACGCAACCTCAGTATTACGAAAAATCTCAAACTTGAAAAAAACGATACATTTCACTCGAGATGAGAACAAAAAAATCTTTTTACGACAACTATTCCAGAACTTTGCATAAAAATCAGCTCTCGCCCTCGTCTTTTTGAGTGAGACAACAGGGGATGATTGGCGTCAAGATGTAGAAACTTACTTTTCTCAATACTTAACTGGGAAGGTAGTCAATAATAAAAATCTTTTTGCAGATGAAAATAGAGAGAATTATTGTCCAAGATAAAAGATCCTGAATGGACTTTAACTGAAGATATCGAAAATAAATACTATCTTGGAATTGAAGAAGGAGATGTACGAGAATTTATGGGAGAACATATGTGCTATAGTTCCTCTCAAAAAGCCTGATTTTTTTGCCTATGCAACAATCAATAACGATCGAAGCACTTCATTTAGGCTCAATACTGCCTATGATATTGCCAAAAAGATAAGGACCACTATTATCCTCTAGAGTATAGTCAATTTTGTGGTTTAGAATTTCCTTTTTTCTCATTTAGGCTTTTGAACTTTCAAACCTTATAGAATCCTTTATGACAAAAAGCATCCAACAGCATTTATCCTTTATGATACCGATTATGGAAATGCAGGAGAAGAAATGATTCATGGAAATCTAGATTTTGAATTTATGTCCAACAAAAGAAGAGCTATAGGAATACCTATAGCCCTTTCTTTTTATTTCAAAAATCTCTTCAAATCCACGATCCAATGAATGAAATACCGTCAACTTTTCATCTTTGATCACTCGGAGGAGATCACAGGTTGACTCTAGGAAATCTCTATCATGCGAAACAATAATTGATACTCCATTAAATTCTAAAAGCATCTCTTTGACAGCATCTTTACTTGAAAGATCGAGATGATTGGTTGGCTCATCCATTACAACGATATCAGGATGAGCAAGGAGCATTTTAGCAAAGAGCCACCTTGGATCTCTCTCATCCAGAAAGTGTTAGGATTTTTTTGTTCTGCTTTTTCTTGATCCATTTGGAGTGCTCAAAGATAACTCATCATCTCTTTGTATGAAACACCAGGTCAAACCAACTCTTGAGTAATAGTCGACTGGGGATCTAGATCATCGGCAATCTGAGAATAGAATCAGATTTTTATTTTTCATGAATTCGGACATCTCAATACAAAGCAGGGATTTCCCCTAAAAGTGTCTTGAGAAGTGTTGTTTTTCAAACTCCGTTTTTTTCCGATGATTCCGATTTTTCATAGTCTTGGTAACTTCAAGCTCGCGAGGTAGCGAGATAAGAACCTGATTCCCATAACCAACAGAAAGCTCAGAAATTCTGATCAAAGTCTCTGGTAGTCTTCGTTGGACTTGAAGGTTTGGCTTATGCGCAGTTTGGAGCTCTTCTGGAGCTTGAATAACATCCATTTTATCAAGCATTTTGATTCTAGATTGAACTTGGGCAGCTTTTTACTAGATTTATAACGAAATCTCTCAATAAAACGCTCTTGCTGAGCGAGATATTTTTGCTGAGCAGTATAGTTCTTAAGGTGAATTTCAGCTCTTTTCTGTTTTTCTTTGAGAAAATCTTCATACCCACAGTAGTAAAGTTCAAGTTTTTGATTTTGAATTTCTATAGTTTTTATTGAATGCAGATCAGAGAAATTTTTCTATCATGAGAAATACAAATCAGAGCCTTATTCCACATTTGACAAAAACCTTTCGATAAACATAATTCCCTCGATATCCAGATGATTTGTTGGTTCGTCAAGAATAAAGTAAATCTACATCTTGCAAAAAGAAATTTGGCAATTTGGACTTTGGTCTGCTCTCCTCAAGAAAGTTTTGAAATAGGAAAGTGCAATTGCTCCGAAAGTAAATCAAAAAAATACTTCAAAAATCTCAATTTGCAAGTCATATTTTTGATATGCTTCATTTGCGATCATCCACTCTATGAGTTCACCTTGTTCCTGGATTAAGGCTATTGGATCTCACTCTCCAGTCTCGAGCAAATGCTTGATCTCATCGAGTCTTTCAACTGTTTTTCGTAACTTCTGGAAATGTTGTTTTCATCTCATCAATCACGATTCTCTCACGATTTTTCCCAGAGGAGATCCTGAGAAAGAAATCAGATTTTTGTATCTTTTAACATTTCGATTTCTCCATGATCAGCTAATTCAGGATTGAGCAAAATTTTGAGAAAAGGTAGACTTTCCTGCACCATTTTTACCGACAAGAGCGATTTTGTCATCAGGTTTGATTCTTAGTTCTGCTTGATCAAAAAGAATCGTCGATCAAAAGTCGCTTACTGAGCCCTTTATGGTAATCAGATAATCTGCATTCTTCTTATTGGTATAAGAAAAAAAGATATCTTGGAATACTTGAAAAAAAGTAAAAGTCTGACTTTTTCCTCATTCTCCTCTTCTCGCTGAATTCAAAATTCTTTGGTTAGATATTTTTTTGAGAGATTTTTCCTTCGTTGATTCCTTGGTCTTCTCATTAAACTGAGCTAAATAATCAAAACAAAGTTCGGAAATCTCCTCACGAGAAAAACTCAGGAAGAGTTGATATACTTGATCAATAATTTCATTGAGATTCATAAGAGCAGTGCATAATAAATTAGTGCTATAAACTTCTATCTTGAAGTTTTTAGATAACGAGAGCGAAAAGACTGAGAAGACAGCTCCTGAGCCTGATAATGAGTCTGACAATCAAGCTTTTGAGGAGCAAAGAATGGAGAAATTTGATTTTTACAGCTTATTTTTAGAGATTTGGGCTTGTTTAAAGACTTTTTGCTCAGATCAATGGTCAAAGGAGTAATCTTGGTCTTGTCAATAGTTACTCGGTGCTGATCAACAGCCTTTGCCTCTGTAATAAAAGAAAAAGTTTGGTATGATTTCTGGATTCCTCTGTCTTGATGAGAAAAGGAAAGTCTGAAGTATTAGTAAAGACAAACTGCTTACTTCGCTCATAAACAGTGCATCATCGCCCTCAACCTCAGAACCATAATACTGCATATACCGATCATTGTGACCTCGTCTTTTATCAATTCTGACCTGAGGAGATGATAATCAGGCACGAAAAAGCTGACTTGCGACTCCGCAAACCCCTCCATAAAAAGAAAAAGTCTTGGCTCCACGCCCCGTACAATACCCTCTAAGATTTGTGAGGAAAAGCATTAAAATTAAATGACTCTCAAGGGGTTAATAATTTTTACCATCAAAGTCGCTCAAAAAGCAAGGAGATAATTATGCTTGGTACAAGCATCCAACATAGAAATATCTTTTGAATGAGGAGAAAAACTGCAATCGAAAGATCAGAATTTTGACCTGTTATGGTAATAACTGTTGGTTTATATACCGTATTTCGAAGTTTTGGATCATATCCTCAACTTAAATAATGAACAATCCCTGTCCAATGCTGATTTACCGCATCGATAAAATTATCAGCAGAAGGATTATTGTTTTGTCTTTGAAAGGAAATATCTTTGTTAGAAAGCGGAGTTGGAGAAAAAAGGAGATAGTGCCGAAGCCTGTACTCCAGAGATTAATATTATACATAACAAAAAAATGACAATACAAACCTCATCAAAGAAAAGATTAATTTAAAGTTGGGGAATCAATAATTATGGATACTCTCTTTTACAAAAAAACTCAAAAATCTGACTTTGGATCTCTTTTCATCTCTTCTGGAGAAAGGTCAAGTGTTTCTTCTTTGCGAAGATCATGCATTGAGTTTGATGGGATCAAATGCAAGTGCGTATGCGGGACATCTCGCCCTGCGATCATGAGCTGAGTTCTTTGACATCAGGTGGCTTTGTCCAGTGCTTGAGCGAGCTTTTGAGCAGTTATCATGAGTGCTGAGGCATAGTTTTGAGGGAGATTGGCAAAATAAGGTTCTTCAACCTTTGGAATAAAGCAAGGTATGACCTGGTGTTAATGGATGAATATCCAAAAATGCATATACCAACTCATCTTCATAGATCTTGTAAGAAGGAATCTCTCAGAGCAATAATACGAGAAAAAAATAGATGCCATAACTGTTTATAAAAAAATAAAACTTCAGCAAAAAGTATACAAAAAAACTCTTGTGAAAAATCCAAGTAAAAAGCTTTATTGCTACGATTTGTCGGTAAATACTACTTCAATATTATGAAATAATGAATACTGCGGATCTTGACTATCATCTACGCTATAAATCAAGTATCTATTGGCTCGGTCAGTACTGTAGAGGATTTGATGATTTCTGATTTGATCAAAGTTATCTCGCCAAAAGGGATAATTATTTCCGCAAACCTGCCCTCCAACTCGAATTCATCATTTTCTTGCGGAGCAAGTTCATTGTAAGTCAAAAAGTCTATACGATTCTAAGCTATTTTGAGCTGTTGGATGCTGAAGAAGATTTCAGACTACCTTTTCTGGAGCTCTCATCTGAAATGATAGTACAATACTTTTGTCCGTTGATCTCAAGGTTTTGAGAGGTTCTGATCTGATAGTCAGACTGTACAGCGATATCGAGATCTTGGTCAGGATTTTTATCTTTTATGAGAAAGTGATTGATAATTCTGTAGCCATCGGCATTTTTGCGACTCGAGGCATTATTTTTGACAAGGAAGCCATGAGTGCATCAGCTTGTACTGATTTTTCCAGTCTTGAAGTGGCACTTGGTCATCAGGATATGCAGTAAGCTTGAGGCAGAGCTCAGGAATAGAGAGCTGATAAGTCTGTGATGGTTCGTCTCGAGCAAAAACTCACTTTTTGTTGAGTTTGAGATTTTTGGTAATAATGAGGCTGAAAACAGTCAAAAGTCTGATTTTTGGTCTTTTTTATATTTTTCAATTGAAGGAGATTGACATCAAGTAAGGAGTAAGATTCAAGTGAGAAGGACAAGAAATGGTAATTTTTCATTTTGGAGGAGAAAAAATAAAACCTAACGAATCTGACACTGTGTAAATGTCTTCTCCTCATCTGGAAGGGTATCACAAAATAGGAGATCAGACTTTTGTTTTGTTGTCAGGAAAAAAGTAGTCTGACTTTTGATCGTTGTGTTGAATCTCTCAAAAAGAGTGTGGGATACTCAGGCAATAGATGGCATAAGAAAAATAAAACTATCAAAAAGCCCAGCTCCTGAAATGATAATTCGATTTTCAGTTTTTCATTTTTTTAACATTACTAACTAAAGAAAATATTACTCAGTCTTTCGTTTAAATAGTTTGTTCATAAGTCGAGTTTCAAAGCGAATGATCGGATCTAGGACAAAGCGAGTCAAGAGATCCATTGGCTTTGGCAGAAAAAAAGAACAATCGGAGTAAGCAGACCAACCACAACTCCTGCCAAAAATATCAGTCGTTCGATGTACAGTAGTTCCAATCCTACAAAGTCCTGTAATCACAGCAAAAACAAACAAGAAACCTGACCAGATTTTTAAGGTTTTTATTATGAGAACGGAGAGCGAGAAGCAAGGTTGCCATTGCAATTGAAAAAAAGTTACCACTGCATGATCAGAAGGAAAGGATGTCACTGGCAAAAACTGATGCAAAAATAGTATCCTTATCTACAACAACAGTCCCGAGCTCATAAATTGGCCTCTGTTTGTCAAAAAAACTGCTGAGAAAGGATATTTACAATCACAGAAAACAAGCATGAAAAGAAAATGATTAAAAGCATCCTGCTTGAATAGCTTATTCTTGGTGATCATCCCTCTTAGATACCAATAGGTAAGGAATATTGGATAAACAAAAACAAAAAAATATCTGCTCCAATAGGATAAAAATCAGCAATCCACTGATGTTTATTTCAGAGATCGACAAGCATTTTTGAGAAAAATCATAGCCCCATTTTGGCTCCTGCATTGCAATTTTAAACATTATTGTACTTTAAACAACGAATTAAAAACAAAGGCGAACAAGCGATAGTATTCAGATTTATCTATTTTTGAGATGGTTTTGTCTTTTGGAAGATCTTTGTAATAGCGACAAATCTCCTGAAGTTTACAGTCAGCACACTTGGGATTTCTCGCTGTACAGAAATAACGACCAAAAAGAATCATCGCATGATGTGCTATCTGTTTATACTGATTTGGGATAAGAGTTTCAAGAAGTTTTTGAAGTTTGAAGCGGCTGAGATGTCTTCACAATGCCCAAGCGATTGCAAATACGATGCACATGAGTATCTACCGCAATCACTGGCTGATGATAAAGAACATGAAGAATCACTTTTGCGGTTTTTCTCAAACTCAAGGGAGTTTTACGAGTTCATCTTGTGTGGAAGGAATTACACCATCTCCTTGAGCGAGGATTTGTGCTGTTTTCCCGGAGATTTCTAGCTTTGGATTTATATAGACCAATAGATTTGATTGATTGCTCAAAGTTTTTCGAAGCCCATCTGAAGAATATCTTCAGGCTTTTTAACTTTTTGGAAAAGTGAGGAGGTAACTTTATTGACTTGTTTATCGGTAGCCTGTGCTGAAAGTGCAACAGCAACGAGGAGCTGAAAACCATTATCAAAAATTGAGCTCGGTTTGAGCGTTGGGATAAAGTTCAAGGAAATAAGAAAAAAATCTGATCAAATTTTTTTGGTGGAAATTTTTAGCCATCGAAAGGAAAAACAATAAAAGAGAAGTCAGGTTTTTGACTTTGAAAGTAGAATAAGTATAATTAGGTATTTACTTTTTTTCAAGTGATTTTATGCTAAGACATGAAAGAGGCACTCTAGAGTCAGAAAAAAACACTTTTCCTACGAAGAAATAGGACAGATGGCAGACCTTCACCTTCACCAGCTCAAAAAAGTCAGACGAAACAACGAAAAAAATACAAAAAGAACTAGGAACCAGAACAATCTCAGAGATTTTGGCATCTAAAGAGACTTTTTATATGGGAGCTTGCGTAGATTCAACCTTTGAGTTTTTGTTCAAACTAAAAAGACAAAAATTCCTGCTGAGAAATTAGAACTTGGATGTGAACTCTTGAAGCAAAAAGAGACATGAAATCTGACTTTTCATCTTTTTGACTGATCATTCAAATAAAACCTCAGAGGGTGATTGACTTTGTAGGAAACAATTTTGTTAGCATTTACGAAGGAGATTATCAGAATCCACAAGAATGAAAAAGTCACACAACTAGGCAAATTTAGCATCTCAGGAGATAAAATCGAAAAATCTGATTCTTTTCTGACAATCGCAGACAAGATGGGGATTCATCTCCCTCCTGAGCTTTTTTTCAAGGGTATTTAGCAAAGCTTCAGGGCGACAATACACCTGAAAATTTTGAGCAATTTAATCAAAAATTCTCCCATTAACATCAAGATCAAAAAAGCAGAAAAGCAGTACTGAAGAAGCGGTGTTGGGAGTGGTGAAAGATTAGTTTTTGGGGAATTACTTTTCTTGAAAAAAAGCTCTCTAGGGTATTTCCTAGAGAGTTTTTCTATAGAGGAATTTAGCAAGTTTTTGATTTGAAAAGTTCATATGACAGGATTATCCCCCGTTCTTTTTGAAATCTTTATCAACTAATTCAGGATTTGATTTATATCTTTCTAATAGTTTTCCATTAGTATATTTATTTACAATAAGATTATCTCATTGAAGTTTATTTTGCTACTCGAGGTGATTCTGTGATAATATTTGTTTCAACATTATCAGATTCATTATGAATAAAATTTCAGACAGTGTATACTTTTTATTATCTATCATAAGATATTCTTCTTGTTCACTTATGCGGAAAAAAATAATGTTTTTCATTTTGCTCCATAAGAAATATCGATCAGTTTCTTACACAGTCTAGATTCTTTACAGTTAAAGTATCGATAAACTGATTCCTCATCTAATTCTCCATGGAGATTAATGCTATTGAAGTAAGGATTCTCCTGGATTTTTGTATTTTTTTAATAAAGTTTATAATATCTGATTCATTTTCTTTCAAAGGATAATATTTCTCTTCTCAATATTCACAAAGAGGTGGCTCGTCTTTAATTGATGAGTCTTGTGTTGTGATATTTCATTTCCAAAAAGTCGATTATCACGGGAAAGTTTGATCAAGCTCCAATATCCGAATACAAAATGTGTCCCGTCTCATACTTACAATTTTGTACCACATCATCGATATTGATGATCTCCTCAGGCTTTATTGGCTTCAGGTCAAGTGGTTCACAATTGGGAATATTTGGATCGTCTATTCGTTCAGGGAGTTGATTGCTGAGTTCAAGATAGCACAGGGTGCTATTGACGAAACTTGTTCAGGCTTGAGCATTTGTTTTTGGGTACAAGCTCCGAGAAGAGACTAACAAAAAGAAATCAGATTTTCAAATTTTTGTTTATAAAGTTGATAAGTACGAAGCGATTTTTTTACCATTTTTATAACTAACCATTAAAACTATAGCAAAAGACAGACTAGAATCCGTCTTTTTCACTTTTTCGATGAGTTCTCGACCTCACACTTGTTTGATCACACCTTTTTCGAGGACAAGTACCTGCTCGAGTGGGAGGTTTTTGCAACATCTCAAAAAAAGATGCGTGATGATGATAAAACTATTGTCTGGAGTGTTGGTGGTCTCGAGGAGCTCAGCTACTTGCCTCACAGCATTTACATCAAGTCCTGAGTCGATTTCGTCGAGGATGATATATTTTGGATTAAGAAGCTTGATTTGAAGGACTTCGATTTTTCTCTTTTCTCCTCAGCTAAATCCTACATTGAGATCTCTCCAAAGAAAATCTTTTTGGTATCTCAAGTTCTTGCATCAAAGGTTCAATGATTTTTTTGAAAGAGAGAAATGTAGATGGGGTCTCAGCTTTCGCATCATAAATGGATTTAAGGAATTCAAAGAGCTTTACACCTGGAATTTCTGGGATATTTTGGAATGTAAGGAATATTCCAGCTCTAGCTCTCTCATCTGGAGACATTTCATTCAAAACTTGACCGTCAAGCTCGATAGTCCCATCAGTAATCTCATACTTTGGATTCCCCGTAATAAGCATAGCAAGAGATGACTTCCCTGATCCATTTTTCCAAGGATACAGTAATTTTTCCCTGACTGAAAGTCAAACGAAATCGAATGCAGAATTTCTTTATTTTCAACTTGTGCTGACAAATTAGTAATTTTTAACATATCTTAAGTAAGATTAAATAAACACTATTTGAGCGTAGTGATTTGCCTAAAAAAATACAAGAAGAATTAAGAAAAGTTATTTTCCTCTTGCATTATGGATAATGTTTTGTAAGCTAAAGGGGAATTTTTATTCTTTTACAAGAAAATATCATGCAAACAAAAAAAGACAAAAAGGCTGATGCTAATTGCTGGTTTTAGTATAATGAGTGGAGTTTTAGCAGGATGTTTTGCGCCAAAAGTAAGCGAAAGAATCAACGCTTGACTACTCATTTTCTGCAATCAGCCCTATAGACCAAAGCATAGTAACCACTGGTAGTTTTCAAAATCAACAGTACAGCCCAGAAATGAGTCAGGTTTTTGAATTTTTGAAAGGAAGCAAGCAAGGAGAAGTAAAAACTGGTAGCCTACAAGACCCTTTTCCAAAAACACGATCCTCTCTTGGTTGAAAAAAGTACCACTTGTGATTTTGAATCAACTTGGTATCAATCCAGAAAAAAACTTGGAGAAGAAATCCAGATCTGAGAAAACACCTTTATTTTTGCTGGGACAGGAAGTGAAGAAGGGATTATCATAGCTTCTCTTGATCAAAAACAGCATTGAAAACAGCAATCCTCTTGAGTGGCAATTTACAATTGAAAAGATTCAATAATTGGAATCAGATTTTTGTCACTTTTATTCTCAATGTTAGATGGCGATGCATTTTGTTTAAAAGGCTTTTGCTGACTAAAGTTTCCAAACTCAACCATTCACAACACTATGAATCCTGCAAGTATGTTTGTAGGATTTATTTCTCAAAGGAATCAGTAATCAACCGTAAACATGTAGAAAAATCATAAACTTAACCTTTTTGATGTGAATATTGATCCAATAGAATTCAAACTCGGACTATGAAACCAAAACTTAGGGAGAAAATGAACAAGAATTGGATAACTATTTTTGCCTATTGTGTCATGAGCAAACCTCAATGGCTATACCTTCTACTCCCCTGCAAATCTAGCAAAATGCAATGACGATGTTAGTTTGCAGTATATTTCAAAGAGGCTTTAGAAGATATGCCTGAGCATTTTTTGTACAAGCACTCTTTTTCAACCTATCTCTCTCATTTTCAATGATTGCGAGGATCAAAAGTCTTCCCAAAAAGGAAAAAGAGTGAACAATTTAATTGGTTTGTAGAGCTCTTTTTTTGATTTCTACAAGATGACTTTTAAGCATCTGGATACCAAAAATCAGTAAAGATGAATTTGAAACAGTAAAAAGGACTCTTAAATCAGACTGCATTCTTTTTTTCTCCTTTATCATTTTTATAAAAACTTAACGACCTCCTCTATCAAAAACAATGACAATGACCATCTAGATTGGCTCTTTGGAATAGCAAAGATAAACTTATTGGAGCATTTAGAAGCAACTATCATACTACCCAATCAATACCAAACTTTCTCCTCTTGAGCAGTCTGTAATGGTAAATGTCTGGCCAAGTGATATCTTGATTAAATATTTACTCGGAACCTCGGATCCCTTTTATTGCAGTAGATACGATTATTAATAAGATTTTTCCAAAGACTGAGACAGATCCCCTTTGTACAAAGTTTCTTAAAAATCAGGAGAGAAACTTAATGAGCTTTTTGACTATCTTTTGGAAAAATAAAAATACAAATACTGATTCTTTTCTGGAATCCAAAATTATATGATCAAGCTTTTTAGAGCTGAGGGAAAGAAGATATCTTGGAAGATATGGATGAAATGCTCTCTGCAATTGACAATGGAGAAGATATCAACCCCCTTGATATGCCAGAGAGAGTAAAGAGAGAATCAAAAAGTAATGGAAAGGCTCTTGAACTTTTATGTCATGATGACTGGAGGAATGAGCACCGCCAGGGGCGATAGTTTCTACCTCAGATTTAACAAGCCTCAACTCCTCAACTACTGTGGAGAAGACCACTTTATTGATATGGTAGACTCCCCAACTAAGATCTCAGTTTTTGACAAACAGCAATTTCTTTTTATCATAAAAACACGTTATTATTACGAGTTTATCAATAATCAGCTTAGAAACGACTGGAAAAAAATAAGACACTTCCTGTAGGGGCTATGCCAGAGGACACGAGCGACAATATTTCGGTACTCAATCTCCATATACAAAGGAGCTATTGCTCGCATTTTTCCAAGATCTAAATCCCAAAGAGATAAGGCTAACCATCAAAAATCCTCAAATCCTCACCCTCTTTAGAGAAAAAGTATGGAAGCAAAATCTCTGAACGAGTCAAAAAAGATAAAAAAAGCTTTTATCCAAGATTTTTATGGACCGATCACTGAAATATTATGAGGAAGAAAAATCAGAGTTTTTTTAACTTTTTGGATAAGGAGGTAATTGATGAAACTGATCACCTCTTGCTAAAAAGAATGCTTGTATAAGTTAGACTTTTGGATGAATCGAGAATTACTAAATAGAGTAAAGTACAAATACTGAAAATACTATGGGAAAAAGTTTAAGTTTGGGATTTTTGGTCAGTTGAGAGAGCTCTTATTTGGACTGCTAGTCTTGAATCACAGCATCAAAAACAAACAAACTCCAAACTTTGAATAGAAATTGAAAAACTTTCTCAAAGCAAGTTTTTGTTTGAGACTTGTTAGGGATTGGAGCAAGTGGAAATAAAGCAATGTTTACCGCTCTTTCTGAGGTTGAAGAAGAATTTAAAGATTTTTGGATCTGTGGATAGGACTTGATGATAATGAAGAATTTTTGCAATTTATCAGCAAAAACATGATTAAATACTTAAAGAAAGAGTTTAAACATGAACCTCCGTATATCTGAAGTGATGATCTTATCCGGCTACGTGGATTGCTCAAAAACTTGACTTACTACAATAGGAGGTTCATCATCCCTGAATAATTCTTGATTTTTTATGAGGAAAAAGAATAATATCACACCAAGAAACAGAAATTTAACATAATAGTTATGGACAAACAATCAAGAACTCTCCTATGGGAGAAAAATGAGTAAAACAAAATGTTAGTATTGAGTATCTCCAATGCTATTCTCTTGATGATCTAAAAAGCTTGATTCTCTTCTAGATAGTTTCTTTGAAAAATTTTAGAAAAACGACTAGTACAGGAGAAGAGAAAGTAATAAGAGTCGCTTATGATCTTATTATATGGGTGATATTTACCAGCATCATTTCATTTATAGGAATTTTGGTTGGTATCAGTTCTTACAAAGAAAGGTTCCATACTGGACAATTTATTTGTTTTGGATTTGTGGCCTTTGTAGTTTATAACCTCATTAGTCGAATTGTAAACTATTCTGAAAAATAAGGCTCTCTATGACTTTATTAAGTCTGAATTCTATCAAGATAATCGGAAAAAAATCTCCACTCTAGCATAACCTTTTTAGAAAAAATCAAGTAAACAACAAATAGAAAGAATTCTGAATCAGAATTCTTTTTATCTTTTGGAGAAAAGAGATTTTCTCTGCTTTTCAACTGATAAAAATACTATACTCTTAGTACATTTCATATCATAGGAGCCGAGGATGAAGAAACTCAAATATCTCGATTTTATTGCAACGATACTACCAGAAGAGGAGCTTGATGCGTTTACAGCAAGTTATCAAAAGCAGAATTGATAAATCGATCAAAATCATCACAAAATGAGGATAAAAAAATCAGAATTTTTACCTTATTTTTTTCTTCCATTGGACGAGATCTCAGATCTCCTGGACTAAAGCAACAAAGGAGAAATTTATAATGATGTCCTCTATGTACACAAAGATGAGTTTGGGAAGCCACTTTCTCCATCAGGGAGGATATTTTTATGTACAAGAGGTTGTCTGCTGGTCTCTCTGCACAAGTACTTAATGTGCAAAAATGAGATCTTGTGTTAGATCTTTTGTCTTTTGCACCAGGAGGGAAATCAGTACAAATTGCAGATCGTTTATTGAGTCTAGGAAACGGATTTCTTCTTGCTAATGAGCCACTAGATCCGAGAAGAAAAAGCACTTATTTTCAATCTCAATCGCTGTGGAATGAGCAATAGTGCAGTCTGTGCATACCGCGGAGAACAAATTGGAGAATTAGCTTTTGAAAGCTTTTGATAAAGTGCTCGTCGATGCACCGTGTTCTGGAGAGGAATGAACTACAAACACGACAAAAAATACAAACTATCGAGATCCCAAACTCGCTCAAGGATTTTCCAATTTGCAATATCAGATATTGCGTTCTGGAGTATGACTACAAAAAGTCTGAGGAGAAATTGTCTACTCAACCTGCACTCTCAATCCCCTTGAAAAATGAACAAGTCATCTGAAAAATATTGAAAGAGTTTGAAGGAAAGATAGCTCTTGATGAGAGTTGAGATAGATGAGAAGTCTCCAGGTTTGATGCAGTATTGAGATGAAAACTTACTAAGCCAAGAAGATGCTCAAAAAGGTTGCAAGATTTTGGCCACACAAACAAAAACTGGAGGATTCTTTATCGCAAAAACTCAAAAAAACTCTCATCTCTTCCCTACACCCCTCAATACGATAAAAGGAAAAAAGAAAAAAATCTGACTCAACGACTCTTTCGAACTCCAAAGTCAGGTTTGAAGTATCTTCTTGAGAATCGAGGGATTGAAAAACAAAATAATATTTCCTTCCTTGCCTCTGAAAAACAGTATCTATCTGAGCGACCCTGAATATTCTCAACTTCCAAGCGGACTCTTTGTCGAAAAATCGGAGTTCCTATCTTAAAAATCTGAAATCAAGGTGGATGGATCCTCAACAAGGTTTAGCAAGAATTTTGGGACAATATGCAAACAAAAATACGGTTAAGCTCAGCGACGAAGAAGCAGAGCAACTTAATCAAAAATTAGACCTTTCTGGATATTTTGGAGAGGAAGGAAGTTTTTTTGATTTTTAAAGTGGAGAGATTTCGGCTTCTGTCTAGGGAAACAAGTTTGAGATACTCTTAAAAACAAACTCTTTTAACTATTTTTTTATGAGAAAACAGAATGAAATTATCACTTTTTACAAGATATGCAAGAATCACTTCTGAAGAGCTCTTTCTCGCAGGAGCAATCTTTGTTGGAGGAATTGCCATTTTGATTTTTTTATCAAGCGACTTTTGCAGATACTTATGACGCAAAAATAGTCGCAAAACACCCCTGAGAAAAAGGTTTTTGAGATTTTTGGAAATTTCTCACGATACTCGGTACTCATTATACCGCTTTTTGTCTGCATCGCTAGTTTTGCCCTTTGCTAAGGTTCCTGATGGAGTTTTTGCAGGGCTATTTATCTTTTGCAGTAATGAGAGAGGTCGGAAGAATTTTTGGATTATATTCTGAGAGTTGTAATGGAAAAAGGGATTCAAACCCCAAGATCCCAAGACTAAACACAATCTAATAGCGATTTTTTTCGTACTATTTTACAAATTGGTGTATGGATTATCGCTACATTAGTATTTTTAATACGATTGGTGTGGCGTTGACTCCTCTTTTGACTTCACTAGGAGTCGGTTGAGTTGCTGTAGCCTTTGCTTCTAAAAAATTAATTGAAGATTTTTAGCTCGTTTTCGATTATGAGTTCTTCTCCCTTTTAGAATTGGAGATATCGTCACTATCAAAATTTTACAGGAACCGTTAAAAATCTGACTTAGAAGTACGAGCCTCGAAACCGTCGAGGGAAAAATCGATTGTTATCCCTAATAGGCTTGTAGTTGCTGAAGTCATCGAAAATAGTGGAACTATTGAAATGAGAAGAAAGAGATTCTCTCTTACTATAACTTATGAAACTCCCGTTGAGAAAAGTACGTCAAATCCCCAAAATTATTGAAGAAATTATCAAAAAACACAAAGAAAACAACTTTTTGAACGAGCAGTACTCAAAGAGATGCAAGCTTCAAACTTGGAAATCTTGATCAGTTATGTCGTTGAAAGTGATGATTGGCTCTTGGCAGTCAAGATTCACGAGCAGATTTTTACTTGAGATCTTGGAAGTTTTTGGAAAAAGAATGCATTGGACTTGCCTATCCAACACAGACACTGTATGTGAAAAAGTAAAAGAAAAATAATAGTATAATTATTGTTAAAGAGCGGAATTCCCGCTCTTTTTCTTGAAAAAGATATAAAAAGATACTCTTTACATTAAGCTACTTTTATTTCTTATTTTCTTAATGATGCACAAATATCTTGTCGTACTTGCTATCGTGGTAATAGGAATCGTTCTAGGAATAATTTATATTGATAACGATCATCGTCTTTCTGAGACCTCAAAAGTAATCTCTCAAATTCCTTTTTAATGAAGAGCCTTTAGTGATCAAGCAAGTTCCTTTTACCACTACTAGTTGAGAAGTTCAACCACTATGAGCCCTTTATGATGATCATGGAATTGCAGATGCTTTTCTGATTTTTGAAACTTTTTGATCGTATTTTTGATAAACAAGGACAAGAACCTTCAATGTTTAGTTGTGAAGATGCAGAGACAGAACGACTCAAAGAAAATTTAAGGTGAGGAAATTGTCAGTGGTCTCGTGTCTTATTCCCGCCATTTTCTTTTGTCCTGATGACTGGTAATCCTAGTGTATCTCTCCTTGATGGAAAAAAATGAACGTGAGAGGAACTCCGTAAATATAAACACGATGGGATAAGTCGTTATTCAGCTAACAAACCTTTAAAAGATTGAGGATATTATCAAAAATAGTAATCAGCGATTAGATGACTCTTTTTGCCTGAAACAACCTATATTATACTGGAGAAGCTTTTCAATATTCAGGACACTCTTGGATTGCGGGGCTGGGGAAGAATCTCAATGATTTATTTACAAAAAACAAGCTTCATCTGTATAGAATTCATGAAATATCTGAAGGAAAGTGTATAAATAATAATCCTTGACTTCTTTTTATATTGAATGAAGTAAGTATTTTTTTATACACGAATTGATCAATATGGAGAAGATGGATTTATGGCTCAAAATTGAATCTATGCTACTCATACTTCTATAGATTTAGAGGAAATATAAACAAACAGCTCAAAGATTTTTCTTCTTATTACTCATTAACTGAAGAAACTGCATATGCTAAACTCAAATCTCTCGTTCGAACAAGAGGAATCACTCTCAAAGTCAGCTTTCCTACTTTGTACATCGATTTGGTCAGTTCATGAGCAGATTTTTGAGCGTTAACAGAGATCAACTATACTGTGGATAATAATTGAAATCGAGATGAGAGAGATCAGAATTATAATGATAATCTCCTGAAAAATAGCGTTTGTCAAAAGGCGATGCTTCAGCTAGGAAGTGGCTTTTCTCCAGAAAAAGCTGAATTCTAAACTGATTTTTCGAGCAACAGAAATATCTTGTGTATTATTTTGCTGAGTCGAGAAGTCGCATCAAGCAAGAAGAATGGTCAATCCTGCAAGAGCAAAAGGAAAGACTGATTTGTTCATAAGAATAAACACTAGAAAATAAAAAGAGTACTTTTTGATTAGGGATACTCTTTTGTAGGAAATTTCAAAGGAACTTTAGAATAAATAGTCAAGAATTGAGGAATGATGAGTCATCCAGTACATCAATCCAAATCCAGCAAAAACCAGGGAAATAATAAAAGAAACTCAACCAAGAAATATTTTTCTTTTTGTAATTGACAAGTCATGAAACAACAAATAACACAATCACCAGTCCATATCCTAGATACTCGATATTTCTGAACAAGAGAACCATAGCCTCGATCAGATTTATCTGCTCGGGTAGAGTATCAAGTCCTTTACTCTAAGAAAAATCGCATGAAATCAAGTGAATAGGATATTTTTGTAAAAACTGTATAAAAATCAATGTCCCTATCGCTATCAAATTTGCTCCACTCAAAAGGTGCTCTCATAAGATGTAAAGTGCTTTTTATTGGTTTCATAGAGTGTTTTTGTCCATAGCATAAGATTAGTAAATAAAAGGTTCTTTTTCAATTTTAGTCCTATTGATCACTTTATCAAATTTTTTTGATTATAACTTTCTCCTTGACATTCTATCTTTAATCTTTATAAAGTACACAACAAATAGTTGTTATTCGTTTCAAAAGATACAAAAACTACAATCATATGAGAAAGTATCTTTTATTGCTCTTTTGAGTATTGTAGGATTGTTCATATCTTGTGACAATTCTGTTGATGGTTTTCAGCAGGCATTTCCTGCTGACAGTGTTCAATTTGTAGGAGTATCTTCTCTGCACAAACTCGAGCTCCTGTTGAGGGAGTGACCTTGAGTGCAATTCAAGGGCACGAATTAAAGGAATCAATGGCGACGACTTCTATATTATTGAGCTACCAATAATTCAAGAAGACAATCTGCCGTCATTGAATACATTGAATTTGACTCTCAAGGGTTTTTCTATAAATGGCGGTCGTATTGATGTCCCACCTAAGAGATCTGTACGCAGAAAAGATCGATACAAATAAACAAGTTTATTCAGTGAGAGTTACATGTACTTTCAGGATCTGATGTTTATGTAAGTCTTGGATCAGCAAACAAACATCATTAATTATCTATCTTTGAAACGGTAACAGCTATTCTGCACTTATTTAGGTTTCCCTAGATAAGTGCTTTTTGTTTTTTCTTGCATAAGCTAAGCAAAATCTATGATTAAGCTACTTTAGCTTGATCACAATACTATGCGAGACCATCTCATAACTACTTTTTGACCAAAAACCAACAACTCAACCTCTCTGCGATTCGTGATGCAGACTGAGTCTATCTCAAAGCATATTCAAGATAGTTTGAAGCTTTTGGAAACTGGGCTTTTTGAAAAGGGGAAGTTGGTGATTGATGTAGGGACGGGAGGTGGTTTTCCGTTGATGCCTTTGGCTTTAAGCTGTCCTGAGTGTAGATTTTTGGGGGATTGATTCAGTTAGAAAAAGACCCTAGCAGTCAATGAAATGCTCGCTGATCTCTGAGCAAGCAATGCAAAAAGTCCTCTGGACAAGAATCGAGGACTATCAAGGAGAGCAAGCAGATATTCTCACTGCCAGAGCAGTCGCTTATGCGGACAAGTTGCTTGAATGGAGCACTCCTCTGCTCAAAAAAATGAGGATACTTTCTCCTCATGAAACAAAAACAACCAGAGGAACTACAGGTTCTCCATAAAGTTTGTCAAAAAAAGAAAATAAATCTGATTTCACAGATCGAGTACCAGCTTTTTGAAGGAGATATTGATAGAGTCATTTATATTCTCCAAAAGCAATAATTTTTCAGAGATCCTCTATCTTTCAAAACTTTATTTCATTAAACAAAAAGACATGAAAAAGTCAGATTTTTGAATACTCTTTCTCAATCTTGAATTCCAGATTTTTAGCTTATTTCTCTCTCCTGAATCAGAAAAAGAGGTACTAGCACTCCTCTTTGAGCTTCTTGAACAAGAAAAAGTAATTTCCGTGCTCTTTTGGCAAGACTGCAAGATAACTCAAGCAGAGAAGCACTTCTCAAGCTCCCAAAAGATCAACTCTTTGAAATTCTTGAATTGAATGTAAATGAAAATCAACTCTCAACATTGTGGAATCTGGTAAATCACTTGTATTCTGTAGGACTTGCTCCAAATTTTCGTGAGATTATTGAACAATTTCAAGAAGAGTATTTGGCTTTTGCTGATGAAATCTCCTACAGTCAAGACTATTATCTCATCAATCGTGATGCAAACTCAAAAAGAAGGACGAACAAATGAAGAAATCAGAATTTTTTTACTCTTCGTTTAGAGGATTTTTGAACATAGAGGAATTAACCAACCAGAGGCTATCCAATCTCAGATCAAAACGATCAACCAAAAGATTGCAAAGCTCTCAGATCAGATCCAAAAATAATGTTGTAGATGATCAACAAAAATTTTAGCTATACGACTGATAATCTAGAAGCATTTTCTCATATGCCAGCACTAAGCCTAGAGAAGATCAAAAATACTAGTAAGGAAAGCTGAAAACTGACCATTGATGCTGATCCAAATGTATTGATTGATATTTTTGAGATATTGTGATGATAGTCAGATTCGTCAGGATATTTACTGGATCCGTGAAGAGCGAGCGAGCAAAGCTCCTTATAACAATAAACCTCTTATTCTTGAACTCCTTAAACTTGAAGAAGAAAAAGCAAAAACTCTTGTGATATTGAAATTTTGCTGACTATCAACTCAAGCTAAGAATGGCAGGTAGTCCAGAAAATGCAAAAATATGATTCATCAAATCTTTGAAAAAGCACTTCCAAAAAGCAGAAAAAAGAAATTGAAGCGCTAAAAAACTCACTACCAACTAGAAAAGACTAGAACCGTGGGACTTGGCATACTATACGAGAAAAATATAAGGAAGAAGTCTTTGCTATTCAGGAGGAAAAACTCAAAGAATATTTTGAATTTGATCAGGTCTTGAACTGGCTTCATTCTTTTGTAGGAAAATTCTTTGGTATTGAAATTAAGAAAAACTTGAGAGACAAAAAGACAATCTCTATTATGAAGTGTTCAAAAACTGAAATCTGATTTCCTACTTCTTTTTTTAGATGCTTTTTTATCGTCCTGGTAAAGACCTGGAGCATGGGCAGATATTCTTAGAGCCAAAAACTCAAAACAGCTTCCTATTATTCTCAATGTATGCAACTTTCAAAAATCTGAATCCTGAACTACTCTCTTGAAACTCTCTGACGTAGAGACGCTATTCCATGAATTTGGACATGCACTCCATGCAATGCTTGCTGAGTCAAAATATCCTGAACTTAATGGATTTAATGTCGAGTGGGACTTTGTAGAACTCCCTTCACAACTCTTGGAGAGATGGGCAGGAGAACCTGAAGCATTAAAACAGCTCTCCAAGCATTACCAGACATGAGAGACTCTCCCAGATGAAATGTTGGAAAAATATTAAAAACTTTCCACCTTTATGATGGGGAACTGGGTTATGAGACAAAAATGAGTTGGCAATCCTTGATCTCATGCTTTATTCAGATAAAAGTACCTGAAAATATCGAAGAACTTGATCAAAAAGATTCTTGAAATTGTAAATCAGTATTCACTCTTTTAAAAAGAGATGAGAAATACCAGATGTATTGCTGTTTCTTGCACATCTTTGGAGGTGGATATGCGAAGAGGATACTACAGCTATATGCGAGCAGAGGCGCTTGAGGCAGATGTTTTTCTCAAAAATAAAGGAAAAACTGACTCTTTAATCCTGAGATCTGACATCAATATAGAGATCAGATCTTGGCTCAAGGAACTAAAAACCATCAATTGAGCTTTTTGAGGATTTTTATGGGAAGAGAACTGGATCCACAAGCATTGATTGAAAAAAATATGATTTGTAAAATAAAAAGACTCAAGAGATAAGACTTGAGTTTTTTTTACTCATAAAAAATGGCTAAAGAAATGCGACCTATTTTGTATCTTGAATGAAAAAGAAGAAAAATCTGAATTTTAGCCTTCTTTTTAAGCTTTTTGCACAGACAAAAGCAGAGCTTCGACATCGTTGAAGATTATAACCTCAGGTCTTACCCGTAATATTAAGTGCCTCTCCCAATACATAGCAACCAGTAAGTTTATGAAGCTGAAAATCATCTCCTACTTCTGCAAAGTTTAGTCCTCAACTCATTACTTTTGATTCATCATAGGACCTTAGAAGTCGGGCTAAGCGTAAGGGTATAAGTCCTTAATCCACGAGGGAGCTTTGAGATAGGAAAGGAGTCTCTTAGTTATTTGATGTCCTGGAATAGTAATCTTGATCTGAGCTTTTTAGAAAACTTTTGGATCAAAGTATCCAAGCCAAAGAGAGGCATTAAATATCGCTGGTCAACTCACCCCTCGATGGGTAAATAAAACCACACGATCATCTTGATAAACCTGCTTTCCATCCAAGAAAAGCTTGGTCGTTGCCTCAACAGAGCTTCAAGAAAGGGAAGAGAGTCCTGTTTGGTATTGAGTCCACACAGTGCTGGAGCTGGACTTTGATAGGACAAATTATGGTCCTTTGCAAAATGGAAAAAATAAAGTCAGATCCTCAAACCTTAGGAAAGGACATCCCTCACGTAGCAATTACTACTCTTTTGGATTTAAAGACACCTTGCAAGGTGGAAATTGTGAAAAATCTCAAGTTTTTGGATCTGAGAAACAGAGGTTGAATACTGGATTTGAGTCAGATTTTCCTGATGTACAAGAAAATCTAGCAATTGCTTTTGATTTATTGGATTCAAGGAGCATCCTTCCATTGTCCTCTTGCTTGGAATAAATAGAAAAAGAGTCCAAAAATCTGATCATATCTTGTGGTCAAAAACTGCCCCAAGACCTGATGAACTCTAGCAGTTTGATCTCAAAGATAAGTTTTGAAGCTAGCTCTGAGATTGGTAAAATTACACCTCCCTTTTCAAGACAAAAGAATCTTAATCCCAGGAGAAGTATTTTTGCTCTAAAATCAGTTTTTCCACTCTTTAGGTAAAATGCAGTCAGAGGAAAAAGCCCGCTTGCTCCAGCTCCAATAATACAGCAATCAAGCATTCTTAACTAAAAGAATTAAAAACAATCTCTACAGCAGTAATCAGTGCATCACCAAAATAGAGGAAAAAAACAAACAAAGTAGAATAAAACTCCCTATTCCAAGAACAGCCCCAGCAATGATATCAGAAATTCGATGTACCTTGAGGTATCGCCTACTTCGCCCTACAATAGCTCCAAATCCCAATGCACAAGTATAAAGCATTGGTTTTAAAAACAGGTAAGAAAATAGACAAAAATAGTCGCAAGCGTTAAACAAATTACAAATCATGCAGTAGTATGCCCGCTTGGGAATGAGTAATCTGAAAAGTTTAAGTAATGCATCAGAAGGTCTCATCCTCTGTGTGATTCTCTTGAGCCCCCAAAAGATCAAACTTGAAACAACAATACTACTCAAAAGCAATCCCTAAGAGCTCTCCACTGGCCATAGTACACGAGGACAAAAAGTAAGGAGAGAATAAGAAATTCCTATCGTCTCCATCGCAATTGCATGCGAGATAACAAGTGCAACTTTCTCAAGAAAAAGGAGTCCTCTTTTTCTTTAACTGATGGTTCTGGTCTCGTTTAGCAAAAAAACTCTGGGAATGTCAACAATATGATCGTCATAACGGTCAAAAATTCCTGCTAATCAGAGAGAAAGATAAGTTAATAACTTTGGAGAGAACATTCCTCTTCTTTTGAGAAAATAAAGAAAAGTCTGACTCCTGAAAAATAACTATATTCAGAAGTCTGATTTTTATGCTTTTTACTGCATCAGCGACAACTTGGGCTACTGCTTTATCCAGTGCTCATGGGATAATTTCATCTTTAGTTGGAGTTTTAACATAGTCTGCGAGAGCCTTAGCAACTGCGATAAGATGCTTATGCTCAATCTGTAGAATTCTTGCCTCTAAGACACCTTTGAAGAGCCCTGGGAATGCTAATACATTATTGACTTGATTTGGGAAATCAGAGCGCCCAGTAGCAACAATAGCAGCTCCTCCAGCATAAGCTTCTTCTGGCATAATTTCAGGTTCTGGATTGGAAAGTGCAAAAATAATAGGGATCCTGATTCATAGTACGAACCTCATTTGATGAGATCAGATTTGGTCTACTTACTCCAACAAAAAACATCTGCTCCAACCAGCACCTCTGCAAGTGTTCCTGCTTGATCATTGAGATTGGTAGCAATTCGAGGCATTTTGTATTGGTTTAGATCGGTTCTCTTGGAATGAATTGCTCCCTTGGAATCAGTAATAATGATATGCTTTGCTCCATATGCTTGCAGAAGTTTAGCAATAGAAAGTCCAGTCGCTCCTGCTCCAGCGATAACAATCTTGATCGATCAGATTTCTTTTTCCTGTTAATTTAAGAGCATTGATAAGTCCTGCGAGTACGACGATAGCTGTTCCATGTTGATCATCATGAAAAAAACTGGAATATTGAGCCTCTTTTTAACTCATTTTCGATATAAAAAGCAATTTGGTGCTGAAATATCTTCAAGATTGATCCCTCCGAAGGTTGGTGCGATATTTTCAACGATTGAAATAATTTCATCTGGATCTTGAGTTTTTAAGACAAGAGGAATCGCATCTACTCCTCCAAACTCTTTGAAAAAGAATCGCCTTTTCACTCCATTACCGGCAAACCAGCAAGTCCTCAGATATTTCCAAGTCCAAGTACTGCGGTTCCATCACTAACCACAGCGATAGTCCTTCCCTTTCGAGTATAATCATAGGCTGATTCAGGATTTTTTTGCTATTTCTAAACAAGGTTGTGCAACACCAGGACTATAATAAGTGGACATATCATCTCTTGTTTCAAGAGGAACACGAGAAGAAACCTGAACCTTACCAGCATATTTTTTTGTGCTCAATGAGCGAATTTTCATAATAATTTGTTGACATACTATCTTATATAATGAAATTTAAAAACCTAAGGAATCTTAATAAAAAGACTCTCTTAAAAATGATATTTTTTTGAATCGGTATTTCAAGCAATATTTACTTGTATTTATATATTAAATATCTATACTATAAAAACAAAATGTAAAGTATGAAAAAGAACAACACAACTGCTCCTAAAAAGGGATTTCCTTTTTTATTCTATTTTTCAGGTACTTTTTTGCCAATTATCGCAATATCAGTACTGGTAAATGTGGTCTGTTTCCATTCAAGTATGGAACTCTTCTTAATCTTGTTTTGGAAGTCAATTTTAACGACAATTATCACTGTTCTCCTTATCCTATATGGAGTCAAGCGAGAACACGATCAAAAACAAAAGTCAAAAAAATCAGACTTTTCTTCTGGTTTTTTTCCTTCCGATGATTCCGTATCTGGAATTGGGTGCAATTGGATGGTAGTGAACATAATATCATGCTTTTTCATCAAAGAAAGCACTTGTATATCTGCTGAGCTATGGTGTACTATCTTTTTACTACACCTTTGCAAAGGAAATCAAAAAAAGATCTCAAAAAGCGCTTGGCAAGTAGCTACTCCGAAGCGTCTTCCTTCCAAGAAAAAGAAAAAAAGGAGCTGAAACTCAGCTCCTTTTTCTCTAATAAAAAGAAATACCTGTATCTTTAAGCGATTTCCATATTTTTGAAAAAGTATCTCTCAACTCTTGCTGAATCTCCTGAAATGCAAAGGCAAAGTTATTTCTGAGATACCCGTCTTGGAGGAGATGAACATTTATCTTATCGATGAGATCTTGAATTCCTTGAGTGTAGAGTACAAGATCAGTTTCATTTTTGATTAATCCAGTTGCAAGCTGTCTTTGTAAATCCTTAGTATAAAGTCTCAACTGAACGATTAGTTTTACCACTACATCAACAAAAATCAGAACTGAAAGAATGAAGAATACCTCCTCCGTACTGAGCAGTTTGTTCACTTGTCATATCAAGTACAGCAAAGAGAGCATCACAAGTTTGTGAAATTCTATCCAAAAAGTGGAGAAACTTTAGTAATAGAAGCTGATGGTGAGGCTTTAAGTTCGTTCATTTGATCATATGTGAAAGAGCTAAAATATCCGCATAACGGTTGCTAATTTCCTAGGAAATTACATTTCATTGACAATTCAATTTTAATAAAAACAAAAAGTATCAGACCACCTAAGTCAGATTTTTTTCTTGCCATTTTATTTTTTTATGATAAAGTATTTTTAATAAAGAGAAAAAGATAGGTAATAACTAGATTCTAAAAGTAAAAAAACTAAATATAGTCAAAAATACAGCTTAACTCCTGGTAGCTCCTCTGCAAAAATTTGCAAGAAATGCTCCCAAACTGACTGATCAACCTTAACCAATCCAGAATCCTGCTGACGAACGAGCCTCCAAAAGATCAGAATTAGGATTTTTTTCTGCATTTGTTTAAAAATCTCCTGGATTGTAAATTAATGAGGCAATAAATACTGATGATATCTTAGAAAAAAATCTATTTCAGCTCTTAAGTTCCTCAAAAGTTCACGATAGAGGTTTTCATAATTTGCAACAGGCAAAAAGCGGAAGGAATCTAAGTCCTACTTTGTAGCCTCTGGAAATTAGTGTTTTAACTGCAGCAATTCTTGCACTTAAAGGAGCAGTCCCCTTTTTCATATTTACGAATAATCTCCTCAGGATTAAACGAAAATGAAAACTCAGTATTTTGAGGTATTTTCCCCTCATTTGCAGAAAAAAATCGAGGCTAATAACAGGACTTTTTAGTCCTTGTCTCCATCAAGACTCAATCAAACTGCTCAAAAAAGGAATAAAAGTCTGATTAAACTCTGTAAGCATATCGATTCCTTGGATATCACTATAATTACTTGCATAAAAGCTAATCTGTCCCTGATATCCCTCTGTTCTCAAGGAAAGGATCTGATTTTTGATTTTTTTCTTTTATCTGATCATAATTTACAAAAATAACACTATGCTGAGTCTTGAAATTTGCCTTGAGATAACAATACTCACAATCAAAGACACAATTGAGACTTGTCTTAAAGAAAAATGATTTTCCTGGTCGACCATAGTTTTTCTGGAACAGGAAGTATGGGAATATGATCTTGAGTAGCAAGAATAATTGCAGGAGCAAGGCGTTGATTGCCAATATTTTTTTATCAAAAAAATATTTTTGTAATGGTCAATCTCTAGGACCTGCGCTCAAGGGAATTTACCAAGAATCCTCTGCGTCAAGGGAAAGGACTTTGCCTTGGTCTCTACATAAATCAGCATGAGCTAAGAAACTATTAAAAAAACCGACCAGCCGTAGCAATACCTATCATCTCTCCCTAAGGAAAGGTGGGTAGCTCCTCACTATCTTGGAGATAGGATTTTACTCCCATGAAATAAGTCGAGAATTTTGATAAGCGGTTTCACTGCGAGAAAGTCAGCCTCAATTCTTTTTATAGTTTTTTTGCCAAAGAATGTCAAATAAAAATATACGAGAACAGATTCCAAAGCAACAAAATCGTTAAGAGGAATTTTTCCTTGTAAAAATTAAGCAAAAAAATATCATCTGAAGTGAAAAAAATATCAAGAGAGGATAAAGAGACAAGGCTCGTTTGTATATCCCAGCAACCTGACAATAGTTAAGGTGCTCCATCCTACCCTTTGGGGAAAGATATGACAAAAATCTGATTTTTGACAAAACTTTCCTAGCTATGGGAAAAGATTTTTGTCTTTACTCAGAGAATAAGGTTGGATCTTGATATTGATCAGACTTTTATTCTTTTTTTCTTTAAGATGAAACAATTTTTGACCAGTGAATCCGTAACGAGTGGGCATCCAGACAAGATTTGTGATCAAATCTCAGATGCTATCCTAGATGCTTGCCTTACTCAAGACAAAAATGCAAGAGTAGCTTGCGAAGTACTTATTAGCGGGAAATATTTGATAATCGCTGGAGAGATTACCACTACTGCTCTTGTAGATTACAAGGCTATTGCCAAACAGATAATTAGTCAGATCGGATATGATAGTCGAGAGAAGGGATTTAATCCAGATGAAGCTGAAATTGAATGTATAATTCAAACGCAGTCTCCAGATATTGCAATCGGAGTTGATAGTTGAGGAGCTGGAGATCAGGGAATTATGTTTGGATATGCAACCAACGAGACAAGCGACTTTTTACCAATGAGCATTGATCTGGCACACAAACTTGCACATCAACTCGAAACAGTCAGAAAAAAACTGAATTATTCCTCAACTTGGCCCTGATGGTAAGACTCAAGTCACAATTTGTATCGAAGATGGGCAAATTTCCCACATAGATACGATTGTTATCTCCTCTCAACACTCAGCAGAAATTTCTCTTGCAGAACTTCAGAAGCAAATCAAAAAAAGAAGTTATTGATCCTATTTGCTGAGAACTGGTTACTGAGCAAACAAAAATCTATATTAATCCAACTGGAATTTTCCTTATCTGATGACCAAGTGGAGATACAGGACTCACAGGAAGAAAAAAATTATCGTTGACACCTATGGTGGAATGAGCAGACATGGAGGTGGAGCATTCTCTGGGAAAGATCCAACAAAAAGTTGACAGAAGTTGAGCCTACATGGCAAGATATCTAGCAAAAACATCGTTGCAAGTGGTCTCTGTGAGAAATGTGAGATTCAGATCAGCTATGCGATAGGAGTTGCTCAACCAATAAGTATTTTTTTATCGAAGACTTTGGAACTGCGAAGTGTGATCTCAGTCAGCTTTCTGAAACTATTTTAAAGCATTTTGATCTCAGTCCTCAAGGAATTATTAACTTCCTCAATCTCAAAAACCAATCTACCAACAGACTGCTTGCTATGGACACTTTGGGAAAGAGAATCTACCACGAGAAAAAGCTAGATAGTATCGAACTTTTTAAATCTCTTCAATAATAAAGAAAAACTGACCTCTCGATGAAGTCAGCCTTTTTATTTCTTTTTACAATTCACTAGTTTACTCCTCCTGTAAGAGTATTCAAGGTAACCGTATCTCCAACTTCTTTGTGAAGAGGTACTTGAATCTCCATACCAGTTTTCGATAGTTGCTGGTTTAGTTCCAGACTGAGCTCTGTTTCCCTTGATACCAGGTACGGTCTCAGTAATCACATAAGAGATAGTAGAAGGAAGAATTACGTTGATCACATTTCCTTTGTATATCTGAATGTATACATCGAGATTGTCCTTGAGGTAGCCAGTAATATCTTCAATAGTATCCGCTGGGATATCATGGATTTCTCCAGTGTCATTTTTCCATAAATGAGTAAGTATCTCCACTATTATAAAGATATACCGCATTTTTGAGTAGCAATATCTGCCTGATCCATTGTTGTACCTGACTTAACAGTGATATTTTTTGCACTCCGTTTGTAAGGAGATTTCTTACCTTGTAGGTATAAGATCCTTGTCTTTGTTGCATCTGCATAAAAAGAGAGGTCTAGAACCTTAAAAGCTGTCCATCCATTTCAAGTACAGTTCCCTTTTTACTTCTGCAAAGGTCAATTTTTACCATTGTTCTTTCTGATCAAAAATTTAAAAAGCTCTCTTTTTAGAGTACTGATTTGAACAAGTTTTGCAAGTCAGAATTTTTATTTCTTTATTTGATTACTTAATATATTTTTTTATTCTCCCTTATTTTTAATAAGTTTTTATTATTTCAACTTTTTACTTGATATACTATACAAAATATATATAATACACTTCGTTCAGTTGTATTTCTTTTCTTGAACGAGTGAGGCAATCAGCTTTTATTAAAACATCTTCCTAGTCTTTGTTTTAAGACTAGGGATTTTTGTTTTCAGATAAAAACTTGATTTCTCTTTGTAAATCTATATCTTCTTTGAAAGGATGTATTTTATCCCATTTATTTGACACTCATGCAAAAATAATCGAAAAATGAATCTTCAAGAGCTTAAATCATTTGGACGAGAAATGTCTCGAACAAAAATGAAAGGGAGGAACTGTATTTTTGATCGGATTCGTCCTTGTCTTAGCTCGCTATTCTTTTAGGGATTGGAGGAGCCATAGGTACTGAATTTCTCGGGTGGGATTCTGAAACAACAAAAGAAGTGATAGGTCGGATTACAAGACTTGCAAACCTGCTAACAACAGCAATGTTTGTCCCACTAATCCTTGGATGGGCAAAAAGAAGATTGAGGTTTTAGAGAATTCTGGGCTATGATCAAAAGAAAGAAACTAACAAGATTATAGGAGCACAACTCCTTGTTAGCATTATTCTAGTGACATTAGTCTTGCTTTTGAGCTATGCTTGCATGAGCAATAGATACTGAGATTGGAAGTGGCCAGGGTAGTTCTACGGCAGTAATTTACATAGCGATCATTGGAATAGTCGCTTTTGCTCTATTATCAATCAGGTTTTCTTTTTGTAAATCTAGCCATTGCAGATAAAAATTTAGGCATAATCGAAGGATTTAAATACTCATGGAAAATTACTGAAAATCATTTTTGGGATTTAATAAGATTTCACATCTACTTTCTTCTCTGGAATATTTTGGGACTACTCTGCCTCATTATAGGATTTATCTGGACCTCTGCTATGCGACAGATTGCATTCTCAAAACTCTATCTTGAACTTTCAGAACAAGCAGACAAAGCTGAATAATACCTTGAGTAAATACTGCCTCAGATGAACTCTGAGGTTTTTATATAAAAGAGTCTTGAGATTTAATTCTTAAGGAGAGACAGTTCCCCTTGATTTTCTCTAAAGGACCCTTACAATGGAGAAAAAGCTATTTTTTTGATCAGATTTTTAGTACTTTTTTTGTTTTTTTGGATGCATGAGCTTATCTTTGAGTGAGCGACGGAAAAGACTTGATACCTGGCTAACAAAACAATTTCCTTATTCGAGGAATTTTTCATCATATCTTGTCTAGGAATGGAATTCTTGTCAATGGCAAAAGTCGCAAAAATCACTCAAACTCAAACCGTGAGATCAGGTAATGATTGATGATTTGAGAGATATCTTTCTCCAGTTCTTCTTGAAGAAGCTCCAAATATTGATATTCCGATTCTCAAGGAAACTACAGACTATCTTGTAATTAACAAGCCCAAAGGAGTTTTGTCTCACCCTAACAGCATTTGGGATGTTGGTAAACCAAGTGTTGTAGGTTTTCTATCATCACTTTAAGGAACTACCAAGCATTGGGAATTTTATCAGGGCGGGGCTTTTGCATCGTTTAGACAAAGATACTGACGGACTCATGATTATTGCAAAAACTGAAGCCTGACTCCAACATTTCAAAAAAACTCTTTCAAGAAAAATCAGAATCTGAAACTCTAGAATCCAAAGCTAAAGTTCCACTTCACAAACGATATAGAGCCCTATGCGAGATTACCCCTGAGGGGCAGATCTTTTAGATAAAAATCAGTTCTCAACTGCCCTTCACGATCTCAGAAATCGTCAAAGCAAAAGTCCCAAACCCTCAAAAACAAGCTCTGAATCTCACAAATCTAAAAATAGAAAAACCTGATGGAAGGATTCAGGTTTTTCTCCAGATTTTTACAGGAAGAACACATCAGATTAGATATCACCTCTCATCTCATGGACTGCCAATCCTCGGAGACTATCTCTATGGGAAAGAATCCAAAGAACCCATGCAACTCACTGCTTATCAACTGGAGTTTGAGGATTTGAGGGCGAGAGGGTGAAGATTGTGATTTAATCTATTATTCAGATTTAGCAATTCGCTCTTTTACGAGTTGTTCTACTTTTTTAGCTTTTTCAATCAGGTCACTATCTTCTTGATCTGCAAAGTTGAATAAATTTTAAATATGACTGAATAGCTTCAGCATATTTTTAGCTTTCAAAAACTTTTCCTAAATTATAAGTGAGCATATGCATGGTTTGGATCTAGTTCAATTGTTTTTTATAATACGGGATTGCATCCTCATATTTTTCTAGTTTTTAATAAAAACATTTCCCAAATTATTATAAGATAGCTATAATTTAACATGTTTTTCAAAGCGTTTTTGATAAGCTTCAATTGCTTTTTATCTTTTCCTAATTGATTATAAATACACCCTAGATTATTATGAGCATTTTATATTATTTTCTTCAATTTGAAGAGCTTTTTCGGAAAATTTTTCTGATTTTATAGAAATCTTTTTCTTAAAAAGTAACTCCTATATTATTTAAAATAGTTGATTGAAGTAGCTTTTTCTGGACTTGCAACATAAATATGTAGTTGGTTTTCAATATATATCATAGGGATTCCAATTTTTAAAATATCAAAATCCCTTCTTTTTCTTTTGCAATTTTTTCGCTCTTGTTTATTTTCTAGAAGTTCTGGAGTAATTTCTGTATAATTTCGTTCTTCATCTGTTTGGAAAGGGGTAAAATCTTGTCGGTACCATTTACCATCTGAAGTAATTAGAATTGTACTTGCATGTTTAAATAAAATAACAGCGAGATATGAGATATCCAACTCTTCTAGTAGAAGTCCCCTAATAGGGCGATCTCAAACAGTTGATCTCTGCAGTCTTTATCATTTCTGAGGGGATGTTTGCCATCGTCTGATAATCAAAAGCTACTTACTTTTTCTTTGAATGTGTTTAGCAATTACTAATTCTTTTTCTGAAATCAGATTTTTATCTCCTGTTTTTCTGACTTTTTCAAGTTCAGATTTTAATATTGGGAGTTTTAGTGCATCGGTTAGCTTTGTCTTTAAAAATGGCAAATCAACGCCTAAATTTTTTTCTTAAAAATTTCGCATATGATTGTCACCTTTAGGGCAAGCTATATTACTGATTAAGTTTTTCCTTTCCTCTACGGAATATTGCTGTATAAAGCTCTGTCTCAGGTGTTTGGATCACTCTCAAAATCTGGCTTTTGCACCTTTTCTTGAAACTTATAATAAGGACATTTTTAGTTTCTCGCGACTTTTCTCATTCTTCCTTGAGGCATCTTTTTGAGAGCTTTGAAAGCAGTGGTTAAGAGCTCTTTCTCATAGTAGTAGTTGATCTGTGCTAGGGGTTTTCTCAGAGTCTTGCGAGTCTTTTTCATAAGCCTGCTTGCCTAATAATCGCTGATCAACTTCACTCAATTCCTCTTCAGAAAGTGAGATATTGTGAGGAAGAGCATCAGAATTTTTGTTTTTTTGCTGAAGGGAGCATCCATAAGAATAAAACTGTTGAGCTAGGTCTTGTGCAAGTTTCGCTTCTTGACTTTTCATCATCTGAGGGGAAGAAATTTGCAAAGTAAAAGCCCTGATTTTTCAAATTTTCTTCCAAGCTCAAGGAGTTGGTTTGCTCTTTCATTTTGTTTTTCGGGCTTATGTTTGAGGGTATCGTGATCAATCTTTCTAATGATTTCCCATCATTTCCCAAAGTTGCAAGTCTTGCGGTAGAAAAGGGTAGTCGCTCCCTTCCTTTGCTGCAAAATCTGCTCCTCATCAAGGGTTTCTCGATCCTTCCTTGGCAAAAACTGAGGGCAAAGATTGTCATGCACTTTACACCGCTCTGCAAAAATTCTTGATCAGAAAAAAATCATTGAAGGGCCTGTGTTCAAGAACTTCTGAGATTTTTATGAGAATTGAAAGCTGGAGTTTTTCATCGTATAGAGAGTTATGATTCAAAAATTGAAAAGAATTCTCTTATAAAATTTCTCGTGTATCAACGAATTATTATTCTTTTCTTTTTAAGATTTTCTTTTCTTCCATCGTGATCCAATAGAAATTTTCTCCTGCATCGCGGACTTTCTTGCTTTCTGTAATTTCATAGCCATATTTCTCTACAAGAGCTTTGAGCATACGATAACTTGTAGTCTCTCTAGCTCTGGTAAAGACTGGCATTCCTGGGTAATGCTCCTTGACCTGCTGAATCCAGTGACGAATCATCTCTAGACCTGAATGTCCTCTTGCCTGTTTATCAATAGCAAAATCCGAAAGGTAAATTCAAGCTCTTCCATCCTCCATTTTCCCTTTGATAAGCAAGCAAATATCCTCTTACTTTTCCCTTATCATCATACCATGCAAAAAGAAAGATTAGCTCTTCCTTTGAGTTGATTATTGAGAAAAGAGGCAGTAATTTCATGCTGGAGATTACCGAGATGGTGTTTCATCGTTTCAGGATAGATTTTTCCCTTCAAGATAAGAAATCTGATCAACATCTTCAATAGAAAGAGGATGGATTCAGGTTTTTACTTTTTTCTGCTTGAGTTCCTGCATGAAGCTCTCCTACAAGAGATTGAGACTGTGCATTGTCGGTATAAGAATTCATAAACACTGGTAGAGTCTGATTCTCCTCTTTTTGCTCAAAAATATTAATTTTATTATGGCTTATCCTGAATAAAACTTTTGAAGTGTTGAGCGGGATTCCGTTTGGAGACACCGGATGTTGCTTGATATATTCAGAGAAGAAATCTTCATAAATTTTCCTAATCGCTATAGCATGCTTATTTCCAAAGTTTGCATTTGCTTCAATATTATCCATCGTAATGACATATTCTTTAGGATCTTTGTAATCTTCAAACTCCTCTCCAAAGAGTGCTGCAATAGCATAAGTGGTAGTTTTCTTTGCCTTGTCCAAGAGGCTATTAAAATTATGAGGAATGGCTCTATTGAGGGTAACTCGGCTCGTTACCTTAAGATTGTCCACCTTAGGATCAGGCTCTCCTTCATAGACACAGAAATCGCTACAGTAAGGATTAAACATTGCTACAACCTTTTTCCCATGTCCTTCGGCTAAAGAATCACAGTTAAAAGCCGTTGAATCGGTTGTTTGGATCAGATTTTGGACTGATTTTAGCGGTCATGAGCCTCAGATTTTTGTATTTATTGAATTCTTTATACCTGAGCTGAGTAAAAATATCTATCCAAAGCGAAAAGTCTGATTTTTCAAGCAATTTCTCTACAAAGTTCTGAGGGTTTTCTCTCCAAGCATTGAAACTCAGAGGAGTATCTGGGAATAGAGCATTATATTTCGTAATAATGGTAGACATTCTCTTTTGATCTGAAGAGGAAAAGAAAATCTAAAATCTGGTTTTTGACTTCTTGTATTCAGTGGACAGAAGATCAATTGACGAGATACTGCTTTTCATACGGCTTAAAATAACTCAGCTCATCATAGACTCAGAGAGGAAGACAATTTACGAGATCCTCAGCACTAAAATCAAGCTCAGGAAAGCTTTCTACCATGTTACTTGGCTTTTTTTCTGCTTGATGGAGATCCTGGAGACCAGAAAAAGTCATATCATCTAGTCCCAAAAACTTCTTTTGGCTGTTCATACATCTGCATAATGAGGGGCTTAGTCCTCGGATGATAGATTGCATCTCTAAAATAATTGTAGAGAACTTGGTCCTGAGGATCATTACTAACTGCGAGCTTTTGGAGCTTTTATGAGCGATTCTTTTGACTTTATTATTTTAAGAACAGTCGTTATTTGTTCTAAAACTATCTAAATTTTTGATACAGTTCTCCGGTTTTGTCTTGATCTAAGATTCTCTGTACACATTCTACGAAAGCTGGATCTCAGAGACCTTGAGGGTCATTGAGTTCTTTTATGATGAGATCTTGCCAATCAGGGTATAGTCTATCAAAAAAATCATTTAACTGTTGATATCCACTATTTCTATCTCCTGCGACTCCGAGATAATTTTTGATAAAAACAGCCTTGAAACTCCTTTTTCTCCAACTCTTGAGCAAGTTGAATAATTTTATCACTATGCAAGAGTGCATTATGAGGATCTCTAAAGCGATTTTTAGTTCTCTCTCGGTATGCACCTTATCATAAATCCAGACTTCATCTCAAAAAAATAATCTCTTAATTTTGTGAGCTTTTGCTGTTCTTCTTTAGGATAAAGGTTGCATTTGAACTGCCAAAGTGTTGATAGTTCTTTTTCAACTTCTTTCTGTAAAGTTAAAAAGTCATCATAAGTTTGCTTACACAAAAACTGCTTTTTCTTCTCAAGTCAGAATGGCATCTAAATTTCAAAAATTGTATCAGATCTTGAGCCGATAGTTTCTGACTATGTTTTTGTAAGAATAAGATTTCAAAAAAAGACGGTAAGGTTTTTTTCTTTAGTGAGCAGAGCTTTTTTTGGAGTTCTTCTTTCTCTACGATTCCGAGTTTCAAAAAGTGCAGGAATGACATATTGAGCCCAATCCCTATCCGTTTTAGCATTTTCAAAAACTATATTGAGAAGCTCTAGATACTTTTTCTTTAACCTCTCTGTTCTCTACGATTCCAAGGCTCAAAAAGTACAGGAGGACACATTGAGCCCAATACCAATCAGTTTTTAGCTTTTTCAAAAGCCAAGTTAAGCGACTCTAGATACTGTTTTTATCTTCTTTCTCTACGATTCCGAGTTTCAAAAGTTCAGGAATGACATATTCTGTCCAAATACTATCAGTTTTAGCTTTTTCAAAAGCTATATTGAGAAGCTCTAGATACTTTTTCTTTAACCTCTCTGTTCTCTACGATTCCAAGGCTCAAAAAGTGCAGGGAGGACAGAACTCGCCCAATTCTGATCAGTTTTAGCTTTTTCAAAAGCCAAGTTAGCGACTCTAGATACTGTTTTTTTATCTTCTTTCTCTACGATTCCGAGTTTCAAAAGTTCAGGAATGACATATTCTGCCCAAACACTATCAGTTTTAGCTTTTTCAAAAAGCCAAGTTAAGCGACTCTAGATAGTCTTTTCTTAATCTCTTCTTTCTACGATTCCGAGTTTCAAAAGTTCAGGAATGACACGTTGAGCCCAAACACTATCAGTTTTAGCTTTTTCAAAAAGCCAAGTTAAGCACTCTAGATACTGTTTTTTTATCTTCTTTCTCTACGATTCCGAGTTTCAAAAGTTCAGGGAATGACACATTGAGCCCAAACACTATCAGTTTTAGCTTTTTCAAAAGCCAAGTTAAGCGCTCTAGATACTGTTTTTTATCTTCTTTCTCTACGATTCCAAGTTTCAAAAGTGCAGGAATGATATATCTAGCTCAATACCAATCAGTTGTAGCTTTTTTCAAAAAGCTAAGTTAAGCAGACTCTAGATACTGTTTCTTAATCTCTTCTTTCTCTACGATTCCGAGTTTCAAAAAGTGCAGGAAGGACAGAACTCGCCCAATCCCTGATCTGTTTTAGCATTTTCAAAAGCTATATTGAGAAGCTCTAGATACTTTTCTTTATCTTCTTTGCCTAAAATTCCAAGTTTCAAAAGTTCAGGGAGGACAGAACTCGCCTCAATCCCTATCCGTTTTTAGCTTTTTCAAAAGCTATATTGAGAAGCTCTAGATACTTTTCTTTAACCTCTCTGTTCTCTACGATTCCAAGACTCAAAAAGTGCAGGAAGACAGAACTCGCCCAATTCCTATCCGTTTTAGCTTTTTCAAAAAGCTATATTGAGAAGCTCTAGATACTTTTTCTTTAACCTCTCTGTTCTCTACGATTCCAAGACTCAAAAGTGCAGGGAAGACAGAACTCGCCCAATTCCTATCCGTTTTTAGCATTTTCAAAAAGCTATATTGAGAAGCTCTAGATAGTCTTTTCTTAATCACAGAATTTATTACTTGATCTGGATTATTTTTAATGTTTCCAAAAATTCTTGAACTTGGAGAAGCTCACTATCCTTTTCTCTATCAATAGAAATACTATTAGAAACCATTAGTTCATAAAAAATATATAAAAACCCATACTAAGTATAGTTAAGAAACTCATTTTTGTCAAAAATTGGACAAAGGACCAAAAATTATTTGCCTTTTTCCTCTTGCTAAAAATACAAAAAGGAGAGGGAGTCTCTTCAAAACAGAAAAACAAAAAGAGAGAAAATCTGAATTCTTCTCTCTTTTTCATTGATCAAGTAATATCGCTATTTAATTCTACTTTTTGGATAAAATGCTCTAGTGTCTGAATCTTATCTGTTGACACACCAATAGCCCTCTTTACCAAGGGAACCATAAAGCTTGAAGGCACCAAGTGCTTATCGATATGAGTATTGAAAGTCTTTTTCAAAAGTCTTAGAGATAGCCATTTCCCTGCAACAAAAACCAGTTTAAAAGGATTTTTAGTCTTTGCCATTTTGATAAACGATGTGAAAGAAAGATCCTCCACTTCCTCAGGGTTTTGCACTTTACTAGGATAAGGATGAAAATATCCCAAATCATGATACATCATTCGTTTTGGTACTTTAATGGTATCAAGCGCAGAGATTGGCATTCGTCACTCTCGCCTCAACACACTGTGAAACCAGATAAGGTCAGGCTTTTCTACTTCTACAAATTTTTGAGTCTATATGCTTCGAAAAATGTTTTACTAAACTCAGACTCAATCAAAGGTATTTTTTCACAACTCCCCAAAAATCCGCTAGGGCAATGACTACCAAAAAGCTTCACTTTTGGTATCCCTTGCTCATAAGCAAGGTTTTGACTTCGTGGAGATAGGTCTCAATTCCTCAAATAGGGTTGATAAAATCACTTACGAGAAGGATTTTTGCACTTAAAATCAAAGCTCATCTGCTGAAAATTTTTCAAATCGCCTGTCTTTGCTATAGCGCTGTGCAGTCTGTTTACATTCTTGGGATAAATGAGAAAAAGAAGTCTGGAGTCTGATTTTGTACTCTTTTATCAACTTTTTCAACTTGGTTTTCAAATTTCTCTTGCAAAGATTGCCCCTCACATCTTGCAATATTATACTCCTCTCTAATAAAAAGGCATTAACCTCATTTTTAAATCCAACAACAGGGATTCCCCAGTCTAGGACATTCACGGCACTCAAACCAAAAGTCTCAACACAAAGCGATGGCATCAAACAATAATCAATATTTTTCCAAATATCTTGCTACTTCACTAAGAGGCTTTTCGTCAAAAAGTGAATTTGCTTATATTTTTGGGAGTCCTAAAAGACTTGTCTCTCTACTCCCCTTTCAAAAAACATAGAGTTCAAAAGGGAGTTCTTTTTCATATTTTTCCACCATATTCAAGATGAGATCAAATCCCTTTTTCTTTTTCAAGTCTCCCAAAGATATAGCAATCCAACTTTTCTCATACTCATTGTCATCTCTGTGATAATAAATACCTGCAGTATAAGAAATCTATGACTATTTTTCAAATCAAAATCAGATTTCTCACTTTATCTTTACAAAAACAGGCATCAAGTGATTTATATCCCATATAGTAAATAAAGTTTTGATACTCTTTTGACATCAAAAGGTGTTTTCTTATCATAGATGAATAAACTTTATCAAACATCAGACTTATGAAACTTTTTCTTCGACACCGAAACTACCTGAATAAACCCTTATTTTGATCGCATTATCCAGTTTGGAGGAATTTTTGGAGAATATGATCCTGAGAACTGAACTTTTACCCAAAGATTTGAACTCAATCAATATATCAACATCCCTGGCAATATTCCACCAGAAGCCAGTAGAGTTCACAGGGATTTACAAACAAGATCTAGAAAAACTATGGCATGATGGAAAACTATATTATGGGTTTTTGTGATGTCTTCAAGAAGCTGATTTTGTCATTGGGCACAATGTAGATTTTGATAAAAATATGCTCAAAGCTGAGGCAAAAAGACTCAATATCAATTTCAACTTTGATCAAGTAAGGTGGATCGATACGATGAAATCTACCTCTGACCTTATTCCAGGCAAAAAGAAGCGACCGAAACTCCAAGAACTCTACACCTTTCTCTTTGGCAAACCATTTGAGGGGGCTCACGATGCAATGGCCGACATCAGAGCAACTAAAGACTGCTTTTTTACAACTGATAAAGATCACCAATCTGCTCGATCATCCCCTTGGAATCACTGAAATCAAACTCAAAAACAAAATGAGACCAAAAATCAGACTTCTGATTTTATTGATCCCGAAGAAGAGAATGGTCTTGATCTCTCAAAAACTCAAAACGAAACGATCAGATAACGAAGTCGCACTAAAGTTTCTTGATCTTGTAGAAAAAGGAGAAGAGAATATCTTCTTGACTGGGAAAAGCCTGAAGTGGAAAAATCAACCCTCATCAAAGATCTCATTTCAGAAGCCAAATCTCAAGGAAGATTCCCTGTAGTCCTGGGATCAACAGGGATTTCTGCATTAAATATCTGAGGACAAACCGTACACTCCTTTTTGCACTAGGAGTAGAGCAGATCTATTTCAAAGACTTAGTTTATTTTGTCCAAGATAGTGAAAACAAAAATTTAAACTCAATAAAGAAAAAAATTAAACTCCTTAAACAAGCTCCTTTCGTGATTATTGATGAAATCAGTATGCTTAGCTCCAATATTATAGATTGCATCAATGTTTTGATGACCTTTTACCTCAGGGTAAACAAGGCGAGCTTTGGGAATAAGCAAATGATTTTTGTTTGAGATGTATTCCAACTCCCCCTGTCAAAACCAATGATTGGATTCAGAAATTTAAAGATATCTATCAAAAGTGAACGGTTCTTTGATTCTTTCACTTTCAAAAAGCTAAAATTTCAACCGATCCAACTCCTCAAAAACTATAGACAAAAAGAAGACAAAAATCCTGACTGAAACTTTGATCGTATTAGATCAAAACAGACTACTCATTCAGACTTACAACTTTTAAACAATCAAAAAGAACTCAATTCTGATCCAATACTCCTCTCTACCCACAGGAATAAAGTCGATACGATCAATATGCAAAAACTTGAAGCACTCCCAGGAAAAACGCTTTGAATTTGAATCTAATACATGGGGGAATTTTAGCAATGCAATGAAAAATTGTAGACGATACCTTGATCCTCAAAGAGTGAGCAAAGTGATGCTTACTACCAATGATCCAAAAATCTCGCCGAGTCAATGGAAGCATTGGTACCCTCATTGCTATTGATCCAGAAACCCTAGAACCAAATTGGCAGTCAAATTCATAAAATTGCCAAGTTTACACGGGAAAACACGCAGACGAGAATCTTAGAAGATGGAACAATAGAAGAAGATACGATTGGTTATTTTTAGACAGTTTCTCCAACTCGCCTATGCGATCACTATACACAAATCTCAAGGACTAACCTTGATCAGTGTCAGATCGACCTAAGCGATACTTTTGTCTGAGGACAGGCTTATACAGCACTTTCTAGAGTTTCAAGCATAAAGGGACTTCAAATCAAGGGAGAAATCAAACCTGAACATCTCTTCTTTGATCAAAAATATTGGCAGATTTCTTGAAAAAAACTAAAAAGAATCGAGGAACAAAAAATCCTAGTCAGATTTTTATTTTGCATTTTTGTGGGAAATTTTATCATGACAAGGCTATTTAACCAAAGAAACTAAAATCTGAATGAAGTTTACCGTTATCACACTCGGATGTCAGATGAACTATTCTGACACTGCGAGAATAAAATCTGTTCTTAAAAATTGTGGTTTTACACCAGTAGATACGATTGATGAAGCTGAAATTGTCATCTTTGATACCTGCTCTGTTCGCCAAAAATCGGAAGACAAAGTAACCTGAAAACTCAAGGAGATTCCTCTCAGCAAAAAGGTTTGGATCACTGGTTGCATGATTCAGCACAACATGAGAAATAAAAAGGTTTCCTCAGTCGCAAACATCCCAGCAAACCTCAATACTGAAATTTTTCTGGGAATTGTCCTCACCAAAGAGCCAAAAATCATAGGGCTTAGCTCAGATGAGATCAACCAACTCCAAAAAGTCCGAAACTACAGATATCGTAGGGATTAACCACGCGTTCAATCCTCTTTTCCATAATCTCTCTCAAAAAGCGGACGAATATCGAGCTCTTTTTCCGTATTGACGATACGGGATTTTTGCCCTTATGCTCAAAAAGACTCGGCTATGAAGTAAGTTATGATAAGGAAATCACCAATGAGTACTCAACTATCGTCCCAGAGGAATAAATTGAGTATGAATGCACACAACAAAAACTGCCTACATTCCTATTTCCAGCTGATGTAACCAATTTTGTGCTTACTGTATTGTACCTTTTTGCTAGAGGACTAGAAAAACGATTCCCTGTAGAGCAGATTGTCAACGAAGCTAAAATCCACCTTGCAAACGGAGTCAAAGAAATCTCACCCTAGGACAAATCGTAAACAAGCATCCAGATTTCATCACTATTATCAAAGAGATTCTCAAACTTGAAGGGGCTTGAGTGGCTAAGATATACTTCCCCATATCCAACCTATTACAGTGATGAACTCTTGCACTTCACGAAAATGAGCCAAAAGCTCTGTCCTCATATCCATATTCCTTTTCCAATCTGGATCAACACCAGTACTATGTTCCGTGGATACAGTGCAGAACAATGTTATGAATTTATCGATAAAATTAGAGCTCTCAAGAGACCAATCTCCATCACAACCGATATCATCCTAGGATTTCCAGGTGAGACGGAAGAGGATTTTCAAGAGACGCTAAAACTGACTGAATACGGGCGTTTTGATATGATTTATATGGGAATTTATTCCAATCGTCCAGGGACATTTGCAGATAGAAAATATCCTGATGATATCCCTTATGCAGTAAAAACACGCTAGACGAAGTCAACTTAATGAGCTCCTCTACCGCATTTCTGCAGAAAAATAATCAAGCTGAAATTGGGAATATTAGAACCATGATCATCAATGAAATTGTTGAAAATTGAGATCTCTTTGGATATACTGATAATATGAAACAAATCACTATCAAGTCCTGTGATGCAACAAAAACTTGAAATCTGAATGATAATACCTGTTCGTATCATCAAGGGAGTGGTTTTCAAACTAGAAGGAGAACTGCTCAACCAATAAGTCTTGCAAATCGCAAAGAAAAACCATACACTAAAGGCAATCAATGACAAACATCAGACTTTATCCCTATTTTTGACTACTATGGCACTAAATATCAGAATTGATGGAGGTTTTCAAATTGAAAACGAACTTTTTCTTTGGTTATACCTATACTCATAATGGGCTTATTAATCTTGCTTCTGAAGTAGGGTCCAGAAATGAGATATCATGAAAAGTCCACAGATCATCGTAGATTATCCAGGAGAATATGATATTCACGGACGATCAATTAAAAGCATTCATTGGGAAAAAATGCTAAGCTCAACTACCTTATCCAAGGGAAAAATAAAAATTCTGAATTATTCAGTCTGATGATATTTTAGAGTCTGATGATATTGATGGGATGGATACTTGGCTCTACAGAGGCGAAAAATATCAGCAAAAAAATTTGAACAGCTCGAGATGGAAGGAGAACTCATCAATCTTGATACTTATGGTCAAGAGCCTACTGCTGAATAAATTGATTAAGAGAAAAAAAGATAGTTGCGAGGCTATCTTTTTCTAGTTTGCTTCAAAAGAAGTAGTCAGTGCTAACCTTTATTTTATCTTATGGGCTGGAGAGAAGTAATAATTTGGACAAACGAGATCATCTCCCATAGAAAATTCTCCATTTGGAGCAATTTGCACTTCATAAGTAGCTTCTTGTCAGCTTTTTAAGATCAGCAAGGACCTGTTTTTGTGAGTTGAGAGTCGAGCGTTTTAATCTTATATTGATAGGTCTGATCCTTAAAATTAATAATCTCTCTGACATAGCGAATGTCATTCCCAGAAAGTGAACACCCAATACCAATCTGATCACCACCTGTCAAAAAAAGGTAAATTAGTTTCTGAAATTTGAAAAGAAAGACGCTTTACCCCCGGAAAAATCTAACTCACATTCCTTTTTAGGATCACTACAAAAATACTTTCTAAATCTTGACCAATAACTTTTTCCGTGGACAAATCCTGTTCCCATAAAAATCTGACCGGTGTCTGATCCCCCGGAACAAAATGCGTTGATAAACCAATTTTTCCCTGCTCTAAAAATCCTCTTGCAAAGCAATCTCTTGAACTTATCGGTGCAAAAATAGCGGTCAACAATTTCACTACCCTGCTCGCTAAAAATAACTTACATCGGTCGGGGAAAATCTCAGCTAAATACTGATCTAGAGTAGGAGTTTTTAACCTGAGAGAATGGAGTTTGTACACATCCTGCAAAGAAAAAACAAAAAGAAAAAAAGGATGATTGAAATTCAGATTTTTCATTGATTATTAAATAAGAGAGATAAACTATCTTTTTCTATTTTTGCTTTCAAAGAAGCAGTCGAACTACTAAAAATAAAGAGTTAGTTCAACCACTTAAGACCTTCAAGAAATTGAGCGTTTTTCTTGTTTATCAAAAACTTGTCAATTGAATGCCGTAATAATCTTTTTCTACTGTAAAAGCAATATAAATCCTGCACCACACTTCAAAAAGTTGCATTCATATGCATAAGTTCTTTACCATTTTGCTCTATTCTCCCAGTTAGAAACCGATCTGGAGCTTCAGAATCAAAAAGCCTTCCTGGGTACAAAACTCTTCTATCCCATAGGGAAAATTCTTAGTAACATGAACACCTCTATCTTTTTTTCAACGGAGCAAGGATAAAAATGATGCATCCAATCTTGATTGGTATATGAGAGCGTATCAAGCCCTTCTGGAAAACTCAAAAGCTAAACTTATTATCATAATGTACCTCAGATCAAGAGATCAAAAATCATTTCATCACTATTTTGCAAAAAGGAGATCACCAGAGATAGGATAATCATTAATCTTCGTCCCCTGTAAGCATTGGAATAGTGCTTTCCTGTTGCATAGGTTTTTTTCTTGCTGGGTAGAGCTTTCTTGATATATAGCACATCACGACAAAAAGAATCGAAATCGTAAAGATTAAAGAAGAAAGAAATCAGATTTTTCATTGTTTTTTTAAGTAAGAGAGATAAAGACCATTATTTTTGAGATAGTTATAGAAAGTATTTGTTTTTAGCTTCAACTAGTAACTTTGTTGTTCTCAAAACAAACCAATATCCATATCCTCAAAAATCTACTACACGAGAAAGTTGATATCCATTGTGCAATCATTCATAGTTCATTTCTTCACTATAAAGCAAATCCGAACAAAGCTTTTTCCCTGACAAAGCGGAGAGTTTGAGGTAAGATTTTCAAATTGATACTGATTATGATCCCATGGGAGATAAGTCATTGTTTCCTCTCATATCTTTTTTTACTAACCCTAACGTTCCTGATCGTCATTTTTGAGTATTATGATCAAAAATATCAGACTTCTAGCCCTTCTGAAATTAGTGGTTCATCGTACAAAGCATCATAAAGTCGCAAAAGTATTTTTGATTTTGAGATTTAGAAAATGAAAGTCCAAGAAAATCTTTTCGAGACTGAAATGCTATAGACTCTTTTCAAAAAGACATTGTTAAGCATAATTTTTCACTTCTCTTCTTTTACTGTTCCTCAATTTTGAAGTAAAGCATCTTTAGAACCAGAAAAAGAGCATTGTCTCATAGAGATCACCTTGCTCCATTTCTGATTTTTTTCTTGTTTTTCTAAGGTCATATCCAGGATTGGATCAGATTTTTCCTGTTTTTGTTTCTGATACAAAATCACGAGAAAGGAAAAATCACACCCCAGAACCTAAGATAAAACCTATAAAAAAATAAGAAATATAGTTTTTCTACTCATAACTCGAATATAGAGAAGTTAAAAACTTTTTTTAATGTTGGAGTGATTTGCCTGATCAGATCACTATTTAGTGGATTATCTGACGAAAGAGACAAAACATATAACCTATTACCTTTCACCATACATCGGTTATAAGCGTAAGAAGAAAGCATCCTTCCGTCATCATCTTCGTCCTGTTGTACCGCATCTACTGTATACCAGATCGTATTGTCTACAATCACCTGCCCTTCTCTCCTAAATGTCTCAGTTCCTCATCAAGGAATGATTGATACAGAAGGAACTCCACCCCTACAGATCTGTTCATCTGAATATCCAGATCCTCGAGGAGAATAGCTACGATTTCAAAGGAAAAAGCATTGATCCATCTTTAGCTGTAAAAACTTCTAAACTCTCAGCTGACTCTAAAACTCTCAAAAAAGATTCTGGATACTTAAAAAGAATAGATTGGAGAAAGATCGCCTAACACTTGATAGAGTGTTATTTCATTACCTGAGAGTTGATGCATATCTCTATAGGGAATATTATTGACACTAAAAAAACATTATTTATAATAAAAATGGGATTTTGAGGAAAAATTAGTTAATTTATCTTTTGGAAAATAATTTAATCCTGATAATATTGATCGATCTTCTCGATATTGTGTTTTTTTGTTGTTTGGTTGATCCCTCATTTAACATTATTTTCATTTCTGGACTCCACTCTGAGTCTCTATTAAAATCTTCAGCAAGATAAACACGCCCTGAATTTGCCAATAGTAGCTCTTTTAATCCAGGCTCACGAACAGGATATTTAATATAATAAACTCACGATCAAAAACAAAGCGAATATCAAACTCAAGCAAACAGCAAGAACTATTTTCTTCATAACTTATCAAAATAATAAAAGAGGAGAAAATTGCAAAAACATTCATATAGTGTTCCTCTCTAGGGAGGAATATTGTTTACAAAGTAAACAACGCGAAGCGATATTGTTTACTAAAGTAAAACAACGCGAAGCGATATTGTTTTTGTGAAATATCTGTTTTACAATAACTAATATCCTCTTTTATACTCTAAAAATTAAGGAAATCTCCCCTACTCCAGCATATCATCTTCCAAAATCGCACAGGATTTGATCGTATCGAGCCAATAATAGCCTTCTGGACAGATCGGAGCAAGTTCTGGCTTTTTCATTTTACTGTTTCTGTCCCTGAGGATTCTCCACAGCCTGCTAAAAACAAAAAGTCAAAGCATAACTACAAAAACTACCATAAATCTCTTCATCTCACAAACCAAAATAAAATTAAAAAGAAGAAAGAAATCAGACTTTTTAGGCTGTTTCTTCCACGAGTTCATCTTTATATTTTTTTCATATAGTGCTACAACCTCCTCCTCTCCCCCATACTTTGGGAAAAAGCATCTGCCCCATTGCGATTTTTAGTGTGGCACTGATCTGCAATTTTGACTGTATTCTCACATCGAGTATCGATTTGCTCAGTGCTATAGCCATTTTTGCTTGCAATACTGCGAATCTCCTCCTCAGACATAATATGATTGAGCGTATCATATTTTCTATGATTTGGATCGTAAAGTCTGAGATTATCCTTGATCGCCATTGCTAGTTCTTGAGTAGGTTTGTCCTCTTTTTAGGATAAAAATAGTGATTAGTAAGGATACAAGGGATATTTAACTCCTCAGAAAGTTGGAGGAGGGTTTGATTGATCTTTGCAATCTGAGGATGCGTCTTTTTCATCCTGTATGGTAATCTCCAAATAACAGTTTTCAGCACCAAGAGCATCTCTCACAAGGAGTAAAATTTCCTTTACCTTGTCTAGAGATTCTCCACTATTGAGCATAGTTGCGATTCGAGAATGAGTACCTCAGATAAGTGCTATAAGTTGGGTATTAAACCTCTTGAGCGTTGCCAAGTCGATTTTGGGGAATCTTTCTACTCCTTTGTCGCCTGCAAAGGTTGTTAGATTAAGGAGATTTTGATATCCTTCAAAAATCCTTGGATAACAAGGTCATAGTTCAGATTTCTTTGTTTTTTTGCAGATTGGATATCTAGAACAAATCCAAGTTCGACTCCTATAATTGCATTAATATCTAATTCTTTCCCCGCCTTGAAGTGCAAAATTGCTCCATACATCACCCCCATATCTGTCAATGCAATCGCATTCTGTCAGAGATCTTTTGCAGTCTGCGCAATGATCTTTGGGCTTCCAATCCCCTCAAGAAATGAGTAAGTACTATATCCGTGCAAATGAACGTATGCCATCGCTTATCTTACAAAAAGAATAAAAATCTGATTTTTGATCTTGTTTACTCTTGGAGATTATGCTCTTAGCATAGTCAATCTCAACTTGTTTGAGCGTATCATAAAAAGTACAAATACACTAATGACATCAAAACTGTCAGTCCTCCCATAAAGTAGAGTCGCATATCATTATACTCAGAAAAGTTGAAAACAATTTCCACAACTGGTGCTGTAATTGCAATTTCCAAAACGTATTTAATATTTACATGTTGAGTCTTAGCATACTCCAAAAAGAATTTTGTACGCCTTAACGAGAATAATTGTAATCGGAACTGCATGAATAACCCTTCTGGAGCAACAACCCCCTCTGCAACGCTCTCAGAATTTCAAGGCTTACGCTCTGCACGATTCTTTCGCAAAGATTATGGCAAAAAAGACTTGAGCAGTCTAGCAAACATATATCCTACAATCGAAAGAATCACTCCATAAGTACAGAGATTTACAATTTTGTCGATAACAAGACCAAACTGCTGTCAATGATGTTGGCGTGTATCTAGCAAAGAAGTCAGATATTTTTCATAAAAAGAATGTTTATTTTTGATCAATAAAAAAGTATGTTCTTAGCTTAACGAAACTATGCTTTTTGCAAGTTTTTCTTGTTTTATAAAAAAACTCTGACTAAGTTCAGAGTTTAATTTTTTTAAAGCAGAATATTGTTCAATCTTTTTCCTTGTAGAAGATCTTTGGATTTGCTCCGAGGAAACCTTCTTTGATCTCATGATTTGTCCCTACAAATACTGTAGGCACAGACATAACTCCATATTCTTGGGCAAGTTCTTGAGCCTCGTCGATATCAATCTTGAGGATCTTTACTTTTTGTTGGATCTACCTCTTCTGCAAGTTCATCAAAGGATTGGAGAAAGCATTTTACAAGGTCCACACCAAGTAGCAAAAAGTCTGCCAAAAATTACTCCATCAAAAAGTAGACAAAAATGTTGTCAAATTCAGCTTTAGTATTTACATATTGTACTGCCATTGTATTATATTATTAGAGTATAAAATAATGATTTATTTGATATGAAAGACTGTTTTAAGGTTTTTCTGAAACTGATCAAAAAGTTCTTTATTGAGGAGGTAATAGATTTTTTTACCAACCCTCTTGGTAGCAACAATTTGGACTCTCTTGAGCATACTGAGATGATGTGAAACTAATGCTTGAGGCTTAGCTAGGAGCGTTGTTATTTCGCATACACACATCCCTCCGACAAGAGGACAGTCACAGTCAGGACAGCTACAGATTTTCTTTGGATTGCTATAAGCATCTGCCAAAAGACAGAGAATTTTAATTCTATTTTGCTCGGCACTCACCTGAAGAATATCAATAAAACCTTCTAAGTTTTTGAGTCCTGTAACACAAACCTTTACCATCTTCTACTGATTCAAATAAAAACAACATAGTTATACATATATATATTTAAAATGCAAGTTTTTATCTTTAAAAAAAGAAAAAGCCCCAAAAAAATCAGGCTTTGAAGCTCTTTTTCTACTCAATGATACCTTTATCCTAATGATACCTGTCGCCACAAGGGCTTTGTAACAATCCCCATCTTCATGAAAATGCAATCGCCTTAGCTAAATCACCTACTTCGATATCTTTAAGCTGAGTTGTGATACGAACTCCCTAAATAGCGAGCCAACTTTCTTGCATAATCTAATCCGTTTTTCCCTCGTATTTTTGTGCCATCTTTAATAAACTAAAAATATGGCTTATAAGCGTCACTCTCTCCTGTCGTCCACCTTCTAACCATCTTGGTAAGGGTATTCCACCCCGCCTCCAAAGTCGAAAAATTTAGCATACTCTCCATTTTTTTCCAAGGTCTCCACTCATTTTCAAATTTCAAGGATTTTTATTCTTCGTGGCAGACGTCTTAGCATATTTAAGATAACTATTATCCAAAAACTGGCTTAATCTGCTTTTACAATCTGATCGTTAGGTATCTCAACCAGTCCTCGAGAAGATAATTTTGCCAAGACATAAAACTGACCATACCAAGGTTCTTCCTGAGGAGTAAACTTCTTCCCTGATAAAAGTTTTTCTAAAGTTGGCTAGCTGAAGAAAAAGAGAGCTTTTTGGAGATTAGACAAACAAGTGTTTTTTTAGCTTTGTTTTTTTCTTCTTCATTAAGAGGAGAAAAGGATCTCATCTCGTTTTTCAATATCGGAGAGAACTTTTGGTTTAGCAAGAACAGTTGATAATTTATTTTGATCCGACTGCTCAACAGTATTCAGATTTTTTTACTACTTGTTTCCTGTGATTTCTCAAGTATAGAAGGAGACATAATATAAGAAGAAATTTAATAAAAGTTAATTATTTTTCATCAAGCTCCTTTAAGAGCGCATCATCAAAGCAATAAAACAGCAATTCCCAACAAAAAAGCTAAGATATAAGCTCGATTCTTGTTCTCAGGTAGGAAATATTGATCTAACCACCCCCGAACAGCCCACCATACCATCATTATTGCTATTGCAGAGAGAAGGATTTTTAGATTTACCCTAAGATGAGCTTTTAAAACGTTGCATCTGTATAAATAGGAAAAAGATAAAAATTCTTTAAATTATACTCTTTTTTATTATTTTTGCAAAAATTAAAAATAAAAAAACAGAGAATAAACTCTCTGCTTTTTTTCCCAACTCTACAAAGATTAAAAATCATCATCGTCTTCATCATCAAGATACACCTCTTCCTGAGCTTGGACTTTTGGCTTTTCTTCCTCTTTTCTTTTTGCCGATATCACTATTCATCTTGTCTATTTCATCTTCAATTCCAAGCATCTTTTGCAACTCTGGATGCTCCTTTAATTTTTGCAAGACCTTTTTGCTCTACTTGTCTAATTCTCTCTCTTGTTACTCAAAACTCCTCTCCCACCTGTTCGAGAGTAAACTTTGGTCCGTCTATTCCATATCTCATTTTGATAATTTTGGATTCACGATCATCAAGCATACCAAGGATCTTCTCTAGATTTTTCACTCAGTGCTGATCTCTCCGCAATCTGATCTGGCCTACTGGTATTTTCATCTTCAATAATATCTCCAAGTGTTTCTTTCCTTCTTCTCCTACTGCATTATCTAGTGAAATATTACCAAAAATCACTTCTTTAAGTTTTTTTGATCTTTTCAATACTTCGAGTAAGGACTTCTCCAATTTCTTTATCAGTAGGCTCACGGTTAAACTTTTTCAAAGAGATCTTGATAGGTTTTATTATAGGTCTTAATCTCCTCAAGAATATGAAGAGGAATCTTTACATTCTTTTGCCATATCAGCAATAGCTTTGGTAATTGACTGTTTGATCCACCAAGTTGCATAGGTTGAAAAACTTAAATTCCTTTATCTGGGTCAAACTTTTCAATAGCCTTTGCCAATCCCATATTCCCCTCATTGATAAGATCTGAAAAGTAAGACGAGCTCAAAAAAATCTCTTTGCAATTGAGATCACGAGTCTAAGGTTGGATTCAATCAGCTTTTTCGCTTCTTCATCTCCTTTTTCACTCTTCTTGCGATCTCTTTTTCCTCATCTGGAGTAAGTAGGGAACTCTTGCTACATCAGAAAAAGTAGATTTTTGATAAAATCCTCATACATTCCGTCTACCGGCGCCTCAACCTTACCAGGAGCACCATACATGGTAATTTTTCCCAAGACGAGCCTCTGGCTTTGTAGTTTCTTGTTCTTTTCTCAAGCACTTCTTCTACAGTAACGATCTTGATACTAAGCTTTTTCACAAAGATCATAAAATTTCTCAAGAAGTTTGAGATTTTCATCAAGGTCATCTACCGCTGAGAGCAAATCTTCTTCATCAACCCTTCCTGTAGAAGCTCCTGCCTCCAACATCAATTGTAAATGTTCATTTAGCTCATTAATTTCATCTTGAAATTCATCTCGGAGCTTCTTTTTGATCTTATCCATTAAGTAAGAAATAATGAAATAAATAGTCGTCAATTATCAACAAACAAGCCATAAAAAATCAGACACATTATTTTGTTATCAAATATTTGACATTTTTTTATAATTTGATATATAATATCTACTGTGTAGTAGAACCTTATAAGTAAAACGCTATGGATGCATAGCATTTTGCGGAAAGAATAGCGAGCGACCGTGAACTGACTTTGCTATTTTTCTATAAAAATACTCAAAAAAACGAGCCTCCAATATTAACTCTTGGTTGGAAGCTTAATAACATAGGTTTCTTTACTATTTGCTCTACATGAATTGGGCTTAAAAAGCTTGATATTTTTTTGCTCAAAACCTTTTTTTAATCTTGGCAACAAACTCATCAAAACCAGGCCCCATAAAGACTTTTGATTGCAAATGCTCCATTTGGAGCCAAAAAGCTGATCATAAATTCGATAGGTCTGCTCTAACAAATCAATAGACCTCATGGCATCAATATCCTTAAGACCAATAGTATTGGGGAGCAATATCCGATTGAATAAAATCAAAAGCTGGAATCTGATGATTTTTGAAGGATTGTTTTTACCTTTTCGATTTCAGTTACATCTTGCACATAGGTAGTAAGTCATGGTAGATTGAGCTCTACTTTCTTTAAGTCAAATCCAATCACCTGATAGCTTGAAACCTTGAGCTTTTTAGCTGGGCAATAGTATACTGAATCCAACTTCCTGGGGCACATCCTATATCGAGGACATTCTTAGTAGATGATGAAATCAGAGAAAACTTATCTTGAATTTCCTCTAATTTAAAAAGCAGAACGAGCTTTTATATCAGTCTTTTTAGCTTTTTGAAATAGAAATCATAAGGATTGTACATTAGATAGATTCTTTTAATAATAAAACCAAAAAGCAGTAGAACTCTACTCTACTGCAATGATTTTCACATCTTTTCTAGAACCCTCATGTCTCATCTTCACTGTTTGTCCAGCTTTTTCCTCCTCTAACTGCCTGTCCAACAGGTGACTCAAAGGAAATTTTAAGACCATCTTCAACTCCGATTTCTCCAGTTCCGACAATAGTGAAGGTATATTGTTTTTCTTCTCCATCTTGTTCCTTGATAGCTACCGTTACCTTAGATCCGAAGTCAACAACTTTTCCTGCTTTTACTTACATCCTTATCTTTCTCAACAATCTCTACATCTGCAATAAGATTAGTAATCTCAGCAATTCTAGAATTGATAAAGTCTTTATCTTCCATTGCTGATTTATATTCAAAGTTTTTCTGAAAGATCTCCCATAGCCTTCGCTTCTGCTAATCTCTCCAATACGGCAGGCAATTTTTTTCCTGTTTGAGCTCCTGAAGCTCAGCTATCAATTTATCATACCCTTCTCTGGTAAGAAAAATTTTTTTACTCATAATATTTTATTGATGCAAAAAAATAAAACCTTAAATAGCAATCTGCATTTAAGCTCAGTATCAAAAGACTATTTAGAGAACAAAAGCTCCCCAAAATCCAAGTACCTTTCTCTTTCGCTTATCAAATGCATGAGCTACAAGATCTGTTGCAATCTTAAATCCCTTGTGGTTTTCTACTACAAACTTTTTCTCCACTAAAATTGAAGATAAAATCTGCCTCGTAAAGTCCGCTTTTATTTCTTTCAATAGTATATTCGATAGTTACTTTAGCATCTACATTGTTAGCATAAATTTTTAAGGATAGTTTGTCCTTTGTTTGCAAGCTGATGTTCTACGGCTTTTTGATATCAGCCTCCATGTTTTCAGTAACATTAACAAACTTAAATTTCACATCACTTACGGTCAAGAGTTCTTGTGTCATTTTTATTGAATAGAATATAAAAATTCGTATCTATCTTATGGAAAAGCAAAAAGCAAGTCTGAATGGTTTTTTTATATCACTAAAAACAATGATATAAATGTTTATCACGTCAGCTAATTATAAAAATCATTATATCTGGGAAATATATCTTCTCATATCAAGTTCATAAGCCCTCGATTCTCCCATCCAGGCTTCACTCTCATACTTTGCTTAATATATAAAACTTAATACTATCCAAATTATCCATATTTTGATTTTGATAATAAATATTTGCTTTTCTCAAAATATCTTCAAGCTTCAACTTTAACCCTCTGAACTGAGGCTCCTTAATTTCCAATTCAAAAACAGACTTTTGCACTCTAAATCCATAGCGCTCCAAGAGCTGTACAACCTTATTTCTTGCCTTAGTCTGAGAAATATCATAAGTAACACTTATATACATTTTTCCCTACTTAATCTTAAAAACCCTCATAGTTATACATTTCTGATACTAAAGTTTGCTTGAAATCTTCAATTGTTTTGCTCAATTATTTTTAACTTAACATAGTTATTATTAAAAATCCATATCTCATAAATTCTTTTTCCTTAAAAAAATAGTCTGATAGTATGCATCTATAAAAACCTTTAATCACTCATCACTCATAAGACAAGGATGCTGGTCATCATCGGAATTTATAATAAAATCTGAAATCTGAATTTTATTTGTTGTCAAAAAGACGAATTATGAGATCATCCACTATCCACGCTCTAAACATTTCCATAACATCCAAAACAAGTAATGTCTTTAAATCTTTTGGAGCATGGAAAAATCAAATCTGAGGATCAATGCCTTGTATACTCAATACCATCTGCACCGTCTGAGCCAAAAGCGTATATCCTAGAGACAACATACTGTTGACAGGATCCTTTGGAGGACGACGATTTCTCCCCTTAAACTCAAAAGGAAAGGAATAAATTTTGCAAATGATTCAAAAATAGGAAACTGTCTTTGACTCATTCATATCCTCTTAAAGATTCTAAAGATATTGCCTCCCTTACCTGATTTCCCATAGTATCAAAAAGAAAAAGTCTGACTAAAATCTAAATCATCTCTAGAGTAAAACCTCTTTCGTCTCTGAAGCATTACTTTTGAATTTTTAATCTTGGAGAGAATAAATGTTTTTGAATACTGCAATGCGATCTCTGGATCTAGACTGGCTCTAATATGAGAATAGAGTAGCTCTACATTTCTAATCTCCAAACTATCTAACTTTCAAAAGATATTCCCAGTCTTAGAAAGACAGGGATTTTTCCCTGCAAGCATGCTCTAATAGTATCAGTTGTAAGCTGAATTTTTTTCCAAAAATAACAATCCCTTCAACAAGTGAAATAGGGATCTCATTATCCAAAAAGTTGCTCTCACTGATCTGGAGCCTGTATAATAAACCTTCATCACAATTTCTTAATTATTAATCCATCAGTAGTCAGATAGAGAAACATCACTTCTTATACCAAAAATAAAAGAAGAAATTCTGAAAGATTAAATCAACTTAAATAAATGCTCATTTATCAAGTCAAATACATTTTTCTTTTTCTCTCATTCTTGATAGAACTTCAAAAATCTCTTGTACAATATCATAAAAGCTCTTTTTGCACCAGATTTGGTAACTCATTTTAGCGTATGAGCTATAAAAGACTGATTTCTAATATACTTACGTTCACTAAGATGATCAAACGATTTTTTTCAGATTTTTATTTCTTTCTGTTAATTTTATTATAGTTACTATTTATATAACTGAGCATGTCTTTTTATTTCTACATACTTCTCTCCTTGAGCATTTTTCCTTTATAGAAACATTCAACTTTACCATCCTAGCTCGATCTTGAGAATCAAAAAGGCAATAAACTAACAAAGACCTCCTCAACAAGTGCTTCATAGAGGGCATAAAGTTTTTGCAATGGCTACACTATGATCTGATCTCCAATAAGATACCTGAATATTACAAAAGAAGCTCCCAAATAAGCTCCTCTTTTGTTGATGGATTAGGAGGAAGTTTTGGGTCTGGAGAATCAGTAAAGAGAAATTCAAATCTATCAGCACAATAAGTGATTTTTCTTGAGGAGATCCTTATCTCTGAGATAAGAGGTCTCTAAAAAAAGCCTTTGCACCAGCATAATTATATCTAGAGATCATTGCCTAATCTTTTCCCTCTCAATATTTTTTTGAGATACTCTTTTTGCACTTCTGAATGAAAAAAATAGCTCCACTATTTTCATCAACATCCAGAATCATAGCATTTGGATTTTTTTGACTATAGCATAAAAAAATTCAAAGCCTCCTTCATTGCCGGTATCCCTCCACTTCCACAAACAATTAAATTTTCTCAATCAAAACCTCTATATTTTTGAAAAATCTTCTATAAAAAAGAAATGCTTTTTCTCTATTTCTCGGGTCATCCTTCTTTTCTATAATCTCTACATCATATTTATCCTTGAGCAAATATTGAATAATCAATCCCTCATAATAGGTATCTTGATGAAATCATTGATTAGTAACGATGAGGTAGATTTTCTGAATAGGATATTCATTAAGAAGGGAATCTAGAATATTGATAGATAAATTATCGACTTCTGTATCAATTTCTGACCGTAACATCTGAGTAAACTCAAAAACCTCCCTCTTTTTATCAATAAACTCTCCACAATACTTCAGATTCCTATTTCCTAGGTTTGCTATCAATATATAGTTATCTTGCATAGTCTATTACTTATTGAATAAAGAGTTTTTGTCTACTTAATGATAATAATCTTTTAATATCAAGAATCAAGAGGAAGGATCTAAAGAAAATTTTGTTTCGATGCTCAACGTTTTGAGCTTTTTCTTTATCCATGCACTCGAGATTAGTAATCTAAAAATGGAATAAAAAAATTCAGACTTCTTTTTAATTTTTAAACCTAGACTAGCTCCAGACTTCTTTTTTTCTTATTTTATTTATCTTTTTAAGTAGGAATTAAAATCATCATTTTTAGGGATATGTTATACTGATATGTATCCAAAATCATCATTTTAGGGATATGTTATACTGATATGTATCCAAAATCATCATTTTAGGGATATGTTATTCATTAACACTTTCTAAGAGAGAAAAGAGAGCTTTATTAATATAATAATTTTCTTTTCCTTTTTAGCTTGTGAAGTAATCCTATTTCTGTAAGTGCATCCAGACGCCTAGTTGCCGCTTTTACGTTCACACTTCAAATCTGTCATTAAAAAATTCAATTTTTTTGTATACGGGTGTTTAAAAATATTATTAATTAAATCTTGACTATACAACTTTGGGAGTTCTGTTCTAATTAGATGTTTTTCTTCTATCATAAGTTGTTTAATATCGTTAATAAGCTTTAATAGTTGATAAGGAAGTTTGCTTTAATAGCGGTGAGCATAAATAAAATCCAATCTTCCCAATTATTATTGTCACGAACAGCTTGTAATAAACGATAATACTCAGATTTGTATTTATTGATATATCTACTCAAATAGAGAATCAGCAAATCAAGACAGTCCGTCAATACTAAGTAAAAGCACATTTAAAATACGCCCTGTTCTTCAATTCGCATCATAAAAAGGATGTATACTTTCAAAAATAATGATGAATAATTGAGATTTTTATTAAAGGATCTAATCCATCTGTAGTGGTATTGATAAAATATTCCAGTTCTTTGAGATGATCCATTACTTCCTTTGCGTCTTGAGGTGGGGTATAAATTATCTCTCAAGTCTTTTTCATTTCCTATTTTTACTCCTTCTATCTTTCTAATACCAGCATTATTTTCCTCAATTATAGATTGAATCTCTATGAGATCATTGATTGTAATAATTTTATTGTTTATAACTTTTTCCACCCTACGTAAAGGGCATCTGCATAGGAATATACTTCTTTGGGTCATGACGGTAGAGAATTGTTTTTGAAGATAATTACTTTGATATAATTCATCTTGAGTAGTGATAATATTTTCTACTTCGAACTACTTTTTGCCTCTTGTAAAGAAAGTGTGTTGACGAGAATTGTTGTATTTGGCAAAAGGTGAGAAATTCCTTTCAATTCAGCAAGTGCTTTATTGGCATCAATAAGAGCAACTAATATCGGTTTTGAAAAAAAGTTATTTTTCAGACAGAATTGTAGACAATTTTTTTCATACTTCATATCTATAAATAAATTTCTCTCACTATACCAAAAATCACAAAAATCAATCTCTTTTCAATTCCTCTTGTACAGGTCTAGTCCACTGATGACGCCTTTTTCAAAAAAAGAAAAAGAAGGCTGACTTATTCCTCAAAAATAATAATGGGAAAGCCTTGCCTGTTTCAATGCTCAATTTTCTGAGCTTTTTTTCTTTATTCATTGTTGTAAAGGTTTATTGATATTTCAAAGAAAGCCGTTTCGATGCTCAATTTTCTGAGCTTTTTCTTTATGGTTCTATGATATTTTATTTAAGAAATGGTTTAGATAAGTTTCGATGCTCAACGTTTTGAGCTTTTTTTCTTTATTCATTGTTGTAAAGGTTTATTGATATTTCAAAGAAAGCCGTTTCGATGCTCAATTTTTCTGAGCTTTTTCTTTATGGTTCTATGATATTTTATTTAAGAAATGGTTTAGATAAGTTTCGATGCTCAACGTTTTTGAGCTTTTTTTCTTTATGCGGAAATCAGGAAAAGCAACGCAGACGCAAAAATTTAGTTTCGATGCTCAATGTTTTGAGCTTTTTTTCTTTATTTTGATATTCCGTTCCTCCGAAAGAGGATGATGATCAACGTTTCGATGCTCAATGTTTTGAGCTTTTTCTTTATGTTCTATTCAAAAACAACCATGGAAAGAATCGTAGTAAGTTTCGATGCTCAATGTTTTGAGCTTTTTCTTTATGACAAGAGAACATTCATTACAAGAGACAACGTAGCTCTTGTTTCGATGCTCAATGTTTTGAGCTTTTTCTTTATCTTGAGCAATCTCACTGAAAAGGAAGCGTGGCAGATTCGTTTCGATGCTCAATGTTTTGAGCTTTTTCTTTATCAAAAAGCGGGTTTGAGAAGACCGCCACTTTTTTTACGGGTTTCGATGCTCAATGTTTTGAGCTTTTTCTTTATAGTTTTTTTCAAAAATCCCTTTGACTGAGAGGAAAGGCTGGGTTTCGATGCTCAATGTTTTGAGCTTTTTCTTTATACATTTTAAGAAATACTTAGAAAATGAAAAACAGGTTTCGATGCTCAATGTTTTGAGCTTTTTCTTTATAGCACACTCTCACAACTGCAATGAATAAGCATCTTTTGAGAGGCATTTTCCGAGGAAATTTCCCCTTATGCTCTTTTTATCCATTTTTATCACTATACTACGATAAATAAAGCAGTTGAGAACTGTAGCGAGAAAAATTTTGAAACTAAAAAAATCATCTCACCGCCTTTATTATACAAATATCTCTAAACAATGCAACCCCCTTTATCAAAAAAATATCGCTTTGCGTTTTTACTTCATAAAAAAATATCGCTTTGCGTTTTTACTTCGTAAAAACCTGACTCAAAAAAATCAGATTTTTAGTTTATTTATTTTGTTAAAATCTGACAACTTACATTACCACATCCCAATCTCACCCCACTTCACATTCCTAAGTATTTAACACTTTTTGAGCAAAAAGGTAGAGATATTTTACATAGTCTATATTTGTTTTATCTGACAAATAATAGGTTCAAAATCAGACTATTCCCTGTCTTTTTCCCTTGTTTAATTTGGATCAACCTACTTTCTAGTTTACATTCCCCTACAAAAAGGGTATTTTTAAGCCATTTTTTTGAAATCAGCTTGATCTATATTACTAGGATAAATCTGTTCAAATTTAGACATTAATGATGCGATGATTCTTCTGGCGTCGGCAAAAGATAAGTAATATTTTGCTGTCTTACAAAAAGTAGGAGAATGAAATCTCAGTATAAATTTATTAAAAATCCCTATATTCCCCATCTCCCCATCAAAGAGATCAAAATGAAAAAATTGATCTGTTTTAAACTACATTTACTACCATTGATAGAGAGTTCTTGTTCTGGATGAGACAATAGATGAGAGACTATCATATTATATCACTCTTCTCCTTGGATTCCCATATTGATTTCCAACTGCTCTCCAACAGAAAAACGATAACTTCAATATACTCGTATACACGGCACTCTGATCCTCAAAAAGATTTAAAATAGCCCCCAAAAATAGCATAATAAAAATCTGACTTCCTTGCTCATTCTGGTTTTGTAAACTGAATCCTCAATAAATATAGCATCAATTATTCTTCAAAAGATAAAAGGATTCGACCGACAGGATTTCCATTTTTCATCGATATAGATTGTCTTGTCTCCTACTCAGATTTTTAGAGCTTGTTTTTTTCGTTCCTTACCTGTCAATTTAAGCATCTCACACATTTCCTCCCACCAGATCTTGTAAGTAAGTGATTTTTATACATTCAGACTTTTATCGGATATTTTCCTCATCTCGATACTCTCGAAGCTGATTGATAAATTGACTATTAAGATTTACCCCATCAAACAAATGAGACTCTCTTTCAATCATTAGCTCTGAATAATCTTTAATCCACTCTTGAATATCAGATAAGGTCTCTCCTTTTCGTATTTTATTTGGGAGTTCTGAAAGTTTTATGGTTCATTCTCCCTTTGACAAAGAAGCCACTGTCAAAGAGATTCCGTCTTTTACTTTATTATTAAATCACCTAGGAGAAAAAGGTTCTCTCTTTTTGCTTAGATTGGAAGGTTTGTACAACAGTTTGACTCTGATCCCAAGGCATATCCTCACAAGCAATCCACTTAAACAAATCATCAACATCTTTATTAAATTTATTTTCATTTTCTATTTCATCGACCTCTCTTCGATTTGTAACTTTCAGGGGATTAAATCCTCTATTTTTCACCTAGAGAAATTCTATCCTCTCCATATCCTACTCTAGCAAACAAATATGCAGTCCTCAAGATTCCTTTTATCGTTGAGCCTGGCAAGATAGGCTGATTGGTAAAGGGATTGGTAATATATTGTTTTACAATTCCTTGATTGGATGAATTTCCCATTTGTCATAGCTTTTTGAATGCAAGTGGCATTATTGCCCACTCCTGAAGTACTTCAAAAATCCTTTCATAAGGTTCTCTTGATCTCTGAAAGTCTCTTAAAGTCTCCTTGTTTGATTATTCCCAAAAATATTTAGATACTCGGATTCTTTTCTCTACCAGGGCTTTTTTTGAATCCAGTTTGTGTCTATCAAGCAAAAATTTTTTTAGCGACCTCATCTATAAAGAACTCTAAACCATCTCGCTCCCTCCCATTTCCAATACAAATCGGAGTCAACACCTCAGCATGAATTTGCATAGTTTTCATCATAGCTTTTGCCTGAAATAAATTATCAATCGACCTTTTCAAATATTACTCTACCATTTCAGCGACTACCCCCTCCTCACAAAAAAATGTAGCCTCCAAAAGTTCAATTCCACGATCCAAAAATAGACTCCAAATCTGACTGAGAAGCTCAATACTCCCCTCCTCAGGGATGATAATAATCCTTCCCTCAAATTCCACACCTGCAGGGACTCTCTCCATATGTCTTGGATTTGCTGATCCTTTCAAAAATCTTGGTACGGTATTTTTCCGCCTTATCTTCATAAAAATCAGATCAAAGTTTTTTTCAAACTTTTGTTGATATTCATCAGTAAGTGCAAAATCCTCAAAAAAATAAGCTTTGATGCAAGTTTTAGAGTTTTAGTAGAGCATCCAAACGCTCTAGCAACGAGCGATTCTGGATTGGAAACAGGTCCTATAGTACCACCCTGATACTTCCTCTAAATCTCCTGAATAATCAACCATCTCAAGCAATGCTCTCATTCTTCCTTTTATACTACTCCCTGGAATATAAGGGGCTCAAGTAAGAGGGTTTTTACCACTTCAGAATCTATTCCACCGATCTTGAGAGAATCTCCTGAACCACCAATATGTAATCAGGTTTTTAGAACTATTTTATAAGTACGAATAACTGGAGTTTTCATTGTATTTGTCATGATAACTATAGTATAAAAAATATAAAAGCACTACTTATCAGTAAAATATTTGTGGTAGGACAAAAAGACTTCGAGAAATTTTTGTAATTCTCATACTTTTTTTCTTGATCAGATTTTTATCTTATTCCATACCCCGTCTAAAAAGCGTAAAAAAATCATGTAGGAAAAAAAGTTTTCTACTCTCTTGATATCCAATTTTTGCAAAACCATACATCGATTTCAATTTGTGGATTATTATTTTGATTGAGGACCGTATTGAGGTATGCATCATATACTTTTCTCAGTCATGAATTTGACGAGATTCTCTTCATCTCATCTGATGCCCCAAATTTTTCAAAAGCAATCCAAAGACAAACTACTTTCGAAATTAAAATTATCCACATAACTATCCATAAAAAGATGGTGTTTTATTATCTCTATAATCCATATTTCATAATAATTATAAAATAAAAATACTACTCTAATTCTCTTCTCTCATAAAGGCAGTTTAAGATTTTTTTATTTGTTGTTTTACTAGCTTTTTTTCTTCATCTGAACTACAAGATTAACATTTCTATGGTCCTCTCAAGTTTCCTGCCCTATGGACAACAAAATAGGCTTTAACTCTGAATCTACCTTGTAAAAAGTTCTCCGGAGTAAGATTCTTTTTTTAGCATATAAAAAGATTCTTGATCAAAGATGCAAATAGTCTACCCACTTCAACTTATTTGTTGCTAGCATCTCTTCCAATATATTGATCATATCTCCTATCTGAATATAAAGGGTATAGAGCATAGTAGAAGTAATTCCTCATATTCCCCATGGTCGATCCAATTTTAGTGTCTCTCAATAATCCACCACCTCATTGGGCAAAAGACATACTTAGGATCATAGAGACAAACCCTCTCACCTTCAAAAGATCGGAAAGAGATCTCGCTTGATTTTGCACTTGTCTCGAGATCATTTTTGAAAAGAGTCTTTGCAGATTTTAGTAATTTCTCTGTCTGTTTTTTTCCACAATAGCAAATGGTGTTTTTTCCTTAAAAATAGAAAGTCAAATACTAAAATGAACACACCTATTATTGGCTACAAAAGATTGAAACACCTCTGACAATCTTTTTAGTAAAGATTAACCTATCCTTAAAAAGGAACAATAAAGATAAAGTCATCTCCTCCACTAAATACCGTATAGACATTTGGAAATTCTCTCTAAAAAATTGATGTAAATATTTACCAAAAACAGCTCTAACACCCTACTTAACTGCACAACCCTACTAATGGAATATATTGTATTCGTCCTCTCAGTACCATAAGAGAATCCATGCTTTAAAAAGCAATCCCATAAAAATCAATATCTCCTTTTTAACATACAAAGATACTTCATACGTTTACTTGAGAGCTCTCAAAAAGTTTTTGGGGATACCATTTTCGCTAGGAATATAGAGATTTAAGGATTTTTGCCAATATAGGATTATTTCCTTCTGACAAGTTCCAAGAATTCCACTGGACCCATAAATCATCTTCCCCATACTCATCTCAACATATTCAGAAAGAAAACTGATCTCACTCATGATATTTTTAAGAAAAATTCCCTTAATAGATTTTTACAATATTTCCACCAAGATCTATCTCCTGCTTACATAGCTCACAGCATGCATTTCCATCTTCATATTCTTGATTTGCATAATTTAGTCCGCACAAATCACAAATAACTTTTTCAAACAACACTTTTCCCCCTAAGTGAAAGCTTTCAATAACTCAGCATCATAAGGATGATACTTCTCATGGGATAATTCTTCAAACAATTCAGCTAATGAGTCTTGTAGCAACTCCTTTTCCTTCTGATGGGAAAAAGACATTCTAAACTCATTTGCTTTTCAACCAAAGAAAATTTCACATTTCCGTCATAGTTATCCAACAAAAACTTATTAATTGAACTTCTATACTCTTTAATTTTTCACAGATCATTCATTGGAGCCAAAATGACAAATTTTCCTCCTGCATTAATAAGGACGTTCCCCCTTGATATTCAAAGTCTAAAACAAAGATACTCCACTACTGACTCATTAAGCGACTGAACTGTTAAAGATTTCGCTCTCAATCTTTTTGCCAAAGCAGATGTTTTTTTAATATTCCCAAATAAATATTTTTTTGTATACTAGGAAATCTCCAGCGAGTAAACAAATATTTTGTCTACATACCTCTCTTGTTTTTGATCTGCATAATTATCTACTAGGTGTGCACCATTCTTCCATAGAACTGTTGCTATAGCGACTGTTGTTTTAGTATGATCATAGAGGGAAATATCTCAGAGTGATTTATATGCATCAGAAGGAACAAACGTAAAAATAATTTTGTAAAAGTGTATCCAACTTTTTAATCAAAAACCTTCAACTCATTCTCATCAAAAATCGTCTTTATTGTACTCTTTTGTAAGTTTCTCCAATTCTTCTGAAAAAGTGAGTCGCCAAATCCTTAAATCAATTAGCAACGGACATGTTTCATTGAAACTTAACAAAAACCTTTTAAAAATCCATCTTCAATTGAATTCAGAGCGATATCTCACTCTATTACCTTAAAGTTTAGATCCTCTAGGGTCATAGGAACATATCATGCACTTGAAGACAAAGAATCTGTAAAAATATTTTTCAAAAATAGGTCTAAGTCAAAAATGCTTAATATTCTGATACTCCTTCTTTTCCTCTAGGTTTTCTTCATCAATTCTCTCTCCTGAAGAAATATTATCTGCCATATACACTACCCAAGCAAGTCGCTTTTTGTACCTCACTTGTTCGCTTTTTATAAGAAAAGAAATCCGCAAAGATGATGCAACGATGCCAACAATCAAATTTCCTTCCAAAAAGAAGAATAATTTTTCTTTTCATCGTGAAAAAAATCATAAGCGTATTGAGCATGAGCAATTTTATAGTTCAAGCTTCCTCTTGTAGCACCTCCTCTCCACAAGAGTTTTCCCATATCATGTAGAGAACTCGCAATAATTAGCTTATAAAGTTCTATATTCATTAGAACAAATATCAAAAATTAAAAGATAATCCTGACTGATAATAAGATCCCATCACTCCTTCCCAAGTTCAATCATTAGCTACAAGCACACTTCAAGGACCTATAAATTTCATATTTCACTTAAAGACAATATCCGAACTACTTTTTCCATTTTTATTAACAAGATGAACACAAGACTCCTCTAGATTGATCTTATCAATTTCTCAATCTTGAGGTTTATAGTTATTAAGGACTAAATACAACCCTTTTTATTTTCATCTCTCTATAAATTCAAAAAGCTAAGCTCTCCTGTTCAGATAGGTCTAACAACTCACAGCAACTCAATTTTCAAAAATCCCCTCGAGACAGCCTTTCACCACCCCACTGAAAGCAATACTGACCTCATCTTTTCAAAAAAATCTCATAAATAGCTCATGATTCCATATCTTTACATAAATTACATATTTCTTCTTGGGATAGATAATATTCGTTACACTATATGGAGAAACTTCTCATGAAGAAAAATCTAGGAACCATATTTTTTTATTTCAGACGTCTCTAGATAGGCTCAATCAGTCAATTGAGACATTTCCTCCATTTCTAATAGTCAATCGAAACAGTTAGTCAAGTATTGTTTAGAGAACCCCACATGAGTTAAGGTTTTTTTAGTAACTTTCTATCCTTTTCAAAGATTAAATCTTCTTCTAGAGTTTTTTGTATGTTCTGTTTTGAAAAATACAATGGGCCTGTGTATAGCTCCCTCGAAAAACTCCATTCGAAACTAAAAAAGGAGGCTTTCCATCCTTAAAGGCAAGAAACACCTCTTCTAATTCTTCAAAACATTTTGAAAAAAACATATCACAATATAGTATCTGACTCAAGGGGGTAATATAACCTCACTTAAATCATAGCTGGATTTTCTGTAGCTTCATATCTCTCTCAAATAAAAGATAAATATCTCTTTTTATATCCTTATAAAAATAGATTAAGTACAATATACGAGTATAGATAATCATATTATTTTTAAAAAAGCAAGTGGAAAATAAAATAAAAAACTGACTATACTAAATAGTCAGATTCTTTATCATCTCACTTAATTAAATGTGCTTTTTCTGATAAGTTCACGGATATCCCCATAGTAAAGCAATCCTAAAACTTCTTGGATACTGGCCCACTTATAAATCCCAACATATCACTCACCATCAGTAATCTTGAGTGCGCTTGGATCCCCAGAATAATTCATCAAAAAGTATGTTACATCCTTATCTAGATGACCTCTTTTTGTCTCGGAACTTCTAAGAGAAGTTTTTTTCAGATTTTTGTTCTAATTTGAGATCAGAAGGAGCTATTCCACACTCCTCTCCAACTTCACGAAGCGTCGCTTGTTCTGCAGTTTCTCCCGCTTGGATCTTTTCCTTTAGGAGCGACTCGCTCAATTTTTTTCAGAAAGCGCCAATCTTTTTGATCAACAAGTAACGAGGAGATCAATCTTTTTCATGATAATAGATAATTCCCCCTGCACTTTGTACTATTTCTGCCATTTTTATTTTTGTATCAATTAAGGTAAAAATTTCTGATTTTTCATCTAATTTTTAAATTTAAGTCAATAATCTTTTGAATCATCCCTGCCATAAAAATTTGCAACTGGATTCTCTCAACTCTTGGGGCAATAGAAGTAATCTTTCCTATACTTTCTCACCTTCCAGTATTTGCTTTTTGGATTATGCTCAGGAAGCTGTTTTTTTGACTTGAGCAAAAATAACTTGGATTACTTTTCTTTATATCTCTTTTTAGAGAAAAAAATCATTCCATGAGGACCTCAAAGCATCAAGTTCATCCTGAATCTTCTCTGACTGAAGTGCAAAAAGCTCCCCCTTAATGCATCCAAAGACTGAATCCTTTTTATCTAAATTTGAAAGCTGATCTAGAATTTTTTTGATTATTTTGCTCAACACTAGAGTTATTTTTCAGCTCCTCTTGAAGCGATTGAAGCTGGTTTTTTTGAGCTCTTTTTGAAGCTCGGCTCTTTGTTTCTCTTGAGATAGCGCCTCCTGGTTTTTAAAGATTCCTGAGATCAAAAGTCTGAATTCTGATTTTCTTTTTCTGTCATACTATCTTCCAAAGGTTTCTAAAACTTTTTTTGAGAATGGTAATATTTTTTTGTAATCAACTCTGAGAGGACCGACAATAGAAAGCACCATATCGTAGTCATTGAGTAAAAATCTTTACGTATACACAAGAAATCAGCGTATCTTGATCATTGACAAAAGTGTAATACACTTCTCCATTTTTTTAGGATTTTTATCAATAAAGGGAACGATCTTTTTCCTCAATAAAACGAATGATTGTTCTTGTCGCAGAATACTCATCAATCATATCATCACGCAAAAAGATTATTGATTCCCAAATAATAATACTCATCATTTCTAATAAATCCCACGACTACTCCATCAGTTACTTCTCCTAATGCCTCTACAAAAGATTTGAGTTCGGCTCTGGTAGAATTAAGATTGAGATCAATATCTTGAGGAGACTGAGCCAAGGTTGATTCTACATATGCAGATAGTCCTTGTAAGGTAGGGATACGACCCGAAGAATTGTAGGGCTGGTAAACCATTCCTTGTTTTTTTCGAGGATATTGAGATACTTTCTCAGTGTAGATGGCGCGTAGTCAATCGCTCCAAGCGAGTTGAGGAATTTAGATCAGACAGGCTCTCCCTTTTGCAAATAGGGTTTCAATAACCGTGTCCAGGAGGGGCAAGGAGTTTGGTATTTTTCAGTAGCCATAAAAGCAAAAATAAAAAGAGTAAAAAAACTAATCTTTTAGAGTATGAAAGAATGCTGATTTCAGATTTTTATATTTTTGAAAAAGTATTGATAAGCCAGATATAGACTTTGATAAAGGTTTTCTTCCCTATCATCCTTGCACCAATAATCATCAAAAATCATTCCATTGATCAGTGGGATATAGAGTCCAATAACTCCAAGAATCAATAAAAAGGACTCAGAGGGGAATCCTGATGGCAGCTGGAATCGAATCAACCAGATCAAGTTTTCTAATAAATCGTACTTTAGCAACATTAAGCAGATGAATAAGTCTCTTATATCAGGATTTGAAAGGAATTTGCATAGCAAAAGAGAAAAAGATAAAATCCCAAAAATTGATTGTCTTCAGTATAAGAAAAATCAGGTGGAAAATGCAAGCAAAAAAAGAAAAGAAAAACCTGACTCGATTGAAAAAAATACCTGAATGAGAACAGTCCTTTGACTAGTATTGCTTGCATTTTGTATACAAATGACTAAGCTGAGAGATGACCTTTTGAGGGAAAGTCTGATTTTAGACTTTTTGAAGTAAGAAAAAAATACCTCAAACTATTGAATAAGAGTATCTAAAAACTATTTTAGACTAAAATAAGTATAACAATGGCAAAAAACAGGGAACCTTGAACAACTCCTTCATCAAACTCATAGTAGTAGTTGAGAACTCGTCTTTGAAGGAATCAAGGTAAATAATCTCAAAAACCTCGATCTTAAACTCCCCAAAAAATAAGCTTATCACTATCACTGGAGTGAGCTGATCGGGAAAAGTCCTCACTTGCCTTTCAGACCATTTATAAGGAAGGTCAGTACAGATATATTGAGTCGCTCTCAAGTTATTTGAGGCAATTTTTCAATTTATGAGATAGACCAGAAATCGACTACTGTAGTGGACTTTCTCCCTGCTATTGCTATTGAACAAAACAAGAGAAGCTGAAACTCTAGATCAACGGTAGGAACCTCACAGAGATCGATGATTATATTAGACTTCTCTTCGCAAAAGTAGGAGATACCTACTGTTGGAAATGTTGAAGTGAAATCAAACCTCAGACTGTCGATCAAATCATTGACTCTATGAGGCAAAAACTATGATGGGAAAAAGAGTTTACCTTCTAAAAGAGAATGGGAACTTTGCAACTAAAAGCAGATTTATTGAAATTTGTGAAGAATAATAAGCAGAAGGTGGAAAAGGGAACTGGATTTACCAGATACCTCCTCCTTTCTCAAAACCCAGAGAAATCAGATCCTATCGAATATTTCTATCTTGAAGACCCAAATATTCCAGAAAATTATTTTTCCTATCAATAGTTTTGGAATTTACGATCGTATCACCTTGGAGGAGACTAAACGATCAAGACTCAAGGAAGATATCATCAAAAATTCTCTCTGAAAGCAAAAAATTTGGAGTCTATCAAGCAGATCGCATCTGAGAAAGCAGACAGTATCAAGTAATAAGCAAGTAGAGGCTGGATTTTGAGGGAATATTGAGATTAGTTCGAAGAAAAAAAGAAAAACAAGAAGAAAAAAATCAGATTTTTGGTCTCGTTTGTCAGCTATTCAGCGATATACCGACAAAATGTATTGTCCAAACTGTAATATCACCTATCCAGAATTTACCACTCAGCACTTCTCTCCCAACAGACAAGAAGGAGCTTGTGAACAGTGTTTGGGACTTGGAGAAATTTTACAAGTAGATTATAACAAAGTAATAGATCCTCAAAGTCCTGTGATGGAGGCAATTTTACCATGGAGAGATAGTAATCTCTGACAAAGTATTTTTGAGTAAGCTCTGCGAAAAAAATACAGCATGGACCCTGAAAAAAATGGGCAGATCAACCCGCTTGGTTTTTGAATGTAATTGTAGAAGGAGATCAAGAATTGCTTAGAATTCAATCTGGGGGAAATGGACATCTATCAAATACAACGGAATTGAAGAAATTATCAAAGACCAATACAATAAAGGGCTTTTGACAGTAGATTTTCAGGCAATGCTCAATATGAAGACTTGTCCTCACTGTTTTGGATCAAGACTAAAAAAAGGAAAGTTTGCACTGTTTCTTGAGCTTGGAAGAAAAAGAAACAAAAAAATCTGACTTTAAAGACCTTGTTCCCTCACTATTTGTCAATAGGGAGGATATTGGCTTTCTACAAGCCAGAAAAATGAAAATCTCATCAAAAATCAATATTTGGGATCTCCAAAAAAATGGAACTAACCAATCTAATCAGATTTTTTTGGAACTTTACAAAAATACAAGTTCTAAGCCTAGAAATCTTCTTGAAAGAATTCTTAATCCTCTCCTAGATAGAGCTAGCACTATTGAGGAGCTCGGCTTTGTGATATCTAATGCTGACCAGAGGGGTAGATACCATTTCCGGTTGAGAAATTCAGAGACTTAGACTAGCAAAACAACTGGGGAATAAATTGACAGGGATTATCTATGTTTTGGATGAACCGACGATTGGGCTTGATAGCTGAGAGATCAAAAAAGCAATCACCGCAATCAAGAGATTACAAGCGATGGGAAACACTATTGTTGTAGTAGAGCATAATGAAGAGTTTATCAAAGCTTCAGACTGGATTGTGGAAATCGGACCTGGAGCTGGAGATTTTTGAGGAGAATTGGTATTCAACGGTAGTTATGAAGATTTTCTAAAAAGTAAAAACGCTGACTGCAGATTTCATTACAGGAAAGAGAAAAAGTTTGCGTAGATTTTTCTCATAGACCGACAAATAAGCGAGTAGAAATCAGAAATGCTCGCAAGTTTAATCTCAAAAACATCAATGTAAAGCTTTAATCTAGGAAGTTTTACCGTTATTACTGGAGGTTCTGGTGCTGGAAAAAAACAACGCTGATGTACACAACCTTGTATCGCTTTTTGAACGAAAGACAAAAATTTGTCCAGAGTTATATCAGACTTCAACTGCTTAAAAAAAGGATTAAGCTGGGAAGAAATCCTTGTCGCTCCAGTAATGAGAGCTGAGGAATATCATCATTTCGAAAAACTTAGCATTACAAGAGTTTTATGAAGACTTGGGAGTTGATACGATTAAGGGGGAAGAATGGATCAAAAAAATACAATCTATGTAGACCAGTCAAGCATAGGAAAAACTCCGAGAAGTTGTCCTGCGACCTTTGTAAATGTTTTTGATAAAATCAGACTTTTGTATGCGGGTACAAGTGATGCAAAGTATCTAGGATTTAATAACTCACACTTTAGTTTCAATTCGGATAAAGGAGCCTGCCCTGCTTGTAGTGGATACGGATATAAAAAAATTGAACTCCAATTCTTGCCTGATACTTATGTCCCTTGTGACCTCTGTCATGGGAAAAGATACAAAGCCAGAAATCCTTGCCATCACTTGGAGATGAAAAACAATTAGCCAAATCTTGGATATGTATATCGAGGAGGCACTAGAATTTTTCTCTGAAATTGATCATATCAAAGAGGAGCTTGAACTTATGGTAGAAATTGGACTTGGGTATCTCAAAATGGGACAACCTGCTCATACTCTCTCTGGTGGAGAATCTCAAAGACTTAAACTCGTAAAAACATCTGCTCAAAGAATATAGAGGAAATACTGTTTACTTCCTTGATGAACCTACAGTTGGGCTTCATCCTGCGGATATTGAGAAACTATTGAAAGTATTAAAAAGATTTTTGGACAAATGAGATACCATCTTGATGATTGAACATGATGAAGATATTTTGCAATTTGCGGATCATGTGATTAGATTAGATAATGGGAAGTTGGTTAAATAAAAGAAAAGCTCTCGGAATGGGAGCTTTTGTAAATAATATGAAAAACTAATTCTAAAAAAATTATCAAGTTATTGGTTTATTGAAGATGCTTCTACAATTTCATTTTGTGCATTTTTTTAAAAATTTCTTCACTCTCTTTGAGCGTTATTTCAGCTACGACTTCGCTAAATGCATCAAACTCTTCTACAATTCATTCTTCAGCAGATTTTAGTAGTTCAATTGCCTGTTTTGCACTAATTTCTTCATAAGTCATTGTTATTTTTATTAGTTAATAAGTAAAATTACCTCTCAGCTTGTGCATATTGAGTAAATGGATTTTTTTAGGTCTATCATCAACTTCATCAGCAATTATTCTAAATCAATTTGCCAATCCCTGCCTTCCTGCACTAACTACTTTCTTTCCTGTATCAATGGTTTTTTACATATTTACCCGTTGTCTCTGCCACCTTTTTCCCAGCAAGAATTGTTTTATTTACTACAAACTTTCCACCCTGATAAAGAAGATACCCTCTGTCGCAACTGCATGACCATAACTGTTACTTTTTATAACTTTTTCAAATAGTTATCGCAACCTCACCGGTATCTTTTTACAATATTTACAGCTTGCACAATCCCCTGATGGGCATAGTTTTTAAGTTGATTTATAGCACTCTTTCCAGTATTAACGGAGTATTCATAGGTTTTTCCCAGCAATATTTACCACTAAATGTCCTGTCTCTTTTTAGAATTTTAACCCCTTTTAATGTTCAGTTTTTTACTGCTTCAACAATCATTTTTTTCTCATTGATGAAAAATCTTTTGATCTTTCTTTTGTACGAATTCTCTTCCCTGATTGATTGTCCTTTTTCAAACCTCCACTCCTCTATTAACCGTATTTTTTTCACTCTTTCAGATACATTTCTGTAGCTACTCTTAAGAGCATCTACTCAACTCTTTAGACCTTTTTGAAATTTTTCTTCTATCCTATCTACACTTCTTTTTTTGCATTGTTAAGAGTCTTATCAACATTATCAGTTACATCACTAGCTAATGCCGCTGTCAAACCTCTTATGGATTTCATAACTGATTTTTGCGCTTCTGCTACTGTTTTTTTGTCGCTTCTTTTCCTCTTTCTTCTGAGTTCTTAAAACTCGAATCCTCATAACTTTTTTTCCCTTCCATTTTATATATCATTATAGAATAAAACAATATAATTATATCCCACTGCCTGATTTTTTTGTCAAATCTTGCGGGAGTTTTTTCTGACTGATGATAATACAAAGAATCAGCTATTTTTCATCAAATCTTGAAATCTAGCCCCCATCATCAAACTTTCAGAGAGATCTCTAGATCTAAGAATTTAGATTGTAAAAGATAAGAAAAATACTATACTCAAAGAAATAAACAAAGAAAAATCAGATTTTTACTATTTTTCTTATTTCTTATATGAAATTATTGGTATCCTGCCCTGCTGGTCTAGGAAGTTTGCTTTCAAGTGAACTCAAAAGACTTCAACTCAAACCATTTAATACTTTTTTTCCAAAGGGAGCTGGGTGGAAACTAACCTAGAAGGGCTCTATAGGATCAACCTTTGGTCAAGACTTGCAAATAAAGTCTATATCCAAATTGCTAACTGAGAAACAAAGAACTTTGATCAGCTTTTTTTGAAATAGTGAAAAAAATCTGACTATGGACAGCGATCATCAAACTCAAACATTTCCCTCAAAGTTACCAGTCACCACTCACAACTTTTCAGCACAAAGGGCGATTCAATCGGTTGCTCATAAGGCTCTATTGGAGGGAATCACCCACTTTTCAAAGGAACAAGAATACACAGAAGAGCTTTTGCTTTTAATCGAAAAAGATCAAGCTACCTTACTATTGAATAGCTCTGGTCCATCACTCCATCAAAGAGGTTATAGAACCCAAACAGGACTTGCCCCCTAAAAGAGAATCTTGTTGCTGCGCTCGTCTTGCTCTCAAGCTGGAAGTTTAAATCTCCTTTGATCGATCCATTCTGCTGATCAGGGACAATCGCAATTGAAGCACTCCTCCTTGCAAAAACATCGCTCCATGATCTCATAGAAATTTTGCGTTTGAAAAATTCTCGAGATTTGATCACCATGTATGGAATGATCTCAAAGAAGAAGCAAAAAGAAAAATCTTTGATGGGAATTACCAAATCTATGCCAGCGATATGGATCCTCATATGATTCGTATCGCAAAAGACAATGCTCGCTCTCGAGGACTAGAAAATGATATTCATTTTGAGATAAAAAGATTTCAGAAATCTGATTTTTTTCAGCTTTTTCATCAGCTGATCACTGGGTTATCTCAAACCCTCCCTATGGAAAAAAAGAATCGTAGCTTCTGACCTCAAATCTCTATATGAGGAGATTTATTCAAGCTTTTGATGAGAAGAGTTTTGGTGGAATTATTACGAGCTTTGACCAAGTAAAACCAAATTCTGAAAAAGCGAAGTGCAAAACCAATCTTTAATGGTGAAGACAAATGTACCTTTTGGACAAGAAAACTGAATTAAAAAAACTTTCTAGAAACATCAAAAGATTCTTTTGAACAGACAATATCAATATTTTTTTATCTTTTTATAAAAAGCTCTCTAGAAACTCAATTCTACAGAGCTTTTTTTCATTTTTAATTAAATTCAGCAAAGATCTGATACAGAACAAAGAGGAAGAAAAAACAAGCTCACGACTGCCAACAAGATATTGATCAGTGTATTTTTTTGCTTTCTTGAAGTTTTCTCACTTTCCTCCATCAATCACCAACTGATATCCTGCATAAATAATCATCAGAACAATTACGGTTCCACTGAGATATGCGAGGAACTTTGCAATGGTCAGAATAAAACCTCCTGCCTGCTGAGTAAAATTTTTGCTGAGAAGCGATATAATAAAGGAAATCAACAACCTTGAGACCAACCAATGCCGCAATGACTCCAGTCAGATTTGTCATCAATTTTTACCACCTCACTCACTCTTCTCCAGATGTCGGATTCATCATTTGAAATCCTGTCCATACGATCATGACAATCGCATAAAAGAACGCGCCTGCTTTTAAGCAAAGACATAACAAAGAACAGCAAACCCTGATCCGCTAATTACAGTATCTCTCAGACCTCAAGTTTGGTTGATCCCTGGGATCTTGATCAATGTTGAAAAATATCCAAAACCACACCAAAATATAATGCGGAACCAACTAAAATAGTAGTAAAGGATGAAAGAGCGCTTTTGAGATCATCTGGCTTTTTTTAGCTGAAATAACGAGTTTTGATGCGACTGTAACTATTGCGATAAAGACGAGGAAATATCCCACATATTTTAAGATTTCTCGCAAAGCTCCTCCATTTCATTTTTGGGAAAAAGAGTGCTTCAACATTCTCCCTAATATCTTTTATCCCTACTAACAGATGCGATATTAAAAACCCTTTCTGTTCATTGACTATCGTTAGTTTTTTTCACTCAATCAAAGGTTTTTGCAAAAGTGATCTTCAAAAATTAGGAGGTATTTTACTTCTCGCCTCTACAGACAAAAAAACGGAATCATAAAAAGCATTCCTAGCACCAACATCAGACTTATTTTCTTAATTTTATGCAACATAATCACATAACATATGGGATAAAATAACTATTAGGAGAAGAAAAAAAGTTGAGAAGTCAGACTACAATTTTGATAATCGCAACAAATCAAGTCAAAATTACTACTCCTATTATAATATTTTGAATATTTCCCTTCACGGTCTTGATATCTCATCCATCCACCATTCCTGAGCTATTGGTTACGAGCTTGAAGCCATTTCGCATTAGCAAAATCACGGCACCAGTAAGTCCAATAAATGTCAGCCACTGCAAATAGGGGCTCAATTTGCCCTGAAATATTTCCCAGTGTTGAGGTTATCTTGTATTTATCTCATGTTCTAGTTGAAGTCGTAGAAACATCATCAAGCTGTGTCTGCTGAGACTTAAAGTTCGAATTTGAGGTTTGTACAATACGGTTGAGAAAGTTCTCAGGAGTATCGTTTGAAAGTGAAGTCGAGAGTCGCTCGCAAAAGTTTGCATCGTAGAAATAGCAAAGAGCGAGAAGATAAAGAGGATAACTTTTTTTGATCATTGAATAACGATAAAAAGGATAAAAAAATCTGATTTTTGAGCATTTGTTTTAGCTAGAGAGAGGAGATTATTCCTCCTCTTCTTTTAGCTTGTCTAATTCTTGCCTTGATCGCAAAAGAATGAGATCACTCCCACAAATCATACAGCCACAATACCAACAATCCAGAGTAAAACCTTAATTGCCGTTGAAGTCCTCAAGAAGTTGAAGAATTATCTGTATTTTCAATAACATTAGTAGGAGGAGCCTTGAAACTATCAGATCACTGAAGCTGATCCTTACAAAAATCAGGGACAATCTGATAAGTCGTTGCTATAGTACAAAGATTTGGAACAATCTCTGATTTAAAGTCAGCTCTATCAATCTCATCATCACGGAATGTTGTTCCTTCAACAGACTTTTGCTCAGATTTCTGAATAGATCGTATTGAGCAGATCAAGTCTGAAGTCTTGCACACTTTTACCAGAAAGCACGGCAGAATCAGCATTCTCAAACTTATTGAAGTTTGCATTGGTTGACTGCTGGAGCGTAAGTGGAAGGATTTGCAAGATAGCAGCCTTTGGAAACTTCATAAGCAGAACCTCACTTGGCACCTATCGTTGCATGATCTGAAAGCGCAATCAATACCGAATTAAGCAAATCTTGCTCGCTTTTTGGAAAGCTTAGTAGTCTTTTTAGCAAGATAATCTTCGACTTGGATTACATTTCCTCTGGTCTTTTGTACATCTCCGAGGTCATTTCTCAGTGAGATCAAAAAGAAGTTTCAGATCAGCATTGGCGATACTTTTTGCATCATCAATTCATGCAATAAGCTGATTTAATTTCGTATACTGTAGTTTAAGATCATCATCGAGTAACTTATTTTCATAATCAGCAAAGGTTACCGTAAAAGTCCTTTTTTTAAAGAGTTTTTTTTGGAACCTGTAGGCTGATAATAGATTCTTCCCATAATAGACTCTGAAACAGGCTGATAGATTTTATTGATAATCCTATTACAAGAGAATTCTGGGTCATTATCTGGTTTTGGTATCCAAGTTGGAATCAACAGTAATATCCGTATCTATTCGACACTTATCCGTAGAGGAAGCTGTCTTTACATAAAGCATTACTTCGTTATTAAGCTGTTTTCCGAGGAAGATCTCAGGAGTTCAATCAGATTTTTACTTGCTTCTGGCAAAGTGAGGAGCTGAAGCCCAGTTGTCAATGTTGTTAAAGCAGATTGAGATCCAACCTTAATATCAATAGTACTAGAAGCTTCATTGGCATTGGCATCCTTGGCCTTGATACGAACGGTATAGGTTCATGCCTTAGGATAGGTCATTTTAAATGTCTTCTTGAGTGTTGCATTGGCATCTTTAAGATTAAGTTTAGCGACATCAAGATAAGCCTGACTCCCCTTCTCACACTGTCTTACATCTCGGCAAATCTCTTTCGATGATTGTCCCAAGAGATACGTCTTTAAACAGAACAGTATTTCCCATACTTGCATAGATCAATGCTGGTTTAACAGCATTTCTCACAGTAATTGAGCTGACTCCCCTATCCCCATATAATCTCTATAATAGACCTTGGCAACAGGCTTGTAAGGCTGATTTGCAGGAGATGGAGTAGTATAAGTATAAGTAATACGATCATCTTTGGTAACAAGATCATCATTTCCATCTCCATCAAAAATCGATATGAATCACTCTACTCTTCACAAAGTCTGGTCTATCCGAAAGCACCTTACTAATCACATCAAACGTTACCTCTTGCCCTACTTCTGTCGCGATTGTACTCGCTTTGAGGGTCACAATAGGAATATCTGGCTGAGTTCCATCATTTGGAAACATAATAAGAGGACCATTTCACAAAAATATCTTCTGAAGTCTGAACTCCATCATCATTATCAAACATTTTAACCCCAAAGACAAACTCTCAAGGCTGTCTTGGAATAGAAAAAGTAAGTGTAAGGAATATTTCATGGAGAAACTCTGGTTTCTAAGATTTTATTTGGATTATCTTTTGGATAATAGTACCATTTGAAATAGGAAATTGCTCCATCAGAATCCTGTGCATTTTCTGCTGTGACTTTCACAATTACTGGATCAATTTTATTGGTATTGAAGATATCTTGTGCCTTGTTTGTAGTTTGCTGAAATCCAATTCCGATTTCATTTCCATACTGAGGCAAAAGTAAGGTTACATTTGAGAGTTTTGGCAATGCATTTACCACGCGGAACCAAATCCTTTGCTTAACATTTTTTTCCAAGTGAGGTATCCTCTAGAGTATAATCAATATACTGACATCACAATGCAGGGAACTTATAAGAAAAGTTTTTGATTCTGAATAATCTCATCGTTTTTTTGACTTGGAAATAATAACGGAGATTATTGTTTACTCACTGAGAATTAACTGAAGTAGAAGTATCAATTGAGAACCTCTTTTTGTCTATCGACTCTATAAGCTGAAACCGTTTGTCAGCTTCAGATTTCACATTTATCATTTTCACCTAAAACTGTTCCATATTCATCTTTGACAGCATAGGAGATGATTGGAGAATCCTTCTCCCTACATATACGGTTTCATACACGGTATTGGTAGATCAAGAATCATCGGTAACTTTGAGCGTTACTCTATAGTTTCAGACTTTTGAATACTTATGTTTTTGGACGGCTTCAGTATTTTTGTCTGATAGTAGATCCATCTCAAAAATCTCGCTCATAACTAAGAATATTTTTATTACTTGAAGCTTCAAAAAGTGATATAAGACTCCCATACCGCAGCTCTTGGAGTAGCTTTTTAAGCTGAGGTCTAAGCACTGATTGCACGACTACATCCTTGCTGATTTCTGAGATTTGTCCGTATTTGTCCGTAACTACAAGAGTTACCTTGTGAGTTCCTGGCTCATTAAAAAGGACGGTAACTCTTCTTTTATCATTTTGCTCTGATACATATTTTACCACATCTGGACTAGAGAACTTCCATTCATAAGTAAGTGCATCGTAGCCATTGGTTGCATCGACATCATTGGTAGAATCTGCATTGAAGGTAAATTCTGATGGATAGAGCCAGGTACTTGTTGGAGTAATGGTAAACTGAGGAATTGGTGCTGTAGATTCTACATAGAGATTAACAGTATCAATATTTTTTTTGTCAAATTTCATCTTCGACGGTAAGTTTAACGGTATAATTTCCAGGTTTTTTTAAACTGTTTCTTGATCTCCTTTCCTTGTAAGGTATCAAGCTTATTTCCATCTGAATCAAAGAGTTCCCAAGTGTAAAGCTTGATCCTAGAGGTAAGCGAATAAGAAGCAGCACTGAAAAAGCTGAAAGTTGTCGAGGTTGTCCCCTTTATCTGAGTTTGTTGAATCGTTGCTACTGGGTCAGATACTGCAAGAGAAAAAGTTTTCAGTAACTGTATTTCTCTCATTATCAGCAACAGAAAGCGATACGATAAATTCTCCCTGTGATGGCAATGGAAGATTGATATATCCTGGCTTTCAATCTCCTGCTCTAGAATACTTAAACCCATCTCTAGAAGTAATTGACCACTGATGAGAAAGGATCTCTCTTCATCCCATTGGTAAGGTAGCTGATCCGTCAAAGACAATTCCCTTTTTAGCTTCTTGAACTCCTACTTTGAGAGGCTTTTTTGCTTTGTCATCTTTTTCCCATTGGTATAGACGATGACATTAGCTGATTTTTGGACTAACATTTACAGAAACTGTTGCCTCTCCATCAAAAATTCCTGTATTAGAACTTCTAACGGTCAAATGCACGATATAGGTTCAGGATTCATTAAATTTATAGTTTACCACTGGTCCATATCCAATAGGTTTATCTGTTCCATCAATATCTCTATAGTACCAGAAATAATTTCTTGATGGAATAGTTTCATTGGAAGGATCTGTACTCGCTCTTGCATCAAAAAGTCACGGTCAAAGGAGCTGGTCCAGAGCTTGGTGAAAGTGAAGCAGAAGCTTTTACTGCATATTTATTTTGGATAGTATTGGTAATAGCAGTAATAGGAACTTTTACAATTTTCATTAAATGAATTAAAGTTTTCTCTGGTTGCTGAAGCTGCCATAGTTTTTGGTTGCTTGCTGACACTGCTTTGTACACTACCTGAAAAGTATATTCCTGAGGAAAAATAAGGAAAAAAATCTTTGTCATAATGGTATAAAGTTCTGCATACAAGCTTGAAGGTCAGACTTTTCCTGTTCTAGAATCTGCATCAATTTCTACAAAAATCTCCAAAAAGTCTATTTCGTTGTTTTTGGATTTTATAATTAGCAAAATATTCAGTTGGGACAATAGAGTTATTGGTAGAACTAGTCGCCAAAAACTCGAGATCCAAGTCCTACAAGCAAAACCCCAGATCCCAAAAAGTATTTTTTTGAAAATAGGCTTAAAGTCTGACTTTTTTTGTTTATTCATTCTTGGTCAAAGAAAGTTATAAAAACTCAATTCAATTATACTTAGCAAGGGGATTTTTTTGCAAGTTTTGTCTGATATCGCTTGAAATAAAAAACTTGACTTTTTCCTAAAAAGAGATATGAAAAAAATAAAAAGCAATCCTTTCAGCAAAAAGGAAGAATTCAAACTATTTCAGCTAAAAGCTTTACACTATTTTTTTCAAGATGATTTCTTATTTTCTCTTGCAATCAAAGGTTAAAACCCCTAATCTAGATTCAGATTTTTTTATCTTTTGAAAAAGTTATGAAGAAACAAATACTTTTTTTGCTGGGTTTGCAAGTTTACTCTTGCTGACTGGATGTATCAATACTCCTGAACAAACTACAGATGCAATAGAAATTTCTCAAACAGGAAGCCAGATATCAAGCGGTACATTAACCTTTAAAGCTGAATATGAAGCGCTCAATGATACGAGCATCCACATATGAATGTACCTGAGAAGCTCAATATTCACATACTAAGTTTTGATCAGACTCAAGCAATGCTCAACTCTGGTAGTGGAATTTTTGTTTTTTGATTTCCAAGCTGTCCATGGTGTAGAAACCTCCTTCCTGAACTCTTTGCTGCAATGGAGAAAAAGCAATGTGAAAAGATTTATACTACTTTAATCCCAAAGAACTTCGTGATCAAAAAGGAACTCATAGACGGAAAAAGTTGTCGTAAAAAGAAACCAGTCCAGAATATCAGTGGATTTTTGGACAAATTAGATAAGATTTTGCCTGCATATGAAGGTCTCAATAATCCAACCATCAAAAAGACTCTATGTACCGGCAGTTTTAGTAATAAAAGAGGGGAAAAATTCTGAATCACCACTTTGATACTCTTCCTGAGCAAAAAGATCCTCAAATCCCACTTACCACCGAACAAAAAAATCAAGCTTCAAACTATTTTTACAAGAGGCGATAAGTCCACTCACAAATACTTCTTGTGCAATTCCAGCAGAATGAGAAACTCCAAAAATACTCTTGCTAAATTTTTACTTCATTACAACCATCCTATGCATTTGCCAATTTGTCCAAATTGTAATTTTGAATTCCTGTATGAGAATTGAGAATATCGAATTTGCTCAAACTGTGATCACACTCGAAAAAGAAGATGAAAAAGTCTGATGCTCATGAATTGATTGTTATTGATAGCAATGGAAATAGACTAGCAGATTGAGATAGTATTATCATAATTAAAGACCTCAAGTTCAAAATGATGAAGCATCAAACAAGGGAACTAAAGTCAAAAAAATATCAGACTTGTTGATGGAGACCATAATATTGACTGCAAAGTAGAAGGAATATGAGCTATGGCGCTCAAATCTGAATTTGTCATAAAATATAAAAAAAGCAGGGAATTAATCCTGCTTTTTTTATCATTGAGAAGAAAAAAATCTAAACTAAAAAGGATCTAAAGATCGCATTGAGTCAGGCTTTTTCTTTTTTTCAATTTTAATTTTTTTCTCGCTGTTCAGAAAGCTCTTTTTCCTTATCTGAGAAAAAGAATTCAAACTTATTGAGTTTTTTTCAGAGACAAATACTGGCTTATTTCCCTCAATCAAATCAATATTTTCCACATACAAAGGTTCGTTGTCAATCGAGATTTTTTTAAATTCTCATCTGGAGATTCAGAAGTAAGCGACAAAAAGATGCTCTTCCTGCTCTTGGGAATCAATAAAGAGTTCAGTCTTTTTGATATTCAAAACTGGGATATCAGCGTTTTGATCAAGAGAAATAGTATAAGAAAGCTGACTCTTGCTTGTCGTTCCTCCTGAAAGCTCAAAAACATCTGGATCTTGTCTGCAACTTGCGTTGAAGTCTAAGGATTTCCTTCACTGAAGTAAGCAAATTATTAAACTTTTGCATGAGTTTAGTTTGCTGGGAAACCGGCTCCTGTTCCAGCTCGCTGATGTGCTTGTAAATCTTGATCCATCACCAAATTTTCTTGAGAATCAGCATCTAGATCGACAGACTGAGATTCTTCTTCAGCAAAAATTGGTATCTACAACTGGTATGTCTTGTTCCTGTATCATAGGTTGAAAAAGGCTGATCTGCAAGATCGTTTTCTTCTGAGTTTTCTGTTTCGACAATTGGGATCTTCTGGGAAATACTGCTCTACCACTGGAGTTTCGACAAAAGAATAATCAGAACTATCTTCAAAAAGAAGGTTCTGGCTCGCTCATGAAAAGTCGCATCTTGTACCTCAGGCTCAAAAAGTAGGGAGCTGATTGTTCAGTTGGAGTCTGAGGTTCCATATCAACAACTAAATCCTGAGGAATCGTCTCCTCAACTGGAGTATTTTGCACAAAATCATCTGCTGAAAACTCTGGAACAGCATACTTTCATCAGGAAGCTTCTCATCTACAGACTGATGATCTGAAGAAGGAACAACAGGGGTGAAGTCAGAATTTTCTTCTTCATTTTGCATTTGAGGTGCAACATCTTCAAATTGGAATTCAAAAATTTGGCTCTCCTACGGGATTTGAAATTTGCTCAAACTTATCCAAATTTTCAAAAAACTGCTGCGTTGCCCTCAAAAAATGGTGCTTTTGCAGTTTGTGCACTGGAGTACTCGCCTGTGGAGTAATCTGTGAAGGATTTTGAGTAGCGGTAGTATCTGACATTACTCATCATATACAAAGATAAAAAAACATATTAATTATATTTAGAAAAGATTGTAAAGCAAATTTTTCGTTTTTGGTTTTTCTGGGAAAAAAAGCCTTGCAAAAACTATAGATAAGTCGTATATTGTGGTCAGCCGAGATCTTCGGCGATTCTTTAATTTATTATTTTGTGGTTAAATGACGGAAGGAATGATTATCAGCCAGACAAAAACTATTCGTAGGTTGATTAAATTGGAAAATGAGAGGTAATGATCTCAAAACTGAATTCTCAAAGTATGGAGAAGTAGTATTTGCGAGAGTAAACCTCACTCAAAGAGAACAAGGAGAACCACCAAGAAGTAAGGGATTTGGGTTCGTAGAGTTTAAAAACGCAGAAGATGCTGCAAAAAGCTAGAGCAGAAATGGACGGACAAGAACTCTGGGGAAGAGCAATCAAAGTAGACTTTGCAAAAGAAGACCCTACAAGACTCGCTGCTAGAGCTGAAGCTCATCACGATGAAGACGAAGAAGTTGAATTCTAAATATTGACTTAGATATGTTTATCAAATTTGATAATCAGTATATAAAGTAAAAATCCTGACACTCTTAATTCAAGAGCATCAGGCTTTTTGTAGAACTTATTTATCAAACGAGCAAAGGATCTTACCAACAAACAAGAATAACAGCAAGACAACGAATATAAAACCGAGGATCCATGGAAGTGTCGCTAGATACTTATTCCAATAACAGAGTACCACAATCCAACAGCCAATACCTACTATCAAGTCAGATGAAACTAAAAGCACTTTTCTGTTGCTTATCTGGATGTTGATACCAGATCTTAGATGGTCTTATATAACACCAAACTCCTAAGGCTATAGTTCCCAGTATAATCCCCAGGCGCAGTATATCAAAGGAGATTTCCACCAATGAAACTTGTCTGGTTAAAGTTTGTTCCAGCTCAGAGAATGTAGAGCGATGTTCTACAGCCCCTGCACTTTCCTCTGAGCATCTTGTAGTCTCACTGCCCATCCTATAAAGGAGAAGAGCCCTCCTAAAAATAGTGCTGATAGAAAATTCCAAAAAGAAGAACTTTCCAAGTTTTTTTAAGTACTCTTTCATACCTGTAACATTTATTTCGTTAGACATATTTATTTTTTTATATCTTATCATATACCTTTTCTTTACGATGTCAAGTGTTTTTTTATAGTAAAGAAAAAGGAAATCTGATTTTAGTTTTTTTGTTTTATTCATTTTCAATAAACATTGTCTTGCTCCTATAGTGGAGCGCCTCCATAATATCGCCCACTACAATATTCTCCCTCTCCTCCATATCTGCGATCGTCCCTAGCCAACTTGAGCAAACGATGAACCACTCTCCCTGAGAGAAAAATTTCTCAGTCGCCTTTGCGAGAAAAATCTTTACTCGCACTATCAAGAGTGATAAACTGATCAATATCCTTTGCTCTCATATAGGCATTGACTTGAATATCTCCTCACTTGAAACGATCCTGCTGAATTTTTCCAGGCTTTTTACCCCTTCAAAAAAAGCTCTGCTGAAGAAAGCGAAGCAGATTTTTTTCAAGAAGCGTTGAGATATTTTCTCTAGGAATTTCAAGGATCATATCTACTCTATCGAGCAATGGTCCTGAAATTTTACTTTGATATCTTTTTGATCTCTGTAAGAGAACAAGAACATGCTTTGTCTGGATCCTTATAAAAATCCGCATTTGCAAGGGGTTCATTGATGCGACAAACATGACATTGGCTGGATACTGAACCGTTCCACTTGCACGAGAGATATTGATTACTCTATCCTCAAGAGGCTGTCTCAAAACTTCCAATACTTCTCTTGGGAACTCAGTTAATTCATCAAAAATAATATCCCCTTGTGAGCTAGAGATACCTCACCTGGAGTCAGATTTGCCCCTCATCAGATAATTGAAACCTTGGATGCGGTATGATGCACTTGCCTCAAAAGGTCTACGCACAATTAAAGGCAGATCCTGATTGAGCTTTCAAACTACAGAATAAATCTGACTTACTTCAAGGATCTCATCAAAACCTAGAGGAGGCAATATGGTAGTCAGGGCTTTGCTTAGCATGGTTTTTCAGGATCAAGGAGCTCACACCATGAGTACATTATGCAATCCAGCTGCTGCAATACTCAAGGCTCTTTTTGCAAATAATTGCCCCTTGATATATTTAAAATCATTGGCATCGGAATCAGCATTTTCTCCTATTTCTGAAAAATTTTTGGCATTACGAAGATAGGAAAGCTGACTTCCTTTGAGGAAAAAGTCTACAATCTGTGAAAAGTGTGTAATAGGAATAATCGTAATATCGCTGATATATTCCAGCTCATAAGCATTTTCTCGAGGAATGAAAAAGGTCTGATATCCCTTTTGTTTGGCAGAAATAACACTTGGAAGAAGTCCATTTACTCTCTTGAGTTTTCCATCAAGCCCAAGCTCTCAGAAAAACAAGAATTCTCACATCCTCTCTGCATGATTGAGCCTCCCTTCATGAATCAATCCAAGCAAAGCTACCGCCATTGCAAGGTCAAAAGAGGTTCCTACTTTTCTAAGGTGAGAAGGAGAAAGATTGAGAATAAACTTTCTCTTTGGAAGATCAATACCGACATTTCTAAAAGTTGATCTAATACGATCTTTTGCTTCTTTTGATACTCGCATCTGGAAGTCCAATAATCTCAATAGCTGGAAGTGCCTTGCTAGAATCTGCCTCAATAACAATCTCATGTCCAATCAATCAGAGATTCGTAAAGGTTTTTGGTCTGCATAATCATAGAGAAAAAAAGCGGGGAAAGAGTAAAAGGATTGGCGATTATGAATTATTCTATCCTTCATAATCAGCTTTTTGATTCTTTGTTATCTTCTATAGATGAAAAAAACATTCTGACATTATTATTTTTTTCCACAAAAAAATCAAGTAAATATCTATTATTTTAAATTTGTCAAAAATATTGATAAATAAAAATAACTATTTTTCCTAAAAGAAAAATCCCAGAAATGAATATCTGAGATCTTTTTATTTTTACTCTGATACTTTTACAGAGATCCTTGATTTTACTGTTGGGAGACGATCCCCACCAAATAATCCTAAGTCTATCGAAGAGCTCGATATTTCTGGATAGGATTGTATCAACTTTTTGCGTCTCAGAAACCGTCTTTCCTGAGACAAGATTTTTGATAGAGGGAAGAATACCTTTGATATCCCTTTTGAAATCGTAACCTTGAAGAATAGAAACCTTTGTCGGTAGAATATACAGTGCATTGGATCAGATTTGAGAATTTTTCCCTGAAAGCTGAGCCACCAGAGTTTCTGATTTTAAATTCTCATAAAGGAAACTTAAGGAATTGGGATCTATACTAATTAGCTGAATACTGTCTGCCTGTCTTGCACGAACATATTCACTAAACGCATTCATTAAATCCTCCCTGATTAACATAGAGAAAAGAAAAAAAGAAACCTGAGCATATCCTTTTGAGACTCGTTGCCTTATCTCCGATTTTCCCATCAATAACAATATTTTCTATTGTTGTTTTGACCAATGGAGAGCTAAGAAATACCACAGCATTTTTTTGTTGGAATTGCTGTTTTTACTGTGGCAAGCTTATTTTGATAGACGCTATCAGTTAGTTTTTGTCTGAGGATAGCATGATCTTTTTCTGATACAATTCAGAGCGAAGTCGTAGATCAGCCTTTAAAGTCTTCTATTGCTTCTGCCCAGATCTTGGTTAAAAAGATAACTTTCCTTGATATTCTTGATGGTCAGCTTGCTACCACGAGCGATATTTCCTCTGACTCAGATAAGGTTGCCTGCTTCATCATATTCTGAGGCAGTAAAGCTTAACCTTTAGTTCAGATGCCTTGTCTGGAGCTCCTGCGGGGAATTGAGATCGGCTCCTTACTGACAAAGATCGTCCCATCTGATGCAATAAACTTTGTATTTGCAAGTAAATCAAATTTGTTTGGAGTCCTATTATAAATTTTTACCGTTCACTCTGAGGGATTACTGATATGATGAATATTATCGGTACTAATTGACATCTGATACTGATAACGAATTGATCAGGTCTGATAAGGGATACTTAGTCGCCTGATAACTCCGCTCAAAACCCTCAAATCCCTGAGGATAATAACGGAAATTATAAATGATATCTTCACTATTTTTGAGCAGGAAGAAGCGTAATCCTAGCTGATGGCATAAAAAAATAGTAGCACAACCCAAAGCAGAGCAAGTCCAACTAGCACCTCTAATCCAAAAATGAGATAAGTAAGATACTGTTGCTTATTTTTGCGTCAAGAGATGAAATCTTTTTGCTATCAAAGAGGAATAACCCTAGCGTTCTAAGAATTTTTTTACGATAGGTCTTTGTTTTTTTGTTCCAAGACTCTAAGTCCTACTTGCTCAAAAATAGGTTCTGTTAAAGTTTTTTCAGCTTTAAATACAATATTAAGCTGTCTCGTATTGATAATTTCCTGAACCTGTCTCCCCCATCGTTGATTATCAAAAAGCATGTTCAGAATCGATAGCGATCTCAACCTGCTTATTTGAAGGAATTTTTCTAGAATTTTCAAGATTTTGTAAATACTATCGGTCTTGGAAAAAAACAGTTTCATACTCGCCTCTCATTGAGAAAAATAAAAGTTTAGTATGGCTTTCTCCATCTCCTTTGAAGCACAAAAAAAGCCAACAAATCAGAACCAAAATCACGATATGATAGAGATCAAAACGGACAATCCCCATATTAATAATTCCATGCGCTGGATAATTCCAAAAAGGGTAAGATCAAAAAGCAAAACTCCAAGGAATAAGATGAACCCCCAAATCCCAAGTCAGTTTTTTTGGCTCGTCATCTTCCAAAAAGGTAATCAAAACATTGATAAGCAAGGCTCCAATTGAAAGAAAGATTCCGATAGGATAGACTCCACTGGTATACTTGATGAGATCACTCTCAGCTACAAGCGCCTGGACACACATCCAGCTTTGACACTCCTTTCCTACAAAAAGTATCTCCGAGAACTAGAAACACTCAGAGAACAACCATTGCATTGATCAATCCAAAGAAAAAAAGATGTCTATCCATATCTTTTTTACTTTCGCTCCTCCTAAATCAAGAGAGGAAGTACAATATTGATCCGAAAAATCGCAAACCAAAAGTCCCAAAAGTCCGAAACGATAACCGTATGGACTAAAAACTCCAAATGAAGTAGGGATTAGTGTTTGATTTTGAAGTACAAAAGTACTATATAGTCATAAAATATAAGTTGAAATCAGCAAAACTGGCAATCGAGTAAAAAATTTCACAAAATCCTGATTGTATTTTTTTGCTCAACTGATGAGACAGTAATCAAGAAAAGTTATCCCCGCAAGGATAATTCCAATTCCCATCATGTACCACTTTACGCCAAAGACTTCAATATAAGGAAACATACCAAACAATAAACATATAAAGAGTTATCTGAGATACTGCACGAGCTTTGTCTCTCTAAGAGCAGTAATTCTGATAATTCCTGGATAATCGAGTTGTTCTTCGATCTTTTCTCCAATCTTTTTCAATAATCACTCTACTTGGATATCGGAAATAAGTTTTGGATTAACAAAAACCATAATTTCTCTTCAAGCCTGCATAATATGTACTTTATCTACTCATTCTACCTCGAGAATGAGCTTCTCAAGTTCACCCATTTTCTCTATAAAGAACTCCTTGGTATCAAACCTTGCACCTGGTCTAGAAGCAGACATAGCATCTGCAGCTGCAACGATCCATGAAATTGGATGAGTCATTTCTACATCATAGTGATGTGATTCTGCGAGCATTTACTATGATTGGATCCATACCCCACTTACGAAGCATATCAGCACCAACCTTAGTATGGGATTCTCCTGCTCATGCTAGCACCTTTCCTACATCATGCAAAAGTCCAGCTCTCTTTGCCATTCCAGCATCGAGCCCCAATTCAACAGCGATCATTTCTGCTGTTTTTTTGCTACCTCTAATGAATGAATCCACAAATTTTGTCCATAACTATATCTGAGGAAGAACTGACCAATCGTTCTCACGATTTCAGGCTTCATCATAGGGATATTAAGAACAGTCAATGCTTCTTTTCCCTTTTTCAACCAAAGTCACCTCAAGATCAGCCACAACTTGATTGTAAACCTTCTCAATATAGAAAGGATTGATTCTTCAATCTTTGATAAGCAGTTCAAGGGTTTTAGTCGCGATGAATCTTTTTCACTATCGAAAGATGAAATTCTAACACTTAATGGAGTATCATCAATCAGAAGCTCAACTCCGGTCAATTTTTTTCAAAAAGTGAGATATTTCTCCCCTCTCTACCGATAAGCTTTCCTTAAACTCTTCACTAGGAAGATCAATCATCTTGGAAGTAAATTCACTTACGGTATCTGCAGCAATTCTTGGAAGTGCCTGAGAGATAATCATCAGCTGCTTCTTTCTGAGCTTCTTCTGCTTTGATGGTTTTAAATTTTTCAATATATCTAATAAGTTCAGCTTGTGATTCTTGCTCAACTCTTTGAAAAATTTCAGTTTTTGCATCTTCTGGCTTGATATTTGCTATTTCTGAGAGTTTTTCCTTTTGTAGGGCAATAATTTCGTCAATTTCTCTTTGTTTTTTTCTATAATTTTGATTTTTTTCTTCTTCGAGTTTTTTTCAAGTTTTTGATCCATTTTTTTCTTCTCTAATGAGGAGACGGTTCTGGATTTCTTCCATCTTGGCTAATCTTTGATCCTCGATTTTTTTGAGCCTTGATCTCAGCCTGTTCGAGAACTGATTCAGCTTTTTCTTGCTTCTTTGAGCATTTCTTCTTCGGTTTCTCTTGCTCTTTCCATTTTTGGCTTTGTAACGGAGTCAGCTTTTCACTAAGGGATTTTTTTGTATCCATAGAATCCAGTCTGCTCCTCCTATAGCTAGTGAGACAGCGGCGGTAATGATCGATCATAGTATTGGCATTATATCATCGTTTAATGCATAAAAAAATTATAGCTCTATAGGGTAGAATATTTTATCAAAAAAATGGGTGAATATTCCAACATTAGAGATTGATTAGTCTAGAGATTAAGACTTTTAGCTTATTCCACCAAAAATCCTTGTAAGTATAAAAATTCTGACCATCAAATGCAAATGAAAGTGAAAAACTTGCAATTATTTCCAAAAACAATATATTTATGATCGTTTATTTGTTAACCAATATAAGCATGACAAAAAAACAATACTCGAACTCACTCCTGAGACTCATGAAAAAATTTTCTTAAGCTAAAAAGTCGCTATCGAAGATATGGCAGGAGAGAGTGTAACTGATGATCAAGTTGTTGATTTTTATGATTAGAAGTATGCTCAATGCTGTAGAACTCCCTGAAGAAGAGGGAGAAGGATGTGGATGCTGTGGTCATGATCACCACCATCACGGACATCACGAGCACCATCATCATGAGCACCATCATTGCGATTGTCAAGATGAGAGCAGTGATGATCAATGTGAATGTGGTAATCAATGTGAATGCGGTGATCAATGTGAATGCGGTGATCAATGTGAATGTGGTGATCAATGTGAATGTGGTGATCAATGTGAATGCGGTGATCAATGTGAATGCGGTGATCAATGTGAATGCGGTGAAGAAAAATCACTGCGGATGCAAATCACACTAGTTGAGAACTTTTTTTCCAAGTATCGTTCAATAAAAAGGAAGAAGTCTGATTTTTGGACTTCTTTTTGTATTAATGAGAAGATGTTTCGATTCGCTCAAGAATCTTTTGAATGAGTGCGAGATAATCAATCCCTTCGGCGAGTTTTTTTGAGTGGCGAGATGATAGTCAAAGTGCTCTGTTTCTTCGCCAACTTTATCATAAGGAACTTTGAGAAGCAAACGCGGGAATCTAAACTGATCTGCGACCAACTCAAATCCCCAACTCTCCATATCAACAAAGCCCTCTCAGTCAATATTCCATCTTGTCATAGGCACTTCTGAGGAATAAATACTGGCTACTTCTCCAAAAAGAAATGGTAAAGGTGGCAGAAGCTCCTTGCTCGTTGCAAGGTTTTTGATTCTTCAGATCTGAAGAAGCTTTGGAGGTATTGAGGAAGTATAATAACCACAAACTCAAATATTCACGAGGAAAAACTCCTCTTGGGCATGCTGAGTCAAGTATTTGGTCAATGCAAGGATCATTGCATAGTTTCCCATTCCTGTACACAGGTAGTCGATCTGGAGTTTAGTCTTGAGATTAAGGGATTTTGATCTGAGATTTTACGGTCTTGAGCTCTCAAGGAGTCGCACACACGATCAGAATTTTTCATCTTTTTTTGGGAAAGAGAGATAAATAACTGAAAGTGTAGTGATTAACAAAGATCTTTCAAGACTTTATAGTCGACTTTTCCTGTTCAGAGGAGCGGAAGTGCTCAAATTAGCTTGATTTCATCGATCTGGATGAGATTATTTACCCCTGAGATCTCAGGTAAGTATTAACCTCTGAGAGTTTTAGATCTAGATCTACGGTAAAAAGGACAATTCTGATTCAGGATTCTAGTTCTTTTTCCCTCAATAGCCAGATTGAGAGCCTCGGAGTCGCCAAATCTTGCAGAAAGCAAGGATTCAATAAAAGGAAGTGAAATCATCTCACCACCAAGCTTGAGAAATCTCTTTTGTCTTCCTGTGATATACAAAAATCCATCTTTATCCAGATAGCCGAGATCTCAGGTCTTGTATCGCTTTTTTTGCCTTGAAATGTGATAAAGGGAGATGCGATTTTACTATCCTGATAGCCAGAAAAAACGCTTGGAGACGAAAAATAGATCATTCCCTCCTGATTGAGAGACTTTTTCCTCGAGGTTTTCGAGATCAAGGATTTTTATCTCTCCATTGGAGATTGAGATTCCAGTAGATTGTTTTTGTTTTTTTAAGCGTATTGATTGAAATAATAGGCGAGCACTCGGTAATCCCATATCCCTCGAGGATAACTGCGGAAGGAATCAGCTTTTTTTGGCTTTTTCAAAGACAGCTTCTGAACACTTCTCTCACCAGTAATCACATAACGAAGTGAGGTAAGCTGATCAGGACTGGCAACATTTAATAAATTGCGGAGAAAGGTTGGCGTAGTGGCAAGGAGTGTAGGGCTGAGTATGCGCAATCAGGCGAGCGACACTCAAAGAGTCGTTTGGATCTGGGGTATTAACTAATCTCAGTCCTGCCACCAGTGGCAAAAATCGTATTTACCGTAAATCCAAAACTATGAAACAGCGGCAAATAGCCCAAAAAGTCTCTCATCATGCTTGATATCAAGAATGCCTAATGCTCACTGGAGATTGGAGATGAGATTGCGATGCGTGAGAGGGACTGCCTTTGGCAAGGCTTCACTTCCAGAAGTATAGAGGATAACCGCAGTTGGATCAAGTTTTGCAGGGATAGGAAAAAATAAAGCGAGCGCGCTAATGCCCAAAGTTTGCGAGAAAGGGGAATATTTTTTTGAGGAGATCTTCGAGAAAGACAAATTCATACTGATCTAATCGAGCAATATTGATCTTTTGATAAAAGGCCTTGGAGGTCAGAATTTTTTTGGTTTTTGAAAATTTGACACAATGCTCAAAAAGCTGGCTGGGAATGTGTCCAGTTCATCATTACGGGAATTTTTCTCAGCAAGATAGGTCGCCAAGAGCAGAATTGAAGTACTTGCAAGTGCAGGAAGCATAATGCCAATATATTGCCCTTCAATGGATTTGAGATAATCAGAAATAAGCAGTGATTTGAGTACAATATCCTTTCTCGACTGCATACCAAAGAGCTGATCATAAACTTGTGAGGCAGTTTTTGTCAGTCTTCCACTGAGATTTGAAATGCTGAAGGATATTTTGGTCAGGATCGAGATTTCGAGAGAGATTCTGTGGCGAGATATGCCAATCACAAGGCTTAAAAAAAGCTGACTCTCGCTCTTGGTCAGTCCCGATGCCATAGCTACCATATCAGCTACGGTCTTGAGCTCAAGGATTGGGGTATTGGATGCTTTGGGATAGGTGGAGAGAATGGTATTTTTGAGCTCTGCCATATCTAGAGAATCCAGATACAAATCAAAAAACCAAATGCTGATCGAGTGAAATATTGGTCTCTGGAGTCAGATTTTTGATCTTTTTTTGAGTTCTGAGGAGACAAAAATCAATGATATCAGTTGAGAACTTGGAAATATCATAGGAACGAGTATTTTTGCAGACGAAGCGATAGAATTGGTAATGGTAGAAGGAAGTTTTTTTGTGCTTAACATCGTTGAAATAGAAGTAGTGTGGGAGATAATTGAGCTTCTCTTCTCCTCTTTGATTATAAAAAGTCTTCCAAATACTGATTGAAACTGACTAAATCCCCTTTGAGACAAGTCTTTAAGAGTTGAAGTCTGATCTAGGATTTTCGATCAGGATTTTTCTTTTGGAAGAAAAAAATAAAAAGGTTTGCGATAAGATACCAGAGGGCCTTTAGAAAAGTAAAGAAAAGCTTAGGACGAGCGCCATTCCAAGCATTGGACCACATTGATCACCAGAGTCCTGAAACCCTCACGGTTAGCACTTTGGTCTCAGGGAGGGCGGATTGAAGTGCAAGATAGGCTGATTTTTGGCTCAGAGATATTCCTTCCCCTGCCCGGCAATCTGTCCTGAAGGGAAAAAGCAAGACAGAATCGCCCGTCTCTAATGCAGACTGAAGCTGATCAAGCGAATGATTGAGGCGGGAGGCAAGAAGCTGAGTATCCTTGCTCGAAGACTCCTCTACCGCAATCGCTCCAATACGATCAAAAAAACCGCTTGAGGAAACGATTGTTGGCAAATGCAGAGATAGCAACTGGCCTGAGACGCACCTTAGGGACAAAAAGCGAAAAAAATAATCATCGGCTCCAAAAGGGAAATATGATTTGGTAATACCAGATAGCTCTGTCCAGATTTTTAGCTGAGAAAGTCCTTTTGATCTGGATATCATAACGAAATCTCGCACACAAAAAGAAAAAAGTTTAGCCAATCGCTTCATCATAGGCAAAAAGGGATAAAAAGTCAGATTTTTGAGGGATTTTTTTACGAAGTAAATAACGCAAAGCGATATTTTTGAGTATAATCTGTTTAAGTATAAAGGTTTTGTGATTTTTCACAAGTTTTTTTGATATATAGTACGGATTGATTTAAAAAAATATCTCCTTAAAAATGGAACAAAACTTGCGTGATTTCTAAATTTTTACTATAATTGAAACTAATTATTTTATCGTTTCATCTTTTCTATCATGACAGAAGTTGAAAAAAATAGTTCTCCAGAATGATCTCAAAAAGAGCTAACAAGTTCGGATAGTGAAAAAGAGAGTGCGAAAGTTACAGAAAATACTCAACAAGAACTTTGAGATCTTAAAAAAATCAAATAGCTCCAAATAGGTCAACTCCTGAAAAAGAAATTACTGCAGAAACTAAAACACAGCTCTGAAATCTTGCAAGTGAAATCATCTCAAAGATTCAACAAGATGAAGATTTTTACAAAAAGATGCCGATTTTCTCCATTCTATAGGAGAGAAACTCCAAAAGGAATATGTCCAAGCCTTTCTTGAGCTTATACAAGGACTTTTCAAAGGATTTTCTCTTTCTGCGAAATCTGGATTTAAACACCTTGAATCAGAAATTCAAAAACTCAACCTCTCTGAAAAAAAGCACAACAGAATTACAAGAACTTATTTCCCAATTTGAACAAGATATTAAAAATCAGAATTCTTCTTTGAGTGATCTCACAGACAAAAACTTTTTGATGTCGCTCTGCAAGGATAAAAGCACTAGAAAAATCAATGTTTAGAGCGTCAACTCCCTGCTCCAAGTCCCTATGATAAACTCAAATATCAACTCCTTACACCTAAAGATAAGGCAGTTGGGAAGGTTTTGCTGTTTAATGTCTGAGCACAAGGAAAAAGGAAATGGAGAATTAAACACTATGATGAAAAAAGTCTGTCTTACATCCATTAACCCAATCTACGAGCGGATCCTGATTTCAGCATGCGGTCATGATCTCAAAGATTGATTCTGATGGAACAATCTATATTACTCATGCCAACTCAAAAGGAGTAAAATGAAGAAAAAACTCACAGACTATTTTGCCAGAGACAATACTATGATCGATGTCATGATGCTCAATCCTCCTGAATGATACGGAGAAAAGGCTGTAGCCTTTGCACAAAAGCAAACTTTGAGCAAAAATATGATACTGCCGGAATGGCTTACGATACCCTTTTCATGAGGAAGAAAAAAAGCGGAGAAAAAGGAACTATTCCGATGCTGGAAAAATAAAAAGTGATCTTTTTACTGTAGTGAGCTTATTTTTTTGAGTGATTTGAAGTCGCTGGACTCAATGCAGAGAAATCCCTTTTTACTCCTGGAGATCTGATGAAACTCCTCACTCCGAGTTACTGTAGTTCATTTGACTGTAGCAAGCTTGAGACACAGATAGCACTTTTCTGATTATGAAAAGATTTCTTCGTAGAAAATGATCAATAGCGTAAAAAAATCACCTATCTCTTGCCAATAAAGAAAAAAATCTGACTCAAAAAGTATCGATCCCTCGAGTCAGATTTTTATTCTTTTAAAAACTTATTTTTACGAGTTCGTAAGTATCTTTTTGCGATCATAAGTTCTTCATTTGTTGGGATAACCCAGATTTGAACTTTAGAGTCTGGAGTAGTGATTGCTTTTTCTTCTCCTCTAAAGTTGTTGAGGCTTTCATCAAAGTGAGCTCCGAGCCAACCAAGCTGACTAGCAATCAGTCTTCTTTGAAGCATTGAGTTTTCAAGAACTCCAGCAGTGAAAAACGATTGCATCTACTCCTTGAAGCAAAGCTACATAGCTACCAATATATTTAAGGATAGCATTGGTATACATATTCATTACTGTTACTTCTCTTTCTTTTCCTTCATTATATCCAACTTCGATATCTCTGTGATCACTTGAGATTTGAGAAACTCCAAGTACTCCTGATTTTTTTTGTTCATAATAGTATCAATCTGATCTGGAGTGAGGTTTTCTTTTTCATCATAAAAGGTACGATAGCTGGATCGATAGCTCCACATCTGGTTCCCATCATAAGCCCATCAAGAGGGGTAAATCCCATAGAAGTTTCTACAACTTGTCCATTTTTTTGATAGCGGTAATACTGGCACCATTTCCTACATGACAAGTGATAAGCTTTAAGATCCTTTTTTTCCAAGGATTTCTGAGAGCCTTTCTGATACATATCTATGTGAAGTTCCATGTGCTCCATATCTTCTAACAGCATAGTTTTGGTACCATTCGTAAGGTACAGGATAGAGAAAAATGATCTTCGGTCATTGACTGATGAAAAAGACGTATCACAAACCACTACATTAGGCACTCCTGGGAGAATATGCTCACAAGCCTCAACTCCCATTACATTGGCAGGATTGTGAAGAGGAGCTAGATCAAAGAGCTTTTTGAGTTCTTCTTTAACTTCTGGAGTTACAATTTCTGCATGCTTAAATCTCTCCCCTCCGTGAACTACTCTGTGTCCTACAGCGTTGATTTCTTCAAGAGAGGTGAGTACTCCATACTCAGGATTGACAAGGATATCAAGCACTTTATGCAAAGCTACTTCGTGATTTGCGAGGTCTCCATCAAAAGAAAAATTTTTCTCCAGAAGGGAGTTTGTGGATAATTCTTCCTCCATCGATTGCGATTCTCTCAACAAGTCCAGAGCATAAAACTTCATTATTCTGCATGTCAAATAGTTGATACTTGAGAGAAGAACTCCCAGAATTAAGAACCAGAATTTTCATCTTTTTGTAAGGCTAAAAAAACTAAAAATACAAGTCTAGCATAACGAAATCGTTATAAAAAAAGCAATAAAAAAACCAAAAAAAGCATTTCTCTTGACTTTAATATTTTTGATATAAGATTGATGTGATACAAATATTTATTTATTAACCTAATATGTTATGCAAGAAAAGACCCTTGTCATTTTTGAAACCTGACTGTGTTCATGAGGGACACATGGGGGAAGTGCTTACTCGTTTTTGAGAAAGCAGGCTTTTAAGGTAGAAGCGATGCAGTTGATGCATGCAAGTGATGAGCAGTTAACAGCTCATTATGAAGGAGTTGGTAAGCTGTTGACTAGACTTCGAAGCAAAGCCTGAAAAGGCACAAGCCATCTTCAATGAAGTGATTGACTTTATGAAGTCAGGTGCTATTGTTCCTCTGGTTTTTGTCTGGGGAAAATGTAGTAAACGCTACCAGATCTCTCGCTGGTGCTACCCGCCCTTGGGAAGCAGAAAAGGGAACAATCAGAGCAGATTTTTGGATTGCATGATCCCAACGCTCCGATCGAAAATGTTGTGCATGCTTCAGCAAACGCTGAAGAAGCGACCCCAAGAAATTGCACTCTGGTTCCCTGAGATGTAATTTATTCTCCCAGTTTCAAACTGGAGAAAAACGAAGAAAAAAAGTCTGACTTTCGTCCTTGAGAGTCAGATTTTTCTTTTTGAAAAATAAAAAGTACGAAAAAAATCGCACTTTGGGAACCATCTCATTTCAAATTTTGGAGGTGCGGAGAATTGAACTCCGGTCTAAAAAGGCATAATGCTCGAACTCTACCATTATAGTCAGCTTTTTAACCTGATTTTTTTAGCCTTGCAGAGAGAGGGAGAAGGCGAAAAGTAACAAACGCGATTCTTCAATTTGATCAATGCAAGGTTTGGGTTTCCTGCTCAAATCGGCCTTGCTCCTAGCAGGAGTCAGTAGCAAGGTTAGTTACTGGCTTGAAAGCTTAAGCGTAAGCTTTAACAAGTTCAGCTCGCAAGGAGAGATTTTGCTGAGTTAGCATTTTTGTTTGATCGAGTTTATGCTCTGCGATCATCGAGCAATGGCTATCGAGGATTACGGATTCCTTCTATCAAATCCAAAGTCACCCCCATCAACTCCACTATACCCAAAAAGAAACAGAAAATCAAGAAATTTAGTTTTTCTCAATATCAAAAATCTCACACCGAAGTATGAGATTTCAAGAAGAACATTCGACTAGATCTTCAATACATAAAGCAATTTTTGAAGCATCAGTAACCTTACAGGCCTCAATATCCGTATTATTAGTAGTAGTAGTAGTTCCTACTGTTACTTTTTCCATCACATAGCGTAGAACTTCCTGTAAGTGCCCAGTCAGATGACCAGTTTGCATTATCTTTTCTCTCAACTTTCGCTACAAAGGAGCATCTTTGTTGTGTCTTTAAACACAAGAAAGTTTCCCGTATTGGAATATGTTCTATTCACTTCAGTTATTGCAGACTTATTAGGATCTCCAGGAATTGATTTCATATAATCAGGGACCAATCATACCTCACCCGATCATAATTGTTCCGTACTAAGCCCTGCAGTAGTTATTGCTTCAGGATAGCCTCCTTAGAAGTATTGTATAGCTCTAGTCCTTGAGCGATCTGATTGAGTGCTGTCTTTCTAGCTGTATCTCTAGTAGCGACCCTGAGCTCCTGTAAGTCTTGGCAAGATCAGCTGCGAGCAAGGATACCGATGATCACTACTACGATAAGCATTTCCACGAGTGTAAAAACCTTTTTTTCAAATTTTTCATTGTGTATAAGTATAAAAAAATAAATAAATGACAACAGGATTTTTTTGTCCTTGTTTTCGTTCTTGCTTATAGTTGTTTGGATAGAGAAATCAAGACAAAGCCCATTTCTATGCTCATCTTGACTTGACAAAGAATTTGAAAAGTAATGTTTGTTGTTGGTATTTTATAGATATTGGGATATTGTAAATAGCTATACTCTCCCAAATTATCTGCTAAAGTTTCCTCTCCTCCCTTTTTGTAGAAAGAAATTTATTTCTTGCTTTTGACTCTCAAATCCATACTATAAAAGACAAACTGGAATGCAAAATATCCAGCTCTTTTGTCAGCAAAAAGATCAAAGAATATCGCTTTGCGTTATGTAGATTTGTAAACAAAAATTAAAAAAATCTGACTTTTTGTTGCTTTTTAACCTTATTATCTCAATAGTATGTTAGATAAATATCAAGCTTCGTCTCTAGAATCTCGCTGGACAAAGACTTGGGAAGAAAAGGGCTATTTTTGAGCCACTCTTGATCCCCAAAAGCCTAATTATAGTATTGTAGTTCCTCCACCAAATGTGACAGGAATTTTGCACATGGGGCATGTCCTCGATGCGAGTATTCAGGATGTCTTGATCAGACGAAAGAGAATGTCTGGATACAACACGCTTTGGCGACCAGGAACTGATCATGCAGGTATCGCAACCCAAAATAAAGTGGAAAGAGCTCTTGCAGAAGAAGGAAAGAGAAAAGAAGATATCGGAAGAGAGGCTTTCATTGCAAAAACTCGAGAGCGAAAAGAAAAATACGGAGGAATTATTACTACCCAACAAAGAAAAACTCGGTGCCTCACTCGACTGGGAAGAGAAAGATTTACTATGGATGAGGGGCTTTCAGAAGCTGTGAAAAAAGCACTTTGTAGACCTCTACAATGATGGACTCATCTATCAAGGAGAATATATGGTCAATCAATGTCCTCGCTGTGGAACTGCACTTGCTGATGATGAAGTAGAGATGCTCGATAAGGAGTGAAATTTCCGAGAAATCAAATATCCGATTGTCTGAACTGATGAGAGTCTCATTCTTGCTACAACAAGACCTGAAACTCTGCTTGGAGATACTGGGGTTGCAGTTCATCCAGATGATAGCAGATATCAGCATCTCATCGGCAAAAAGGTTATCGTTCCTTTGACAGGAAGAGAAGTGCCTATCGTAGCCGATAGCTATGTAGAAATGGATTTTGGAACTGGAGTAGTAAAAATGACACCAGCTCATGATCCCAACGATTTTTGAAGTAGGAAAAAGAACCTGACTTGATCTTTTGGTCGTTCTTACTCCAGATGCTAAAATCAATGAAAAATGGAGGAAAAATATGCTGGACTTGATCGTTTTGAAGCGAGAAAGCAGATTGTAGCTGATCTAGAAGCGCAAGGGTACCTAGTAAAAAGTAAGAAAAACATAATCATGCAGTAGGACACTGCTATAGATGTAATACTGTTATCGAACCAAGAGTTTCTCGCCAATGGTTTGTAAAAATGGCTCCGCTTGCGCTCCTGCTCTAGAAGCCGTAAAATCAGGGAAAATCACTATTCAACCAAAAAGATGGGAGAAAGTATATTACAACTGGCTTGAGCATATCAGAGACTGGTGTATCTCTAGACAAATCCGATGGGGACACAGAATCCCTGCTTGGTACGGACCTGATCAAAAGGTTTTCGTAGCAAAGAGTGAAAATGAAGCGAAGGATCAGGCTTTTAGCCTTTTTATGGACATGAGGTTGAACTGACTCAAGAAACTGATGTGCTTGATACTTGGTTCTCATCTGCGCTTTGGCCGTTCTCTACTATGGGGTGGCCAGAGAAAACTGAGCTTTTGGAGCGTTTTTATCCAACTTCTACCCTCGTAACTGGAGCTGATATTATCTTTTTCCGAGTAGCGAGAATGGTGATGATGGGAATCTATCAAATGAAGGAAGTTCCTTTTTCATGATGTACTTTTTCCATGGAATCGTGAGAGATGATCTCGGTCGTAAGATGTCTAAATCACTAGGAAACTCCCTGAGCCCCCTCAAACTGATCGATGAGTATGGAGCTGATGCGATCAGATTTACTATGATTTATAATACTTCTGCTGGACAAGATGTTCATTTCAGCGAGAAGCTTCTTGAGATGGGAAGAAACTTTGCCAACAAAGTACGAAATGCAACCAACTTTGTACTCATGAACCTAGAAGGTTTTGATGCTAAAAAGTAAATAAAGCTGATCTTGATTTTTGAACTCGTAGATCAGTGGATTTATTCGAGGCTTCATGAAACTATTGATCAAGTCAATAAAAACCTAGATACCTACACCCTTGATGAAGTCGCAAAAGCTGTGTATGAGTTTATCAGAGGAGATTTCTGTGATTGGTATGTGGAGATGGCTAAGGTTCGTCTCTATGCTAACGAGGACCTTAGATCCAAAACTACCGCTCAACGAGTCCTCAGAGATGTACTTGAAAGTGCTCTCAAGCTCTTGCATCCATTTATGCCGTTTATCACTGAGGAACTTTGGCAGAGCATATCAAGCTTGAGGGAGACTATTATGCTTGCGGACTTTCCAAAAGCAGATCAAACCCTCATTTCTTCAGAAGTAGATGATGCTATGAGCTATATCCAAGAAGTAATCACTGCACTAAGAAATATCAGAGCAGAAGCAGGAGTTGCTCCATCAAAAGAAGTCTCTGCACTCATCAAAACAGCATCTGAATCAGAATTATCTATCCTTTCTGAAAATAAGGCATTCTTGATGAAGCTTGCAAAGCTCTCTTCTCTTGAGTTTGGAAAAAGAGCTCCAAAAAGCCTGATCTCTCTGGATTTAGAGTCGTTGGACATTCAGAAATCATTGTTCCATTGCTTGGACTCTTGGATATTGAAGCCGAAAGCAAAAAATCCTCGATCAAATTGCAAAACTTGAACAAGGGCTTGCAAATACTAATGCAAAACTGAGTAATGAAACTTTCGTATCCAAAGGCACCAGTCGCGGTTATTGAAAGAGAAAAAAAGCAAATCTTGCTGATTATCAACAAAAATTGAGAAAACTTCAAGCAAATCTTGCTTTGCTCAAAGGAAGTAAATAATAAAAAGAGAGTCTTAAGAAAAGGCTCTTTTTGTTAGCAACTTGTTTGTCTATAAGATAAATATATTCTTTGAAAAAGGAAAAATCTGACTCTAGAGTTTTAAAGCTCCTTTTGAGTCAGATTTCTTTTTATTTTATAAAAAGTATTGTTTAATTGGTGGTTTGATCTTGGTCATTGAATCCGTGCATTGTTCTATAGTTCTCACCTACAGGCAAGAGTCTACCAATAATCACGTTTGACTTAAGATCTGAAAGCGTATCAATAGATCCTCTAAGAGAAGCTCCTACCATTACTCTGATAGTTTCCTGGAATGATGCGACAGAAAGCCAAGAATCACTCTCCTTTGCAATTGTTGTCAATCCTAGTGCAACTCTCTTTCCTTGAGCAAGTCTCTTTCCTTGAGCTTCAAGTTGAGCATTTACTTTGATAAACTCTTCATACTTCACATAAGTACCAGGGATAAAGCTTGAATCTCCTCCATCTTCAATAAAGACTTTTTGAGAAGAGTCGCTTTACCACTACTTCGATATGCTTATCATTAAGGTCTTGTCACTGAGATGCGTACACTCTCTTGGACTCACTAATAATATATCTCTGAGCTTGAAGATCTCCTACGATGTTTTTGTATTCCATCACATCAAGAGCTCCTGTAGTCAAGATTTCACCTTTGTACACTCTTGCTCCTACCTTAGTCTTCTTTGGTGTGAGACCAACAAGTGATTTAGTAAAGATTTCCTCTACTCCGATAGTGATAAAATCTTCATTGATATCAAGCACTTTTCCCAGCTTCTTTGATCTTAAGTTTTGAAGATCCTTTAGCTGCATAAGATGCTCCCTTAGCAAGAAGTTCTCCTGGTTTTACTGTTACGGTATATCCCTCTTTTACAAGATATGATCTTTTCTGCATTTCTCCTGTAATTCTAATCTTTCCAAACTTTCCTCCTTCTGGAGTCTCCTCAAATGAGATCACACCGTCAAATGGAGCTACGATAGCTGGATTCTTTGGAGGTCTTACTTCAAAGAGCTGCTTAACTCTATCAATACCTGAAGCTTCTGCTGCTCCAGCAACTCCACCATCGTGGAAGGTATCAAGAGTAAGCTGAGTTGAAGGTTCTCCAATAGACTGAGCCGCAATCACTCCTACAGGAACTCATACTTCTACCATATTTCTTGTAGCAAGGTCCATTCCATAACACTTCTGGCAGACACCAGAGATACAATGACAAGTCAAAGGACTTCTTACTTTGAGAGTAGAGATTTTTGAGGTTTCAATCAGACTTAAAGCTGATTTATTGATCATTTCTCCTGCGCGAAGGATCTTTACTCCATTTTCATCAATAACATCTTCAGCAACAGTTCTACCATAGATGAGAGATGCAAATTTTTCTCCCTTGAGTTCAGCTTCTTCTCTAGAGTAAATGATATATTCACTAGATCCACAGTCCACTTCTCTAACAATAAGTTCTTGAGATGCATCACAGAGTTTTCTAGTAAGGTATCCTGATTCAGCAGTTCTAAGGGCAGTATCGGCTTTTACCTTTACGTCCAGAGTGGGCTGAAATAAAGTATTCAATAGGCTTAAGTCCTTCTACAAATGATGATTTGATAGGAAGTTCGATAATTTCTCCTTTTGGATTTTACCACGAGTCCCTTCATACCTGAGATCTGCGTAAGGTGAGTCTGAGAACCTCTCGCTCCAGAGTCAATCATAGTATAGAGATTATTACCAGCACCGATGATTGATTTCAGATTTTTTTCTACTGATTTTTACATCAGTCCAGATCTTTACTACGAGTCTATGCTTTTTCTTCTTCTGAGAAGAATCCTTTGTAATAGTACTTGAGCACTTCATTATTGTCAAGGTCTCCAGCCTTAAGGATATCTTCCTTTTCCTTTGGCACCTTCATGTCAAGGATATTGATAGAAGTAGCGGCAATAGTTGAGTATTTGAATCCGTAATTTTTGATTGCATCGGCAACTTTTACAGTAGTTTGCATATCATATTTATCAAAGATATCAGAGAGAAGTCTCTTGAGATCCTTATTTCCCATCTTTCTATTTACATAAGGATAATCCTCAGGCAAGATAGAATTGAAAATTACTCTACCAATAGTTGTTTGAATAGGTTGATTGTCCTCGAGAACTACGATCTTGTCTTTTAGAGTTACTTGCTTATTATTGAAAGCATCAATTGCTTCTTGAAATGAAGCATATCTAGCAACTGGATGTACTTTAGATTCCCATTCTTCTTCGGTATTGTAATCAGGATACTTTTCACTGAAAGTATCTGTAGGAAAGTGAATTCAAGCACCATATCCTGTGAATGCGTAATTGTTGGATCTCCAGAACCTGGCTTGATAATATTTTTATCAGTCACGATAAGTTCACGAGCTTCTTTTTGTGCTTCATCTGAAATAGGAAGATGAACCGCCATCTGATCACCATCAAAGTCAGCATTAAACGCAGGACATACTAGAGGATGAAGTCTGATAGTCTTACCAGGCATCAACTTGATTTTTGAAGGCTTCGATTGAAAGTCTGTGAAGTGTTGGTGCACGGTTAAGCAAAACATATTTGTCCTTGATTACTTCTTCAAGGAACTTGAGTGCCATTAGATTTCATCTTTGATCAGCTTTTTCAGCCTGTTTTGGGGTATAAACGATCTTTTTCAATAAGCTTTCCGATGATGAATGGAGTAAACATCTTTACTGCGATATAGATTGGCAAACCACATTCGTTAAGATTGAGGTCTGGACCTACAGTAATGATAGATCTTCCTGAGTAATCTACTCTCTTTCCGAGCAAATTCTTTCTGAAGACTCCTTCCTTTCCTGAAAGCATATCTGAGATAGATTTGAAAACTTTTACTCCAGAACCACCCTTTCCAGCTGGATTTTTCTCCAACCAAAAAGATTATTGATAGACTCCTGAAGAAGTCTGATTTCATTCTTTTTACGATATCAGGCATTCCAACTTGGATCATCTTCTTGAGTCTTGAGTTTCTCATCAATACTCTTCTATAGAAGAGGTTTACATCTGAAGATGCGAATCTTCCTCCATCAAGCTGAACCACAGGTCTAATGTCAGGTGGAATCACAGGAAGTTTTCTAATGATCATATTCTCAGGTTTTTACCCCAGAAACATAGAGATTGATAAGCAATTTGATCAAACTCATCATCTTCTTTTCTGATCTACAGATTTGATATTTGGAAATTCTTTCACCCTTCTTTTTGATCTCTTTTTTTCAACGTCAATAGACTTGAGCATGAGGAGAATTCCCTCTGGTCCTGATGAAAAATGGGATCTTATTAGCATATTGATAGAAAAAGTTTCTGTAATCTGACTCAAGAATTGTCGTTCCAAACTTGAGATCTGCGATAATTCCTCTCATTCTATGATATTCAGCTTCAAGAGACTGCTTATTTTCCTCATAGAGTTTTTAACGGTTTCCATTTTTCTTTCCCTCTTTTTCTTCTTGTTCTCTCTTGAAAAGAGCATCAAGTTCTTTAAGGGTATTCTGATAATCGGCATCTACTTTTTTTAATGATTTCATCTTTAAGCTGATCTGAGATATCTTTTACTACTACATATTTTACATAGGTAAGAATTTTTTTCAATTTCAGTAGCTGAAATCTGAAGCAACTGATGGATACCTCCTGATGGAGATTTTTTTATACCATTCGTGTACAATAGGAGATGCAAGATCAATATGTCCCATTCTCACTCTTCTTTCACGAGAAGAAGCCACCTCTACTCCACACTTTTCACATACGATTCCCTTATATCTTGGTCCTTTATATTTTCCACAGCTACATTCATAGTTTTTCACTGGTCCAAAGATCGATTCACAAAAAGTCCTCCTTGCTTTGGTTTTCCAGATCTATAGTTTACGGTATCAGAGCTATCTACGACTCCACGAGACCATTTTTCGATCTCTTCCATTGAAGCGAGCGTAACCATCAACCCATCAAATTTTGTATTATTCATCAAAAGTGCAACATAAGATATAAATATCTGCTTCGCAGTTTTTGTCCATTTCTTAGAATTGTAAATCGCTTATCCGAGGAGAAAAAGTCTCCCCAGATAAAGATCAGATTTTTACTCTATTTGTCCAAAATCTTCTAGATCTTCTGCGATCTTTCCCATCATTTCTCCCTTTGCTATTGCTTTTCATCTTCATCATTATCTATGTCTAGATGTGCAGTTGCAAGTTCTTGTTCGAGGGAAGCCGTCATAATTCCAGAAAGTCCAAGACTTTTGATTTTTCAATTCTTTCTTCGTAAATTTTATCCATTTCATCTGCAGTCAAAGGCACAATATTTTTGTCCCAAACCTTTGAAAAAGGTAGGTCAAAAGATTGAACGACTCAGGAAGACCTCAGATCTTTTGGTTTTTGAGATTTGATAATAGATTCATAAAGCTTATTTCTACCGATCACATCATCTGACTTCACAGTAAGCATTTCTTGAAGCGTATATACTGCAGAGTATGCCTCCAAAGCCCACACTTCCATCTCTCCAAATCTCTGTCCTCCTTGTCTGGATTTTTCCTCCAAGAGGTCGCTGAGTAATCAATGAGTACGGTCCTACAGATCTTGCATGGATTTTATCCTCTACCATATGTACAAGCTTGAGCATATGCATGTATCCAACAGTTACCTGCTGAGCATATGGTTCTCCTGTTTCTCCATCGTAAAGAGTTGTTCTCAGCTTGTCTTCAAGACCAGCCTTTTTAGCAAGAGCTACAATCTCCTCTACTCCGATTCCTCAGAATGTTGGAACTGCAAATTTTACTCCAAGTTCATGTGCAATAAGTCCCAACTGAGACTCAAACAACTGTCCAAGGTTCATACGAGAAATTACACCAAGAGAGTTAAGTACTACATCGATAGGCTTTCCATCTGCTGAGTATGGCATATTTTCTTCTGGCACTACAATCGCTACAATACCCTTGTTTCCATGCTTACCAGCAAGTTTATCTCAGATTTCAATTTTTCTTGTAGTTGCTACATATACTTTGATCTTTTTTTCTCACACCAGCCATCAAGTTGTCTCCTTTCTTTGAATCAAGGATAACCACATCGATAACTTTTTCCTTCAGATCCAGATGGCATATAGAGAGAAGTATCTTTTACATTCTTTGACTTATCACCAAAGATTGCTTGAATCAGTTTTTCTTCTGGTGTCAATTCTCCCTCTCCCTTTGGAGTAATCTTTCCGATAAGGAGATCTCAACCTTTAACCGTTGCACCAATTCTAATAATACCATCCTCATCGAGGTTAGTGAGTTTTGACATAGCAACTCCTGGGATATCGTTAGTAGTCTCTTCAGGGCCGAGCTTGGTTTCTACTACCTCGATCTCATAATCTGAAATAATAACCGAAGTAAGTTCATCATCCTTTACGAGTCTCTGAGATACTACGATCGCATCTTCATAGTTATATCCTTTCCATGGCATAAAGGCAACTCTAAGCGACTTACCAAGCGCCATTTCTCCATTTACAGAACATGGACCTTCAGCCAGAATTGTTCCTTTTTGAACCTTTTGACCAAGATCTACACAAGGAACTTGGTTGATTGCACCTTTGAATTTGATTTTTCAAATACAACAAGCTTATAATCCTTAATTCCTTCCTTATATTTTTACCTTAACATGGGCACCATCTACTGCAATCACTTCTCCATCACCTTCAGCCTTGATCGTTGCATGGGCCATCTTCATAATATCTCCTTCAATACCTGTTCCTACAAGAGGAGCATCGTTTTTGAGAAGAGGAAGCGCCTGTCTTTGCTGGTTTGAAGCAACAGAAGCACGCACGGCATCGTTATGATCTACGAATGGAATAAGTCCTGTATTAGGAGAAAAAATCTGACTCAAATTCACGTCCATATGAGTAATTTCATTTACGTGGAAAGTCGACATTTCACCATACTTTCTCGCAGACAATTCTTGTATTGAGAATATTGTTATATTCATCAAGTGCTGTAGTCGCATCAGCGATTACATATTTTTCATCCATTTCTGGAGAGATATATTCTACTTCTCCAGTAAAGTAAGGTTTTACTTTTACAGGTTTTTGAAGTTTTCCATATGTCTTTTCAATAGCTTTAGCAGCCTTTTCATCAATATGAGTATCCTCCTTTACCAAAACTTTAGTAGTTGGATTTCCCTTAGCATCAAGATCAAAGATATCACGATGTGCGATACGACCGATGAGAGCGTCAGCTTTTTGGTTCTACTTCACGGAAAATTTTCAAAGCAGGTGTCTCGAGAAATCCTTCTTCGTTGATTCTTGAATAAAGTGATTGATAAATTACAAGTCCAATATTTTTGTCCTTCTGGAGTTTGGATTGGACAGATTCTACCATAGTGTGATGGGTGAACATCTCTCACCTCAAACTTTGCAGTTTCTTTCTTCAAACCTCCAGGTCCAAGGGCAGTAATCTTTCTTTTTATTTTCAATTTCTGCAAGTGGATTGATCTGTTCCAAGAACTGAGAAAGCTGAGATGTTGCAAAAATGATTTGATTGAGTTATCAATCATTTTGAAATTTACGAGATCTGTAATTTTATGCTGGTGATCTCCTTCATCCATTTTAAGCACTGAGAGCTTTCCTTTTACAGATTTTACAAATTTTCTCATTACTGGCTGAACATGAGCATAGAGGATTTCTCCCATAGTTCTCACTCTCTTGTTAGAAAGATGATCAGCATCATCTTCGTAGAATCCTTTTTATGATTACAAAGATTCAAAAAGATACTTAATAGTCTGCGATCAAATCCTCACCATCAAAAACATTAGCCTCTGGTCCTTTGAGAGGCTTTTTGAGATTAAGTTTTGCGTTGATCTTTCTTCTCGCGATAGATCAATAGTAATTCTCTCCTCAAGCAAGAATTGTCCTTTGATATAATCCAAAAGCAGACTGAGGATCAATCAACTCTCCTGGTCTTAGCTTGCTATAAATATGTTCTCTTTGCAGAAAGTGCGTCTACAGTAGGATCCTTTTTGAGTGTAATATCAATAAAATCTCTATCATCCTCTGTCTCAACTAGGTTCTTGAATGTTTCTCTAATAGATTCATCAGTCTCGAGTCCAAAAAGTTCTCAAAAGAGAGTAATTGAGAATTTTTCTTGATTTATTGATTCTTGCAACAACATTTCCATTTTTCTACACTCACCTCAAGCCATGGTCCGTTCTCTGGAACAAGTTTGAAAAGAGTACCAGAAATCTTTTTGTCCATAAAAGATTCCGTATGATCTAACGATCTGAGAATTTACTACTCTCTCTACTCCGTTAACAATATATGATGCAGAAGGAGTCATAAGAGGAAGAATTCCTACATTTGCACGCTTGTTGAAAAGCACCTTTTCTGTAGGTTTTTTGTTTGGATTTGCTTCGTCCTTATCCACCTCTACAAGCTTTACTTGAGCGGTAATAATTCCTCAGTATGTAAGTTCCTTTTTCTTACAAACTTCAATAGACTCCATAGGTTCAGATACTTTCAAATCTGAGATCGTAATATAGAGTTTGTCTCCTGCGATATCCCAGATTTTTCTTCGTTTGCAAAAAGTTTATTAAGATAGATATTGATAAAATCATCAAAACCTTTCTTTTTGCAAAACCGAGAAGATCAGGGATCTCTCCATAGGTTCTTGGCTGAGCCAAAAAGATTCTTCCATCCTTTTGATAATAATCCTTGAAAAGCTCCTGAGCCTTAGGATTGAGCTGATTTTTCTTTTTAACAGAAGAAAGAGGCTTACTAGTCTTAGAAGCCTTTTCTCTCATGGGTTGTTTTTATTTACCATCAAGTATGTTATAGAGAAATAAACGGTAATAAGTGGACAGTTTCCCATCCCGCAAAGCTATTATTATTGAAGAGAACACGATTTTCAAAAGACCACATCCATTGTATGCTCAGGATTCAACAACTCGCTCAATAAAGCGAAAACAGACAAAAAGTCTGATTTCTTTATTTTTATCTTTTTATCTTCGAGGTAGCTATGACCAAGCCCTCAAAAACAAAAATTGCGTATAATAAGTCAAAAGACAGAAAATTATTTCTGTCTCTGAACGGTAAGCTGATGTCTACCTTTTTGCTCTTCTTCTAGCGAGCACTCTTCTACCAGTCCATGACTTCATCTCTCTCTGAAACCATGAGTTCTCATTCTTTTTGTCCACTGGTATTTTTCTAATTCTTCTTAATTTAGATGCCATGAGAATATGTTAATAAGAATATAAACTATCTGCTGATGAAATTCAAGAGTCCGAGAGTTCTCGCTCTGATGATTTCTTGTCTTACAGCTTTTTTTGAGTCTTTACTGAGTTTCCAGTATAGAGTCTAGGCTTGATATCTCCAAATCTAGTAAGGTAATACTTCAAGATAGGGATTGCCTTCCAGTTGATATATTTTGCATTTCTCGCATCTGCAAAGAAGGTAATCTTTTGACCAAATCTCTTGTCCTTGATATCTTCGATAGCCTTGTCAAATTCAGACTGAAGTGCTTCAAAGTGGTAGAACTTTTTGTCCAGCAGACATCTTGTAGATTTCGTATCTTACAACAATCTGGTTATACAAAGAGATCGCCTTTTTACTTCCTTTACTTGTTGAGGATCAAGATTAAGAAGATATGATACAAAGTAAGCCTTTGTATTCTTGTCTCTAAGTTTGAAAGAAAGATTTTGAATTCAGATTTCATCTTTTTCTTTTTTACAGTGAATTTTGCTTCAAGATCTGCCATGAAAGCTTTTCTATCTGCTTCTGAAGTGTTTGCATTGAGCAAAAAGCACCAATTCATAATTTTGCATAAAGTTGCGAAATAATAAATAAAAGGGTTAGATACTTTTTGATTCGCCGATCGGTATCCAGTATAAAAGAAATATCAAGAGAAATCAGAGAAAGTAATTTTTACTCTAGGAGGAAAGTCGCTCATGTCTCTGCTCAGGAAATTCTCTTATCATAATCAAGATTATAGTGCAAATAGAACATCTCTCCTGCAACAAAAAGCTCAAAAATCAACCACTCCTGGACCTCCTGAGTCTTCACAAATCGCCTTTCCTTTGAGCGACTCCTGCTCTGCGGAAATTTGAACCGCATAACAACGATCTAAGATACGAAATGGCGTGAGATTACCATACGATTGGATCAGATTTTTTTGCCTTTTGAGTATCAAAAATAAGCTAATGCAAATAAAAAGTCCAAAATCTGGCTTCTTTTGTGGTCTTTAGCCTGATAACGATTGAATCGACAGGTCTGATCTTGAAACTTTCCCTCGGTCACGACTCAAGTCTGCCCATCATACTCTGCGATAATCTTGTCCACAAAAAGATCCCTTGAGAGCTCAGCTAGAGGATAGGCGAAAAAAATCTCCTGTTTGGACTGATTTCGATTGGAAGGTATTTGGATCGGAAGATGCGGAATGATCGAGAAATCATAACGATCAGCGATTCTACACCAGTAAGTCTCTTTTTGAGTTCAATTCCCTCAGAAATTTCAGGAAGTGCAGTCAACTCCTCAAAGCTCAATCTCTGAGAGTATCTCCCCATCCAAAAGAATTCTAAAACTCAGAGGAGAAGCAGGAAAGGACGATGATAAGGTATTTTTCATCCTATTGACACACAAAAAGAGAAATAAATGCTAATTATTAATACTATTTTATTTTTGTTTCTATGTTTATTTTACCAAACTGACACGGACAAGCATGTCCTCTCAATGATTGTTGCAAAAATTATAGAAAAATAAAAACTATTATATCCTTTTAGTATTGTAAATAAGAAGCTCTGGCTGTCTATCTCCTACCGACAAAAAGCGAATAACATTTGATATCTGCACCTGTAATACCAGCTTGAGTACAATCATACTCAACCAAGCTCTCTATAAAAGTTTTGAAAAATAAATCTTCATCCAATCTGAAAAACTCAAAAGATTATCATTGGGAGCATATTGCAGATATGATCTATCTTTTATAATAGCATCAGTATCGAAAGTTTGCATACTCTGATTTTTTGGATAATATTTTTCACCTACAAGTCGCATCACATCTCCTATCGGATAGATTTGATTTCACGAAAAAAATAGAAAGCATCCCACCTACCTGTCCAAGACCGCCCTTCTTCCCAACCAGGAGCATAATCCCAAGAAGTTTCATTTATATTTGGTTGAGCTAAAGTTATCCCATACTCAGGAATATGATAAGAAAATTGGTACCCTGTCAATGGTCAGCAAATTGTACAATGATTATGTTCCTCTCTTTCGCATAAATAGGGCAAATATCTGCATTGGCGGTAAAACGACACTTTGTTTTTATTTTCAGATCACGATAGCTCTTATAATAATCGCTTCGAATTGCTTGATTGAGCAAAAATTTCTCCTAAATGCTGTTCTCTCCCTATCTTGTCTACATAAAACCTTACTCCAGTCAAAACAAACTCATCAACTTTCTTTTCTACAAAAAGGAGTCTGAAAAAGTCTGATTCTGAACGATCGTTTGTAGTTTGTTTTGGTTGGTCTTGCTGTATTTTACTCGGTTTATAATACAACACTTTATACACGATCAAACCTGACAATCAGAGTCCTAATCCCAAAAGAAAAAAATTATACAGAGAAGAAGTTTTTGTTTCATTGTAAAGTTATATAAATAAAATCATAAAGGTGGACATGAATAGATATCCACCTTAATGTAAGTTTAACAAAAGTCCTACTGCTATAGCATTATAGGTTCCATCTGCTCCATTCGCAAGCATCGAATTCAATAACTTAGAATAAAGAACATATCTTGTATTATTCACATATGAATCTGTCAAAGCTTAGATTCGATTCTTAAACTCATTTAGTTTATCATCTTTCACAAACTCATTAATCTTTCGATAATCTCCTATATCGGAACGAATAGCTACGAGAATCAATATCTTTTGATCCAATGATATCTCTAGAAAAACCTTCATCTCTTGATGATTTTTAGTTATAAGCTTTTTCCAACTTAAGAAAAGAGGCTCCATCAACAAATCCCTGAGAAATTTTTCAAAATAAAAGATTGCTAAGAGAGATGTAAGTTCCGCCAAGTTGTTCTTGGATAGTCTTGGTATGATGAATATTGTTTTTAAGATATTTGTCTATGAGATGGAGTGTATTTTTACTGAGAGAAATCAAGGAAAAAAATCAATAGAAAAAGACAAGGCAAGCTCTTGTCCCTACTGCGAAAAACTTCGCTTTATTTCTTTAGTTTCAAAGTATACACTTCTTTGGAGGTTGAAAATGAGTAATCATAGCTTTTCATTTGCTTTTTACTTCCACTTCATTATCAGTTGCTTCGTAAGTAGTAGAAACTTGCTTATGCAAAATTCCAGGTCTTACCTTAGTGAAAGTAGAATTCATTACATGAGTTCCAGGAGTGAGATAAAATCCCTTTGTCAAACCGAGATTTTCATAAAAATACTGGAGCTTTACCATCAACACTTGCTACTCGCAAAGTCTCTTGATAAACGATCAAATTAGTAGATTTGATATACACCTTAGTCGCACTAGGATTTTTCAAGTCGCTCTTGAGCTTTTTTTATTTTTGCAAATAAACATAAGCTTGATGACCAATAATCATCGCTAAAATTGCTACTCCAACATAAAACAAGATAATATCGAGAAGCTCCTCCTTGTTGAACGTATTGAGTTCCTGTTGCAATTACTTCTGCACCTGTTGTTACCACTTCTGTCATTTTGATAATAAGATAATAAAGATAAATACTTCGTCTTATGTAAGAAAAAGAATGAAGTCAGATTTTTTTGTTTTATTGTAAAGAATTAGTCTTCTTGTGTTTGAATTTTATTTTGGAGCCGGTTTTTGGATAGAGAGATAAGAGCTTTGAGTTCCTGAACCTCGATCTGTCCTAGCCCTGAGATATCAAAACTATGCTTTTGATCATTAGAATCTGTAATCGTAAGGAAATGCTGGCTATCTCCAGAATAAATATGCGATTCAAACTCAAATCCAGAACTTCTGATATCGAAAGTTTGAGGATTTTTTTGTCTTCAATAATAGTAATCTGATTATTTTCAACTTCTACGCGAAGTTTAGCATCTGAAATCACCACTTTTGCCATGAGAAGAAAAACGATAAACCCAATAATTCCTGTCAGATATATCGTTGGAATCCCATAGACTCCTTCAAGTCCAAAGAAATATTGCAATGCGACATACGAGAGAACGACCACAAATGCCAATCCAAACAAATACATCAGGACATCCACAATCCTTGCCCATAAGGGCTGTTTGAATACGACCTTTTCCATTATCAATCACAAATAAATAAAAAGTTTCCCATTGATATAGTAGATAGATAATGATTTTTCCCTCCCAAATCAAGCTTTTTAGTGAATTTAAGTATTTTTGAAAAAGAAAAAAATCTGACTCCAGAGACTACCCTACAGTAAGAGCCAGACTTTCTAAGTTTTTATCAAAAGAAATCCACTAATCACTATCAATCAGAGAACAAATTTGTTCCATACTCTCTACAAAAATCATCACTCTTTATAAAATTTACCCTTTCATGCTGAGCAAGAAAAAGCAAATCTTGCATTATACTTACAAAGATCTTCCTTATTGTGATATTCCTCATCAAGGGAGTCCCTCTTTTTACAATTCTTTCTTGACTTTTTCTCCACTGTGGTATACAAGGTAATATATAAGGTATCTTCTCTAAATCCCATTAGCTGATCAATCTGATATCAACCATTAAAGCGAAAAATCCTCCATGACCCACTGAGAAAGCAACCCTCTATCTAAAACCTCGTACTCTGGATACATTTTTCAAAAACTTTACACGAGTTGTTTTTTTCCTGTACCATCATTGCCATCAATTTCAATTCTCTTATATCCCATTCTAGTTAGTTTCTCTAAATAAATAAAACAAAAAATAATGCCGACTACAACACACGATAAGTATCTCTTTGTTTTTATACTGCTTTACACGAGTATCTAAAGACTCTCCTGCAACAAACTTTACCTTATGAAAAAGGAATAAAAAGTAAATTTCCTGTTTTTCATCTACTAGCAAATTAAGTAGCTCATTATCTCTCACAAAATCAACTGTCAAAAAGGTAACGTCCCACATTCCAACTTTTTGTAAAAACACTATAATAAGTAAGAGGAATGTCCAAATTTTTAAGATAGCTAATTGCTAATTCACAATCTGGACAATTAACGAATCCCGCTTCCTGTGGAGTAAGATGGAAAATTGCATCCTCTGTCTTTGCTTTTGTTTTTAAGTGTTAAAGAAGAAAAAGGAATATAGCTGAACACTGCTCCATCATTTAACTTAATCAATGCAGTTAATGTCTCTCATATATAAGCACAGATACCTATAATCTCACATTCAGTGAGAAGGTCTGAATATTCACTTAAAATTTGAGATGATCTTACATAAGCCTTGATTGGCGTAATATCAAAAATAATTTTTGCATAATTTTATCAATAAAAGAATAAAAAAATTAAGTTTTTTTAGCATACAATACCATTCTTTTAGAAAGGATTTACTGCTGACTTTCGTTCATCTGTGGACCTATCATACTCTTGAACTATAGCAAACACACATCTTCATGGAGGCAATTGAAAGCTTGTCTCTAATAAGACAATTCAATTCCCCTCTACAATCTCTCATTCTGCATTTTTCATAGGTAATATAAGCTACCTGACATTTATCCTCATCAAAAAAACTCTCGTATTTATATATCTCTCTGCATGCCATCAGAGTTCTGTATTTCATTTATTGTCTCCCTCAGAAATTGCTTTTTCATACTAGTATTCTCGTTGCATAACCAACTCTAAACTCTCGACCAAACTCATACGCGATACGCTCTTGTAAATAATGTTCATGATTTGCCATTCCTAACCTTGTATTTTTTTACGCAAGGTTCCGGATCCATGATACTCTATAAACTCATCTTTTGTCATTTGTCTAAGTGTATCCAGCCTTGTATTTGAAGGAGTAAAGGCAACTACTTTCGTTTCAAACATCTCTTTCTTATAATAAACAAATAAAAAGGAATAATAACGCTAGACTTCTAGGGAAAAAGAAAAATAGAGAAATACCACTTTCCCCTAGATATTGCCCCCTCTCAAAAAGAAAAACAAAAAATCTGATTCGATGTGAATCAGACTTCTTTTGTGTTCTGTAAAGAGACTTCCTTGCCCCTCTAGTAAGAGAGAAGTAGTATGTGAGATAAGAAATCCTACTATTAATAGTAACAACTCTATACTTCCCCGCATATTTCTCAGCATTAAGTACGAACTAAAGAAATCGCAAAATGCCTCAGAATAGGACAACTTTTGCAATAGATAGTAATGATTATAAAACAAAAAGCAAGTGATTTTTTTATATTTTTCTTTAATAATTAATTTTAGATAAAAATAAAAAGTCTGAACATGTCTTTAACCGTCAGACTTTTCTCTCTTTTTAAAAATTATATACTATATTGAAAAACTACACAGTAAATCTGTAGAACTTTGAAACTTCAAATCCAGCAGGAAGGATTTCTCTAACTTTCTTTGATCCATCTCTGATATATTCTTGCTCCAAAAAGTACATTATCAGCAAAAAGCCTTATCTACTTTTACCTTTTACGATATTTGGAATCATTGCTTCTGGTTTTTCCAGCGACCTTTGAGTTCTTCAGTAAACTCTGCACAAGCTTTTTCTTTTTCATCAGCTGGAACCTCATCAAGGCTCAAGAATTCTGGATTGAGCGCAAGACAACTTGGAGAGCGAGCTCTTTAGCTGTAGCTTCATCTCCTGAGTAAACAACTACAGATACTACCTTGTCTCCAGCATGAGAATAAACATAAACAGTTTCTGTAGTAATGAAAACAGATCCAAGTCTGATCGCTTCTCCAATAGTCGCAGTAGCTTCTGCGACCAAAGTATTGATCTTTTCTACAACTTCAGATGAAAAGAGCTTCAGCATTTGCTACATCTCCTGTAGTATCAGACTTCAACACTGCAAATACCTTTATCAAAAAGAGCAAGAAAAAGTTTCATTTTTAGCAACAAAGTCAGTTTCACAAAGAAGTTTTACCACATAAGTTCTCTCTCCATCATTGTGAGTCTTGATAAGTCCTTCATTAGTTTCTCTATCAGCCTTCTTCCCAGCCTTTGCAATTCCCTTTTTCTCTAAGGATTTCTTGAGCTCTTGCAAGGTCTCCACCTGCTTTCTACCAAAGCATTTTTTTACAATCTCCAAGTGGAGCAAAGGTTGCGTCTCTAAGCTGTTTTACCAAGTTAATATCGATTTGCATAATATAATATATAGAAAAATAAAGCGACAAACATTTGTCATAACAACCCTACTTATACATAATAACATATAAAAAAATCAACAAAAACAACGATCTAACAAAAAAATCAGATTTTTGTTTTATTTAAGAGAAAAATCTTATATCCCTCTAAATGCGACTACTACTTGCTGATCGGCTCCGGTTGCCAAGAGCCTCATACGATAACGAGAAAGCAAGGTTTTCGCTTTTGGATTGTCAATATTGAATGCTAGATACTTATGAGGAAAGATCGTATGACAATGGGCATTTGCTATGCTCATAGGCAGAGAAAGATCAGGACGATAGGAGCGAACCACTATCCCATCCAGACACATCTGTAGTCTGCCTCAGAAAGATTATAAAGAACAAATTGCGGAGTTTGGTCTGATGAGAAGACATCATTTTCAACATCTAGTAGATATTCTTGATCAGATTGCAAGAGAAAAGAAGAAGTATAAGTTCCTTTGAGAAATTCAGAATCTTGGTAGATCCAGAAAAAAATGTTGACTACTTTTTATCTTGAGCAAGATCTTTTATGATAGTAGGCTGGTGAGGTGTTGGTGAGATGATGCGAATACCTACTATAGTTTATGAGTGCTGAGACATCATCACGACGACACAACTCTGCATGAGCAAAACACGGCAAATAAATATCCTTGACCTCTGGCTGATAGAGAGCATCTTGATAGGACTTTTTCTCATATCGATCATATCCAGTTAACAGAGCAAATCAGAGGGAGAACAAGAGCGAAAAGCAAATAGCAATACTTTTTCATGATCGGTCAGGATTATAAAAATAAAAAAATATCGCTTCACGTTGTTTAAGTTTATAAATAAAATTAAAAAATATCGCTTCACGTTATTTAAGTTTATAAATAAAAATTAAAAAAATATCGCTTCACGTTATTTAAGTTTATAAATAAAAATTAAAAAAATCTGACTCTAAGATCAGACTTCTCTTATTTTTTTATATTCACAAAGGCGGAAATTGCGATGAAATATCATTTGAAATTTCTCCGTAAACATTTTTCTTGATATCAAAGAGATTAAGCATTCGTCCTCCAATATCAGCATAGATTCTTTTTTCGCCAAAGGTGCTTGTACGACATTGCTCGCATATACTCCTTTCCAAGCAAAGTACACAAGAATTCCAATCCAAACAAGATTGATAAACACCAAAAATCGCTGGGATAAAAGCTAGAATCCTTACAAAAAGGAATAATAGAGATGAACAGGAGTACGAGCAAGAAAAACATTGTTGCTGTATATCGCCCGATTGCCTGCTTAAAGTGATAATACTCATACACAGACAAGTCACTCTTCCCCGAAAAAGAGCACACCTACCAGTAGATAGGCTGTGATAGCTCTTTTTCTCTCAGATGAACTAGGCAAATAGATATTTTCTTGCATAGTAGGGAAAAGATAAGAAATAATTAAGAGAGCAAGTAATTGAGTACAAAAATCAAGAGAAGTATAACTATTGATATTAGTTACTACCATCTGTTCTTCTGCCCAATATCTTGAGAAGTTAGTACCAGCGATAATAATAGAATCGAGTTTACCCTTCAAGTTCTCTACCTCATCGATCAAAGTTGAAAGCATAGCTCCATCAACGATCACTACGAGATCAGGTCTCTTTTTTTAAGGTTAGTTACTCCCTTATATACTTTGTTTGCTCTATCAAAATTTCTCTTGTAGACAAGTTGCTCTTTTTGGTAAGTGCAAGCATAAGCGTCACTCTGCATAAACTCAGCCATTTCGTTGATAGAGTCAATTCTCTTTTTGTAAGTAGCGAAGTTTGTGAGAAAACCTCCAGATACTTTGTAGTTGAGGAAAGATACTCCCTGACTTCTTAGCGAGTGCTTCGAGTTCAGTAGCGTACATTTTCTTTTCACATACTACGAGAATTTCTTTTCCTTCAGCCTTTGCTTTTTGGATAGTAGCTCTTGCAGTTTCGAGTCGCTGAGCAAGGATTTCAGGATTGATAACTACTACTCCGTTTGTTACCTCAGACCAGTACTTGCTAGTCTTTGGATGAGCTTCGTTTTTTTGAGTGTACCTATATGAGCTTGTGCTTCAAGAATTTGATTAACAGATACTGTCATTCGTATAGGTAATATGAAATATAAAACAGATCTTGCAAATACCAAGTTTGATGATCAAAGCGTAATCACTCCGCCATAAACCTAGTATCCCAAGAAAAAAATTGAAATCAAAAAAATCTGATTTCTGTTATTTTTTTACTAGAAACTATTTAAAGTTAATAGTTGCTCCAGCTTCAGTAAGCTTAGTCTTCAAAGCTTCAGCTTCTTCTGCCTTAACATTTTCTTTAATGATAACTGGTGCTTTTTCAACCAATTCCTTAGCGACTTTTAAGGTCAAGTCCAAGAACTTCCTTAACTACTTTAATAACAGCGATCTTTTTGTTGTCCTGCATCAGCAAGTTCAACATTCATAGCATCAGATGCACCAGCGTCTGCGGCAGCTAGCTCCAGCAAGACGACCTCCAGCAACTACCATAGCAGCAGCAGTTACTCCAAATTCTTCTTCCAAAAGCTTTTACAAGCCCGTTAAGTTCAACAGCATTCATTTCTTTTACAAGATCCAAGATCTGTTGTTGATTTTTAGTCAAATCCATTGTTTACAAAACATAACAAATAAAAAAAGTGTTTTTAGTTGGATAAGTTTTTGAATAGGAGAAAAGCCTATTCAGCTTTTTTTGCGATTTGATCAATCACAGCAAACGAAATGATTGTACTGGGTAATTGAAAAGGTAGGCCAACTTTGAAAGCAACTCTTCTCTTGATGGGATATTTGCAAGCTCTGTCACATACTCAGCGTTGTGCCATTTCTTGTCATACCAACCTCCAAGGAACTTGATAGAAGCCTTAAGCTCTCTATCTGTCGCAATCTGCTTAGCATACTTGTTTACAACCTTCATAGGAGCGTATTCGTCTTCATTTGCATAAAGTACTACTACAGATCCATCAAGATCGTTTTTCCTCCACAGTATCAAAACCTGCCTCTTTAAGAGCAAGCATAAACAGCTTTTTTTCTGATAACATTGTACTTACCATCAGCAAAGCAATAACTTCTTTTTCTGATAGTTGTAGAAAGTGTCACAGGCAATCCAGATTGCTGAAGCTATTACTACATTTTTAGCAGACTGAAGGTCTTGCGCATACTGTTTCTACAAGCTCAATTTTTTTGTTGTTTTGAGATTGTCATCGTGCAGTAAACCTTGAAATAAAAAGAACTCAATGCCTGAGTCTTCTTAGATTTCGACAAATAGTGCAAAAAGCTCTAAAAGTCTGAATACAATTAAGAATAACCTCGGTAGGATTTATGAAATCTAATGACCTCACCTACTGTCTCTGGCAAAGATATCTTATACTATACTGAAATAAAAAGATAAATGCAAGAGGAAATCAGATTTTTTATTTTCTTATTCCAAAAATAAATAACTAAAAACAAAAAGTCAGAAAAAACTGACTTATAACTTCATTTCCCTTAAAATAAGCAAACTATCCTCTCAAAAAGACTTTGTCCGTATATTGATCGAGAATAGCTTTTGCTTTGTCCAGATCCTCACGAGTTGCTGCAAAACGAAGACCCTCAAGTGGATACTTTCGTCCCATCTTTTCTCGTTTTTTTCTTTCCCTAGATTATGATAAGGCAAGAGCTCAATTCTGAGCATTGATTTGAGGGTTGCAACATATTTTCCTAGTTCTGCAATATCTTCTGGATCATCAGAATATCCAGGCACAAGCACATATCTAAGTCGATATGGTTTTTGAATTTGCTCAAGATAAGCAAGTGTAGAAAAAGTATTATCGTTTTTGTCCAACGAGCTTGAGATGCTTGAGTGAATGCATATGCTTGATATCAGGGAGAATAAGATCTGCTAAAGCGAGTACCTCTCTGGCTTCTGGAGTTTGGATAAAACAGTTGGTATCGATACAAATATGATATCATTCAGATTTCAGCTTTTTTTACTATAGGGAGAAGCTCTTTAGCCTGAATAAGTGGCTCCCCTCCTGAAAAAAGTAATTCCTCCATTTTTTTCCCAAAAATATCCTCTTTGCTTGTTGGCAAGAGCCAAAAATATCGTCAGCAGACATTAGTTTTGCGCTAGGATTTTCAAAAGGAATCGTATCAGGATTGTGACAATAGAGACACTTAAACATACATCACTGCAAAAGACTACAAGCCTCACCCCAGGCCCGTCTTGAGTGGCGAAAGTTTCAATAGAATGCACATTAATCATAATTTTACATCCAAAAAGTAAAAAGCTGAATACAAGAAAAGGTCCGCCTCTAGTGTGCGGACTTTCTTTTATTGATTAGATAACCTTTACTCTATATCCTGAGAGTTGAGATACGAGCTTGATATTTACAGCACCCTTTCAGATAGCAAGGGGTTTTTGGTCTTCTTGTATACGAACTACAGCCTCCCCTTCTGCTGGGAATGAAACTGACTCCACCTTTGCAGGAGCAAAAAGCCTAATGAGAAGCTCTGTTGGTTCTTGAGTATTTTGTACAAAGTCAACCTTTTTCTCCATCAAGGAGTGAAGTAGCGTTGCAATTCTATCTCCTCTTTCTCCAACCATTACTCCAATAGGGATCCAAACCTTCAACCGTTGAAGAGATCAGAATTTTAGTCTTTTTACCTGGGATTCTAGCAATCTTATCAATAACAACAGATCCTTCTTCAAGTTCTGCAATATAGGTTCTCAAAAGCGCTTCTACATACTCAGGTGAGGATTGAGTAATATCCAAGAGCACACCTCCTGCATCTTTTTCCGATTTTTGAGAAATACGAAGATCTCTTCCCCTGTTCATAAAGCTTGTTTGGAACTTGGCTTTCTGATGGAAGAACTACATTTGTCCCCTCAATATCAAGGATAATACTATCTTCATGAATTCTAAGCACTTTTGCCTTGAGCAAAAGCTCCTTCCTTATCTTGAAATTTATCGTAGAATTTTTCTCTTTCGATATTTTTTTGATTCCTTGTTTAATGGTTTGAGCAGAGAACCTGAGCAAAGAACTCTTGAAAGCTCAAGTTTGTCTGGGGTAATGTTGATAAGCATCTGCTCTCCAACTTCAATATCAGCTCTTTCTTTTTGTGCATCTGCAAGCTTGATTTGGGTATCCTCATTTTCAATCTCCTCTACCACAAGCAATGCTTTATAGATACTTACTGTTCCATCATTTTCGATATTTACGAGGATTTCCGCTTTTCTAAACTCGGGATAATCTCTTGAATCCAGATTTGATTCCATTTCTGATTACCTCCAACACTTGATAAGGATCGAGCTTATATTCTTCGACCAAATGCATCATTGCAATTTGTATACTTTTTTCCATCGAGCTTCATGGGTTTTATTTTTAGATTGTAAAAAATTCACTCCTACTATATGATTTCATTCTGCATTTGCAAGAAAACTGTAAGCCTGATTTTGGAGGAAGTTTAGAGATTTTTGAAAGTGTTTGTGACAAGAGGGAAATGAGGTATGGAGTCAGGATTTTTGCTTTTATAAAAACATACTTGTCACTCAAGATCCCATTATCAATCAAAAAGGTTTTGAAAAAAACTCAGGGAAAATCTATCCAAAGCATCGCTCCAACCCCATATATCAACAAGAGAATAAGCACAAGAACTAAACATTTTCAAAACAATACCAACATTGAAGGACGATGAATTTTGGGAAACAGCATCCTCCTCCAACAAAGATCTGAAAGCGTCCAAAAATACTCGAATAATCAGCCCAACTCCCAAAAATCTATCACTTCCGCAAAAAAGTCAAAATAACGGCAACATAACCACACAATGCACAAAAAGTGAATACAAATAACTTGAATGAAAAGCGAGTAGGATAAAGACATTGGCTTATTAAGAGGGAAGAAGTGCTATAAACTATCCACATAAAAGTTCCTATAAGCGTCATTATCATCAATGTATAAATGAACAATTAAATTAGATTTAGTTCCTATTCTCCAAAAATAATATCATCTAATGCCTGCTCCACACCTTTCCCAATCACAAGTTTTGCCGTATTTCACTGGACTTTGAATAGAGTACCTTAATATACGACCACCGCACAAAAATCATAGCACTAATCCCAAAAAGGCAAACCATTCAGAGAAGAAGTTTTTTTGTTTCATTGGAGTCGCTATTATAAGAAGTGCTAAAAATTTTTATTTTTACTACACCATTTGAAGATCCATTTTTAATCGTACGATTACTAAGCGTTTGCAAATAGAAGAAAAATCAAGATTTGAATAATTCGAATCTCTCGGATATCAAAAAGCGACCATTAACAATAAGTACAAAAAGAAAAAATCCAAAAATACCGTATAGATCAAAAATAAGCAACCATCACCAAAAATTAAGTCTGAAAAGATGGTATTTTTTTATACCAAATAACTTCTATAAAGATAGATGCACTCATCAAAAATAGAACGGATCAGCATTTGCTCTAGAAAGAGTTTCTACTCTAGCAAGCATAGATAATAACCAAACAATCAAAAACAACTAGTCAAGCTTTTTTTCTCGAAATGTTTTTAAACATCAGCAATTCCTATCAGATAAAAGATACAGGATGTAGGAAATACCTACATCCTGTTAGATCTACTACTGAGAGTAGACGGTTGTAGAGAAATACCTTGAATTGAGAATATCATCTGGAAAGCAAAAATACCCTCCATCATTATCAATATCAACTCCTAAAAACATCATAATAGCCTCTCCACATTAACTTAGAACAGTACCAATAATCATCGTCCCACAAAGTAGTAACATTATATGGTTTTCCTGTTTGATTAAGCCAAAAAAATCAGCTATCTGCTTTCTTTTGACTCTGAGAAATACTCTTCTTGTATTGCAATAATGTTATCGTATTTGTATGCTTTCCACCATTGCTTCATAGATCGAGTATATACCCAAGGAAAGAAAGCTTCCGTTACAGTAATTGCATCCATAGCATCTAACACTGAGACAGGTTTTGTTGAGTAAATTGATACATTATTTACTCCTGCGACATGCCCTGTATACTGTGAAAGTACAGTACTAGACTCATAAAAAAATATCCGCAATATTTACTTTTACTCAACAAAAATCTTCAATAGATTTCCTCTAGAATAAAGAGATCTTGTTTGAACAGAAGTTGGAATTTCTTCATATTTTACTTTTGATAAGGATCAAAAAAATAGAGATTTTTCCATACATAGAGATCTTTTTTTGCGTATTGAGAATATTTCTCATGTTGGGACGCAACTCTTACATAGGTCTCAAAATCCGTATAATAGATTTTTTTGATTTTTGAGATTTTACTGTAGGTGTCATGGAAGCGCCATCATACAATACCCCCTCCTCATTAAAAAAATTAGAGGGACTATCGATGCCTGTCTTGAACTTCCCAAAGATGTTTTTTTGAAACCCTTTCTTCCAATTCTTGATTGGAAAAAACTTTTGCAAAAGGAAACGAGCTTAGTGAAATCTTGTCATTTTTAATTTCAGAAAAGGCAACATTTTTCAACCTGCAAATCTTCTCTACTCTTGTCACAGCTGAAGAATACTCCAACCATAACCATCAATGCTCCAAAGAGCATTCCAATAAATTTCTTCATAATGTTAAGAATTTATTGTTTTTTTAGTCTTGTCTCAGTCAGACTAATTTACTGCTTGCACTTTTATTTGGGATAAGTGTGCAAGTTAAACTTATTCATATAGTGTTCCTCTCTAGGAGGAATATTGTTTACAAAGTAAACAACGCAAAGCGATATTGTTTTTGTAAAATATTTGTCTTACAATAACTAATATACTCTTTTATACTCAAAAAAATCAATCAAAAAAATATCATCAGATCAATTATCATTCAACATACACCACGTAATCTGTAAAATACCAAAAGAATCAATGTTTAGAAAAGATAATCCAAAAATCCCAACTTGACAAGATGAAAAAATCAGACTTTTCTTGTTTTTTTGGGATTTTTTTGGATATAATAGAAGGGAAGTTTATTTGTGATAATACGCGCCATGAGCCAACCGCTCTCTCAATATGTATATTATCAGATCAAACCTTTTTAAGGACAATGAGCTTGGGGTGGGATACTGGGAAAAGGTTATCAAAAAAACCTTATTTCTCTCAAAACTAAAAATCAGCTTTATGATCATGGGAAATATGGCTGAGATCAAGCTTTTGTAAAGCTCCTCAGAGATTTTTCAATCTTACTTTAAAAATACTTTTTATACCACTTTTTACAACTTCTGACCTTATTGAAGTAGGGAAAAATTCCTCTTGGCGAGGGAAGAAAAATTCCTCTGAATTTCTGAGGGAGGACTCCTCAAGACCAAAGAAGAATTTACCAGAGATGGCTCTTATCTAGATCCGATGAATGAAATCTTTGCTGTATTTCAAAAATGTAGACAAGGATTCAGTTTTAAAGATCTGTTTTGAATATACCTTCAAGATCGAGGAGGATGATCTGACCAAGTTTCTCAATGGAGCCAAGAAAGTAATCTCTTACATGCGAAATAGTGGCAAAAAGAGGAAGAAAAAACCTGAAGAAAAAGAAGGCAGAAGTCAATTTGTTTATGAATATGCGATGGCAGATTCAGGGAAATGATCCTTATGTAAAAAGAAAAGCGTAGGAACGACCTTGGGATCAGTTTTTGCTCCTTTTTGGCAAAAGGGAAGCTGGGAAAAAGAAAGAGAAAGCCGTCTGGACGCCAGTGAATTTTTTTCTCAAGTAATCAACCTTTTTTTCATCTTCCTACAAAGAATAATTTTGTCAAAGGACTGGAATATACGGTATATAGAAAACTCCCTTACCCAACACTCATTCCGACTCCTGAGAACACCCCAGAAAGGGAACTTACCCTGATCGGAGATACCGACTATAGAGGGCAAAAAAATCAGATTTTTGAATTCGTGAAGAAGATAAATTTAGACATATTTATATTGTAGGGAAAACCGGTACTGGAAAAATCAACCTTTATCAACAATATGATCATCTCTGATATGAGAGCGGAAATGGACTCTGCCTCTTGGATCCTCATGGAGAGCTCGTAGATGATTTGCTTGAGTATATCCCAGCAAACCGCATCAATGACGTGATCCTTTTTGATGTCTGAGATGCGGAATATCCGATTGATTTAACCTATTGCAAGCGGACAACGAAACTGAGAAAAACAAACTCGCCTCTGGAGTGGTTGCAACCTTTCAAAAACTCTTTGAAAACTCATGGGGACCAAGACTTGAATATATTCTGAGAAATGTGGTACTCTCGATCATCGATTACCCAAAATGCAACGCTCATGCACATATTGAGAGTGTTGACAGACAAGGAATTTCGTGATGAAGTTATTAGCAATGTAAAAGATCCGCTCTTGCTCAAGTTTTGGCACAATGAATTTAATAAATGGCAAGATAAACAAAGAGAAGAAGCGGTCTGACCGATTACCAATAAAGTAGGTCAGTTTCTTTCTTCTCGTTTGGTAAGAAATATTTTTGGACAGCCGAGAAGTAAACTTTCTATCAGAAAGGCAATGGATGAGTGAAAAATCGTTCTCGTAAACCTCTCAAAGGGAAAGATTGGAGAAGACAATGCAAATATGATTGGTTCGCTCATGGTAACCAAAAATCCAGATTGATGCGATGGGAAGAGCTGATATGGCAAAACACTTGAGAAAACCGTTCTACCTCTATATCGATGAGTTTCAAAACTTTGCGACAAAATCATTTGCAACAATTCTCTCAGAAGCCAGAAAGTATAAGCTCTCGCTCATTGTAGCCAATCAGTATACTTCCCAGCTAGATGAGACGATCAAAGATGCGATCTTTGGAAATGTAGGTACGATATTCTCTTTTACCCTTGGGTATGATGATGCCTCTGTGATGACCTCACAATTTAAGGAGATCGTCTCAGTAAATGATATGATTTCGCTCCCAAAATTTACCGCATATACCAGACTCATGGTAGAGGGAGTCAGTTCCGATCCTTTTTCTATGAAGACTTTGCCTCCATTTCAAACTGATGGAGATCCAGACTTTATCGAAAAAGGTACGTAAGCAATCTCGTCAAAAGATATGCTATGGAAAGAGGAAAAACTTGAAAAACTCATGAATGCATGGAATAAAAAAATCTTTCTCTGCCAAAGAAAAAAATAGCAGAAAAAGCCAGACTCGAATGACTTGGACTCACTCCAAAACAAGTACAAGATCTCAACGATCTCACTGTCGAACAAAAATATCGGCTTGATGTCTGAGGTCTTTATCGATGAGCGACCTGCTGATGCAATGATCGTAGATGTTGAACAAGGAAATCACAAGCTCGTGCGATACGAAAAAGCCTAAGGCTATTGAATATGTTGCAAAACTGCAAGTTCCTAAAGGCAGAATTGTAAAGCTTAATCCCAATACTCAGCTAGAATTCTTTGTAGATATCTGGCAGACACATGACAGAGATAGGAAGCAATAAAAAGCCTCTGACTATCTGGGTCGGATCTGCAGAAGAAGTAGAAAAACAAATCAAAGAACTCTATCTCAAAGCAGGACTTGATCCTGAGACGACTGATTTTATGAAGATCATCCCAAATATAGAACTCCTTGAGGAAAAAGAATACAAAACCAGAGCCAGACTCTCCTAATTCACCATCCACTCCTCAAGAAATAAAAAAAGCTCCAAAAAGCCTGACCTCGTAGGGACCTTTGACCTCTCTCAGCTCAAAAATTGGAGAAGAATACGAAGGTTATGTAAAACTAATTTACAACTATGGAATCTTTGTAACGGTAAAAGGAGTAGAATGACTCTTGCATAAAAAAAGCTTATCCAAGCTCCTGATGGAATTGACTGGAAAAAGTACTATAATATCGGGGATAAAATCCTCGTGAAACTCCAAGAAATCAAAGAAGTCAATGGAGAACAAAGAGTAGTCCGATCTCAAAAATAAGAAAGAGAAGTAAAGTCAGACTTCTCTTTTTATATAAGAAAAGTCATAGCAAAGCAAGTTCGCTCTATGACTTTTGGATAAAGCTACTTTAACAAACTAAAGCGACGACGCATTACTGTGTCAAATGAAGATATTTGGCAAGCAGTTTCACAAGATAGACAATCCCTAAGAAAAATTTCTATCAACAACCTAACTGCGATAGCAAAGTAGACTATTACCACGCTTCCTAAGATCAAGAAAGGGCTAACGATGAAGAAGAATACCCTCCAAAAATTTTTCATGATATTCATAGCTCTCAATATTTATTTTTAGTTTGGTTATGAGACCAACAATATAAATTATATCTAAAAAGTCAAGAGGAAATATTCCTACAATCTCCCCTCGTACAATAAGCTCCTCTACCAAACTCTCTACTATATACCTTCAGAGTGGATAATAGGCATTTCCCCATCTTCTGCACTACATAATAAGAAAAACTCTGAATTTAATCAGAGTTTTCTTTTTTTATTACACTTTCAGGTTGTTTTTATCAAAAGTCTCACCAATTAAACATCCTTTACAAAGTCCAGAGTCACTATCATAATGTAGTCATTCTCAAACACATTGTTCTTTTTGACGATCAGAGGATACACATTCCCCATTTCTTCGTAAAAACCATCTGCACATGCATTCACACAGGTTTTAGGTATATCCTTAGTAGGCGTTTTTTTGGTCCTCTAGTATTTCAAATTTGTCCCTGTAGGACATGGGGAACAATAACCATATGAATTTTTTTGGTTTCATGCCAATACTCGTTTTTTCACAGTGATTTGGGACACATCACAGGCTTTTCTTCAGATCGTTGTACTAGGTTATATCATTGTTTACATGTGGCAAAGCATCACTGAGCGTTGCTTGGTTCCAGGTTCCTAAAGACATCATCTTTGACTAGGGTAAAAATATTCATTTTTAGAGGGGTTTTTCATAGTATTCCATATACCTAGAACTTCCAAAGTCTGTTTTGTTATCATAACAACTATTTCCTTTTTCTTCTTTTTTTGCTTTTTGTTCTTTGTGTTCTTTAGTAAGACAAACGGTTTCCCCTCAAGGGTATCTATATTGGTTCTCCTCGTCACAAGTATAAAAACATCCCTCTTCTTTTCTGTCTCTTTTTCTGTTCAAGTTCTTGTTGAGAAACGAATTTTCAATGGCCGTCGAGGATTTCCTTCTATATGCACGAGTAGTATTTTGATAGAACGTTGTAACAGATTCATCGTTTAAACTAAAAGCCACAGTCAATTTTGTAGCAGGATTTGGATTCCGGATAGTTCTCATATCCCTTAGGACATGTGTATTGACAAGAGCGCTCTTCAGGTTTTTTTCTTTTACATATGTCCATTGAAGATTTCTTCCTAGCGGTCTAAAAGGTTTGTTGTATACCTCTCTTAGAATACAAACTATAGTTATTAATCGCTTTTCAAACTAAACAATTCCCCTCATAATAACATCCCTCTCCAGAAGGACCTTTTCCCATATACCGTTCCTGTTGGGCATACAGGTTCTGCGATACAGGTTCTATCAGTATCATTCCATGTTCAACTTTTGCATTTGAGACATGCATTTTTCCCAAATTGATCTTTTCCCTATAACATATCCATCAGCACAAAGATAACTACAAGGGATGTTGACTCAGTCGCTACAGCTACTCTCTCCAGTGTTTATGGAAGTAGGCTTAGATGCTTTTTGGATTTTTCCATTCCACCTTCTGGAATTTCTCCAATACAGCTTCCTATTGGCGTTGGCTTACAGCTCCCACGCTCCAAAGTATACCCTTCCTGACATTTTTTTCGGCTTCACATTTCTGAGTGATATCCCAGATTCATGTATCTGCGTTATATGTCTCGATTTGCGTATCAGGGGAGAATCTTACTATATTATCTCATGCCACACATGGAGTAGATTTTTGTTCCTTCACATTTTTTTAGAAGTCTCATTGTAGTTTGTACCTTGTGGACAATGTGGTTTTAGCTGCACTATTGTCTGCTTTCTGAGTAGTACAGTTGAGATCTCCTGATTTTGCTCACTCACATGGGATACACTTTACCCCAGTTTTTCCAATAGGATCTGCAACATCTGGGACATATCCATCTGCACAGAGAAAGTGTTGTGGCTTGTCCTTTTGATCCATAGATCCACTTTGGAGATTCCCATTCTCAGTGGCCCTTATTTTTGAGATTCCCATTCTCTATGTCCCTTATTTTTGATTCCATACTTGTGGGAATGATCTTTGTGGATTATTTGAAACCGCATATTCAGGGAGATCTCAAATATTTCACATCGGAGCACAGAGTCAGAATTTTCTTGCTGATTCTGAAAGAGGGACTCGACGATCAGCTTTTTCCATCATATCCACAGAGCCCTGTCTTATTTTTCTCTAGAAAAGAGCGAAATAATCCCACTTGAGTCTCAATCTCTTGGAACCGAATAATCTCCTCTTTTTCCTATCATCATTCCACCGTGAACATCTAGAGTTGCATTTGCATGATCTCCATTGATTGCTACTTTAGAATTAGCATAAAAAAGCTGACTCTTGCTCTGGTACAAATTCTGTATCCTGACCATTAAAGACGAATGTATTAGACTTATTATTGTTTACCTTATCACCAAAAAACTACAACATGATCAGCATCTACTGAGCTATCTCCAAAAACTGTTACATAATTTCCACTAACTTTAGATTTTTCTCTAACATCAAGGTTTCCACCATTAACTACAGTGATATTCTTACCATTAGTAACGACATTTTGTCCATTGAGGATTGCCGTATTCTCAGAGCTTGAAGTTGAATAAGGTGAAAGGATAATTACATTATTATTTCCCTCATTAGTAGTATTATTTCCTCAAACGATAACAGAATTGGCTCATTGGTTATTATTTTTTTAGTTCATCAAAAATACTACTGAACTCGCACTGGATTCATTTCCTTGACCAACAACAAGATTTTTGCATATTGAGCGATCCAGAGGCTCGTACTGCTTTTAGATGCATCATCATATTTAAATTCAACCTTAGTAGCTGTTGGACTATCAATTACCAGAGAAGTCAAGTACTGTACACTATTTTGCACTCCATCTACTTGTAGATATTCACTCTGTGATGCCTGCAACGGATTGATCACCCCTAGACTATAAACAGCTACTCCTCCCAGCGAGAGGACCACTGTAGCTACCCCTGAGTTTTGATCGAGGAAATTTTTGTTGAGATTTTTGTTTTTTTGATTCATATCCAATAATATATGGAATAAAAATATTCATCTCTATTATACTCAGCACAAAGTATTTTTGTCAAAAATTTGAGGAGTTTTTTTATTTTTAAAGCGCTCAATATTTCCACTCATATTCCCTTGAAAAAGAGTCCCTTTTCACCAAACTGAAGGCAATTTTTATATTAAAATAAGCTAAGATGGATCTTTTTGAGAAAGTTTGATGAACCAATAGGAGAAAAAAATCAGACTCCCCTTTACGCTCTCCACAAACAGACTAAAAAAATCAGATTCTAATTGACCATTATCAGCTCTGAGAAAAATGATTGAGTTCTCCTTGAACAAATAGAGAAAAAAATCATGGGAAAAAAATCAGACTTTTTCTGCTTCTTATAGTGATAGATGGCTATTCCTTTGCATTTTCAGAAGAAAAAGATCTGAGTAGATATTGAACAAATCAAACCGAGAACTTCCTCGCTTCTTGATAAACGATCTGAGGAACTCAAGCTTCTGTGAGAAGAAAGTTGGGACAATTTTTATCGCCTCTGGACTGCAAAAAGAAGCGCTCCTCAAAGCGACCAACGCAGAAAATCTGGACCAAATCTGGAATATTCAACTCGTAAAAGAAAAAAACACCTCAGAACCATCTTTCCAGGTGTATTTTGATAAGATTCTTTTCCTAGAGCTGAACAATCAACAATATGAAGTAAAAAAAGTTTCTGTCATGAGAACTTAATAGGTGCCGTATGTATTATTCCTCACTAGAGAGCTTAAGAATAAGTGATTTGAGATATTCACGCTCAGATTGAGAGTCTACAAGTTTAAGTGCTTGTAAATAATTTTTCCTGTGCATAGTTGGTATGTCACTTCTCTGCAAAAAATCTCTCATTGCAATTGATAAAAATTCTGCAAGTTGATAGAGCCTTGCTCGGCGATGTGCTTGTGCAAAAAAAGTCTGACTTTGTCTTTCCTGTATGCATCGCATATCCCAGTTCTCCATACTGACAGACTACCTGATCCTTCTCAGCAAGCAATTTTTTACACTGAGTGAGATAGGTTTTGACCAGTTTTGGATCTTTTGCGAGATAAGAAGATGATTTTCACTCACGATACGGCTTCCAAAAAGCTTCCTGAAAAAAAGTATAAAAGTCAGATTTTTGAAGTTCAGTATATCCAATAAGTCTTTGCCAACTGATAAGCGCCTTTTTGCTCCTGCTGGAGAGCAAGATAACTAAGCACCAAATATCTATCTCCATCCAAAGTCAGCTTTTTGATCTGTTATCTGAGAAAAAACATCACTGCCTGTGAATAATCTCCAACCTCATAACTAAGCACTCACAAATGATAAAGATAGTTGTTTTTTTGCTGATAGTCAAGCTTGAGCAACTGCTGGAAATAAACAAGTGCAGAATCCCTTCTTCCGAGCTCAAAATCAGCATTTGCAAGTACCTGATAAGGCAAAAATATAGGAAGGATGCTGATTAAGGAGAGGAAGTGCAATTTTTTTGGCAAGTCCAAAAAATCCATGATTCATGAGCTGTAGCGCAATCAACCCCTCTTGATAATAGCTCGGAATATCTTGCAGTGATTCGTACTGCTTAAATGCGGTCATAATACTCGTTTTGTAGTCCTGATATTGAGGAGAAACGAGCTCTGAAAAGCAGAGTTTTTGCTTTTTGATAATTTCCTTCAGAGAGTTCGAGCGCAGACTGGTAATAGACGACCTCTTCCCCACTGAGATAGCCCTGTTTGACAGCTATATCAAACAACTCTTTGAGATGCTGATATTCACTAGCTGAAGACTGAGAAAAAACTTTGCAAAAAATCAAAAACTCTGAAGCAAGTGGAAGCTTTTTTTTGCTCTGGAGTGAGGGTATAAAAAAAGCTTTCTAGCTTGAATATACTGGTGATTAAGCTGATAGGTATTGATAAGTAAAAGCTTGATTTCCTCAGTTGGATTCTGAGTATAGAGTTTTTTTCAAGAAGAACAATCTTTTCCTTAAGTGATCCTAGAGTTTCGAGCTTATCCGCAGAAAAAGATCAGCTTTGGGTATTTTCAAGAAAAATCAGTAGCTTGAACTCAAGTTTCCTGCTCTCCAGAAAGATTTGTTGAAAGTACAGAACTTACAGAAGTAGCAAGGTGCTTGCTAATACCATACTTACTTTTCTAAAAAACAAAAATCCCACCCAAAAATACAACAAAAATTCCTCCAATTACTCTAATTCAAAAAAAGAATACTTCCCAATTTTTGGAGGAAGTTTTTTGAGCCAAGAAGGACTTTTTACCTTTTGAACAGATTTTTGATCCATCGAAAAATGATAGTATTCTGAATAAATTATATCTTATTATACTAAAAAAGGAGAAAAATCCTGATTTTTTTATGTTTAAACCATTTTTTTATATGGGATTTTTTATTTTAGAGGAGAATTTTATTGACAAAAAAACTTTTTTTCCTACTTCTTATTATAAAAAACTACCTATTCAGATTGCAAAGGAAAGAATTTTTCGTATCTTTGTTTTCAGGTTTTTATTTCTTTTTCTCGTAGATGGCAAGAGGACTCGTCCAACCAAGACCCTTTGTCAAAAAAGAAGGCTTCGACTCCTTCTTTTTCTGCGGGAAAAATCATCTGAAGCAAAAAGAGCTAATACCATCCAAAAAAACTGATTTCTCCTCTTGGTTGCCAAGAGTTATGCAGGATGGGTTATCGTAAGTATCATTTTGATCTTACTTGGACTTTTTTCTGAAAGGAACTTGGTATAATCCTAACTATCTCATCCAAAATATTACTTATAGCCCTGAAACCAGAGCTCAATACGAAAAATACAGAACTCTTTGTCCTCACTTCAAAAATACCTCAGAGGGCAATACCTCAACACGATCCAACTTGGAGAAAAAGGGGAAAATCCTTTCAAAAAAATCCAAGAGCAATACCCTTTTTGTCCGCAATATGAAGATTGAATATCAAAGCCCACAATCTATCAAGGTAGATTTTCACTTTTGATTATCCTAAATTTCGTGTAAAGATTGGAGAGAAATTTTTGGGGAGTTTGGAATGGGAAAAAAATACCGAAGAACTCCAAAAGCTGACGAGCATTAGCTCAAACAGGAGTGACCATTGATACCCCTGCCTATCTAAGTGGAACGGAGAGTTTATCAGGATTTTTTTCTATGAGGTAAACTTTGAACGATATGAGCAAAATATTCCAAAGATCAAACAGACCTTTACGAATATTGAGAGATTTGTCTATCTGGCTGGATCTCCAAACTTTATCGTCTTTGAAAAATGGGAAAACGATCTATCTGCATAGAGATAACCTTGACTATCAGCTCCAAAAAAATATCTTTGGCTCAAAAAAATAACTATAAAAAACTTTGCTGGTATCTACGAAATCGACCTCGGAAGTCAGACACAAAAATAGAGTCATCATCAAAGAATAAAAAAACTGACCTTTATCAGATTTTTAGTCTCTTTTTGTTGAATATGAAACACTTTTTTTCCTTTATGCAAAAAAATCATCCAGAGGTCATCTATTTGGACAATGCTCATGAGCACGCAAAAACCTCAGCTTGTTATCGATGCAATGAGTGATTTTATGGCAAATGAATATGCCAACATTCATAGAGGACTATATGGGCTATCAGAAGCTTCTGAACAGCACTATCATGAGAGCAAAAGGCTTGTTGCTGAGCTTCTCTGATGTTCTACAAAAGAAGTGATTTATAGCTACAATACAACCTATGCGATCAATTTGCTTGCACAAGCGATGGTCAAAAAGCAAGTTTTTGCAAAAGGGAGATGTGGTGCTACTCGAATGCGGGATCATCATGCCAATGTCTTGCCTTGGATGAATTTGGCAGAAATGATCGGATTTGAAGTGCAATTTGTCGCAACGGACGAGAACTATCAAATTGATTGGAATGATTTTGATCAAAAATATACTGAAAAAGTCAAGGTGGTAGCAATGGGGCAAGTGTCAAATGTGACAGGAGCAATCTATGATTTGAAAAAAATAAGATCAAAAAAATCAGACCTGAAACCTTTTTCCTCATTGACGGATCTCAGTCAGTACCTAATATGATTGTTGATATGGAAGATCTAGGAGCTGACGCAGTCGTTTTCACAGCACACAAGATTATGGCTTCAACTGGGCTTGGGGGTGCTGGCTTTGAAAAATCACTGGATCAAGGAATGGACTCCGCTTATCCTCTGAGGAGGAACCATCAAGGATGTCAGCATTTCATCTTTTTCTCTTCAGAATAATGCGGAGAAGCGAGAAGCTGGGACTCCAAATATCATCGGTGCAGTGTCACTCGAGGTGCGTTAAATTTTTGTCAAAAAGTCTTGATGAGAGTTGAAACCTCAGAAAATGAATAGAAAAAATCTGATTTCATGAACAATCACTCACCCACTACGCCTTGGAAAGATTTGCACAGCTCGAGAATAAGGTCAATCTCATTGGACCAAGAGATCAGAGAGTATCTTTATTTTCTTTCACTCTCAAGGATATGGCAAACTTTAACCAGATTGGAGAGTTTTTTTGCAGAAAAAGAATATTTGTATTCGCTGTGGTGGACACTGTGCTTATCCTCTGCATAAGCATTATCATCTTGGCGGAACCTGCAGAATGAGCGCTTATCTCAACAACGATATCTCAGATTTAGAAAAGTTTTTGCTAGACTCGAAGAGCTGGTAAAAAAATTAATACAATACCTTCAATTATCAGAAAAAAACTCTGAACTAATTCAGAGTCTTTTTGTTTTTTATTTATTCTCGCCAGAGGAATTGCCTTGAAGTATTTTTCTTCTTTCATATCTTTTCCGAGAATCGTGCTAGAGGAATCTCTCAATCGCTGATGAATATGCAACCCCTGTCTCTGAGCAAGTGTATCTAAAACCCCAAGACATGCAGGACAATCTACATCCAAATTTCTCAAGCGCTCGATATCTCCAGTCTGAGACAAGAGACCAAAGGAAATCTGATCATTTTGATCTGCTATGCCTTCTGATTTGTAATGAGAGAAATCCACCGATCCGATCACCAAGGTATTGCCGTGAAATTGAGCTAGCTGATTAGCAATCCTCTCAGAATGATACAGACGATAACTTGGCACCACAAGGATAAAAAAACCTTTTGAGACAGATGGGAAATAGCGATTGATAAACGGGAAATGTACTCACAATCCATGGTCTCTGGTATATCGTTGAGCTCCCTGTTGATAAAAGACATTTTGCTCACAGGTAATCCTCTCATCTTTTTCGTGCTTGAGCCAGCAAACTTGCATCTTTAAATTTCACTTCCCTCGAATCACAGATAGAAACTGGTCTCTGCATATCTGGGAAAAAAATGGTTTGGCGAAATTAGCACAATCTGATCTGGAGAATTTGTAGCAAAGTATTTTTGTAAAAAGCTATAAAAAAATCTGACACTCTCTGTGATCTAATCATAAAGTGAGGGATAACTGCCAAATATAAACGATCTGGCCTCACCTCCTTTTTGATAGCAGAGAAAAGAGAAGCCCCCAATCCACAGATTAAGAGCATTCCCAAAATAAGTAATCAGATTTTTTATGTTTTTTTGATACCGTATTTTCATTGCTTATTTTCATAAATATGACAAAGCTGGTGAGGACTATTTTTTTGAGCTGTTCTCGCATTTTTTTGCTTGTTAGGCTTGTAGCCTTGGTTTTTTTGATTACCAGAAAGAGCATCATAGGCATGTTGCCAGTCTAGATCTGAATATCTCTGATCTCCATCAAGCACCTTATCTTTCTTATAAAATTCATAATGAGAAAAGATTGGTCCCATCACTACTCTCTTACCATTAACATCATCAATCATCACTGCCATAAGGAGAGGCCTTCCAGTAGCTTGATAAAGAGGATTTCCTCTTTCTGAAGTAAAAATATCTGCAATCAATGCCCCTCTCTCTTCCTTACCAAGAGGTTCTCCAAAGAGTTTTTCTTGGGAAAGTAAGGTCTGAAAGCTGACGATATGAAGTTCTAAGTCGTTCAAAAATCATCATCGGAGATAGTCTGATTTTTTTCATCTGTTTTTGACTCATGGCTCTAATTTTTTTGCAAATACTGTCCAAATCCCTCAAAATTATCCTTGTCTGTAAACCAGTTTTTTTCATAGATTCATTGAGTGAGATAAGACGATCAAGGAAAGCAGTATCTGCTTCAATATATCCCTTTGGAACTGGCAAAGTCGGAGGATAAACAGTAAGATCACAATCACTATCCCTCCTGCTCACATCTCCGCATAAGACTGCTTGGCATATAGAAGTGTATCGTGCTTGAGCTCTGTGTAAGAACCTAGGTAGGTTGCAAGATTTTTTTGTAAATATAGAGTGGAATTTGTTTGAAGTAAGGAGCATTATTTACAGGGACAAAGAGTTGTCCAAGCATCGCTAACCACTGATGATAAACCGTCTTGAGGAGTGAATCATCGGCGAGTTCAGCTTTGACTTTTTCTTGTGCTTTTGATTTTTCTCAGCAGGATAACTGGAAACTTGCTTACAAGTTCCTATTAAGCAATCTTCATTTTCTAAGACCTGTTTGGACTGAGCTCTCTCTGAAAGCCAGAGATTTACAAGCTCATGAGCTGGTTGATAATTTTCCAAAACATCAGGAACGATCAAAGAAGTTTGCATATTCGGAAGAGTAAGGATTTCTTTGGTTGCACTTCCTGCGGTAAGCTGATCAAAAAAATGAAACTGTCAATGGTAAATTTCTCTCCAAAGAACACAAATCCCTTCAAGCATCTTTTTGGCAGAATCCTTATCCGTAGATCAAACTGCTTTGGTAACATAACGAGCAGATGCGATCTTTTGAGGTTTTAAGTTGGATAATGTCTCTAAATCTGACTCATTGAGCGAAATCTTTCCATCTCTTGATTCAATAAATTTTTTTGAAGCTGAGGAATACCAACATCGTCACTATCTCCGATCAAGACTCCAAATACTCTCCTGCAATGCAAGGATTGGTTTGAGGAGATCAGAATTCATATTTTTGATCATATAGAGTGCGGTTTCCGCTAATTTTTTTGGTCTCAGAAGTAGAATTTTTTTCTCATGAGCCATTTGCTCGCCATAAAGTAGGTTTTGAGAAAAAGAGCTTGTGGTATAATGAGATCTTGGCTTAAACTGGGTGAAATCCTGCTTGATTTGTTTCTGCTGGATAAAAGTTGGACTATATGCCAACAAAAGTGGATCTAATCCATCAAAACTCTCTGCTTTCCAAATTTCAAGCCAAGTTTGTCTCAATGCACTTTGATATTTGGCAGGAACTTGTTTTTGCAATAGATTCAAATCTGACTCCAAGGTACTTTTTTTGAGTTCGTTGTCAGTCATTTCTCCCTCAAGTTCTGATCTTCCACAGTAGACTCTGAAGTATAGAGTCCTTCTTGCCTTTTTTTCAAAAAGAGCTTTGAGTTCATCGTTGCTTGGAAGGAGTGCATAAGGAATCGCCCAATATGCAGTGAGAAACGAAGCCTTTTCATTCAGATTTTTTTATCCTGTTTGGTAGACTTGGACAATGCTAAGAAATGCTTGAAAAGCCTTTTTCACTGAGCGTCGCAAGGGTAACTCTTGCTGAACTTTCTTCAAAAATACTTAAGCTCATTGGAAAAAAATCTTGTGAAAAAGTATGAAGCAAAAAGATCATTGGTCACAAAGAGGGTATTGAAAGGATATCTTTTTGATATAAAGCTTTGGATCGATATCCTCTCCATAATAAGACATTTGAGCACTTATTTCATGGGCTCTCTGAACCCACTCCTCTTGCGCATACTTTCCAAACTCCTCAGTATACGAAGGGGTCGGAAAACTTCATAGATTAAAAGGCATAATTCCTACTCCATACTTTTTTTGATCTGAGCAATGATGGTTCAAGTAAGAGGATGATTATTGATACCATCATATTCCCCTGTAAGAGTAAAGGTTTTTCCTACTTGGAGATCTTTTGTTGGGATTTCTATACTTGAAGTCCCAGGATAGGGAACAAGGCTTGCTGGACCTCAGCATTCTTTGAGTTGTTTTACATCTTCCTTGGTTAGAGAGTATTTTCTAGTCCATGGCTTGTTGTATTCTGCTTGCTGGATATCTTGACCATTGATCATTTGTGAGAAGTCAGGCTTTTTTTCATAGCCTTCTCATAACTAAGATTTGATCCAGTTGTTCCAAAGAGGCTTCAACTCGAAGATGGGACTCAAGGATTGATTGAAGGCACTGAAGACGATGGCAAACAACCTGCCAACATCCCAATCCCCAGCAAACAGAAAAAGAAATCTGATTTTATTCATGGCGATCACTTTAGAAGATAAAGATTACTTTAGCTATATCCATTTTAAGGAGTAATGCAATACATAATTCTGATTTTTTTCAGCTTGTTTTTTTGAGTCATAAAAATACTGACAGACTTTTTAGATTTTTAATATTGCGAAATATGACGACTCGAGCTCAACTGGCTGAAGCTCTTTTCCCAGACACAAAAGAGAGTATCCAAGATCTCCTTGATCGCTATCCTGCCAGGTCAAAATACCAATCCTGTTCTGCGTTTTGCCCCATCGCCTACAGGTTTTTTTGCACTTTGGGGGATTGTATACGAGTTTTTTTGTGCTGGAAATATGCCAAACAAACAGGAGGAACCATCTACCTCAGAATCGAAGATACTGATCAGAAAAGAGAGGTTGAATGAGCTACTGCACTCTTGATCAACTCTCTCAAGAAATTTGGGATTAGCTTTGATGAAGGACCTATCAGGGGAAAAACAATGAAGAAATCTGATCTTATGGTCCCTATTCCCAATCTCAAAGAGGAGATATCTATCGTGTATTTGCAAAGCATCTAGTAGCTCAAGGACTTGCCTATCCATGCCGAATGAGTGAAGAAAAAGCTCAATGAGATCAGAGAGTTTCAAACTGCAAACAAAAATTATTCCAGGTATCTACGGACAGTATTCAGAACGAAGAAATGCGACTCCTGACCAACTTTTAGAGAAATTTGAAAATGAGGGGCAGACTTTTCCTGTTTTGAGATTTCGTTCTCATGCTGATACCAGCAAGAAAAATCACTTTTTCTGATCTCCTCAGAGGAGAAATCAATATGATCGACAATTATAACGATATCGTAATTATCAAGGGTGATGGACTGCCAACTTACCACTTTGCTCATTTGGTTGACGATACTTTGATGAGGACAACTTTTGGTACTCAGAGGTGAAGAATGGCTGACTTCTGTTCCACTGCACTTACAGCTTTTTTTGCTGCATTTGATCTGCCAGCGCCACAATACGGACATCTGGCACCAATCTGCAAGCTTGAAGATGGGAAAAAGAGAAAACTCTCAAAAAGAAAAAGATCCTGAAGCAAATGTAGAATATTTTTTGAAGCAGGATATGCTCCACAAGCAGTCTTGAATATATTATGACTCTGCAGATCCAAGTTATGAAGACCGAAAAAGAGAAGACGAACATCGTCAACTGTCAGATTTTGATTTTTTTCTTTGAGAGAATGAATGTATCTGGTCCACTCTTTGATTTTTGTGAAATTGCAAAGTATCAATAATAACTACCTCTCTGCTCTCTCAACGCAAGAGCTCTACAATCAAGGACTCAAGCGAGCTCAGCAGTATCAACCTGCACTAGCACAACTTATGACTGAGGATGCTGGATACACTCTTGCTGCACTAGATATCGAGAGACACACCGAAAAAGATCCAAAGAGATTTACTCTCTATAGCGATATTGAGAAAAAAATATTAAATTCTTTTACGATAGTGAATGGGAAACTATAAAAAGCTGAAAAAGGCTGACTTCCCAGAGGGGATTGAACTCTCGACTTGGAAAGCCTTTGCTGAAGACTATGCAGCCAATTATAGCTTGGATGGTGATGTACTTACTCGATTTGAGCAACTCAAGACTATCTGAAAAAATACGGATTTGTCGAAACAATGCAGAATTTAAGCAAGGAGGTTTTTGTAGGAAAGGTAGGAGATCTCGCAATGTTCCTCAGAATCCAGCTCTGTGGTGCCAAGCAAACTCCAGACCTCTTTTTCAGTAATGAAGGTTTTGGGAGATAAGAGGATTAAAGAGAGGCTTTTTGGACATCTAAAGTATAAAAATTTTAAAAAATAATCCCTATGAAAAAAACACTGACATAAGTCAGTGTTTTTATGATAGTATTGGAAATAAACTACATCTTTTTGTGTGGAAGGTTCTTTCAATCACCTCAAGCTGATGAGCCTTTGAAAGTCTTACGAAGTTTACTGCATATCCAGATACTCTAATAGTGAGTTGAGGATATTCTTCTGGATGTTCATACGCATCCATAAGTGTTTTCTCTTGTAAGTACATTTACATTGAGGTGATGAGCCCCCTTTTCCAAAGTATCCATCCATTACAGATACAAGGTTTTCAATTTGTTCTTCTCTTGCTTGTCCAAGTGAAGTTGGAATCATAGAGAAGGTATTTGAGATTCCATCTTGAGAATAGTGGTAGTCAAGCTTTTGCAACTGAGTTGAGTGAAGCAATAGCTCCTGAGTGATCTCTACCGTGCATTGGATTTGCTCCTGGAGCGTAAGGTTCTCCTGCTTTTCTTCCATCTGGAGTAGCTCCAGTATTTCTACCATACATTACATTTGAAGTAATAGTAAGGAGTGAAAGGGTTGGAGTAGCATCTTTATAAGCCTTATACTTTCTAAGCTCCTCCATGAAGAACTTTTTGTACTTCTACAGCCATAGAATCTACTCTATCATCATCGTTTCCATACATTGGGAATTCTCCTTCAGTCTCAAATGATTTTGCAACTCCATTTTCATCTCTAATAGCCTTTTGTCTTTGCAAATCTAATTGCAGAAAGCGAATCAGCTACGATAGAAAGTCCAGCGATACCATAAGCAATATCTACTCCGTAATTTGAGTCGATAAAACGCCATCTGAGCCTTTTTCATAGTAGTATTTGTCGTGCATGTAGTGGATAATGTACATTGTCTTTGCATATACTCTTGCTACATTTTTCCATAGCCTTTTTTGAAGTTAGCCCAAACTTTGTCATAATTCAGACTTCCATCTTCATTATCTACAGACTCAAAAAAAGTGTAGGATCCATTACTTGTACTCCTTCATCTTCTTCTTTACCTCCATTGATAGCAAGGAGAAGTGTTTTTTTCCAAGATTACATCTTGCACCAAAGTGCTGGATTCTCTTTCCGATTTCTTGGTATGATACACAACATGCGATACCGTAGTCATCACCTCCTCTAATAGGTCTCATGATATCATCATTTTTCATACTGAACAGATGAGGTATCGATAGAAACCTGAGCACAGAACTTCTTGAATCCTTCTGGCAAAGCATTTGACCAAAGTACAGTTAGATTTGGTTCTGGAGAAGGGCCAAGGTTATACAAAGTTTGAAGAAATCTGAATGAAGTCTTGGTTACCTTTGTTTTTTTCCATCGTGGAACATTCCTCCGATAGATTCAGTCACCCAAGTAGGATCTCCACCAAAGATTTCATCGTAAGCTCCTGGTCTAAGATGTCTTACGAGTCTGAGTTTCATTACAAAGTGATCAATGAAATTCTTGAGCTTCAGCTTCTGTAATTTTTTTCCAGATTGAAGATCTCTTTCAATATAGATATCTAGGAATGAAGATACATTTCCAAGAGACATCGTCTGCACCATCTTGTTCTTTAATACCTGCAAGGTATGCAAAGTAAGTCCATTGGATAGCTTCTTGAGCAGTTTCTGCTGGTCTAGATACATCAAATCCATGATCAGCTGCCATCTTTACAATATCTTTCAATGCTGAGATTTGCATAGAGATTTCTTCTCTAAGTCTTACTTTTTGCATCAGTCATATCACCACCAATAGCCTCAAAAATCAGCTTTTTGCTGCTATGAGTGCATCAGCTCCGTAAAGTGCAAGTCTTCTGTAGTCTCCGATGATTCTACCTCTAGCATAATTGTCTGGAAGTCCCAGTTACGATATGTTTTGATCTATAGAGTCTAGATTCTGCATCATATGCTGAGAATACTGCATCGTTGTGGTTTTTTTGCATAATGGAAAAATATCTTTTACTCTAGGAGCAAGTTCAATTCCTCTCTCCTTAAGTGCATTTTTCTACTACTCTTACTCCTCCAAAATGGCTTGATACCTCTTCTCAATGGAGCATCAGTTTGAAGACCAACAATAGTTTCAAGTTCCTTTTTGATATATCCAGGCTTGTGCGAAGTGATAGTTGAAATTGTTTCAGGATCAGCAGATCTGAGCCCTGTTTCCGTCTCTTTCTTCTTTTGAGACATTTTTAACTTCATCCCAAAGTTCCTTAGTTCTCTCAGTAGGCCCTGAGAGAAAAGAGGCATCTCCTGTATAAGGAGTGATGTTTTTCATAGACAAATTTTCTTACATCGATCGTTGTCATAAGCGTCATGTATAGTAAAAAAATAAAAATAAGTCTGATGGTGTCCAAGGTATTTTCGTCTAAATAAATGGACGATACGTTTTAGTCTGGATCAGACATTTTCACACCAAAAATTTAAGTATAAGAATCTCCCTATTTATTTGCAAATTAAAGAAAAAGTCTAAATCCTTTTTAAACAAAAATCAATTCTACCTACTCTTATAGCTCAATATACATTGTAGATATATCTTAACACTTATGTCAAGAGGGAACAAATAAAAAAACGAGATCAGAATTTTCTCTTTTTGAAAAATAAATATACTTAGGTGATTTATCTTTTGATGCGATGCAAAAAAATGAACAATGATGCATTTTCAATACTCTTTGAGAGCTTCCTCAAGAAACTGAAGTTTCTATAGAAAAGACTCAAGAAGCTACTCCTAAAGTATCCACTCCTGTAATACCAGAGCAGGTGGTAGAAACGCAAAAAAACTGAAGTTCAAACAACTCTTGAAGAGAAGGTAGATTCTCCTAGAGTTTTTTTCTTGCACCATCAAAACAAAAAGACTGAAAAGAAAAAAAGAAGAATAAGTCTGATTTTTTTACCCACTTTGATTACTCAGAGAAAAAGTTGAAAAAAACTTTTTCAAAGAAACCAAAAGCAATGATTATTATCTTTTTAAGTATTTTGTGTGTTTTCTACTTTTTACCAATGCACAACTAGTATTTTTATACTTTTTAAAGATGCTTTCACTAGCGTAAATGCCGCAGAGCTCCATCAAATTTCAGAAACCCTGATGCACAATGCTCGCAGATAACACAAAAAGAAGATAACCTCAAACAAATCGAACAAAGGTTTGCTGAAATCCAAAAATGAACACGCAACAGGAAATATCCTCTCTCTAGGAATGGACGAACTTGTACAAGGGAAGTCTCAAGACCTCAACTACAATATCCTCCCTCCAACTAATAGACTTATTATCCCAGACCTCAACATCAATGTTCCTCTTATAGATACCGAAAGCAATGGAAGAGCTGATTTTTCTCAAGAGAATTTTTGATGATGAACTCACAAAAGGTGTCGTAAAATATCCAACCACCCCTACTCCAGGAAGCAAAGGAAATACCCTTATCTTTGGGCATACCTCTACTGAATGGTGGAAAAAGAATGAATACGGTGTAGTCTTTAGAAATATTCCAAAAACTCAAAGTAGGACAAAGATTTCAAGTCGTACGAAAATGGGCAACTCACAACCTATGAAATGGTTGAAAGAAAAAGTTGTTTTACCAAAAAAATGTAGAAGACTATTATCATCAATTCTCTGAACAGAATGAGAGTTATCTTACTTTGATGGGATGTTATCCAATCGGAACTGCAGACAAGAGAATGATGGTTGTCGCATTCCAAATCCATAAAAAGAAAAAAATCTGAACTTAATCAGATTATTTTTAAACCATTTATTTAATAAATCCTCCAGACTGGATATCTCGTAATTTTTTTGTAGATACCATCTGGCTTTTTGGATAAGTTCTGAATGCGTTCAGCTTTCAACTATTTTTCATTGATCCATTACGATAATACGATCCATTTTCATAATCGTAGAAAGCCTGTGTGCTATAACAATTGAAGTCTTGTTTTTCATGACTTCTGCCATTGCCTCCTGAATATATTTTTCTGATTCGCTATCCAAAGCTGAAGTTGCTTCATCCATAATCAGAATTGGTGCATTTTCTATAATCGCCCTAGCTATAGCAATTCTCTGCCTCTCTCCTCACGAAAGCTTAATTCCCTTTCTCCCACCAAGGTTTCATATTTATCTTCTAAATGATCGATAAAGAGATCACACCTTGCCATCTTGGCGGCAGCTTTTGATTTCATCATCGCTTGCATCTGGACGAGCATAAGCAATATTTTCTCTAATAGAACGGTGGAAAAGAATCGGATCCTGAGGAATCATAGACATTGCGGATCTTAAAGATTCTTGTGTAATTTCAGCGATATTTTGATCATCAATCAGAATTCCCCTTTTTGAATATCATAAAATCTAAAAAGGGAGCTTGGTTATTGTTGATTTACCACTTCCCGATGCTCATACAAGCGCTACATGTTCTCCCGGTTTGATTTCAAAGTTAAGATCTTGGAAAAAGTTGTTCGTCCTGATAAGAAAAAAATCAACATTTTTGAAATCTGATTTTTGCTTCATTAATCTTGAGAGAAGGAGCACTTTCAACATCCTTGATTTGTGGTGTTTGGACTCATTTTCAGTCACTCTCCAATCTCATTAGGCACTAGCACAACTCTTAATACTCCATCCAAACTTTACTATTAAATTAATAATTCTAAAAACATAAATCTGCACTAATACTATTGTTCCAATATCTAACTCTCACCTTCCCCAAAGCGTAATACCATATCGTACTACTATAGTCTCTAAAAATACTCCTACTACTAATGAAAGCATCCGTATAAGATAAAGAAGAAGATACTGTTTAGTTCTTGATTTACTTAGAGCATTATTACGCTCGGCAAAACATTGATTTTCTCTCTGAAACGTAGAAAGCGGTTTAAGAGCAATCGTATCTGATAAGCATTCCATCAAATCGTCTTCTAACCTATCTGTTCTATCCTGATATTTTTAAAACCATTCAATAGCTCGATATTGTATCAAAAAAAGAAAAAAATATAATAAAAAGTAAAAATCCCTAATGCAATCCTTATACTTTCCATTGATATTATCAATAACATGCAGGAAATACTGTAAAAAAATATATGAAAAATCTACCATTCTATCAGTAAATTCTTCTAATGCTCGAATCATTCTTCTAGTCTGGGAAAAGGATTTTTTCTGAAGAGTTATCTATAAAAATATTGATGACTATGCTTATGTATCTCATTAAACTGTAAATTGTTTGTTGAATAGATATTTTTAGCTTAACTAAGCCCCCATTCATGTACACTAGCAAATATCAAGCGATTAAATATTTTATATCAAAAAAATGAGAAGAAGAACAGCAATTGCATATTGAAATGCTAGAGACATCCCTCTACCGTCCTGAAAAAAATATTGAACCAATCTGAATAATTCATAAGTCGTTTTACTTCTTCCGATACCCATGAATACGCTAAAGCTGTTATATGGCTTTCTGCAAGAATATTCAGTAAATCTGAATAATTCATCATAATTCGAAGCTCATAAACTGAGAAAAAGTGCACTTCCACATATTACACATAGCGCCCACACGATAGATCTTTCATATAAAAAAATCATTACTTTTTAACACACTGAAAAATCAGAATTTTTTTCTCTTTTTTTAGCTTTTGTCATCATATCTTATTATGATAAAATCCACCGAAGAGTATTCAATTTTAGCAAAAAAATCAAGAGGAAAGGAGGATAAGATATCAGGTATTAAGATAATTCATTCTTCTTTTTTTCCTAACTTCCATATGCTTACTCTAAACTTATATAACCTCATATTCCATTTGATTTTAAAACAAGCAACTCATAACTGATCTGATAAATATTTAGTTATTAATGTAAATAAATAAAACACTACCTAAATCTTCCAGCTAGAAATACATAATATTCCGCTATAAAAAATCTCCCTAGGAAATACCTAGAGAGTTTTTAATTCATAGAGCCTTTTTCTACCAATGACAGATTTTTAACGAAAAACTCCTTTTTGTGGATAGAGGGATGAGTTCCATTCTTCTTGGAGACAAAGAAACGATATTTATACTCTCCAGTTTCTTTTTAAGACAACTTTCCCAATAAATTCGGAATATTTCCTATTGGGAATAAGCTTCTGATAGGTAATTTTTCCCTGAAGGAGTAGTCCATTTTATCCAAATATCGTATCGAGAACAATAAATTGCCCTTACTTTGAATTGATAGTTATGATTAGCACACTTATCTGGAGGAAGGATTTTTATAATAGGTCGCAATCATAGGATCATAAGCACTATCCGACATGCCGAAATGCTCCATCTCCAGCTCTTCTACAGATTTTTTTCTGACTCTTTTCTTGTGTACTATCATCATGGTCAGATTTTTTTGAGCTCCTTGAGAACAAGAAGAAAAATACTCCTAATAAAAAGATTGAAGAAATCAAATTACTAAGGAATACTTTTTTTAAAAAAGTTTCTGTTCATCATATTTGTTTTTTGAATGAGTATTTTTTTTACTTTGTGTTTTTTTGTAAATGGTAGTTTAACTCTTTTCTATAAAGAAAGAAATAAACAAACTAGCTATCACTATATCATATTATTATACTTTTTGTTTAACAGCGATGGATTACAATATCCTTTTCCCATAAAATGTCAATCTTATTTTTTTAATAAAAAGACATCTTAGTGATGTCCTTCTTCATTATATCTAGCGATAGAGGTTTCAAGTTCTTCTTTTACTGCATCAAGATCTCCAAATCCTCCAATTACAATTTTTGTCATATTTCTTCACTTCAAGTTTTTTTAATTTCTTTGAAGAGGATTTCAAGCTCCTTTTTTTCTTGTGAGCTCCAAGATCATCGATCGTCTGGATTTCATCAAATCTAGGATCAACTTTACTTACTGGCACTGCAATGATCTTTGGATCTTCTCCGGCATCATCTGAAGTATAAAGGATCCCAATAGGCCTAGCCTTTCACTACACATCCTGTGAAAAGTGGATTGGTAGTATAAAGACATACATCACAAGGATCTCCGTCCTTTGAAAGAGTCTGAGGAAGAAAACCATAATTGAATGGATAGAACATAGAGTGATGAACTACTCTATCAAGCACAAAACATCCCATTTCGTGATCATATTCGTACTTATTATTACTCCCTGCAGGGATATCAATTACTACATTGAGAATTCCAGCTTCCTTATCTGCATAAGTTGCGATATCATTTACCATATTCATCATTTGTTTTGAGAAATAGAAAAATAAAAATCTGACTCTAAGATAGAGATTTCTCATTTGATTGCAAGGAAAAAAATTATATTTTTTTGAGCAAAGAAAGTTTTGAATCCTTTTGCAAAGGAAGGTCAGCAATGAAGGCTTCAGGATTTTTGAAGCTGTTTTTTTATTGAGCAATTGAGCCAGAATATTTCACTTATGGGAAACAAGATTTGCATGATAATAGGCTTTAAACTGGCAGAAAAATGATCAATCCAACTTTTGCATATGCTCAAGTGCACCTTGTGAAAAATAAGATAAGCCGCCTCTTCTCTCAAAGAATAATAATGCTGATAAGGGAAATAAAGTTTTTTTCAACATACCAAGTCTGATAGTCTATTCGTGCAGAACTCAGCCTTTGCAGAAAAATCGAAGAAATACCGATCTTGAGCTGAGAAAAAAGGAATTGAAAATAATGAATAAGAAACTTTATCAAGCAAAATCTGCGTATTTTTTTCAATGGAACCCTTGAAGAAAATTTGATGGATATTATTTTTGATACTTTTTGCTCGATTTTGTAATTCTGATCAAGGATAAGATAGTTATTGTAGTAGTTTTTGTTGATAAGTTCTAATTTCTGAGAGGCTTGGATAAGCTCGATCCTGCTCACCTTCAAACAGATCTCGCAAACGATCAAAAAAACTTTTGATCAAAAAGCTCATCTTCCAATCTCTGTTTTTTTCTCTCAAAATCTGCCTTTTTAATCTTTTGAGAAAGTAATGGAAGAAATTCTTCTAGATCTTCTTTTTTTTCAAAAGAAAAATTGTGTATAAAATTCCAAGCACCTCGCCTCAAAAAGTCTGAGAATGATTGAGAAATTTTACATATTCCTTGAGAAATAAGGATCCAAATACAATGCTCGAGTAAATGAGAAGCCTCATCTTTTCTGTGCATTTTGGGAGTATAAATAAGGATATGATGCATAAAAACACACTACATTATCATTTTAAAAAGATGTCTCCAGATTTTGACGACAACCTGAAATCTTGAGCTAAATTGCGAAGTCCTCAATTCCCTTGAACTTTATTGAATACTCTTCAGCATTATACCTCCCTTTGTGTTTTTAATTCACAAACAAGGATTATTGTAGTAGACTTCACTCTTGCACTGTAGAATATATAGATCGTTTCTAAAAAAAGTCAAGGAAGGAAAAAAATACAAAAACTTGCATTCTCAGACCAAAAACACTACAAACAGACTAATTATTTTTATCTCCACAAAAACCTTATGTTTCACTTTCTCCACTGAAAAGTACAAAAATCTGATCTGAAAGCTTGATCATTTCTGACAATTTCGGTATTCAAGCACTCTATGCTGGGACTCAAAAAGGAAGGAGCTTTTTCCTATATCCGTATATGGATGAAAAACAGAAAGTCAGTTTTTTTATTTTGCTTTTGATAACCGAGATCAAAAAAAGCAGTTTTGAACAGATGCTAAAAAATATCTGGAGTCTGACCTAAGACCGCGTTTCAAATTTGTCAGTTGCCAAGTGGGGAACTCAAAAGAAGCAATTGAGAAGCTTGATGCGAAGTTTTTTTCCAACAGATTCCTGGCATCTGACCTAAACTTGCAAAAAAATCATCCTTGAACTCAAAGGCACTTTTGACTTACAACAAGCTGAAAGTATAGATACCAAGCATAAAAATTTTCAAATCTGTTGTCAAAACTCTCAAAAACCTCGGCTATGATGCAACTAAAGTGCAAGAAGTCCTCAGAAATTACGAAGGAGATTTGGATCAAACTGATCTAAGTGAAGTGGTAAAATGGACTATTTCGAGATTATAAGAAAAAAACTGAGACCAGAATTCATTTTTAACTTTTTCTTATCATTTTTTTCAAATCTTTTTCTAAATTTCATAAAGAAATTAAATACTATTTTTTTATAATTTTCTGTCTTGATTTTGAATAGGGTTTTGCTATAAGTGAAAGCAAATAGTAATCAGTTTTTATTTTTTTACAAAAAGAAAAAAATGTGATTTGAAGAAAGCCTACATAAAAAAATGGTCAAAATTGTACTTTGAGGAGTTGCTCCTATCGAAGAAAAAATCAAGCTCTTTCAGCATCTGAAATCAAAAAAAGCTGGAGACCAAGCTTTCAAAGAATCCAATCTTTCTTTGCTCAAGGAGTAGAAGAACTCAGAAGAGACCTTAATAAAGCAGCAAAAGAAAAAAGAAAAATAAAACTGACTCTCAACAAAAATAACCCAATCTCTTTAGTTGATCACTTATAGATATGGCAAATTATAACCTAGAAACGATCGTTTCTCGAGCAAAAAAAGAAAAGGATTTGTATACCCCAACTCAGAAATCTATTGAGGACTGGCAAATGCCTGGGATTTTGGACCTTATGGATCTTTACTCATATCTCAGACCTTTGGGTTAAGCACTTTACTCAAGAGAGAGATGATGTGGTTTTTATGGATACAGCAATTATTGCGCATCCAACAACCTGGCAAGCAAGTGGACATCTTGCTTCATTTTCTGATGCATTGATTGATGATAAGAAGACAGGAAAGAGATTTAGAGCTGATAAAAATTATTGAAGAATATTTTGAAAAAGTAAGAAACTGACTTTCAGATGAGGACCTTGCCTCTAAACTTCAGGTTTCAAATCTTTCTCCTGAATCACGAGGAAATGAAGGAATGAAAGCCTTCATTGAAAGTCATATTCCTAACAATCCAGAGACATGAAATCCTGCTGAATGGACAGAATGCAGAAACTTTAACTTGATGCTTGGAACCAACCTTGGTCCAGTAGCTGACGAGAGTTCAAAAGTTTACCTTAGACCTGAGACTTGTCAGTCACTCTTTACTGACTTTAAAGCAGTGCTTGATAGTACAAGAAATAGAATCCCATTTGGACTTGCACAAATCGGAAAAAGCATTTAGAAATGAGATCACTCCTGGGCAGTTCCTCTATAGAACGAGAGAGTTTGAACAGATGGAAATTGAATACTTTGTGCCTGCAGATCCTAATAAGGCAATGGCCATCTACAATCAATGGAAAGAAGACTGTATGCATTACTGGACCAAGATCATTGGGATCAACCCAGAAAAATCTCAGATTTAAAGACCATGATAAACTTGCTCACTATGCCAGCAAACTGCTGTGGACGTAGAATATGCTTATCCTCGAGGATTTGAGAGATTCAGGAATCCACAACAGAACTAATTTTGATCTTACTCAACACCAAGAACATAGTAGTAAAGATATGCAATATACTGATCCATTTACTGGAGAGAGATATATCCCTCGATGTATTGAGGCAAGTTTTGGACTCGGTCGTCAAGTAATGGTAACTATGCTTGAATTTTATGATGAAGAACAGCTTGAAGACTGAACTTCTCGTGTGGTTATCCACTTTCCAAAAACAACTTGCACCGATCAAATTTTGCAATCCTTCCTCTCATCAAAAAAAGATACCGATCAAGTACAAATTGCTGAAGACCTCTTCAAAAAAGCTCAGTAAGCTCTGCAAATGTGAATATGATGATAGCGGAGCTATTGGAAAAAGATATAGAAGACAAGATGAAATCTGAACTCCTTACTGTATCACTATTGATCAGCAAAGTAAAGAAGATGGGACAGTTACCCTTAGAGATAGAGATACTATGGAACAAATCAGAGTTAAGATTGAAGATTTGCCAAACTATTGTTAATATATCGCTATTTAAAAAAGAATCTGACAAATAGTCAGACTTCTTTTTCTTTAAAAAAACTCTCAGTCGAGAGGGAGTACCTGTATAAAAAGAAATTGAAAGAGATTGATTTTTGTGATTTTTCGGTATAGTGGGGGAAGCTTTTATTAACTCATAGCTTAATTATGGAGAAACAAACTCTAGAAACCCTCACGCATTGATAGACAAAATATTCTAAATAATGGACCAGCTGTTAAAGAGATTGAAAAAAATATCTCGGAATTTCAGGATGGAATATTTTTGATGGTCTTTATTTTACTATTAAACAAGTTGCTGATTATTATGATGTAGATATAAGAACAATAGAAAGATATCTAGAGCAAAATAGTGATGAATTAAAAACAAAACGGGTATGAAATTTTTAACATGAAACAGGCTTGTAGAAGCCAAAAAGTGATGTTTCCGACATTTATGTCGGAGACAAGTCTCCTAAGGTTTGACTCTTTAGTTTCCCTGCCTTTTTAAATATAGGAATGCTACTTACTGAAAGTGAGGTCGCAAAGAACATGAGAAAAGTGATCTTAGGAATTGTTCTTGATTATATAAATAAAAGAGCTTGAGGAAACGTGAAATACATCAACCAAAAATGATGAAAAATTTTCTTGAAACCTATAAGGATAGCATCTATTATAGAAATGAATTTACTAGTGCACTTAATAAATATATAATAGGGGGTTTATAAGTATCCATATTTTACAGACTTGGTCTATCAAGCAATTTTTTTGAGAAAATGCAAGACAATATAAACAACTGTTAAAATTAGCAAAAAGATAACCCAAGACATACCTTTTTATACAGAGGTTTTAACATTAGTATCTTCTTTTGAGCATGGATTTACTGAAGAACTCAAAAACAGAACAAAAGGTTAACTGTTTTTAGAAGCTAAAGAGTTATTCAACAAGGCAAAAAGATAATCCATATTTAACTCCGGTAATACAACAAGCAAAGAAAAACGATGGTAACTAGAGATAAAAGCATTAAGAGATATCTTACATGAAACTCTAGAGGAATATATTTCTGCACTTACTCCTGAAGAATATGAGAAATTTTTGTAATGAAAAATTCTGAATTTATATGAAACGATACTCAAAAATTTATAAAAAAATTCTTGATAAGAATAAAAGATATTTTAATGAGATTAAAAGATAAATAATGGGGAATTTTATTTATACTTCTTTATATAGGATCTTTTGAACTTCATGATTTTGTATTAACGATTTCTTGAGAATGAGGTCTGTCATGAATAATTGACAAAGGAGCAATAGAGAAGGTAATAAATCTTGTTCAGAACAATGAATATTATCCTACCTTTTATGAAAAAATTTCCTACCTTCTATATGGATTAGTAATGAATCATTGATTTGCCGATGGGAATAAAGAGAACTGCACTAGTTACAACAGCTGGTTTTATATGGGATAATACACAAGATATTATGTTAACAGAAAAATTTTTAAAAGAATTTGAGAATGTAGTTGTAGCTGTAGCATCTAGGAAAAACTTCAAAAAGAAGAATTAACATATCTAGTCAAATTATTTTTATTTTCTTGTTTATAAAAATCCTCCTGCCCACTAGCCGGAGTTTTCTTAAAAACAAAAACTCTGACAAATAGTCAGACTTCGTTTTCTTTTTGAAAAACCTCAAAAAGAGAAGGTGTACCTGTACAGTAGGAATTGTAGTGATTAACAATACTGACAATAACAAACTCTTTTCTCTTATCTAATTCTATGGTATTTTTTTCTTGTCTTTTTCTTTATCCTTTTCGTCTTTTTACCTTAGGATTTTTTTATAGTAGTATTGTATTGATTAATAGAACCTTCTCAAAAAGAGTTATTTACAACTCTATTAGAATCTGATATAATTTTTTTAATATTAATATAGTCTCTATTATATGATGGTGTTTTTGTGTTCGTCATTTTCTCAGGTAATAATAGTAAAGCCATTTTCATTATACTCAAAAAAAGTTCTATTATGTCAAAATTTGGAAGATCTTCTTTTATAAAGAGTTGAGCCAATACTTCTAATTCACTCGCCTTAGGATCATATTGTATAGGAAGATCCAAAGGATCTTCCCAATCTATTACAAATCAATGAGTAGGATATCAATATACTAATTTATGCATTATTTGATCAGCAATTTCCGGAGTTTTTATGTCATCGTGTTGTTAAAATTTTTTTGTTCAATATTGAAATCAAATCTCCAGTGCTCCTTGAATATTCCCCAAGCTTTCTTGGGTCTATTTCACTATAAAGTTTCCCTGATGTAATAGCAACATATTCATTCGCTGTTGACAACAAATCCTTCAGATTAACTCTATTGAGTCTTTGGGTCAATAATAATACAAAACTATCAAACACTTTTAATATTTGCCTCTTTTATTTGCTCAAGTGCTTTAAATTCTTCAAGAGCTGATTTTTGATTCTGTTTGTCAGTCTTTGTTTATAGTACTTAATTGAACATCAAGAGGTCCTAAATCCGCAATAGAAGAGAGAAAAACGCTATCAGCTCATAAACAGATCAAGGTTCCAGCACTTTTAGCAAAAAAAGGAACATAAATATTTAAAGTATCACATTTTGTTCTTAATAATCTAATGATTTTATATGCAGAATTAGCATCTCATCATGGCGTTTGCAATATGACATTTAATTTAGGGAAATTCTTATCATTTAGGATCTTTTGTAAGTAGATATATCAGGTATTATTTACTTCAGAAAGTGATAACAACAAAAATGGTGATCTGTATTTTCCGGTCATTCATTTAATAATTGATTCGATATCTCAGATATTTTTGCATTTTTATTATTTTACTATCTAAAGCCAGACTTTTATATCTTTTTTTCTTATCATTTGCAAGGAATAAAAAAATTTGACTTTTTATTCTACTTTTTATATTCTCAAGTAAAAAACTGAGGCAAAGCCCTCTCAGGAATCCGTGCTGATTCTAGGAGTCGGTATTGATAGTTATGATTAAATCATCAGATATTGGTTGATGTTTTATGGATATACCCTCGGAAATCTTCAGTCTTTTTTTAGTTATTCTAGACATTTATCTCTACTACGATCTTTCCCCTTTTATGAGAGAAGCTCTTTTTTTGTCTCACTATGAGCAAAAATACATAGCACTACTCCTATCAGGATCAACAATAAAAACTCGCCTCGTTAGCATGCTTTTCTACAAGGATTTTAACTGCAAAAATCTTCTGCAAGTTGAGAAAGCCAAAATACTAACTGAAGCAACTGCTCGATTGAACTACCAAAAACTCCATCCTGTCATCCTACTCAACACAATACTCACAAATCCTCCAATCGTAATCACTGGGACAAGAGGAACGACAAAAAAGATTGATTAGGATCCCGGTTAGATTGGTACTTCCCTACAAAAAGTAAAAATAGGTAAAAGTCCCCAGACTTGCTCCAAAAAGTAGGTAATCCATATTCTTTTAAGAGTTTTTTTCAAGGAATAAAAAGTCAGACTTTTTGATCTTTTTCTCTTTAAAAATTGGATTCTCAGTTGCGACTTGTTGTCTGAGACTATATCGCTCTGAGACTGCTAGGATTCCTATTAGCGCTCAGAAGCTTAGGAGAAACCCTAAATCATAGGCAAGAAAATAGGGATTGTAACAAAGCATTAGTACAAAAAGCATAACTCATTAGCCTCCGTATCTTGACCTCTCTCCTCGGAACAGGGCAAGCAATGAAAAGTACTGACATAATCAGAGCTCTCACGACACTTGAATCTCCTCCAGCAATCAAAGCAAAAGCTACTACCCCACAAATAATTACAGCATTTCTCAGATAAAAAAAGGCAAAAAGAAGAGTACTGCACTTAGAAAAACCACAATCATCACCAAATTTCCTCCACTCACAGCAATAATATGCACGATTCCACTATCGACAAACTGCTGATATTGCGAGTTGCTAAGCTGAGATTTATCTCCAATAAGCATTCCAAGCAGTAATGCTCACGCTTTTTGGACTGAAAAAGTCTGAAATCTGACTTCTCACCCAGCTCCTTGCAGTCAGAATTCGATCTTTTTCTCTTCAAAAGCTGACTTTTTAACGATAAACTTTGGATACAGGGCTCCTTGATAGCCCTTCATCAGCATTCGCTTCTCATAGCTAAATTCATAACTAAGAAAAATCAGCCATCTGATCAAATCTATCCCCACTTGTATTATGAAAAATCTCTCAGCATAAGTCTTATCTCGATCAATAGATTTTTTTGAGAAGCTCCGATAAAAGTATATATCTCATAACACTAACGGCTCTGCAGTCTTTAAGGTAAAAGTTTTATTATCAGCCATAGATTTGACAATATAACGATCTTGTTTACTTTGCTCAAGGATCTGAAAAATCTCCTACAAGAGATTGCATTTTCGGCTCCTCTCTGGTTTTTTTGCCATCAAAAAGTCCAAAAATTCTGACCAATTTCAGGAGCATTATTTCGCCAAAAGATTTGACAGCTCAAAGAGGGCTATAAACCAAGCTCCCAAAAATCAAAAACGATGAATTTTCCTCAGACTTTTAGCGTTTTTTTAGCAATCTGCATCCAGATACCCGCCACAATAAGCGCAAAAATCAAAAAACGAGTCCCCATACTAGCGACTGGAAACTCGTAAAAAAACTCGGATGAAAAACTGCAAAAAGAGCAAGAAACATCTGGTTTATTGATAACAAATTAAAAAGGTTTTTATATTTTTTTAATTTTTGCAAATTATAATTCCAAACTGGATATTTCATAGGAATTCCTGTTGGTTGAGTTTGAGGTTGTTTAAGAGATTGCATGAGCATGAGCAAATGATATTCCAATGCCTCAACTCTTGCTTGCAAAGCTGCAATTTCTTTTTGATTGTTGTTTTTTTGTGATAAGAGCTTCTTCAGCGTCAGATTTTTCATTCTTGTCTGAAGCGATCTCTACGATAAATTCAGGCTCAGATACCTTCTCTCCTGTAAGCTCTGCCTCTTCAGCATTAGCACTTAGAGCCCCCGTGAGATTCTCTCCAGTAGTGTTTTCATTTTCTCCTGAAAACAAGGCTGAAAGCTGATCTTCTTGGTTGTTTTCTTCTTGGGTTTCAGAGATTTTTTTGCTCTGGATTTGCGAGACTAGCCTTTACCTGAGTTGGGATAACCTGGATCCAGAAATCTCTCCCTTCAAGAGTCCATTCTCCAGCACACCAAAAAGCAGCTAAAGCTAACATCCAAACTACACTTGTCCAAAAAAAGTTTTTCATGATTATATTATTATAAAAATAAATACTAATTAATCTCCTCAAAATCGATCGGCAAAGGCGCTTCAAAAACTAATTACTCTCCCATCTAAGTTGGTGAATTGATATTTTTCGACAATGAAGCAGCTGCCTTTTTGATACTCGATTTGCTTATTGAGGATTCTGTTGATCACAGGCTTTCCATAGATCAGATCTCCAAGCACTGGATAATTTTCACTTGAAAGATGAATTCTAATCTGGTGCATTCTTCCGCTATAGAGTTTAACTCTCACGAGAGAAATCTCTCAGAGCAAAGGATGTTTGCGCGTCTTTTCACATCGGCATTCTGTTTTAGACTCAAGTCCATCACTATCATTGAGTCTGCATCTGTGCTCTTGCAAATTTTTGCATTGTAGGTCTTCTCAATAGCCTTGTCAATGACAAGATGTTTTGAAAGTTCCCTGCGACTCGCGTCATATAGTTTTTTTGCTTATTGCACGATCTCTGATGATTTTATTGATGTATTGAAGAGATTCGTAATTTTTGTCGCGATAAGCACTCCTGAGGTATCTTTATCCAATCTATATCAGAAAGAAGGCTTAAAAGTCTGACTTTTTGTCTTTGGTATATCCCTGCTTCTGACAATAAAACTCCAAATAATCATTCATACACGGATCATTTTCGATGCTGAGCACTAGGATGAATAACGATTCCAGCTGGCTTATTGAAAAACGATCCAATCCTCATCTTCATACAAAAATCCAGGTTTGAACCTCATCTAAATCAATTTTCTGAAGTTTTTCTTTCCTGCTGTGTCAAAGTCAGTTTTTTTATCCTTTTTCCCTAACAACTCTTCTGGAAGCGTCAAAACATCTCCAAGCACCAATCTCGCCTCTTCTTTGGTCTTTCTACCATTGACACGAATTTCTCATTTACGAATTCGAGAATAAATATCCGAAAGCCTTACTTGTGGATAGGGTTTACAATATTTTCTCAAGAAACGGTCGCATCTCTGATTGGCTTGATCTGCCTGGATCGTAATTTCCATCATAGAAAAAGGATATAAAAAAATCTGATTTTGCTTTTTGGTTATTATTAGGGGTATGATTTAGTTTTTTTCAAGGTTAGATAACAGATTTTAGTCTATAGTTTTTTTCACTTAATTGCAAGGTTTTATCCACATTCCATCTCCAAAAACTATAAAACTTAAAGTCATTTTTGTATCGCAAACTCATATGCTTTGCAAGGCATTTTCTCTTCCCATAAATGCACTAATCAGCATCAAAAAGCGAGCTTTTTGGTAAATGAAAATTGGAAATCAGTTCATCGACGAGTAAAAAAACTTGACTCCAGGTCTAAGAAAAAGTCTTGTTTGGATAAGGATTTCTCAAGAATCAAGAAAAATCAATCTTTTGATCTGGAATAAATTCTTGGACTCTTGAAATATCTAGATCTTGAGTGAGATTATCTCGCCAGGCAACCACAGCTGAATCGAGCGAGGAAATCAGACTTTTTCTTTTTTTGGAGAAAGTGCCAAATATAAGGTAAAGACTCTAGATATCTCACCATCGTAGTCCCAACAGGAAGAAGTTTTTTTCAAGCAAGTTTTGCATTCATAATACGACTTCGGATGCGCATATTGATGATCATAGGCTCAAAATGAAGCTTCTGATTGGTAATATTCTCTTCCCAAACTGGCTTAAAGGTCCCCAATCCAACATGCAAACATACTCGCTCAAAAATCAACCCCTCTCGACTCCAAACCTGCAATCAACTGTGGAGAAAAATGCAAAGATGCTGTAGGAGCTACAGCAGAGCCAAGTTCCTTAGCAAAATAGGTTTGATATCGCTCCTCTTTTTCTTTTTTTCATATTTTATGTAGGGAGGAGCAGCATTTCCCCCATACTTTTTCAAGAAAAATCCAATAAATCCATACCTTTGATCTGAAAAAGCAATTCCATTTTTCCGTAAAAAGCTAGACTCAAAAAAAGCTGACTTTTTTTCATCGATAATAATCTTAGATCATGGCTTAAAAATGCTTTCCATCGGAAACTAAACACTCAAACTGATCTTTGCCAAGTAGACTGTAAACAAAAAAATTTCCCCCTTATCCAAACTAACCTCAGATCCATTTTTGATGATTTTGACTCAAGAAAGGGGGATCCTTGCCTTAAATACTTTGGTTCTATTAAAAAAACATCAAATATTTACTATCCAAATGCTCGAGCAAATTAAGGAAAAGTGGTTTGAGTATAACTATATCATCAGATCCCATTTTTCCTGACAAATAAGGAGTTTTGCAGAATGGACAGGCTGAGCAGGAACCTGAGCTATCAAAGGCCTGCGGCAAATCATAATCATAACTTTCAAGTTGCAAATCCTTATCGATCATTTTTCAACTAGAGGGAATAAAAATGTAGCATTATCTTATAGAAATCCTGCTAGTTTGCAAAGCAAAGGAGAAAAAAATACAAAAAAACTCCTAGAAAAAAACATCAACAAATTAAAAAATCAGACTTTTTTTGACTTTTTATAAAAATGTAAATATAATTATTTTTGATTTTTATATAAAGTATTTTTAAGAAACTACTTTGTAGATATTTTAATTATTGTGAATAGGATAAGATGAACGAAGGAATGAGAGCTGAAGATCTCCAAAAAGTTGATGATCTCAAAAAAACAGAAAGGAGAACTCCTTTCAGACATTGATCAAAGACAGAAATCTCTTGAAGAAACAAGTAATAAAAATTAAAGAACTTGAAACTAAAAAATCAAGAAGAGACCAAAACAATTGATTGATGAGCTCAAAGCGCAGATTCAAGCCAATAAAGAGCAATTAAAGGCAAATGAAGAGGAAATTGCAAGGCTCAACAAGGTTATCAGAGAAACAAGTGCGAAACTTGCAAGTTTTAGTGAAGAAGTAAAAGCTCAAGCTACTCCTTGATTTAATCCAGAATCTGAAACTCAACCCTCAGCCTCAATCTGAAACCCAACCTCAGCCTCAAACTGAAAACTCAATCACAACCTCAAACTGAAACTCAACAACCAACTCAAACTGAAGCTCAACCACAACCTCAAACTGAAGTTCAACCACAACCTCAAACTGAAGTTCAACCACAACCTCAAACTGAAACTCAACAACCAACTCAAACTGAAACTCAACCACAACCTCAAACTGAAGTTCAACCACAACCTCAAACTGAAGTTCAACCACAACCTCAAACTGAAGTTCAACCACAACCTCAAACTGAAGCTCAACCTCAGCCTCAAACTGAAACTCAACAACCAACTCAAACTGAAGCTCAATCACAACTTAGTGATGCTCAGAAACTTGCACAAGTTCAACAAATCTTAGGATCTTTTGAGGCAAAAGTTTAGAAACCTTCAAGCAGAATCAAATAGTATCGCAATCTCAGCAGCAGAACTTTCAAGTTTGGATCAGCTTTCTGGGCTACTTCAACAAGCTCCTGTTCTGCCATGAAGCGCTGAGGAAAGAGCACTTTTGATCAATAGTCCTGAATCTCGTAAAGACTATATTGACGACCTCAAAGCTCAAATCAAAAGCCGAAAAAAGTCGCAAAGGATTTAAAAAGATCGCAAAACTCCAAGAAGAATTAGCCCGTGTATCAAACCACAATAACTATAACCTCCTTAAGGCAAACTCCCTCGCTAGTATCAATAGTCTCTTACAGAACTGAACCTACCTTGATGCAAAGCTTCAGCTTCCTAGAGAACAAAAAAATTTGCTTTAGAACTCTATAAAAAAATAGGGAAAAAAACTTAGATTTCAGCCAAAAAAGTTGCTCTGACAATAGATGGAAGTACTGTAGAAGTGTATAACTGAAGTATGATCTGACAAGCAGTGACTGTTTTGAGCTAAGATCGACAACTGTAACCAACCTGTAAATATTGTGGAAAAAAACTCCTTGTTGAAACACACAAAGATGAGTCTTGATCAAGCAAGATCCACAACAAAAAGCAATCACAACTGTCGGGGATACTCGCTGGAGCATTTTATGGGACTCAAATGGCTCTTAGGAGATAAAGATAAGGAATGAAACCGAAGTTTTGGGACTATCTCCTAAAAAAGCTCATTACTACAGCAAAGAGTCCTCTTTGGTGGAAACGCTCTTTTCACAAGCAACTACAGGAAAATGAGCACTAGATCTTGTAAATGAATTCCGAAAAAAACAGGAAACAACCCATTTCACCAGTGGTACGTATGAAAAAAGCAAAACCAATTGAACAAATCACTCTTGACCAAACTGCCTCACAAATGGCACTACTTGGTGTTCCTTATGCTCAACTTGCTCAATTTACAGCTCCAAAAAAAGCTGACCTGTTAGTTCGATAGACCTTGTGGCTCTTCAACACTACTATGAAGCTCAAATTACTCAAGCAAGAGCTGCCAATCTTCAAGAACAAGTCAATCAGCTTTTGAGCTCAACTTTGAGCGATCAAAGACATTATCAATAATCCTAATGCTACCCAACAAATCAACCAAACCCTCACAAGTATGAATCTTCAGGCACAAGACCTTGCCAACCCAGATAATGTCAGCGATGACGCTTGATGAACTCTTGTATCAAAAATAGCAACAATAGAAAAAAATTCTTGAAACAATATATGGAAACCAATAATCTCATCATTGCACCATGAAAAAAAGGACGAGATCAGGGCAAAAATTATTGCAAAATGAACAGTTCTTACTGACCCAATTATGGTCTCGCTTAAAGATGATGGGACTCTTGATTCCAAATATCCCTGAGAATGCTGAGATCGCAAAAAGCTCAACTTGACTCCTGATCAAAAAAACAAGCTTTTAGAAGAGGCATTTAGGAATCTTTCTAAAAAAGTCAGAATTTAAATAATATCCAACTTTCAGCTCTTAGTGATCAGGAAATAAATGTTAAAATCTGACTCTGGAGAAATCGTTCTCAATGCAAAGACTTTTGACGATTCCTGGACTCTGTAAATAGTGCGGGTCAAGAGCTTCAAATGCAAAACCACGGAGAACTCTTGCATATAGGACTCTTCATTAATCAAACCAAAAGCAAAGTTTTTGGAAAGAAATTCCAGACCTCACAAAAAAACAAGATAAAGATGGGCGACCTTTTGCACAGCCTCATGGACAGAACAATTTTCACCGCATGGCAAGGGATTATCTTCAAGGGAGCACTGTCTACCGAAGAAGTATTAACTTCTACCTATCCTGGTGGGATGAGATGAACAAGTATCCAACCATTGAAAAAGGAGATGGTAGAGATCACCTAATCAATTATCTCAATACCCAGTGGAAAAAAAGATCATCCTAGAAAAAAATTAAACAACTAATACAGAAAAAGAAAATAAGCTACTATCAGAAAAAAGTAATAAAAACGGTTTTTATCTTGTTAGATGAATATGAAATGAAAATACTCTGAAATCAATCCTGATCCACAAACTCTAAAAATCAAAAAAAGCTGGCTCAAAAGGCATAGTAAGGCTATTAGAAATACACTACTTGGTCTTGCTTTAGTTGGAGGTAGTAGCCTCTTGTTCAACTTCTCAAGAAAGATAACTGAATCTGGAGAGACAGAAGCTAGAATTGAAGCTAGTCGTTAAAGAACAAAGAGTTCTCATAGAGGCTACAATGCATACTTTGACGAGTATGAATCAATGGGGAAAAAAATTAGTCGAACTTCAATCTGAGGGAGATCTTGCTGGATATAAGAACACTTTTAAACAAAGGGAAAACATTACGAAAAGAAATCAAAAACGTTGAAGAAAGATATTGATGACCTTGCGGAAGACCTCCAAAAATCTCAAATTTGATAGCACTGAAGGGAAAAGCACAAGTCAGCAAGAGATGTTACTCCGATTCCTCATGCTAAAGGGAAAGAGAGAAGAACTTTTAAGGAATATCAATAATCTAAACCTGACTTTTTATCTTTTTTTATCACCAATATTATGAATACTACAGTTTTTTTGGATAGCGATAGTTGTTGTAGTTTTGTTTATTCTTTTTCCTTTGTAGAAAGTATCTAGGAAGGATTTTTGATCATTTTGATCGCGTTGTCAATGATCGGAGGGATTTTTCTTTTTGATCAATCCACAAGGAGCAATGAATCTTTGGAATAGTGTTCAAGGCTCTTCTAACTTGGAAAATGGAGATAAGAATCCTGAAGAATACTCATGGTTTGCCTCTTTTGGGAAAAAGAATCTTGAAACTCCAACAATTGAAACCAGCACAGGAAGTGAAGAAACACTTAGTTGAACAGTAGAAGAAAGTGGGACTCTTGTAGAGGATATAAGCGAAAAACATCTCAGGATCTCTCGAAAATATCACCAATAATTTGAGTGGAGATGCACTTGAAACCTCAAAAAAAGAAATCTTCCTTGAAGAAGGAATTGAAAGAGATGAAGCTGGGAATTACGTCTTTGATGCAGAGAAATATGAAGTTGGAGTAGTTGAGGGAAAACTCATCATCTCACTAAAAAAAGGAAACTCCAGAAGCAGCTAATTCAGACATTCAAGCAATCGATATTGATTCTGAAGAAGTCATTTCTGAGCCAGTAACACCAAAAAACTAAAGCAAAAATCTCCAGTTAAGAAAGCTACACAAAAATTCATCCGCTGGGCTCTCTGCACAGGATCTTAGAGAAGCTGAAGCTCTCTTTGGAAGATAGTTTTTAATAACAGAAATAATAAAAATAAAAAAATAAGCCACTACTCAAGTGGCTTTTTCTGTAAAAAGAATTTATTCAATCAAACTTTTTCAAAGGTTAAACTTGGAAAATAGCTGTTTTAAGAAAAGCTTTCTATGCTGACTGCACGTTCAAAACTGAGAAATTTTGAGATAATGTTTTTGGGTCCCATAGCCTTTTATGCTGATCAAAAATCTCGCTCGGATAGTTTTTTTGCTAGAGAAATCATAAACTGATCCCTCTCCACTTTTTGCCAAAAATTGAAGCCATTGCTATTCCTCTAACCTTTGCATCGTCCCCTTTGACAAGAGTTTCTACAGGGATTTGCAAATCATGCATGAGTCTAAAAATCAGTCTTTCCATCAATAAGCAATGAAAAAAATCTTGTTTTTGTAAATAATCGGAAAGTAAAGCTCTCACCTGATCAAAGGTCAGATTTTTACTTTTTTTGTTTTCTGATCACCAATAAAAGGGCTAAAAAAATCTGATATAATCCTCTGATAATCGCCATATTGATCGCTCTTGTCACCCCGAAGCGGTCAATCTCAGCAAGCACTTGCCTGTCCTGTCGCACACTCTAGCCCCTTAGCCCTCATCTGAGATAATAACCCATAAGAGTGAAATCTCTTTTTCAGTGAGCGCCTTACTGTCCTGAAAAATCCTGATCTACGCTATCAAATTCCCAATTTTAGATCTTCTTTTACCACTCAGACATATAAAGGTCAAGCAAGCGGTCCTCTCCCTGCCTCATCTATAAAAAAATTCTCATACTGCATAAATTATCGCATAAACTTCTTTTTAGTCTCAAATACTTTGCGCTCTCAACTCCTCTAATGCTCCAATAATCCCTCCAAAAGTTTTGATGGGAATCACCCTTCTGTTTCCATTCGCGAGCATTTGGCACACCTTTGATATATTGAAAAAGGTATTTCCTAAACTCGACAACCGCACGGTATTCTTTATCAGGTTCAATCCTACTTTTCAAATAGATCTAAATCTGACTCCAGAGGATGATGGAAAATATAGTTTTCAACCTTCTCTCCCTCGCTCTTCAAACCAAAGATCACATACAATCATAAGCTCCAAATGCTCTTTAATAAGCGCTATCTTCTCATCTAAACTTGCTTCATGAGGAGTAAAGACTCGAGGATTTCCAATAGCTCATTGCCCAATCATAATCCCATCAAATCCTCGTTGTTTGCTTAACTCTTCCGCCTGGAGATAGCTCGACACTCCTCCATTTGCCATTACTGGGCAATTTACCTTGAGTTTTTCACCTCCTTTAATAAAACTAAAATCAGCATCTCAAGTATAAAGTTGCTTGAGCGTTCTCCCATGAATACTAATCAAATCACAAAAACGAGAAACCTCACTCAAAAATTTGAGCTCGCTCAGGCTTATCATCTTCGGTAAGTCAGGCTCTAGATTTTTACAGAGAAGGTTAGATTTTTAGAGCTTTTTACTATTGTTGAGAGTCCTTTTATCGTTTCAAGGGTCTCATCACGACGACGAAGCATATCTGATCATCAACCACACTTCATCACCGTATTACTTGGACATCAGGTATTGAGTCTCGATACCAGAAAAAGATCTTGATAGTGATGGACTAGGATCTCAGCAGTCTGCCAAAGCGTTTTTTTGATTTCCTCCATAAATCTGAGCAATAGGCTTTTTGATCTGGTGTGGTCATAATATGTCTGATGACTTTACTCGGATTGATGATAAAACCATCTGCATTCATAAACTCGGTCCAAAGCTGCAAAGTATCACTCATTACTATGATAGTTATCAAAAACCTTCTTGGTAATCAAACGAGTAGCACAGTTGGTAACCCCATCCATAGGAGCAAAACAAAGTTTCACAATAATCATAATTAATAGGTAAATATCGGTCATAACTATAAAAAAACAGCTTCCAAAAAAATCAAGTCAAGCACAAAAAAACATCGCTACAAAAAGATCAGATTTTTATTTTTTTAATAAAAAACTCCGAGAGGAAATACCTCTGGAGCATTCCGTTTCGAAAGCCCCAAGCCCGATTTTTAGTTAGTGATAATCGGTACTTATCATTTACTGATGCAAATCATAGGTATAGACTATCATCAAAACAAATCTTGAGCTTTCAAAACTTGTGCTGTCCGATCGTATTGGGTAGTGGATCTGGAAAGCGGTTTTAGGTGGAATACCACCAACATAGTCACCTATTTTGCAAGGGTGTGTAGTAGAACCTTATCACTAAGTGATTATGTTACTGTGATTATACTCACAAAAAAATAAAAAGACAAAAATCAGACTTCTTTTTTTACTATTTTTACTTGACATTTATTTCTTTTATTATTTAATATATCTTATTGAGAATTTAAAAAGAGCAATCCACCCTTGCTCTTTTTCCCTTAATTTAGAAAGAGGTATTTTTACGAAGTAAAAAAACGCAAAGCGATATTTTTTTACGAAGTAAAAATATTTTTTTAGTTAATTTTTCAAATCATCATTGCTATCTATCAAAAAAATTTCTTCAATCTTACGATTAAAAAAATTTTTGCTATTTGAAAAGCAAGCTTTTAACGAAGGGTTATACTTCCCCATCTCAAGAAAAAAACAATTGTTTCCCTTCTTACTCAAACTTTTTTTGTGCCAATTCTTGCTGCGTCAACCCCAGTTCTAACCTAAATTGTTTGATATAGTTTTGCATAAATTTCAAAAATCTAAAAGTCTGAGCCTAAAAGTCAGGTTTTTGTCTGGATGATGAGAATACCATCCTGAAAAAGATTACCACCAAAAAACAAAGATCCAAACCAAAAAAATAGTTACAATATCTTTAGCGCTCATCTTATCCAAAAATGAGAAAAAACCTATCCAAACAAAGCACTATCGGAACAAGAATCAAAAACACCTGAAATGAAGCCGCCAATGCAGTATATCCAACCTTTTTAAACATTTCATCAGTCTCAATGACAGAATTCTGTTTTTTTCATCTTGTTTGCGATATGGAGCATAGTCCCTCCTCCTAACAACAATACCAACATCAAACCTACCACTGCAAAATATGCTGGATCTAGAAAATCAAAGGGATTTGCCTAACTATATTAACAAAAAAACTCAAAACCCCCAAGCCATGAATAACATTCCTAGAAATTTCAAAAGCTTTTTCTTTCCTCATCTTTTTCTTAATAAAACTAAAAAAAGTTATAAATACGTAACAATATGTTATATATTTATAACCTACTAAAAATCAAGAGAAAGTTAGATATTTTTAACTTCTATCTGTTTTTACACGATACTTTCCGCATCTCGATTGATTTTAAAGCCTTTTTGTGGAGCTGGAGCTTGGAAAATACAATATCCATGAAAATTTCTGACTTCTTTCCCCTTTATCACTACTTGATACCTATATTTACCAAAAGATTTTGTAAATCAAAGGTGGTGTGGTATAAATCTCTAGATCTTTGAGTTGATACTTTTTCCTGCAAATAGAGTAATTCCTTGTGAAGCTGATCTACTTTTTGTAAAAAGCTTTTTCCTCAATCTCATCCTTATACAAGATCAAGCAAAGTTCTCCATAAGGAGGATAATTATGAGCCTGACGAAATTCATTTTCAACAGCATAAAAATCTGATTTTTTTGCATCTTGCAAAGCCATTCTGATACTATAATGCTCAGGATTCATCGTTTGTACCAAAAAGTCGGACATTGATGCTTAACAAAAGCCTCATAGAGAAAAATAAAAAAATTTTTCTCATTTGCGTTAAAAATCTGGAATATTTAATCCAATATCTGCATTGAGAAAAATCAAAAGATCAAATTTCCAATTTTTTTGATCGGAGTGGTAAGCAAAGAAGTTCAAATGATTATTGGATTTTTTTGATTGAGACTTGAGGTTATCGAGCTCTGAGGTCAGCTTTTTCTATCTTTTTGAGATCTGACGGTTTCAGACTCGACAATGAGAGATTCAGCTCAAAACTTTTCCTTGAGCAACTGTGTAAGTTTCTGTGTTCCCATCCCAAATTCTTTTGATCTTGGAACTGCCACAATGAGCACAAGTTTGTGGATAGAGATATTGTCTTTTACAAATATGACAAAGCCCCATCTTCTGCCCGCTTGGGAGAAGATAATAATTGATCGCAACCGAACAATTTTTCACACTGAGGAATATGCCCACAGCTATGACAAATTGTCCCTCAAGTATGACCTTTTTTTATTGATCAGGATTCAGATTTTTGCCTGCTCTGAGATACTTTTTCTACTCCTTTTTCAAACAACTCAGAAAAAACCTGATTCTCTTCCCCTGAGCATATTTATCAGATAGATTTTTGTCTTGATGATTAAAAAGTTCGTAGTTCATCAACTTTTCTCAGCTAAAATTCGAATGATTCTACTTAAGCCACCTCTAAAATCAAATAAAATCAACTGACTTCAGGCTATAGAAAACCATTTTTACTTGACATTTGTATAAAAATATATATATTCTTTTTATTATAAATAAAAACAACAATAATAAACAGACCAAAGCACTCAAAGTCTGACTCTAAAAAAAGAGGTTAATAGGAGTGCACAAATAAAAATGAAAAACTAATTTTCATCTTTGCAATGCTCGTATCTTTTGCTCACAACCTCTCTGCACAGCATACGAATCCAGAAGCACTAGTAAACGAATTCCAAAGCATTCTGCAGGTCTATGATGAGTTGGGATAGCGTTCAAGGAAGTGAGAATGACAAGATCTTAGCTATCACACTAGGCAAACCTGTCCAACTGCAAGACTCCGTAATAGTCGAGAGCTACCGTTGGTTAGGCGTACTCCTTGCTAAAGAGTATAGCTACCATCGCTATCTTTCTTACGATAGAGAAAAATAAACTTTTCAAGCAATCGGTACAGTTATACCAAGAGAAATTACATTATGCGTCATATGTTTCCATAGTATGCTCATTCTTTTTGTATTTTTTTCTCTTGTTTATATTCAACACTTTTAAAAGATGAAGAGTTTGGGGGATCGACTATTTTTTAGTTCTTTTTGTTCCTCCTTCTCATATTTCTTTCCCTATTATTTAGGAACTTTCTGCCTTATAGTTTATTTGTTTCATACATATCGGCATAAAACCAATAAGCTAATCGACCAACTACGCTTTTAAAAATCGCTAGAAGAGTTGAGGATATCTTTTAATGCCAGCTTTTCATATGGGTATACCTGTATGAGAAGCTGGCGTTTTTCTTTTTTAAAAAATAAAAAACCTGACACCGAGGTCAGATTTTTATTATTTTTTTACTTCAATCCTAGGTTTTGAGGCCAAAAGAATGGAGAACGAGAGCATCACTTCGTTTCACACATAATCTCTGAGATCAACACTTTACCTGTACCTTGAGTAACTAGCGTAATCTTTCGATCTTCTTTGTATTGATGATCTGGCTGAATCGTATAGCTAAGTGTATAGGAATATTGCCTAGATTTTTTTGGCTTTCATCGACACTATTGGCAACAAAAAGAGATTATCTAAGTTTAGATTGCCAACGAGGTTTCTACTGAAGATTCCAAGATTTTTTTGCGTTCCAATGATCCTTCCATGCCTTACTTCTCAACAGTGGACCTTGTACCAAAGCATTCATTGCATCAAACTCATTTGCGACTAAATGCTTATAGAACTGTTCAATCAAAGCTGTATCTCCACTACGATCAATGGTTGTTGTTCATTCAGATTGAGTTCACGTTTGACTTCAAGATACTGAAAGAGATGGATTCACTCTCTGAACATTAGCTGATGCCTGGATAGCACTATCTCAACTAGCAACATCAGTTGTATCTATATCTCCTGTCAAAATATTGGTGATACCATTTTTCTTGGAGATCTTCTCCTGTTGTATCTTGCTGAAAAATTTACATCAATTACTTCCTGATTTGACGATCCCTCATTATACCCCTGCTTGTAAATAAAAAGCCTTATACACCGCAAACAGACAGAATGCAAGCGCAAAAAATAAACATTATCACAATCCACAAGGGAACTTTCTCTGGTTTTTTTGAGGTCTCGAGTCTGGCATTGGCGCAACACGAGGAGCTCTAGGGGTTCTAGATCTCTCCACTGCCCCCCAAGTATTTTTGTTGTTCTGTCATAGCATAGTGCTTAACAAATAAAAGGTATAAGAAGTATATTTTTCTCATACAAATAGCATTTTTTTATAGCTACTTATCGGAGAAAAATCAAGAGATTTTTATACTCAGAAACTCTATTATAGAAAAATTCAAGTCTATTATAAACCTGACTTCTCCTTGACATAAACAAAGGAAACCATAGACTAAAAAGCGATTTTTTTATTCATAAGGGAGATAAAGAATAATGCAAATCAGCCAGCAACTAAACATAAAATGAGAGCGTGTATTGATACTCGGAAACTGGAGCTATAAAAAAATATGGGAGATGAGATTATTCTACTTGGGACTATTCGCCTCTTACAACAACAAGGTAAAAAAATTCTGATTTCTGCCTATGATCCAGAATGGTTGAAAAAGCTTTTTCTCAGTTTCCTGATATGCAGGATATCACCTATCTTCATGAATTTCCCAAGGGAATAAGATCAGGATTTCACTATCTCCTCGTATCAAAGAAATTATCCAATACAGACAAGTTGATACAGTAATTATCTGAGGTGGAGAAATCCTAACAGAAGAAAAGCAAAAAATGCTTATCGATATTGGAACCTTGCACTACTCCCCCTCGCAGACAAATTAAAAAAATCAATCTCTATCTGATGGGAGGGATCCAAGCACCAAAAAATCACTCAACTGCAAACTCTTTGGGACGATTGCTCAAGCGTACAAAAAGCAGTTTATGCTCGCGATGAGGACTCTGTGCATGCACTAGAGAAACTTGGATATAAAGGCGCTGAATTCTTCATGGATACGAGCCGATTTGCCTACGATCGAAGAACTGTTGAAAAAAAGACAGTCCATCAGATAAGAAAGTTGCCCTTATCAATTTGAATAAAAAAATGGTGAAAAATTTTATCCAAACCTTCTTGCTGAATGCAAATCTCTTCTCCAAGAGGGCTATGAGCTTGCTTATGTTCCTGTGAGCAAATGAGAGTCCCCTGTTTACAACGATCCTCAATATCAAAATGCAACTTGAAAAAGATCTTAATATAACCATGGAGAGCATCGATTGGGAAGAAAAATTTTAGTACATTTCTACAGAAGGTAAAAAGGAGCTGATATTATCATCACGGGAAGATTACACCTCTTTTTAATTGCCTCCTATCTTTGAGTAAAGACAAAGGTTTTCCCCTATCAAAAAAAGATCCTAAAGATGACCTCTATTTTAGAGAGACTCGGAATACTGAAATAGAAAAAAACTACGAGGTCCTCTATCTAAGAAAGAATATCAAAAAAAGAAAAACTAAATCAGATTTTTTTCTTTTTTTGCTTTTTTATCAATTTTGAGTATAATAGGAGAGAATTTTTATTTATTGAAAAAAATCTGATGCTTGCAAATATTCCAGAACCAAAACTTGGTTTGCAATATGCTGGCAATAATGACTTCTTTCCAGAGGGCATTGATTTTTGCAAAGAATCAGATTTATATCGATGCTTTAGCGTTGATATGTACGTCAAATATTCTTTTTCAAAAAGTCAATCGATCAAATATTATTCAATGAGCAGAAATTGATACTTATGATAATGATCATATGGTAAATGATACCTTTTTATTCATAAGATTAAGCTTCCAGAAGCAACCTTTCTTACTCGTGCTTTGGTCTATATCCAGCTCAGTCACAACAAGGCAATGACGCTCAAGGAGATGGCATCATTTTCTCGTTCTGTTCCTATGGTTTCTTTGTTTATTTTTACGATATTGTTTTTTTCCTTATCCCAGGAGTGATAGGGAAAATTTTACAAGGGATATCGCTGATTGCGGTTCTGATTTTTTTGTACTCTTTTTGCTTATAAATTTCTTAATTATTTTTATCAAACCTCAAGGAATAAGACAACTTCTTTTCAAGATCACAAAGTTACCTACCTTAATCCTCGTGATCTTTCGCTCTTTACACCTCAGGTTAAAGAAAAGATTGAGCAACTACATGCAGTTGGGGTAACGGATATTGCAATCGATAGGAATATGCTTTACCTTAAGCAGGATCTCCTTGATAATAAAGACACAACACTTATTTGAGAGCTTTTTTTGGTGTTCGTAAGATTCTTGATGAACAGCAGATAATTATGGATCAGATGATTGACCTTTTTGAGTGATCAGACTTTTTAGCTCTTTTTACAGAACAAAAATGCTGACTAAACAATGGCGATCCGACCTTAAGTCTACGATATATTCAAAAAGTCAAGAGCTAATCTCTCGTTGAGAGGCAACTTTTTCTATAGACAAAAGACAGGAATTTGACCAACTTCAATCACAGCTTTTCTACATTATCTCCTTCGGCTAAAAACAAGTTTAAAAACTTTAGTATCCAATTCAAAATTACAATCTAAAGTCCATCTTCCTCAGAGAGATCAATTATTGGCTGAGATTACAGCTTATTCCTATCTTCCTCCAGAACAAAGACCATATCAAGTATGAGATTTCTATCTTGAACCTGCTTATAATTCTATTTTTTTCATTGTATTTACCTCAATCATCAGGAAAAAAATTTGCATTATTGCTTTATAGAGGAACTGATTTTAAAAATAAATCAGATCTTATTTCTGATGCTCAGATCATTCTCTGAGTCAATGCAATTGATCCGAGGGGTGACAGGAAGCCTAACACTCTTTGATCAGCTCAGAAAAACCCATGGAAACTATCAAAAATGGATTTGTGGACATTCTTTAGGAGGGACGCTGTGTTATATCGTAGCAAAAACATAGAGAGGTAGATTATTGCTGTACTTTTTAATCCTGGTTCAGCTCCCAACAAGATCTTTATCCTAATGCTCAAAGACACCCTTCTCAAAAGCTCCTCGAACTACAACAATTCATACTTACAAGATTCTATGAGATCCAGTTTCGCTCTTTAGTTATGTGGGGGAGACGATGAGCTTTTTGTGCCGAGTATGAGTGTGATGAAGTTGCATAGTATGGATAATTTTTTCTCTTTCGTCTTAGAAATAAAAACATTTACCCTTGACTTTTTATCATAAAAATATCTATTATCTTGTTATATAAACAAAAAAATAATTACCCAACAGACCAATGTACTCAAAGTCTGACTCAAAAAAGAGGTTAATAGGAGTACTCTATTAAAATGAAGACAAAATTATTGTTTATCTTGATGCTATTAGTATCATGGAATGCTACTTTAGCTTCTCAGAATACGGATTCTTTGATAGACAAAGCAGTATGGATTTTTGCACAGCACTGGGATAACACACCAGGAAATGAGGAAAAATAAACTCCGTGCTATCTTAACACGAAAACCAGTCCAAATCCAAGATTCTATAGCGATGGTTTGTGATCGTGAGCTTTGGTTTTTTTGTCATCAAGGAACGCTATTATCATCGTTGTATTTTTTTATGATGAAATAAATAATCAGTTCAAAGAAACGGTTGACCAACACTACCGACAAGGGAAATACCTAGAAATGTTTTAGTAATCACCATAATATCAACTATTGTAGTAATGTATGCTTTACTATTGTTAACTCGTATTTTAGCATCGCAGTCATCTATTCTATCTTGGATATTCTGGATCTTAAATGCATCTATAGTAGTATTTCTCAACTATTATCTGGGAACAACCTTTGTGATAGGTTCTTTGATTTATATATTTAAATACAAAATCAAATATTTTGTTAAAGGACTCTTCTCAAAGAAAGGATAATATAAAAAGGAACTGGTAGAAAAAAACAATTATTTAAACTTTTTAATGCCAATCTTTGTTACTAGTTGTTTACTAGAAAAATTAGATTGGCATTTTATTTTCTACCAAAATGACTTGATTTTTTTATCTGTTTTACTTAAAAATTTTTGATGTCAAATTAAGCTTTTCAATGAAGAAAAATAGAGCGAGAAGATTGAATATATTGAAACCTTAAATCAGTGCAAACTTGAATGGAAGATTGGCCGAGCGGTCGAAGGCGCATGTTTGGAGTACATGTATACGGGCAACCGTATCTAGGGTTCGAATCCCTAATCTTCCGAACGCAAAAAAACACCGTGCGAAATCAGATTTCGTTTTTTATTTTTTTAGAATATTTAAAATGTGGAAAAAGATCATACCAATAAGTCTTTTGATCCTCATTTCAGTCTCTGGATTATTCCTGAGTTTTTGGTATAATAATCCCACTATTGTTGAGCTTTCTTCTAGAAGCGAACTCCTCTTTTTCTGGAGGAAACACTACAAAAACCTCCAAGATGAAAAAATGTAAATATGTCGTTAATGGTAGTTATTTTGGCAAAGACGGCAAAAGATTCTTCCCGCAGGAGAGCGATTTACGACAACGGGAAGCCTTAACTACAAAAATAGAAAATTCTGATCTCAATCTGAGAGAAACGCTCATCTTTGATGAAAAAACAAGGAAGAGTTCAGCTTTTTGTGGCTAATAGAGAGGTGGTTATGACTGGGGCATTAGTCTTCAATGCATGACCACGACTCATTAAATGATGAAAGAAAAAAATAACGACCTTACTCAGTCGATTTCTCATCGAAATACTCCTCACCCAAGGACTCTTATAGCTCAAAAATGAACAAAAAAAGCCTTATCGTTGTTTTCAGAAATAATCTTACTCTAGATGAAGTTGTTGATGAGCTTCTTAAACTTGATATCCAAAATGCAGTCAATCTTGATGGAGGACCTTCTACCTCAATAAGCGATCTCAGATCGAAGAGTTTTAAACTTTAATGAACAAGAAAAAAACTCCCTGATACTTTTTTTGTATAAAATAAAAACACTTGTTTTTTTGTCTAGGAAAACTATAGATTAATAGAAAAATATTACGTAAAAACAATAAAAAGAAATCTGACTTTTAAGACTATTTATCATACTATGGATAAGATTAGAAATTTTTGTATCATTGCGCATATTGACCATGGGAAGTCCACGCTTGCGGATAGAATGCTTGAAATTACAGAAACAGTAAGAAAGCTCAATCATTCTCAAGTATTGGATCGTATGGATATTGAGCAAGAGAGAGGAATTACTATTAAGCTAACCCCAGCAAGAATGCAACGAAAAGGATATGAGCTCAATCTGATAGATACTCCTTGACACGTAGATTTTCAATATGAGGTTTCTCGTTCTCTGGTCGCGGTAGAAGGTGCAATTTTGCTCGTAGATGCAAGCCAAGGAATCCAGGCTCAAACCCTGTCTACACTCTATCAGGCTATTGATCAAGGTCTTGATATCATTCCTGTTCTCAATAAAATTGATCTTCCTGCACGAATCCAGATAGAGTTGCTGGAGAGATTGAGAATATGATTGGGTTGGATAAGTCAGAAATTATTTGTGTTTCTGGGAAGACCTGAGAAAATGTAGATAAGGTACTCGATGCTATCATAGAAAGGTTTCTATCTCCTGCAGAATTTAAATCAAAAAAATCCAAAAAGTTTTCATATTGACCAATAGTTTTTCAACCAAAAAGACTGACCTCAATCTGAGATCAGTTTTTTTCATTTTTACATTATAACTATCAGCATATTAACTAGCCTATCCCAAGAGATCTTGTATCTCCTGTAGTCATTGTTCAGATATCTTATAAGATTTCCCACCCAAAGTAATTTCTATCGGACCTTGATGAATTTTGATAATTGCAATAAGTTTTTGAATTTGATCAAGAGATTCGGGCAAATCTCGAGAAAGTTTCTCCTCTCAAGAAGCTCATTCTTGATCTTCTAGAACCTCCTGCTCTGAAGAAGTATCTAAATCAAATTCTCAGTCTTCCTCTTCTTCTGACATAGTTTCATTCTCTTGAACAAAAAGCATCTTCATTCTCGATTATTTCTTCTTCATAATCAGGAGGCAAAACTTCATCCAAAAAGCTCTGCTGGGTTTTTCTTCAAAAATCATCAGAAGAAATCTCAATATCTTGTTTTTCTCTACGACTGGAGTCTGAATTTCTGCCTTTATTCTTTCAAGTTCTTGCTTTTTGATATCTCCATATCTCTCTTTCTTGGCTCTTACAACAGTTCGCTCTGGATCAAACCTTCCCCTGCCAACTTTTTAACTTTTCATATGAAGTTTTAACAAGTTTATCAATATAGACTCTACCGTTACTTTTACTTCCATAAAGAATGATAAGATCAAACTTCGGAAATTGAGTACATCTTTGGTAAAAAAATTCTCAATCTCCTGAAATATCTTCGATTTTGATAAAAAAATCCCTTTTTCTTTGCTCTCTGAATCTCTTTTAATATAACCGATCACAATAAATTTTGGGAACGATTCTGCCTCTTTAACCTGATTGAGAAAAAGATCCCTTTTTGATATGAAGGTAGAACCCATCAAGAGGATTCCCTGAAAGAAAAGATTTTAAAACATCCTGCTCCATCATCAACCTCTCCATAGGAGTTGAGGGCTCATCAATGTTTTTGAGTTGGATTGTAGTATCCAGTCCTACAGGTCAAAAAGAGTCAAAAATCAGCATTACAGATATTTTTACTCCAATCGATCATTACCTGGATATTTTCCAGAAGCATTTTTCTATCTCAAAAACCATCCAAAAGCTCCTGCCTTGATTAAGCTTTCAAGTGATTTTTTATTAACAATACTTGAGCACCTTTTGAGAAAATCTTCAAGTGATGAGAATTTCCCATTTTGGACTCTTTCTTGCTGGATCGTTTCTCAGATTTCAGATCCTACTCCTTTTACTGAAAAGAATCAAAGTCTGACATCTTCATCGATCGCGACCACATGATTAAACGATTCGTTGATATGAGGAGGAAGTACTCTAATTCCAGAATTTTGGATCTCCGAAATATAAAAAGCTCTGTGTATCAATATCTTCCTCTACCGATCTGATAAGTGCCGCACTAAACTCTAGCGGGAAATGCGCCTTGAGATAAGCTGTTTGATAGGCAATCATCGCATAACATACCGAATGTGACTTATTGAAAGAGTATGAGGCAAAGAGGCTCAATCATTTTTTCATAAATCGAAGTTGTTGTCTCTGGTTTATAGCTCTCAAAAAGTTTGTCCTCTCTGAACAAACTCTTTCTTAAGCTGTTCGATTACTTCTTTTTCTTTTTCCCGATTCCTCTTCTGAGCATATCTGCCTCACCAAGCGAAAAATCCTGCCATTGCTTTGTACTAGGAACATGAGCTGTTCCTGATAAATAGCAATTCCATAAGTCAAAGACATAATAGGACTAAGATCCTGAATCAGTTTTTGATTTTTCTTCTTCTGCGACTTCAGCACTATATTTTCTAGTCAATTCGGCTCTGAGTTCATCTGTCATATAGGTTACTGGTTCACGACCTTGTTTTCTCTCAATGTATCTCGGAATAAATTCCATTGGACCAGGACGATAAAGAGCATTCATCGCTACCAGGTCATTGATAGAGTTTGGTTCGAGCTGGATAAGGAATTTTTCTCATTCATTGCGATTCGAACTGGAAAAATCCCTGTTGTCTCCCCCGCCTTGAAAAATCGTATCATAGGTAAACTCATCCGTAATATCAGGCTGGAATGAAGTTGTCTTTGAGAAAATGAACAAACATCTCAGGCAGTTCTTTCCCTGCCTTTTCATATCTGTTCTTAATAATTTTTGATACAGTTTTTGATGATAGAGAGATTTCTCAATCCAAGAAAAATCCATCTTCAAAAAGCCCAATTTTGTTCTAGTGTCGGTCCATCATACTGACTCAACAAGCGTATGGTCATTTTCCTTTGCATATTGCACTGCTGAATAGGTTGAAACAGCTTCTGAGCGATAATAATTCCACAAGCATGCACCCCCAACTGTCTAATATTTCCCTCAAGTGACATTGCGTAATCGAATGCCTGTTTTACTTTTTCATCTGACTCATAAATATTCTGCACTTCCTCATACTCAGGAACAGAATCTTTGATCAAATTTTTAGACTTACTTTTTCAGGAATGAGATTAGAAACCTGATTTGACCTTTCGAAAGGCACTCCTACCGCACGTCGCAAGCATCTTTGAAGGTCGCTTTTAGATGCCATTTTTCATAAAAAGTACCCTATCGAACATACTTTCTCCTCTCCATATTTTTTTGTGTACAATAATTTATCACATTTTGTCTCTGAGTATCTTCAAAGTCGATATCAAAATCGGGCATTGAAATTCTCGCTGGATTGAGAAATCTCTCAAAAAGTAGATCAAAGGGCATAGGGATCCACATCCGTAATCTCGATCGCCCAAGCAAGCAAACTTCCTGCTCCAGAACCTCTTCCTGGCCCTACTACAATCATTTGTCTCTTGGCCCATCTCACATAATCTGATACAATCAAAAAGTATGAATTAAAGCCCATTTCTCTGATTACCTTGAGTTCATACTCAAGTCTCTCAATATAATCTGCAAGTGAATATTTGGAAGTTTTTGAGAGGAAATATCTCTACGAGATTTATCAATAAGCTCTTGTTTAAAAAGGAGTATAGGTTTCGTGAGTAAAGCGCTTTAAATCATCAGGAGAGGTCTCTGGTACCGACTTTTTCTAATTGTCCTTTATCTGAGGTTTTGACAAGCTTGATCAAAGTATCCTTATCTCGCCCCCAACCCCAATCTAAAATCTAATCCCTTATATGAGAGATAGCGAAGCTCAAATTCGTGAATATTCATAGTTGCCATCAAAGCATAAAAAGGGATAAAAAAAGTCAGATTTAAGATTTTTATTGATACTCTTCTCTATGGTCATTTAGTGAGTATCGTTTTTTTCTCTTTAAGAATAGGGATTTGATAGAAGATTTTCAAGCTGAGCAGATGAGAAAATCTCACTTGCATTTTCAAATCCATAGCTTTAAGGCAGATTTTTTTATTGCTATTGTGGAGAGATGAAATTGGGATTTCAAAAGGTAAAGACTGAACATCACATCCTTCCTGAATTTCACGATCTTCTTCGTAGGATTGAGCAAAATCCTGAAATTGTCCGTATCATCCCAGGGAGAATCCACAGACAACAGAAAGCCTCCTCTGAGCTTCGTTTCACGATTTCTTATCCTACAGTTACTGGATTTAAAGCAAAAAAATGTCTAAAGGATCAACATCTCAGGAACTGTTTATAATTACTCGTGATGGAACTGGAGAGCTCTGTTGCTGAGTGGGTTTTACAGCAGCTGAAAAACTCAACATTCACTAAATTTTTCTTTATTTGCTAAACTGGCGATTGTGCAGATCTTATGACTTTTAACAGTACTGTTCATAGTAACACTTTTTCGAACGCGGTTTTTTTCTGTCAGATTTTTTTCTCGTTTTTCTAATACCTCTATTTCAAAAACACAACAATTGATTTTCTCTGGATGCTTAGTAGGAGCCTTAGCAGGCTATGAGCGACTTTTTAGGTATATGGGACGAATAAGTATAAAAGACTCGGTCGACGGGACAAGTGGGATGTTTTTGGCTATGGTGCGTGGGGATACTTATCATTCTTCGAATAGCTCGAAGCTTGATAAAAAGGAATAAAATCTGACTCAACAATTGGATGTGAATCAGCATTCTCGCAATATTGATTCGATCTACCAGTAAGATCAGCTTTTGAGAGTCTTTGGGATCTGTTTTTATACTTATTCCCTATTACTTAGTCCTTGCCTATACTGAAGAACTATTAAAAATTTTCGCTTGCTCAATACGAAGAAAAACACTGAAAATCAAACAAGCATATCACAGCTCTTGGCACTTAGCTTGTCTGTTGCATTCACTTTTGCTTTGATAGAAAATGGTTTTAGCTCTCATATTGATGCTATTAGGAGGAAATGAAGTTTCATCAGGATTTTTGATTGGAAGAGGACTGATTGCAACAATGGTACATTTATTGGCAACAGGGGCAATTGCTTTAATACTTTTAAAGTTAAGAAAGGTCAATCGATATCTATCTTATCCTCTCGCTTTAGGTGTAGGATTTCTTATTCATAGCATTTTACAACCTAGGGTATGCATTTGGAATAGGAGTTATCAGCTTTGTTATTGCAGTTTGAGGATTTTTGGGTTGAGTTACTTGCTTTATCATTTGGATGAGCTCTATTTGGATGGAGAAGAGAAAAAAATTAGTGGCGGATTTTTGAATTATAATGAATCTTCTAATAAATCTCTTGAAAAATAAAAGGAACCTTTTTACATTTTTTTGACATGATTAGTATAATAATTGCTTTTTACCCTCCTCTATCTTTTTCTTTCAAGGACTTTGATTGGAGAAATATGGACTTATTGAAAAAGTTTGCCACTATGATCAATTTGTATGGGATGATCCATTTTTATTAGAAAGAACCGTTTTTAAGGAAATCCTATCGAGAAGCTAAAAATAATATCTCTACTTCGTAGAGCTCAAGTAGATATAAAAAAAGGCTCGAGATTTCATATTTTTTCGCTTAGTCAAATACTTTAATAGAGCTACCTATGCAAAAATAATTTAAAAAAATAAGCGTACTTCCTAAGTATAATACAATAACATCTTATGTTTGTGTAATTGTTTGGGAGAGCTAAGCTATACTTAACTATCTCTATTTGATTTTTTTATGATATAATGACCTATTAACAAATTAAAGGTTATTAGCTACAAAAAAGCAAGAAACAGGAATTTGAAAAAATGGAGAATCGAGCTATATGGGCTGAATTTACTCCTAATAAGTTAGCTAATTAGCTTCTTTAAAAAAAGCCCTCTCAAGTGAGAGAACTTAGAAAGTATGACTTTACCCTTTCTTTTTCCTGTAATAAGTTCAGAGTAAGGTAAGGTTTCAATCCAGTCGCAAAACATTTGCCAATCTGGTAAGAGATGATTCCTCCTTTGCTTGTAAATGGTTTTTGAGCTGACGATAGTTAGTCGTCATTCTTGCGGTAAGCTCCAATCAAGCAGGTGCATTATACAAAAGCTTTAACTTATTCTCCTTTGTCGGATTCTCGTTATATGCCTCTTGGAGTTCCTTCATGTGCTCCCTCGTCTGCTGGGAGACATACTCATTGAAAAACGGAATCAAAATCCATCTTAGTCAATCTATGCATCGTAGACTGACTAGAGATAAAAATCTAAAAAGTGATATCTCTCAGCTTCTACCCAAGCTTTATTTGAAAAGGTTAGGTCAAACTGGGCAATCATTCCTGTAAGGAACTGATCATGACCGCTCCCAGCAGGAGTATGAGCAAGTTGAATCGCTCTTTTTACCAGGGAATTCAGGAGTATCTCTAATCTCTTCCTTTATATTTTCTGGTGTTTCTAGCCCTCATTGGATAACCTGAAGCTATGATGGAATCTTCTATTCCGTGCGTTGTTACATTACTTATTCTTGGCATTGTGAAGAAGGGGATTCAATTAAAAAAATCACGAGAATATATAACATTTTTTTCTTATATCTTTTTAAACAAAGTTTGCAAGAAATAAAAATCTAATCTTATTTCTCTATCTTCTCAATTCCTCGAAGATAGAGAATACACCTCTTATTGCTAGACTTTTCTCTATCTGCAAGGTAGCTAGTCCTTCTGAATTATTTCTTGATGATATAAACATCCTAAAAAGGACATAGCATACCAACTCGAAGCACTCGATTATTTAAGCGTTTTTTAATTTCTTTTTTATCTACAGAAATTGTGACCGTTTCTTATATTCTGTAGAGCCTGTTTCTTCATCTATCTCAACCTTTCAAGTAAGTTCTCTGACAATAGTGTTGTAAAAAGAGGATACTTCCTTTCACCACAGCACTTTCATATAGCTCAGATAGTACTGTGTAAGCCCTCGTTAATTTTTGCTATAGGCTTGCAACACTCAGTATTGAACATACGAAAAAGCCTATTCCTTGGCAGAAATAGGCTAACATAGTTACTTCTTCAAATTGCCCTGACCCGGAGTCGAACCGGGGTTACAATCTTCGCAGGATTGTGTCCTATCCACTGAACGACCAGAGCAAGATTTCCACTATATTGAAAGCCTTAAAAAACAAGAGAAAAAAAGTCTGATTTTTGTATTTATTTTTTTATTTCGATTATAATTAGGTGTAATTTATTTTTTTATTAGTATTTATACAAATGAAAAAAACATCTTGCTTTTAGCTACTTTTGATCTCGCTTGCTACCTCAACAGCAACATATGTCGCCACTCCTGTACTCAATCTAGATAATGCATTGAGAGGGAAAAATCTCACTTTTTGGATATACCGAAACACAGAATGTAACTGTTAAAGGGATTTCAAAATGGATCTGGAGATTCTAAAACAAAGGATTTCCTTATTGCTTCACCTTTACTCAAAGACTCTGTAGATGCGGATGTAGAAAGTTATTCTATTATAGTAGCGAAGAATCCAATTTCTTCTTATACTCAAGGGTCTGAAAAATTGAATAAAGCAGACTTTAATGAAACTACACACGCTCTTTCTGCGGATGACAAAGCGACATCAGAAGTCAGCCTTAAACTTAATTCTTCAAATTTCGAAGAAAAACACCAATTACTACGGTGTAATTGTTCCAACAGACGACAACTTTCAAGAAGGAAATCATTCAAAGGAATTCTGTTTCAATTTTACTGATGAAAAAGTATGCAGAAGGTGATGCTTGTAAGACTTTTGGGGTAACTAATGATAGTGCTTCAGAAAAATTCTCTCGCTGAGACTGAAGAAGAACATGGAGCAGCTGGAGCAGATATGAGACTTGCAAATATTTCTCACACAGTAACAGAAGGAAATAAAGTTGTACTTACTTGGAAGGCACTTTCCGCATCTGCAAATGTCGAAATCCAGCTTTTTTTGATAAGGAACTTAATGAATTCAAAAAAACTTGCAACAGTTCCTATGTCTCAAGAAAAGTTTGAATATCAAGCAAAGGAATCTGATCAAGAATTGATCTTCAACTTTATTCCTAGAGATGAAAAAAAGGAAAGGAAATTAGATACGAACTTAATGTAAGAACAGAATCTGAACCAAAAAGCAGAAATCAAGGCGGTTCCAAAGGTTGGACCAGTAGAAGATATGATGCTTATCGTAGCAATCAGTGTGCTTGCTTATGCAGGATACAGACTTCTAGCAACAAATAAGGCAGAATAATAACTATAAAATAGACACTGACCTCAATCTGAGATCAGTTTTTTTATTTTTGAGATTAAATTCTTGAGTCTGAATCAAAGTTGAGATCATAGTACATATCCCCATTATACTGGTTATTGAGCTGACTTTCAGTAACAATGTTACCCAACTTTGAAAGTCCTGTTAGAATCTTTCCCATATACACAAAGATTGATCTTGCCTCGTATCTCTCGGCTCCTTGAACATTCATAAATTTAAGTAAAGTCGGCGACATAAAAATTACCATAACTGTCAAAAAACAAACCCCAAATCATATGCCTAATTGAATCCCAGGCGACCTTTGATCTGTTTATCATCCCCTTTGAAAAGATAAAATAAAAGATCGACCTGAAAAAAAGAATACACACATCCTCCTAAAAATAATAAGCATCAATCCTCCAAGAATATAGAGCACCATCTCTTCAAAACCTCAGATCTGATCTACTGTCATCATCGTACTTAAGGTAGGAAAAATAAAAGAAGTTTGATTTATTTTTTTCTGAAAAATCAAATCTTTTGAAGTAAAGAAAAATCCTTGAACGGATTTTTCTCAAAAAAATATAAGCTTAATTATTTTTTTCATTTTTGGAAGAGCTTTTTCTCTCTTTTGTTCAAAGAACTTTTTGGAAAAAGAGCATCATTTGTTTGCTTGAAGAGAAGCTTTGCAACTCTTTTCAGACATTTGAGAACCTTTTTTTCTACCCAAGCCTTAATAGTTTCTATATCAGCCTGCAAGATATGATTCAAAGGATCATATGAACCCAATACTTCCTTATATCCAAACTTAGCTGGTTTAGTATGCTCAGTCAAAACGATTCTAAAGAAAGGTCTCTTTGATCTTCCGTGTCTAGATAATCTAATAGTCAACATCCTAGAAGTGATAATAATAAATATAAAATATCCGTAAGGCAGTTAAAAATTTCCTACGAAAATATAAAATCCGACAAATTACTTCAATTTTTCTTTAGAAGTATGTTCAGTATGCTTTTTGCAGTGTTTGCAGTACTTACTCTGAGCAAGCTTTTGGAGTAGTTGCCTTATTGATATCAGTAAAATAATTTGTAGCTTTACAAACAGAACATACCATTGCAACCTTTACAACTCCACCCTTTTTCTTTGCGGCCATAATACCTTTTAGCAAAACAAAATAAAACACAGGCTTTCGCCCTATATGAATGACTTTTTGAGATGATCTTTATTAAAGAAATTGGCACTAGGTAGACTCCGAACCACCGACCTCGCCCTTATGAGAGGCGCGCTCTAACCTGCTGAGCTATAGTGCCATAATACTGCCAATCAGACCTCAAGTTCGGTGAGGGGGATTCGAACCCCCTGAGACGATCTCTCGTCTGACTCGTTAGCAGTGAGCTGATTTCAACCACTCATCCACCTCACCAAGTGCAGTAGTATACTATATACTGAAATAGATTTGAATTTCAAGGAAAAAAACAATAAAATATATCAGATTTCTTATTTTTTTGTTTATCCTTTCTCTATTATAGTGGCTTCTAATTTTAGGAAAATGAAGGGAAAAATTAGAAGAAGAACTCTGACTTTTATCTTGTTTACTAAAAAGATGACAGAACTACTCGGAGGAATTGATGATATGTGATGAGTAAGAAAAAGATATCAATCAGGTAGGAGAAGAAGCCGTTGCTCAGGCTCAAGAGCAGGCTCGTCAAAGCAAAAACAAATCTCCCAACAAATCAAAAAAAGACAAAGCAATTAACCTCCAATTTGCAAAAATTTTTTTGAGTTTTTCTCCTCGCAGAGATCAAAAAGTGAGGAGATCATCAAAGAAGTATACAACACATTCTACAAAACAATCAATCCAACCAACAATATTACCTACCTCAGAAAAGATGCCAATACCCTGGTAATGGCTGGTTTTTGTTCCATTCTTTTTGCAGGATGCTCAGAGATTTGGGATTATGCCAGCATATAGTAGACTGCAACCTGAGAGTGCTCAAACCCTCAGATGATATGTGGACTATTTAGGAAGACTATCTGCTACCTACCACGACAACATCCCCATCAATCAGACCTCATTTATCAATCTAATTATACTCATAGCATCACACTATCTGAATACATGAGGACTAGAAGATACCAGAGAAAGCGTAATTGCCATGATATATGGAAACAGCCCTGAAGCACTAAGCAATAAATAAGAAAAAAACATAAAAAGAAAAAAATATAAAAAAAGGAGAAAAGTCAGACTTTTCTCTTTTTATTTTACTTCTTTTTAATACTCTCTTTGTTTTTTTGGAGTAGGCTTGTCTAATTTGCCATGCATTAGGAGTTTATGAATATCAATTCTTGTCGGAGATGCATTACAAAAACTCATCAATCGTTAGTACCAAAAAGCCCTCTCATCCCCCTGCATCAAACTTAGCAAAGGAAATCCCTGCTCTGCCACCTTTTTGAAGATAGGATTTTTTGCTTAAGAGAGATTTTTCTTCTCTGGGACAAAAAAAGTAGGCAAGATCACGAGGATATGAATATGGTGATTTGGAATCTCTCTCAATAAGCTTGAGGAAATTTTTCTGTATTTTGTTGATTGAGGAATACAAGATACTCACAAAAAAACAAGTCAGATTTTTTTCTATATTTTTTTAAGTTTGGGAAGCGTTATATATTTGAGGCAAGCAATAGCTTCTTCCTGGAGATAACCAGCAATTTCAAGCTTACTAATACTCTCTGCTATACGCTCTCAAACGATCGTTTTGGTCATTGGAAATTTGGTTTGAGATATAAAAAGCACAAAATCTGACTAATTTCCCAGTTCGAGAATTTGAATCGATGCGTTTAGGCGCAAAAACTCAAGCAATGCGGTATCGTGAGTTACCAGTACAATCGTATTTCCAAGCTTATTTGCTCTAATAAGAATCTCTGCGATCTGCATAGTGCTTTCATAATCTAAATTTCCTGTAGGCTCATCTGCAATCATAAAAATCAGGAGAATGAATCAAGGCTCTCGCAATAGAGACTTTCTGCTTTTCACCTCCACTGAGTCTCTTGATATCTGAAGTCTGAATAGAAGAAAGATCAATAATCGACTTTATAGCATCAAACTTAGTTTTTGATCTGGGTAAGAGGAACTTCCTCAAGCAAAAAGCGGATAGATAATATTTTCCTGAGGAGTCATGGTATGAATCAACTCATAATCCTGAAACATCGTACCAATCTTTCTCCCTATATCTCTGAATCTCCGCATCAGAAAAATTCTTCCATATCTTCTAACTTATAAAAAAACAGTCTTTTTAGGAGCTCTCAGTCGCCCTAATAAGAAATTTTACCAAAGTAGACTTTCCTGAGCCAGACTTCCTGTTACCACAAGAAAAATCTCCCTTGTTGAGTTCAAGATTAAACTTGTCAAAAAGCTTTCTCTTACTATCTGGATAGGTTCGAGTTAGGTCTTTGATACTAATAAGAGGAATACGGGTATTTTTCAGTTTTTCATGAGAAAAAGTACTATAGAAATATAAAGTTTTACTATCAGTTCTAGTATACTCACAGGACAAGAAAAACACAAAAAAATCTGACTATTCTCTTCTTTGTCTCCTTGACAAAGAGTAATTTTATTAGATTGATTTAGACAACACCATGCACAATATCTATTGTGCAAAGTCAAACTCAGATAATAAATGTAAAAACTATGAATACTATAATCCTACTACCAAAAAATGCGAATCAAGATGTGTTGGGCAGTATGGTTATGAATATGCTAGATATTCATATCAAGAAAAAGAATAGTTGATGGTCTTGTTTTAACTTAATAGAATGAGTAGATACAAGTTATGATGATTCATCACACTCAGAAAGAATTTATGAATATTATGAGAATCGAAATCGATTGTCTAAGAAGCAATGCTTAAACAACAACTATGCGTGGTGAGTACCTATAGAAAAATATATATATTCTGAACAACTTTAAAAGTAACTAAATTATATACAAGCTGTGAAGATAATTATGATTGGAAATATTGTGAAAAAGTATATGATGGGCAGGATCTTAGAGAATGTTCCGATTTTTGAACTGAGGAAAGTTGTAGAACAAAAACAATCCTGTTTACGAAAAAGCTAATACAAGAAAAAAACTCTGAATTAAATCAGAGTTTTTCATTTTTATTCAGTAGGACCTATATCTCTATTCCTTTCATGCGTTTCTAATTCTTTTTGTTCTCTTTCTCGTTCTTTTCCAAGTTGTTCGCTCAATCCCTATAAAATCACCTTCCATCTTTCAGAGACACTCTTTTTGTTGTGGCAACTATATCCTTCTTAATGTTAGTATAATATGCACTTTTTGACTTATTCATCTTGGCTCCTATACAAACATAATCTTGTACACATCTATCTCCTTGAAGACTTTCCCCATCTGGGCAAGTTATTTGTTTCTCTGCACAATAGATATTGTTTCAATCGTCTTTCAACTCAAATTCTGAATTACATGTTAATTGACACTTCTTAGGAGATGACCATGCTCCATTAGACCAAGTGATCGTTACCTTAGATTTTTCTATTGATCCATTATTTTTTTATTTATTCCTGTAGCATCACAATCGACTGTTTTGGTATTTGATACACAAGACCCCCTTCACGATGTTGCCATGCTTGGCAAGTTGTTTTTTTGTTGGTGCTTTTTATCTACAACCTGAGTTGCCTCACATACAGATGCATTTTCTTCAGAAGTACTACATCTCCAAGTTTTGCTCAAAGACTGAGGTGCACAGAAAGGATCATTTTCTCAGAAACAAATCGTAAAATTATAATTTCAAAATCCTGCCTTAGCATAAGAGCCATTTCATTGAGCATTAGCACGATCTTTATCAGTAAAGAAAAACTGGCACTTGAACTGGTTGTAATTCTCCGTTCTCACAGAAATCTTTTTCCGTTTGTCCTAGCCAAGTAGTAGCATTAGCTTGATATTCTTTTCGCATTTCTTCAACACTTTTGGAGTTTGAAATTTTTGATACATTATCCGTTCACAAATCTCTACACTTCAATGAAATAGCTCCTTTTTCTGTCGATTTGAGCTGAAGACAGTTATCTTGAGTAATAAGTGATCACTGTTGATCCAAATCTTTTGTCTGTCCTACTTTAATCCCTCAGTTGACAGTAAGCCCTACATTTGGCGTATTTCTTTTATTCGTGTTGATAATCATACCATTATTTCCAGAAATAAGGGTTGTAAATTCTTGTGTAGACTTGAGAGATTCTGTCGTTCCATTGAACACAAATGATCCCTGGCCAGAAACTATTGCCTTATTTCCTATCGCCATAGTATTATTAGTTGTAATATTTACCTGATTGGTTGAGAGTACTATATTCCCTGAACCTTTAATATTTGTTCCATTTGCAGACTGAACAATATTATTACTTCAAGTGAAAGTAACATCTGAAGATCCAAGTACAGCATCCCCCTCTCCTTCTTCTCCTTTTTATGTTATTAGAAGCTCCAATAATAGAGGTTTTTGCATTCAGAGTATTATTCTTTCCTCACAAGATAAATGACTCTGATTCTGTGATAGAATTTTCCTGTCCTCAAATAGAGAGCGTTCATTGCCCCTCAACTCTATTTGTAGTCCCTTTTACTTCTTTAGTGGCTACTAATTCGTTATCATCCATCTTCCAAGTCACATCCGTCTGAGAAGTTACCCCTGGCTTAGTTGGATTCTCTATCAATTTAAGCTCATTGAGTTCAAGATGAGCATTTTGTTTGACTTCACCCTGAAAAATCAAGCGCACTGTTAGCATTGGATGCAAGTACGGTAATTGCGACCAATCCCACAATAGAAGCGACCGATAGTGTCAGAATTTTTGTTTTTTTGTTTTATTGATCATCATACAAAGCTTGTGATATAAAATCATCTTCAAGTATAAATGATAATGCAAATTTTTGATAAGAAAAATTACACCAACAAAAAAATAATCAAAACCGATGATTTGAAAGTATTATTTGATAACAAAAAGAACCAATAATCGGCTCTTTTTACTTAAGATAATTATCACTTTGCAGAAAAATCTGGCAATGCTTGATTAAGCTGATATTCTTTGGAAACTACCTTGTCTCCATATTTTCCTTCAACTTTCATCGTAAAATGTCAGTCAAAAGAGCCGACTATTTTCTCATCATTCAACCTCAACTGTCTTAGCATTAGTATCGCTCAGATTTGAGAGTATATAATAGGTGTTGTCTGCTCACTGATCGTTTGAATCTTCTAAGTTAAGAACTTGTGTTTCTCAGCCAGATTCTTTTATTATAGTGATTTTCAAGTCTTTATCTGCGTTCTTTAGTTTTGGTGTGGTACTTCGTGGATTCACATTAGTCAGTTTGAAATCAGAGGCTTTATGATAAAATCTTGGTAAGGTCAGACTTTGTCCAGCTTTTTAAAGTAGTCGAAATCTGATCTTTGAGTCCATTGATTTTTCAAAGAGAAGGAGCGAGGAAGTCAGCATTCTTCTTTTTTTCATTTTTCTCTACAGGACAGGAAAAATTTGCTTTTATCAAACCTTCTCCATTTCACTCAAAGTCAAAACCTGCCCTACTTTCTCCTATCAGCATAAATCATAATTCACTTGCTGATTTTGCGAGAGCATTTGCCTGGTGATAGTGAGCGATTTCATTACTATATTTGAGAAAATCCCTCATCATAATACTTACTAAAATCCCTGAGTAAAGCTGATGCAAACAAGATAAAGATAGTAAAAAAATAAGAATATTTCCCTTTAGGTTTCGGAAGATTGTATGGCATTCTCATCTATAATTGAATAAAGGCTTTCCGTTTTTCCCCTGTAGAGAAAAAGAAAAACTGCAAAGGAAGTGAGATATTATTAGTCCATTTATTTGGATTATAGTAATGACTATAGAGTGTTCCCAATATCCAAAAAAAGCTGGCTTTTCAGTCTTTTGGAGTATCAGAAGCATCTGTTTCTAATTTTTTTCCTTAAGTTTAGCTTTTCAGATAAAAAGGAATAATCTTAAACTGCATTTTACTAAGCTTAAAGTTTTTACCATCTAGCAAAAAGATGGCTTGTTTTTTTCAATCTTTGGTCGTGCCTGTAAACGAAAGTTGACAAGGAGTCTCCTCTTTCTGGTTCTCCGTTTTGAGTTCAGATTTTTTTCTGCCTGTTCATAAAGTTCTTGATCTGTTAAACAAGTATTAATCGAAGAAATCTGATACAGGTCTCCATTATCTCCTTTTAAGATAAAGGCTATCTACGATTCCATTGTTTGCGACAAGATCAGATGATTTATATCTCTCATAATCAATAGTCGTACCTTGTGCAAGATTATCCAAAACTTGAGAGAGAACAAGCGCTTCCTTTGCTATCTCCTTTTCCTGCTGAAGTCTAAAAACTTACTTGAGAAATCGTCGTATAAGTTTTTTTATAATAATTCCTGCCAGCATTCAAAAAGAATCACAACAATAAGGATTTCTGCTAAGGTAAATCAGTTTTTTCATCGTTTCAATCAATGATAAAGTTAATTTGTTGTTTGAGAAGGCTCTTCAACTTTGCTATCTTTGAGACCAATAAATCCCTCCAAAAACAACCTCCCCTGTTGTTGCCCCTCTCTGATAAAGAGCATGAGAAGAAATCTTTAGAAGCTTATTTGGAGAAAACTCCCTCACTCAACCTTTGAAAACTCAACTCGTCTTGCGAATCCTTTTGCTGACATCGGTACTAGCATCTTTTTCTTCAAGATAGCGATAATAAGATGGCAGTTTCCCATCTCCTTTCTCAAGTACAACTCTAAACGCATCAAAAATTAGAAGAAAAAGTCTGACTTTTTTCACTCTTTTCTAGTATTTCACTCTTTTCTAGTAAATAATAAGTATCCTTACTAAATCCTAATTTATATACCTCTCAAGGAGTTCGAACAATCTCCTTATTATTGGTTTCATCATAACCTACATAATTTCGAGGATAGCCCTGTTCGAGATTACCATCTCTATGATTATATGCAAGATCTAGAGCCTCCTTTGCTAGCATAGTTGCTCTGGTTTGCATATTTACCGTATCAAAAATAGCCAATACTATTGGTTAACATCGTCAAAAATAGCCAAAATCCCCACCCCAAAAACTACAATTACCACCAAAATTTCAATCATCGTAAAGCCCTTTTTGTCTCATTTCTTCCTTGACATATAAAGCAAATTATCCTAACTATATCCTTTCTCTAGGTAAAAACAAGTCAAAAAAACTTTGAAAAATTAGGACTAAATCGTTATAGTCAATTCAGATTTATGACTCCCTTTTTGTGAAAAGTGAGAACTACTTCATAAAAAATTTTTGGAGCCCCAATATCGATAAACACTTTGCATATATTTTTAGATTTTTGTTGTATCAAAAATATGTCACATCCAGATTTTCAGGTTAAGGTATCCGATATGCTCAAAGCAAAAGTAACCGATCAACTAAGCTTTGAAAAATAAAATGCTCGAAGAAATTCCAAATCTAAGCGCAGAAGGAGTTTCAGGAGAAATTTCACTTCAATCAATAGGGAAGGACTCTATTTTTTTGCTACGATTGACAATTTGAGTTGTATGGTAGGAGAAGTATGTGATCGTTGTGGAATGGAATATCAGAGAGATTAATATTTCTGATTACACAGCTAAATATGTACTCGACCTTACTGAAGATGAACAAAAAGAAGAAGAGGTAATGCAGATTGATAGTAAAAATGGAGTAATAGACCTTGGAGAGTTTGTTTACCATGCTATCAAGATGCAAGACCCCTTTGTTAAGTATTGTCCTAGCTGTGAAAAAAATATCTCGAGGAGAATCCTCAGGAAGACGAACTTGATGAATATGAATCATTTGTAGAATAAAAAAAGTCTAAAGAATATTTCCTAACCAATAAAAAAAGTCAGATTTTTTTGACTTTTTGTTTTTTTGAATATACTTTGAGAAAGTATTATAAATACTCTCTTAAAAAAACAATCTTTATTCTTAAACCTTCTCACTATGGTTATTAGCGAAGAAAATAAAAACATCACTTTTAGAAGATTCTTTATCTTCTCAGCTTGAACAAGCGTCTTTGAACCAGCAGGCAAACTCTTTAGATAAAATGCCTGATCCAATCAATACAGAAACAACATCCCCACTTGATCCTGGAATTTTTGGGGCTGAAGAGATTCAAAAAAGTAGAACAAGAAGCATACTCTGCTCAACAAGCACAAATTAATAAAGAAAATTCCCAATCAGATGAGCAACTCCCGTCTTCTTCTTTTGATTTTCTTAATGATTCTGATCTACCTCCCAATCCAGAAATACAAACCCAAGTTAAAAAGTTATAATAGTTCTTTTTATTATTCTGTACTAGGAACAGTATTATGTAGTATTGTAGCTATTGGAAGTGGAGTTTTTTTAATCGATATCTACAAGAGAAATCACGCCCAAATACTGAATCTCCACACGAATATGTAGAAACTTTTTCTAATCATTACGATGAATATGGACAGATGCTTGGGATATTTGATATTGATACTTATAGGTCAACAGACCTGACTACAGATGGAAAAAAATAAAAATCAAAAATCTGATCTCTGCTCCAGGGCTAAACTACCCTCAAAAAAAGACCTACTTCAAGAAACCGCTACTGACTTTGGTCAAAAAAACTATTGAACTTAAAAAGAGATTAAAACGATTACTGACCAGCTCAATAAAGATGTTTTTCTTCCCTGAAGAACTCGTCACTATTTTAAAAGAAAACAACTCTGTCTCTTCTATTCAGAGAAGCCTACTCTCCCTAGAAGTGGTTAAATTTTCAAGTGCAATGAAGGTATTTTCTCTTATGGATGTATTCTTAACATCACTTTCAAATGAATTATCTATACCAAAAATCAGAAATCAAACAAAGACTAAATGATCTCCTTTCTAGAGGGGAAAATGATGTAAAAAAATTATCTCAACTACTGTTACAATAATCCCTATGAACCTGCAAATTGTAATATTATTGGAGATTTTGATACTTACTACCGTCTCAATAAAAAAATAAACAAAGCTTTGATAGTGTGTTCTTCAAAAACAATGATGGATATGATCGATCGTAAATTAGAAAGTGCACAACTACCTTCCTTTTTCAATCACATTTAATGATTTTTGATAGTAAAAATGGAGATCTGTCATTTTCTGTAGAAGTCAATACTCTGAAAGAAGATGAATATGCACTGATCAAAGAAGGAATCAAGAATCCTCATATCTTTATTGTTTCTGAACTCATCAAACTCCTCAAACAATCAACCTTCATCCTTGGAAAGTCAATTGATATGAAAGAGATGCAAGTCTCTGAAAAGGAAGAAGAAATTGGCGGAGTAACCTACAAATACCATACCTCATCAAAATCCTTTACCCTACCTATTCAAAAAGAACACCAAGAGAGAAATCTTTGATTATGTAGATAGTTATAAAGCACTCCTTGATGAACAGGAACATACACAAGAAAAATTCTTCAGAAACATTTTTTTGATAAGATCCTAGACTTTAGTATAGATTCTATACCTGATACAGACGAACAAACATCAACTGGTTCCTTTCTAAACTCAGATCTTGTAGAATCACCGATACTGGAAGATAAACCATCTAACACTAAAAATGACGCTTAAACAATATACAGACTTCTTGATCTCATTCTACATCAACACCTGAGAGCACATTATCAAAAATCCAAGACTGGGGAAAGTACAACTAAACTTTCAACCTCAGCTGTCAATCAAGCCAGCGAGAGTTAATCTCACCTTTTTATCTCTTCTTAACATAGATATGAACAATATATCATTCAATTTAGATTCTATTAAAGATAAGATCAACTCTTGGTTTTTCTGAAGCAGTTGGAGGATGATCTCTCAATGAGAAATTTAAAAATTATCTCTTTAGGCGTAAAAAGATACCTATGTCAAATCTCTAATTGCCCTTGGCATCTCTGGAATAGTTGCACTAGGACTAATAGGGTTTGCATTTTATCAAAATGGAAGCCTTTAATTCTCGTCTTTCTGATTTGAATAATACAGAAAATTACAATTTACAGTCATTTAAGTCTGATACCTTGGTGGCTAGTGATGCTCCAGAACTTAGAACACTTGACCAAATGGTTGATTACTACAACACTTCTCTAGGCATCAAAAAAATAAGGTAAAAAGCTGAATTAGATTTTTAAAAGAAGTGTCTATTCAGATTTCTTGAGAAATCTACTCCTTCCTTCCCTCAATATTTGGAAAAACCCTTATACTGAACAGGTTGATTTAAGCCTACTTGGGAAAAAAATACCTGGATAACAACCCCTATCAAGACGTAACCTTACTTCAACAATGGGGAGGAATCATTAGAGACAGTGGACAAAAATATCTGAGTCAACGAAGTAGTTAATATGCAGATTGGAGAAATTGTTGAGGAAAAAGGAAACTGGGTTTTTCCACATTCCTATTTCAATAGACTTTAAGTCGGACTCTAAGAGAGCGTTTTTTTGCTTTTGGTTGACAAGCTTTTCTCAGACTTCAAATGTCAATAATATTGGACTGTTTAATGATTTTACATTCCATTTATTTGAAGTAATAAGAGACAAGAAACCTACAGAGCTTGCCACATTAGCTCAACAGTATAAGATCTCTCAAATCTCAGGAGACGACCAAAGAATATTCAACAACAAAAGTAATTTCCCAACACTTATATGAATTTATCAAGGACAAAGATCAGACTTCTTCTCCATTATTGGACGCACAAGTAATTGATCAAGTCATTAGACATAGTGCATCATGTACTGCTAATGAGTCCCAAGAAAGTTGCTATTTCCGTTTTTAGAGATAAATACAGGAGCATACCATCTCTTGCCTATACTATTGGGCAAAGAAATGGAGCGAATAAGGTGCTTTTTGCTCAAGGATTTTTTTACAAGAATATCCCACCATTGATCGCAATTGAGTCTTTCGTATTTGATAAAGCAGAAGATACCGGTATGACCCTTGCTGAGCAGGGAGCATATGCCGGGACTGTCTCTTTTAAGATCTACGGTAGAGGAATTACTACTAACGATTCTGAACAAATCGGTCAACTCCTCACTACTCAATGTTATGGATCTGGAGCAAAGACTCAGTTAACTCTAGAATCTGCACTTCAAAAAAAGTAAATGATCAGCTTTCTCGTCTTCTACTAATACTGAAAAATAGCTCAGAGGGAAAGGTATCTAGAATAGCCAACCTTATTGAATTGAAGGAAGATTTTGAAGAAGATATTAAAGAATATGAAAATCTATCTCCATATGCACAGATTATAAAAGAAATTTGAAGTGCTTAGATCACTCAAAAAACCTCTCTCTCTGTCAGCAATAAGAAAAAGATAATTAAAAGTCTGACTTCCTTTGATGGGTCAGATTTTTATGTTTTCCTTTTGCATTTTTTTGCTCTGAATCCCTATAGTTGAGGGCGGAAAATCACCCTAAAAATTAGTTTTTACTCTTATGGATTTTTATCCTCAAAGTCAGGTTTTTTTAGTTTTTGTCGTTTGTTGATGTTCAATAGTTTTTAAATATCAATTTGCAGAGCTTCTTGCGCCTTATTTACCCCTTGATCTGGATCAAATCACATCTCTTATCGTTCCTGCTCCGGAGAATGTTGCTGGAGATCTTGCATTTCCATGTTTTCAGCTTGCTAAAAAGTTTGGGAAAGCACCAAATCTTATTGCAAATGACCTAAAAGAGCAGATTGAAAAATAATTTATGAATTTTTAGCGAAGTAATAGCAGTATGACCGTATATTAATGCACTTTTTGATCCCAAAAAAACTTGCAGAAACTGTTCTTACTCAGATCAAAGACCAAAAAAATCAGACTTTTTGATCTGGTATTCTTCAGGACAAGACGATTTTACTTGAGGGACGAGCTCCAAACACCCACAAATCTATTCATATCGGACATGTAAGAAATTTTCTCCTCAGCGAATCTATTGCAAGAATCCTTGGTTTTGCTGGATATAAAGTTATTAAAACCTGCTACCCTGGTGATATCTGAGCTCATGTAGCAAAATGGATTTGGTACTATCAAAATTTTCTCGATAACGCAGAATTTCCAGATCACAACTTTAGCAAGCGAGTAGGAGAAATTTATACTCTTGCGACAAAAAAGTAGATGAAAAATCCAGATCTTTACAAACCTCAAATTGCTGATCTCCAAAAAGCTCTCGAAGACTGAGATCAGAGTTTGGTTGATTTTTTTGGCAAAAGACTCGTGCAATGTGCCTAGAAGATATGCAAAAAAATCTTTTCTGAACTTGGAACAGAACATTTTGACAAACGATACTTTGAAAGTACTGTAGAACAACCAGGTATCAAGAAAGTTTATGAATTACTTGAGCAAGGTATCGCACAAAAAGCCAAGGAGCTATCGTAATGAACCTTGAAGAATATGATCTTGGAGTGTTTTTGTTGCTCAAGTCCAACGGTGCTTCGCTCTACTCTACCAAGGACATTGCTCTTGCCTATCAAAAAAAGGCTGACTTTCCAGAGTATGATCAGTCACTCTATGTCGTAGGTCTTGAACAGGAGCATCACTTTCAGCGACTCTTTAAAAACACTAGATCTCATTGGATTTGATCAATCAAAACTTCACCATGTCTCTTATGGTCTCGTAGATCTCGTAGATGGAAAAAAATGTCTTCTCGTGCGGGAAATGTAGTCTTGTATGAAGACTTCCGTGATCAACTCCTTGCCAAAGCAACTGAAATGATGGATACTCGTGACCTTCCTGCTGATCAGCACAATATCGCACATCAAGTAGCCTTTGGTGCGATGAAGTTTGGAATGCTTCTGCAGGACTCTGAAAAAAAGGGATTACCTTTTGATCGAAATCAGGCTTTATCGTTTGAGGGAGAAAGTGGACCTTATCTACAATATATGGGAGCAAGAATTTCATCAATTCTCAAAAAGGCTCCAGCTCCAGATTTCTCGGCTCTTGACTACAATTTACTTAACACAGAAGGAGAAAAATCTGATCCTCTTGCTTGCTCATTTCCCAGATCTCGTACAAAAAAGCGACTCAAGATTACAAGCCAAATACTATTGCAAGATTTGCGCTTACTCTAGCAAAAACAGTTTTCTTCTTATTATCATAGTGTCAAAAATTCTTGATGATCAAAAATCCTTCACTGAGCAATGCTCGTTTATGCCTACTGGTTTTGGTGCATCAAACCTTGCAAAATGCATTGAATCTCCTAGGAATCGAATTGCCAGAAAGTATGTAGCAATTTACTCTTTATAAAAACACAAAAAAATGATTACAAAATCGCTATTTAAGAATCAGCCTGCAAAAGTCAACAAATCGTTTTATTTGAAAAAAATAGAATAAAAAGTCTGGTTTTTGTCTCTTTTTGTAGCTTTGAGTTTGATTTTGACATGATGCGGATCAAAAACACCTCAAATCTCAGTTCAAGACTACAATAACGAGCTTATTTCCTTGCAAGAATCAGCACTCGATCAAGTAAAATCCTATTTTCAGGCTCTTGATGATGAATATGACGGTCAGAACCTCTCTGATCTCTACACCACAATGCAAGAAAACCTTTCAACTCTGGCTGATAAAGCACAAAAACGCTTCCGGATATCGTGAAGATTTAACACTCAAAAAATGCTGTTCTTGCCTACATTACAGGACTGCAAACAAGCTTAGATCAGCATGAAAAGCCAATTGTACATTTATTAACAAGTTATTCTGGCTCTGCACAGCAGTTTTATGAACAGGACAGATCTAGCATCAACTCATGAACGCTCCTCTTTGCACAGGATCTAACAAGACTCGACCAAGCTCTGGATATCGCTCAATCTACCTTTGCAAAAACATAAATTAAAGTTGCCTTAATAACGAGATTCACTATTTTCACAATCTCCCAAGTATATCATGAGCACTTGAGAATTCCCAAATATCCTCTGAAAAGAGAGAAAAATGAGTTTTACTTTTTATAAAAATAATTAAAATGTATGAGAGAGAGAGAGAGAGAGAGAGAGAAGAAACCAGTTCTCAACAGTGCTTTTTACGCTCTGTAGAGATGTTAATTGTAGTATTAATTATTGGTATCCTCAGTGCTCGCAATCTTACCAAGGCTCACTGGCTATATGGCAAGGACGAGAGACCCTCAAAAAGACAAACAGACCTCAGAAATGTAGCAGTGACCATCGAGATGTATAAGGGTGTGCATGGTAGCTATCCTCTCAGAGTCATGAATGAACAAGATAAACTTCTTGCCCAACAGGAAGAATATAAGAATGAAGTGAGTTGGTTTTTGCACCAGGAACTGATTTTTGAATATTTTGGATCTATCGACCGTCTAGAAGGTATCAAAGAATATTTATCAGACTTTCCTAAAGATCCGAGTAACTCACAAGTTTTTTTATATACCGATCTATGACCTATCAGAAGGCAACGATGGCCTTCTTTATCCTACTGCACAAAAAGTGGGTAAAATTTCATCAACATGTTATTCCTCCTGGAGCTTATATCTACCAACAATTTTTAAGGGAGGAGTATTTGGAAATCTGTCGCAGTTCTTGTAGCCAAAGTAGAAACTCCTGAAAATGCAAATTTTGTTTGGACAAGTCATGGCCGATGACTCCCAGAAGGAGGAGCTTGGCAACATCCAACATATATAACAAAACAAGATACTAATAAAAAAAGATGGGAAATAGATAACTTAGTATTTTGCAAAAACCATTACCAAATGAAACGGACCACGCCATGCAAAAAGTTGATAACGATGAAAATTGTACCTACTCAAATGTAGATCAGCTCTATTATATTATAAAAATTGGATTAAAAATCTTGTTGTGAAAAAAAGGAGTTTAACACTCCTGATCTTTTGGACAAATAATGATCTCTTATAAAAAAGTTAACTATTCTGGGAGTTCCATATTTGCCAAATATTCATCATGAAAATTTGCAAAAACCTCTGCCAAAAATTATCGTAATCTGGAATCAGTTTTTCAATCTTTTCTAAGGCTTCGGCTTCTTTTCCGGCATCAAAAAGTTTCATCACCTCTTGTCTCTGAGATTCAGAAAGTGCCTCAAAAAACATTCGCCATGATTCTATCCATCAAAAATAGGCTCAAGCTCTGCTTTTAAGCTGATCAAAGTCATCCTCCTCAGGATTAAATCCAGCCTCAAGCAAGAGATCATTGAGGAAATCTTCTTCGTGAGATTCTTCTAGATGTTGATTGTTATTTGCGTTCATTCTTTTTGAAGATTTAAAGGAGTAAAAAGCTGATTCCTTCGTATGAGGATCGTTAAGATTGTATTTTTTTCCACTCTTTTATCAATGGATTATTTTTGCATAAGAGGACGAATATCAATATAAGGTATATAGTCTTCTAAAAGAGGATCCTCTCTTACAAATTGAGGTAATTGAATTTCATATTCCAAAGGTTTGGTAGTCAAAAGTCCAGCAGAAATTGGATTTTTTTGAGTTAGAAAAACTTGTCCCTGAATCATCTGAAAAACCATATTTTTCAACCCAAGAAAGTCCATCTTTTTGTGCTGTAGCAATCGTAATCTGAACTTCACGACCATCAAAGTCAGAATTTGAACTTTTTATTCTTGCTGTCATTACTTGATTATCAACATCACCAAGATATTGATGCTCAGAACGATAAGTATCTATTATCTTACTCTCACTAAAATCCAACTTCCTAGATAAATCGAGCTTGTCATAGTAAGTTTTTGATTTGTTCTACATTTTGATACTTAGAAAAAAAGCATTGTCCCATGTACTATTTACATTATATTCATTTTGAATAAGCTCATCATACACGATAGTTTCATCATAGAACTCTTGAAATGCTTTTTGGCATATCATCGTAATGTTTTTCCAGTCTCCTGATATGCAGACTGAGGAATATCTTTTCCATAAACCTCTTGCATCACCTCTCTCATATTTACACCGATATCATTATCAGGAAGACTATCCAAAAATCTGATTGAACTCTTTTTTACAACCGTTCATTTTTTTCATAAGAGATATTCTTGACAAATTCACCTTTAGAAACCCTTGATCCATCAAACCCAGGAACTGCATGCCAGTTTCCTCACGAACTAGATTTACGGAAAAACCCTAGGAACCAATTCACCATTCTGATCAATATAAGCAACAGCATAATTTCATTCTAAACGAGGTGTTAGATAAACATCCTTACCATCTATTTCTATATGCTGAGTTGGAATAAACCCCTTAAAGTTTATTGTATTTAGCTTAAATCATTCACCATGCGAAACATGAGCAGTCCTTTTCATTGTTTAGAAAAAGCTAAAGTTTCTTTACTTTTTGGATATTGATCAAAAGACTCTATGCCTGATTCTATTCCCTGCTCTGACATTTCTTCATCCTTATCCAAAAAGCTTGGCTCTTAATTCTGCTACTTTATCCTTTTGTTTTTTTCAACTCACTTTTTTTGTAACTTCTTTTGTTTTTTTCTCGTCCCTGTTTTTGCTTTTTTTCCTTTCGCTCTGGAGATTTTTTTCTTTTTACTTTTTCTGAGGCTGAATTTCGAACTTCTTTTTGTTTTTCAACCCCATCATGCGTAACTTCCTTAGTCTTTTTCTCGTCATTTTTTTAGACTTTTCTTTGATTGTAGGCATCTTTTTCTCTAATCTTTAGAGAAGCTTTATTTCGAGATTCTTTAATCTTTCCACCAAATTTTTAGCTCATGACTTGAATGATTCTCGATACTGACGAGCTTTTTGAAGGATTTCTTTGAGCTTCTACAGCTACTGCAGTTGCTCCAGCGAGTGCTGTTCCTGCTGCAACTTTTGTCTGCAGTGGAAGTAGAACTATCTGATTTTTTTCTCAATCTTGATCTCATGTAGTATGCGATTGCTCTAAATCTGATGTAGACTGAGAAAGCTCTTCAGAATTTTTGTTCTTTTTGATTGAATAGTAGAATCTAAATCTGAATTTTTATCTTGTTTTTCTTCAGATTTTGGATTGAAAGTATTAAAGAAAGAAACAATTGGCACAAATCGTGTTGATCAACTACCTGGCTGATTTTGAACTGTTTGTGTAGTAATTTCTAGTCCAAGATTAAAAAGATCTCTCTCTAAATTACGCAGTGTACTTCCTGCGATACTTCTTCCTGCATCATAAGCGAGATCTGGAATAAGTGTTTGATTTCCTGAGTCAGCAAGCCCCTTTGCCATCTGCAAGAGACCTTCAGCACATCTATCTCATTGAAGATAATCATTGGTAAAAAGCCTTTGATCGATCCATCTCCCATGGTCTGTTTGTTAATTCTTTTTAGGAATGAAGCTTTTTGGTCTGGAGAAAGTGCAAGATGCTTAATCTGATCTGCAACTGCATTTTACCTTCGCTTGATAAGCAGACTCTCAAAGTGCCTGAGAACCAGCACGAACTAATGTCGCATCTGTTCCAGCACCATAATGCGCTACCACATTTGCTTTATCCCCAAGTGATGAAAACTGGTCTGCAACCGTAGAATGAATCTGATTTCCTTCTGCTAATTGATGAGATCAGAGATTGAAATTAGCATTTGAGGATGCATTCGAAGTTGAAGAAACTGTATGGGAAACCGACTCTGTCGAAAACATTCCGGTTCCCATCATATATTGCATTCCAATAGCAGTTCCAGCAGAGTGCGACCGATCCTATACCATACTTGCTAGCAAGTCGTCTTCTTTGAGATTTAAAGTGTTTGTTTGCTGAGGAATAATCAGTAAGTAACTGTTCTTTGATATGCTTATATGAGATTTCTTGCTCTCCTTCTTCAGACTTTGAAATCAAGCTTTGATTATCAATGTCATCATAAGCAATACCAAGTTTTTTTCTGCTCAGAGTTGAAGTGCTTTGTGAAGTTTGAGCATATCTGATTCTACAACCTCCTTACTTGATGAGGCTAAAAAGTTATGCCCTGTCTCATAGTATGCATCAAGTCTTGCCTTTCCTTGCATCAAAAGATGAGTAAGTGCCTCTCTATCTCATGGCGTAAGCGGTCTTAATGATGTAGAAAAATCACAAAAGATCCTTAGTAAAATCTTCAGTTTTGATAATATCCTTTTTGAGTTGAATTATTATAAAAGATCAAGCTGTCTTTTTGGCCTTATAACGAGTTCGTCGATTTTTAGCTCATTTTTCTCTAAATCTGCCTGCCATTGAGCGATTTTTAATCTGCTCAGCATCAAAAATCATGAGTCAGATTTTTTTCATGCGTATTATGCTCTTTGGTATAATGCGTTCGTTTTTTTGATAAAATTGGTGAATCCCGAAGTTCTTTGCAAAAGTACTCGTCGTCAAGATTGAAGTTCCCACAACTCCTAGTCCTAGCGGTCCTCCAGCCAGTCCAAGCAATACTCCAGCTCCAGCATATCCTGGCACCTGCAAATATCGAGGAACTTTATCAAGTTTTTCCAAGCTTATGAATTCGACTTTTTTTCATTCGCAGAATTATCGATTTGATAGGCTGACTTTTCCTCCTGTAAGGACTTTAAGTTTGATTTGAAGATTTTCAAGTGCTATCTTTCTCACGGCTTTTTGGTGATGAAAGTATTTTTAAGCTTATTAAGATCTTTTTGTCCAAATCAGAGGAAATCGCCTTGAGAAAAATCAGGATTTTGTTGATATTTTTTTGATAAAATCCTCAATTTTCGCACTAACCTGATCAGCATTTCCTCATGTATCAAGCGTTTGTGCAAGTTCATTTACGAGCTGATATTGCTCTTTTTCGAGTTTGAGATTCTGCAAAATATCAGTTCCTTTTATACTTTACCTGTTCAAGTCGTCGCTTTGATCTGAGCATTCGTCTCAAGAAGGGAATTGAATTGAGTCTGAAATGTTGCCTCATCAATACTTCCCTCAATAAATCCCTAGATAAAAGATTCAATTCTGGTATAGACACCAGTTCAGCCTTTTTGATCTATAGTTTTTAGACCATTTTGGAGTTCTCTAGAGTGTCTAGAGGCGGCATTTTCTCTTGATCACCAAATGCATCTTGAGAAGCATTTTTCATAAAGTCTTTAATAAACTTTTTCTTTTTCTACCTCTTTGAAGAAAATAGGCACCTTTTTGAAAAGATTTCGCTTACCGATGTCAGCATATTTGGCTTTCAACGCTTCTTCTCTTTGCGAAGACGGGCTTGTTCTTGATGAATATTTTGTGTATCGGACAAAACTGCTGAGAGATCAAAAAACATATTCAGAAGCTTGATTTTCTAAATCTAGGTACTTTTTACTAACTTCTTGTTTTTCTTCTTTTTTTATCTGTAGAACTTTCAGGTTCTAGATCTTGTTTTTTTCTCTTTTTCACTCTGATACTAAAGAGACAGGAGCAACGATAGGAAGATAGTTCTCCTCTGTTTTATCTTCAGATTCAAGACTTTTTTTGATGTTTCATCAGATTCTTCTCACAATTTCGAAGAAACAACAGGTAAAAAAATTCTGATTTTTTTGTTCTTGTTTCTCTTGTGGAGATTCCTCTTGATCTCCAACTTCTTCATAAAGCAACATATTCATCTGAAGGATTCTGCTTTTATAATTTTATCTTGTTGTTGAGCTTCTGGCTCTGGATTCGTCATTTTTAACTAATTGATATTGAGTATAGGCACCTGTATCATCATGCTCTGCACCTCATTTAACCGGAAGTAATTTTAACGAATTTCCCTCTTGATCCACATATTCTCCCTGCTGGATCCATTCCTCACTTCCAAGGAATCTGCTTGTTATCCTTTTCTCCTAATATTATTTTTTCACAGTATTTTGGAAAAGAAACTCCATAATCTGCACCATCAAAAATCTGCAACCACTACTGGAAATTCTTTTTCTTATCTCATAACTCTCAATTAGATTCAGCCACCACTACGCCATCTTCCTTAATTTCCTCAAATTCTGCATCCTCAATAGACGCCTCTTCATTTGAAAGAGTAACAGATTTTAAATCAGTATTTTTTTAACTCATTTGAAACTGTTGGTAAAAAAATTTTTCATCCTCTTTTAAATTCTCATCAGGGGCAGAAACTTGCTCTGTATATGCTACGATTTGACCAGTATTTACATCAAGAGCAATATACTGCTCTTTTAATGCATCGAAAGACTTAACTTTCCCTTGAAAAAGCATAAATTGATCCAAAAACAATATTTGGATCTTTGGCAGTTGCAATAAGGTATTGTACAATAGAAGATTTTTAGATGAGCATCATTTCTCTTGATTTGATTAGTTGTTTTTGCAAGACGAGCAAGATATTTCATATCTTCGATAAAAATCATTACCTTCTGTTACTATCAACTTTTTTTACCATCAATTTCTTTAACTCAAAACTTTTCCTGAGCTTGCTCTGGAGATAAACGAGATCTTGATTCTATTTTTCCTTTTTCAAATTTTTGTTTAGAAAGATATTCTGATAAAGACATTCCAATATCCGCTTCTAACTTTTTGATAATCCGATGCCAATCTTATTTGTCTCTCAATAACTTTATTTGGAGAAGAAGACATTTTTATCACTTAATGCAAAAAGTCGCATCTAAATTCTGTTTGAGATCGAGAAATTCCTCAATATGTTTATGTTTTTCTGAATCTGATAACTTGGAAAAAATACATCTGTCAAGTTTTCCAAAAAGTTTCTGCTTTTTCCTCTGCAGTAAGTTTATCAAGTTTTTCAGTTTTTAGCCCTATTAAGCTCGCTTTTTAAGTTTATCAAGAGACATCTTGCAATAGTAAAATAATAAAAACTTAGCTCTATTATATACTGAAATCAAAAATAAAACAAAAAAAGTTAAAAATCTAACTCCATCTTTCACTTGACATTTTATTCTAATTTTAATATAAAAAGCAACACAAGTAAAAAAATATTTTTTTATTTTTGTAGTCAAAGATCATGCAAAAACTGTATCAACTGCAAAAAGTGAAAACACCAAAAAAATGGTCATGGCAGATATGACTCTCAGAGATTTTTTTGCTGAGATTGCAACTCGAGTTTTACGATTGAGGGCAAGAGAGGAACTTATAGCCCCGAATTTAAACAGCAAATCATCGAAGAATACTGCCATCAAGGACATAAAAGCAAAAGAAATTATCCAAAAACACAAAATCTCGTCTAGAAGTCTCATCAAATGGAAAAAAAGAACACCAAACTCATTGCTGATGCAAAAAAACAAATAATCAAAGATACTTTATTACCTTAAAAAATTTATTATGAGAATTGCAATTGTATGAAAGTGAGGAAGTGGGAAAAACTACGATCTCTGCACTACTTACATCTTATTTAGCTAAACAAGGGAAAAAGCCCATTGCTAATTGATGCGGATCTTAATATCCATCAACCAGCACTATTCCTTCCAAGTGGACACTTCCCAAAAAAAGTAAGTGGCTCTCTGACCCCCAAAATACAACAGCAATCAAGACCTACCTTAAAAGGAAACAATAGTAGAATCACCTCTTTAATGTCCTTTAGGAAAACAACACCTCCTGCAAGAGGTAGCCAACTATTCCTGGCAAAAGACTGAAATCATATCTTTTATCGCGACTTTTTCTGAACAGGGAAATTGAGTAAATCTTATGGTTGTCGGAACCTATACTCCAGAAGGGATTTGAGCATCGTGCTATCACAACAATCTTGCAACATTAGAAAACATCCTAACTCATACAGATGATCGTGAGTCGTTCATCATTGTAGATATGGTGGCAGGAACTGATGCATTTGCTGGAAGCTTACATGCACAGTTTGACTTGGTAATCATTGCGGTTGAACCAACAAAAAGGAGTTGAAGTCTGGAATCAATACGCAGCTCTCTCTCAACAGGCAGGGAGTCTATCATGAACTCGTAGCTATCGGAAATAAATGTCTGGACCAAGACGATATCTCCTTTTTACAAGAAAACATCCCAGCTGATAAACTAATTGGGACGCTTACCGTCTCTGCGTATTTGAGAGAGCTGGAAAGACAAGAAACATTAATTGATTTTGATCGTTTGGAGGATGAGAATAAAGCCCTTTTTGATAAAAATTCTCCAGATTGGATTTCAGTTTGCAAAAATCTCCACAAGAAAGACTAAACATCTTATATAATTTACACAAAAAAATATGTTGCTCAAGATTTTATAGTCCAGAGATTTTTGAGATTTGAATGAGCAAATAGATTCAGATTTTACTTTCCCTTCTTAAATCACCTATGCACAATGTTTTTTTGCTGGAGCGGATAGCTTGAAACAATTTCTCAACCCAGAACAGCATATCACACCTCTAGTCGAACTTCCAGCGTTTCTCAATCCCTTTTTGGTAGACGGTGTGCATATTTTTTTCTTAAAATGCAGAATTTTCTCCCCTTGGCAAATGTCAAATCTATTTCTGCACGGGGAATGTTGAACCAAGTACAAAAATATCTCACAATATAAAGGACTTGTTGAAAATTCTTCTGGGAATACTGCTTTTTCTCTTGCTGTGTTAGGTAGATTATTTGGCATAGAGACTATGAAAGCTCGAGTCTCCAATGAAGTGACTGAGGGAAACTAAAACTACTTCAACTGTTTGGGGTGCAATCCTGCATCAACAAAGAGCAAATTTGTCCAAACCCAAAAAGATCCTGAAAGCGGGATACAAAAAAGCAAAAGCAGAAGCTAAACTCAATTGATGGCTCAATCCTGGTCAATACGATAACCTTGCAAATCCGGATATCCACTATCATCTCACGGCTCCTCAAATTCGAGAACAACTTCAGTTCGGAGCCTGACATCTTAATCCAAAAGATTTTTTTGTGCAGGATTATGAACCTCTGGGTCTTTTTCTTGGTATCTCAAAAATTTCTCAAAGAAAAAGTCAGATTTTTTTGTCTCTTGGTGTTGTCAGAAAGCCAAATAACCCCATTCCTTGACCAAGGACAGAGCACCTGTTGCAAGAGGTCAGCTTTGATCGAGAACATTATCTAGATGAAATGGAAGCCATTGGAACAAAAACAAGCATATGAGATGAGTTTATCTTTGGTCAGAAATGGTCTTTTTGGTTTGACCTAGCTCATGAATGGCTCTTTGTTGACTCTTTTTCTTATTTGGAGAAAAGTAAAAAAATCAGACAAACTCAAGGAACTCACTCAAGAGCAAGAGATTTCAGCAGTTGTACTCTGTCCAGACGGACCATTTTTTTGTATATTGATGAATATTTCAAGTATTGTGAGAAAGACCAATTTCCTCCAATAGAAAAACGAAGAACTCCTTACAAACAAAGTAAACAACCGAGATCACGATAATGAAAAACGTAGAGATCGATCCTCTCTTCTTTTATGAACTTACCAAAGAACACAATCAACATTTTGCAGAGGAAAACATCTTAATTGACCTCAGAAGTTTTTGATGAATTTGAGCATGTACATATCAAAAAAATGCAATTAACCTTCCGTTTTGAACAGTGTGATAAAAACTCTTTTATCAACTATAAAGATAAAAGAATATTTCTTGTCTGCAATTATTGAAAAAAATCCAATTTCTGGGCAGATACTTTAGCACAGCTTGGATTTAATGTTTATTCACTCAAATGAGGACTTGTTGCTTGGTCTAATCTTGGACTACCAAGAGAAAAAGGCAAAAATCCTGTCAAATAAAAATAATTTACAATAGCATATAAATGCAAAATTATATACTAGAGTATAGATTGAATCTCCTTTAAAAACTCTTTCTGCATGTCCAGTAGCTTTTGACGTTTCTTCGCTCTTTTAAGGATTTGACCTTTGGAATCAAGTAAAAAGGTAGATCTAATTGTTCCTTCATAAATTTTTCCCATAGTTTTTCTTCTCTCCTCGAGCGACAAACTGACGATGTAAAAGTAAGTTCTGCATCAGTAATCAGTCCAATAGTTAATCCTTGTTTGCTAATAAAAGAACAATGAGAATCTGAACTATCACGACTTACTCCAATGATTTGAACTCCTCTTTGCTCAAATTCTGAGAGTAAAGAAGAAAAAGTCCTTGCCTCAAACTACAACCTGGGGTATTATCTTTGGGATAAAAAAATAGAGGATCGTATAGGGACTCGCGGAAATCAAAGTCTCAAATCAGATTTCTTGGGTTTTTTTGGTCAGGGAGTTGTGTAATGAACAAGCATAATATTACTACAAAAAGAATAAAAAGTCTGACTAAGTATTCGTTATATTTTTCATAGATTTCGATAATTTTTCCCTGCTGGAGAAACGCTACATCAATCCTCAAATCCTTAGATGTTGGATACTTTTGTGATATAGGCTTCTACAGCTCTTTCCAGCGCTTTAAGCTTGTTTTTTTGTGATATAATTCTCTAAATCCTCGGTATAATCTACAGTTTTGACTTCAATAAATATCCGCTCTGAATCTGACTCAAAGATCAAATCAATTTCTCATCCTGGGATCGTCCAATTGGCATGAAGAAAGCGATAGCCTAAGTTAAGATAATGATCTTTGACAAGGTTTTTCTGATTGATAGCCCTTTTGCCTGAGTGATGTAGCCATATAGAAAGAAATAGGAGCTAAAGATGCGTCATATTATCTATTTTTTTCGCTGCGCTATTGCTTCCAGATCTCAGGTCAAAAAGCACCTCAGGAACCTTCATCCCATATACCTCTTCTGGTCTTGTATAATTTGGAGCTTCAAGAGTCGCCATTCCATCTTTGATAGCATAACTTTCATCGATTCGGCTCTGTTTTTTTCTTTAATTACTCAAGGAATAAGCCTGGTAATCGCCTCGATCATTACACAGCTTGGCAACTCTCCTCCAAGCAAAAATAAACTGCCCTAAAGAAAGCTTCTTAAACTGATCTGGATAATGCTCCATACAATATTTCTCAAATCTTGCATCAATCCCTTCATACCTTCCACAAACAAAAAAATTAACGTATCTTTTTACTCTGACCGTAGGCGATTTTTTTGATTGAAAATTTGTTGAGATGGAGAGGGGAACAAAAATAGAAAAATCTGATTTTTTTGGAGCTGATTTTGTTCTATAATATGATTGATCGTATCAATAAGAGGCTGAGCCTTGAGAAGCATTCACTTTCCTCCTCCATAAATCTCATCATCGATCTGCTGGTGTTTATCGATGCAAAAGTTTCTTGGATTGATGATTTCAAATTCGAGGATTCCCTTTTCCTGTGCCTTTGCTATAAGAGAAGTCTGCAAAAAAACTCTCAAAAAAATCTCTGGAAATATTGATACCAAAAAAATCTTCATCAGCATGCATAAGGAATAAATATGCATAAGTCTAGCTATTCTCTCTTGATTTTTCAACGAAAAAAATCGCATAGTTGAGATCAGAATTTTAGTTCTTTTTCGTATTTAATATGAGAAAAAAACATCCTTCCACCTTTCCTTGCATGATGAAAAAAGTCTAGCATTACTCCTTGGATTAACCCTAATCGGAAGCCTTGCTGGATGTGGAGTCGAAGTAGAAAGTCCAGATATCGATAAAATTTGATCTCTCGCTTCTTCAGGATTGGAATATGCAGGTCAACAAGCAAAAAACTGTTGCCGACCAGGCAATCCAACAGGCACAGACTCAAGCAACTCAAGTTGCAGACCAAGCAAAACAAGAAGCTCAGAAACAATACCAAAAAAACTCAAAGAAGATGCAAAAGAACGGAATCAAAGATAGTGTAAACAAAAAAGATTGATGATACCTTTGAAAAGTTTTAGCTAAGCTAATACGCTACTAGCTTAGACTTGTTATAATTTTTATGTAAGACCAATAAAAGAATTCTGCATTGCAAAATCAAGATTGTCCATATGCGCGGACTTGGCATCAGAGTCTCCACCATCAGAGACCGCCTTGATCACAATACTACTATCTAATTTTCAAAAATTCACGAGCTACACTAGCAAAAGCAAAAAGCCTCCATCTCTACAACCTGCGCATTTCGCTCGCTTACGAAGAGATTGGACTTTTTGATCATCATCAAGAAACTGATCTCAAGTAAGACACTTTCAAGACAAATAAAGGGTAAAAATCAAAAATTATGACTATCACATAAAGGATGGAATGGTAGTGTAATCTCTCCCTTAGCATAATCTAAAATGCACCCCTCAAACGGCAAATACATATCATGCTGAATTATTTTGTCGATCAAAAACACATCGCCAACTTTGGCTTCTCTTCCAACCAAACTCCCTGCAATCCCAATATTGATAAGATACTGGGGATGAAAATTTTGTAGTAAAAGTGTAGTTGCAATGCTCGCCTGAATCTTTCCAACTCCTGCAAGCGCAAGGACAATTTTATCATTTTTCGTAAAAAGAAATCGTAGCTAGAGACTGAGTTTTTTTGAAGACCATAATGATCTATAATATACTGAGCTTCTTCAGACATCGCAGTCAAGATTCAGATTTTTCATTTTTGATATCCTTAAAATAAAAAAATTAGGCTAAGAGGTGAGAAAATTTTTTTCTCTTTCTGGAGAAAGTTTAAAAAAGATACAAATCCTGATCATCGACCTCGTTTGACCAAGTAATAACTCCACTTTGATGAGTTTTTGGGAGATCAATAACTCTCTGATTCCTGGATCCCCTGAATTTAAGCTTAAGATCCAGTAAATCTTGCTCAAAACGCCCATCAATCAAGACATCAAGCTGAGAAAGGATCGAGTCGAGAAAAGGGGAGCTTTTGAGGATCTGTCTTGCACAAAAAAATCGTACGTAAAACCTGTATAGCACCAGATAGACTTATGAGGAAGTGCTTTTACGAACTTGCGTGATAAGATCTGCGACTTGAGACTGATTTTCTGGAGCGAGCGACTCCCCACCAAGCAAGGTCAAACCTGTGATATAGTCAGGCTCCAATTTTTTTATAATTTCATCAATAGTTGCTTGCGTAAACTCTTGCCCAAACTTAAAAATTCCGAGCCTCAGCATTAAAGCATCCGGGACAAGCGTGATGACAGTCAGCTCACAAAAAGCGAAACCCTAAGTCCAGGACCATTCGCAGTATCCATTGTTTTTTTATCGTTCCGTAGTACATTTTACCATGATAAGCAACTGAAAAAAATAGAAAAATAGATAAACACAGATTACTCTAGGGAGTCTAAAAAAATCAAGAGATTTCTCTTCCAAAAACTATAATTCAACAAACTTCGACAAAAGATAAATTAAAAAAATGTCAGAACAGTTTTTCATCTTGACTTTCTCCCTAGAATTAGTATAGTAGTTTTGAAAAACAAAAAAATAACCAACAGACCAAAATGCTCAAAGTCTGGCTTCATAAGAAGTTTAATAGGAGCACTAAGAACTAATATGACAAAGGTTAAATCTTTCCAAGAGGATGGGCTAGTTGCCCTGGAAATAAAAATAGAGAACTTCATAAATTCCAGATCTGAAATTAAGGTTATTTCATTGGCAATGAGTTCAGTGTTATATCCTGAGAGTTACAAAAAGGACACATTATGCCATTCTCATTTATGAATAAGGCGTCGTTCTAGTACAATACATTCTATAATCCTAATCTATGAAGAGGGCTTATTCGCCCTCTTTCTCTTTAACTAAAAAAATCAATATAGTACTTAAAAATCTAGGAGTTTTTCCGACAACTTATAGACCGAATTGCTTCCTACAATCAAACTCTTTGTTTCTCCATACTTCCTCTAGCATGAAGTCATAGTTTATAAATATCCAGCTATTCTGATTTATTTTTTTAACAATACAATACTTAGCTTACATGCAAAACTCTCTTTGAAATCTCCTTGGTCTTTCCAAGATTCCAAAAAGTTTTCTCCTAAATATCCACAAGTCCTACGAGTCACATTCATCTTTCTCTGATTGGTATTATGACATTGTGGGCATTCTCGTCCCATATCAGCATTTATGATAATTTCTCCTCAAATCCACATTCGTGGCAGTAGTCAGATTTGGTATTAAATTCTGCATACATGATATTATCGTAGATGAAGCGAACAAGCGTTTCTAAAGCTGGAAGATTTTTTTCTGCATGTTTGGGATTTCAACATAGGAAATACATCCTCCTGAAGAAATCTTCTGAAACTGCGATTCAAAAGGTAAGTTTACTGATTGCATCAATATTTTCCCTCACATCTACATGATAGGAGTTGGTATAGTAGCCCTTATCGGTCACATCTTTGATCTCACCAAACTTTTTTTCTTATCAAGCTTGGCAAAAACGGTAGCAAAAGGCTTTCCGCTGGCGTTCCATACAAGGCGAATCCGATTCAGGTTTCTTCTTTTCGTCTAAGAACGGTATCCTTGAGTTTTTGAAGCACTTTTTACCGCGAAAGCTTCCCCTCAGGCTTGGTATGGGAATCTCAAGTAATCAAAAACTGAAGCCTCATAAAGTCCGATATATCCCAGCGTAATCGTTGAATACCCACCAGTCAGATATTTATCAATGGTTTCTCCTTTCTTAAGTCTTGCAAGCGCTCCATACTGCCAATGAATAGGACTGATATCTGAAGGCGTTCCTTTAAGCCTTTCGTGTCTGCACATAAGTGCTCTAAAAACAGAGCTGAAGTCTGTCTTCCAAAAAGCTCAAAAAAACTTCTTTTCATCATGATTCGCGAGAATTGCAACTTGAGGCACATTGAGGGTTACCACTCCTTGATTGAAACGCCCTTCAAACTTATAGTTTCCTGTTTCATCTTTCCAAGGAGAAAGGAAGGCACGGCATCCCATCGGAGCAAAGACATTTCCCTCCTGGATTTCCCTCATCTTCTTAGCTGAAATATAATCAGGATACATTCTCTTGGCAGAGCACTTCACAGCGAGCTGAGTGAGGTAATCATATTTTCCACCTTTGAGCGCATTACATTCATCCAAAAACATACACGAGCTTTGGGAAAGCTGGCGTTATATAGATACCTGCTTCGTTTTTTTGATCCCCTGAATCCTTTGATTTAAGATTTCCTCAATAATCTGAGCCGTTTCCTCCAAATATTCATCTTTTTTTCATCAAGCTCAAGGAAAAAGCGTTACAAAAGGCGACTGCCCATTAGTCGTCATAAGAGTATTGATCTGATATTGGATGGTCTGTACTCCAGAGGAAAGTTCATCCTTTCACTCTCATCTCTACGAGCTTTTTGAATCTGTTCATCTGAAAGTTCAGATCAGAATTGTTCTTTATATTTTCTTTCATATTTCTTCTTGGTATTGAAGAGATATTTCCCAAGATGTTTAATATTTACAGACTGACCTCCATACTGAGAAGAGGCTACAGAAGCGATAATTTGCGTCATCACCGTGCAGGCTACCTGAAAAGACTTTGGAGTCTCTACGAGCTTATTATTCATCACGGTTCCATTCTCAAACATATCCTTGATATCAATCAGACAGCAGTTGAAAAATTGGCTGCACAAAATAATCCATATCATGAAAATGCAAAATTCCCTCATCATGTGCATTTCTAATCTCCTCTGAAGCAAGACTCTACGAGCAAGATCCTTGGAAACCTCTCCAGCAATGAGATCCCTCTGAGTAGAAGCAATTGCAGAATCCTTATTGGAGTTTTTCCTGCCCTATCTCAATATTATCATTTCTAATCAGTGTAAGGATAGAATCATCCGTCGTATTTGCCTTTTCTAATCAAAAGCTCTCTGATAGCGGTAGATAATATACTTCTTGGCAAGTTCTGCTTTTATTAAGCTTGATCAATTGCATTTCAATAAAAATCCTGAATTTCCTCAATTGGAACGGTTCCCTTTTTGCAGCTTCCAAAGGCTCTAATAACCTCTTCAATCACAAGTTCGCTCGCCTGTTCTGCTTCTGGCACTTCTTTATTGGCCTTCTGGATTGCAATGTGAATTTTTTTCAGCATTATAAGCTACTTCTGAACCATTTCTCTTGATTACCTTCTGGATTGTCATTTGGATACTAAAATTAAAGGTATAAAAACCCTGACTCTCGCCAATGTGCATTTCTCTTTTTACAATATCTTGTGTTTATTTTTTTGTTCAGATACAAGATATAGTATTTCAAAAGGAAAAATCAAGGGAAAAAAATCAGACTTTTTGCCTTTTTGATAGCAATAAGATAGCGCACTTTACAAATTGCAAGAGAAAAATCGACTTTTTATACAATAAATCTTTTTAAAAATCCTCAAAGCTATCAAAAATCCTGGTATACAGAGGCAAATCTTACATACACCACAGGATCAATATCTTTTAGAGATGCTAGAATATCAGATCAGATTTGCTTACTTGAAATTTCTGGGCTCTCTGCTTGCCACTTTATCTCTAAAGAAGAAATCATCTTATCAATCTCCTCTGGATGAATTGGCCTCTTTGCGAAGGCAAGCATTACCGCTCTTTTGAGCTTTGCACGATCATACATTTCCTTGGTGCCATCTTTTTTTACTACGATCAATTCTACAATTCCAATCCTTTCAAATGTTGTAAATCTATGTGCACAAAACTCACACTCTCTCCTTCTTCTCACTACTTGACCATCTTCTATCATTCTAGAATCCACCACTTTTGAATCCATGTTTTTGGCATTTTGGGCATTTCATGACTTATTTTTTTACAAGGAATAAAAAAATTTTTATGCAAAGATTGACTGATTCTGGAGATTCTTTTCTTCTGAAGAATCTTGCTCATTGTGATTAGAACGATCAACAAATTCTTGTAAAGTATAGGTATACTCTTGTCCATCATGGAAAAATCCTCTGATAATGCAAGAAATAAAAACATAACTAAAGCCGTCATTCTCACATCGTTTTTACAATACTCTTTAAATTGCTCAAGAAGCTCTTGGTTTCAGGTTTCTTGATATTGTTTCCAAAGAACTTCCCCTCAGCTCCTGAGCTTAGTGTCTTAGTTACTCCAATCAGAGCTTCAGAAAGCTTATTAAGTCAGATTCTCTTCTTGGTCAAATGAAGGAAAAAAAGACATACAGATCGATACTCTTGCGATTAAGTTCATCTATTTCCGCTTGTCCATAACCAACATTATAAATAGAAACTGGATTATCAAACCAGATCTGATTAAATCCTACGATATATCCATCAAAAAGCTAACATACGATCTACATAAGCCTTGAGATCTTCTTGCATAACACACTCATACTCCATACGATCTCACTTTGGATACATTGCATAGCCAAGGAGATATTTAGCAGATTTGAGATCATCTACAACGGTTGTTTCGATATCGTAAACAAGATAAGGCTTTCCCAAGATTGTCGAATATTTTCCTGTTTTGAACTCATCCATCAAAATTTGTTCAATCGTCTTCTGTCAGTTTTTTTGCCATTTTTTTGCATCAAACTTGAGGAGCATCCTTTCAAGTTTGGAAATCTCATCAGATCCTGTACAAAAAAACTTCAATCTTATCTCTTTCATCAAAAAAACTTACCCCTTCCTTAGTTTTAGAAAACCAAAATACCACATCAGATCTAAAGTAATAATATACTTCATCTCCCTCTGCCAAAGCCAATTTCAAAAAAAGGATTTGAGATTTTTGATCACGCGGATTTCTAATTTCACGCTTAATTATCTCCTGCAAATGAGGAAGAAAAATCATTTTGAATACTCTGAATCTCATCTAAAGAAAAATCTCTTGTACATAGGCCTTCTACTTAATAATAAACCATTTGTACTTGTAAATAAAGCTTTGAGAAAAATCAAGTCAAACCCGAAAAATTTGCAAAAAAAGCAAAATCCAATACACTTAAGAAGTCAATATTTTCTAAAAAAAGAAAGAAAAATCTGACCTTTTAACTCGTTATAGATACAAAAAATGCAAAACGCCAAAATACTCTCAAAAAAACTATGCTTACTGAGGAAATACTAGAACTCAAACTTGAAACAACAAAAAAATCGATACCCTCCCTGGACAATGGATGTTTATCAATTATCTCGGACTAGAAAAAGCCACTCAAAAAGAGCTTACTCAATCGCTAATATTGAAACAAAGTGAGAAATCAGCATTTTGACCTTTTTGATCAAGCTTTTGGAAAATGGACAAGGCTCAAATCAGCTCAAATCTTTACAAGTTGGTGATGAGGTAGGACTTGAAGGTCCAAACGGACATTTTCACGCTCAAAAAAATACACAAAATCCAAAAAGTTTTTCTCTCAACAGGTTCTGGACTTGCTCCTTGCTATCGCATGGCAAAAGAAGACCAAAGCTGATCAAAAAGCGATTTTTTTCTTTTCTGTTTCATATGGAAAAGACCTTTTTACTCCGAGCAAATCAAAAGCTCTAAACATCCCAGAAACCCATATTTCTGTTTCTAGAGAGGAGGTTCCATGATATGAACATGGAAGAATCCAGATCGATAATATTGATTTTCCTGTAGAGACGGAATTTTACATCTGTGGAGTACCTTTAATGGTCAAGGATTTTATGACCAAGCTGAGAGCCAGAGGATATAGCAATATCTATGTAGAAGCGTACTAGAAGGGAAATTGAAGAAAGTAAAAAGCGATTGTATCTTGTTTGGCAATAAATAGACTATATTTATTTACATTGTCAGACTTTTTATGCTTGATATAGTATTCCGTTTTTGATATAGAGAAAGATTTAAAAAAATCGAGTTGAGTGATGCAATACAGTCTCTCATTGAAAGAATCGAAAACAATGACTTCCCGCTCGATATGCTCCTTATATTTCTTTTATTGAAATGAAAAACGTTTTTTTAGAATCGCAATTTTTTTATAGAAACATTAAAAGCATATTTATCAAGAAAAATAAACAAATTGAATATTTTATAGGAGAAAGTACTAAAATACTTCAAGATAAGATCTCTATTATAAAAAGAACCCTCGAGGAAATGATAGGCAAACTTCTATATACAGACCACTTTTACACTTAACTTTACAACCTTTCCTCGTCGCCTCTATGATATAAAAAACAATGAAATCTGGATTTATGTTTTTGATCACCCCCAATCAATAATTTGAACAGTTCTTCATGAACTTCAACACTTTATGTTTATTCATTATTTCCCAAACACTAATCTCAAGAAAAAAATGAATTTGAGTTTCTAAAAAGAGTCTTTGACGGTTATTTTAAATGATTATTATCCGCAAATACTTTTTTTAGAGAAGATAGAGGCTATCCACTTCATCAAAAATTTAGAACGCTTTTTATATCAGAAATGGAAAGAAGTAAGGAGTTTTGAGATGCTTGTTGAATATTGAATAAAAAAATCTTGACAAAAAGATGCTATTTTTGCTATAGATTTTTTTGTAAACAAAATCAAGAAAAATAAAAATTAAAAATGAAGAAAAAAATAAAAATCTTATTGTTGTTTCTATTAAAGTTTACAACCTGACTCTAGTATATTTCCTCAAAAATAGAAAAACCTGACTCAAAAATCAGGTTTCTTCTTTTTGAAAGTTTCTCGATTATTCAGCTTTTTGCTTCTGCCTTATCTTCCAAGTGTTTCATTGAAAGTCCGATCTTTCTGTTTTTAGGATCGATGAGGATAAGCTTAGCCTTTACAATTTGTCCAAGTTTTACGATTTCATTTGGATTGTTTACTGCTTTTTTTGAGAAAGTTCGCTAAGGTGAACAAGTCCATTGATATCGTCAAATACTCTAACGAATACTCCATAAGGTACAAATCTGATGATTTCTCCTTCGATAACATCTCCAACTTTGTACTTCTTTTGGAAGTTCTGACCAAGGATCTCCTTTGAGTCGCTTGCTTGAAAGAGAGATTTTCCCATTTTCAAGACCAATTACTTTAACTTGCATCTTGTCTCCGATCTTTCCAAGTCTATCAATATCATTTTACGTGTCCGTAAGTAATTTCTGAGATGTGAACAAGACCTTCAACAGTACCTCCGATAGTCACGAAAAAGTCCGTATGAAGAGATTCCTGAAACCACTCCGTCAAATACTTTTTCCAACTTCAAGTTCAGCAAGAACCTTTTCTCTTTCTTCTTTGAGAGCTTCTCTTTCAGAAAGGATAATTCTTCTGTCTTCTTCATCGATGTTGATAACTCTTACTTTGATTTCTTGTCCGATAAGTTCAAGAAGTTTATCAAAGATTGCTTCTTGATCTCCATCTTCTACTCTAGGGTAGTGGATAGGAGCAAGTTGAGACAATGGGATGAATCCCTTTGATACCATGCATGTCAATCAAAAAGTCCTCCAAGGTTTGCCTCAGTAGGAACAACAGTGATAATTTCATCTTTTTTTCAAACTTTGCAATAACAGACTTCCATACATCGTATTGGAGAAGTCTAGTTACTGAAACGATGTAGTATCCATCTTCGTGTCTTACAGCTGGATTGATAATTTCGAGTTCAAGTTCTGTAGATGGATTAAGATCAAATTGAGATCTTTTGAGTTCTTTAGCTTCTTTTGAAAGGATGATACCAGTAAAAGCACCATTCTCACAGTTTACCAAAAACTCCGTTCTCAATTTCTTTCAAGATTGTTCCTTTTACTTTTTGACCTTCCTTGATCACAGGAACAGTGTAGTTGCTAGATTGCAACTGCTGTAGCTTTTTAGCCATTAAAAATATAAAAAAATAATGAAATAAAAGAATGAACAAGTAATAATTAACAATCTAAGAGATCAGACTTTTTTTCTTTTTTTAGAAGGAGGCTGGATCTCAAAAACATTGTTCTACATTGATTTTTACCTGTTGTTTGGGACTATACCTTAAGTCCAATTTTCTTAGAGATTTTTGTATAAGTATCGAGATCTCTAGCCTTAAGATATCTAAGGAAACTTCTTCTCTTTGCAACTTTTTTTCAAAAAGACTTCTTTTTGCATCGTAGTCCTTTGCATTCGCGACTACGTGAGCCTGAAGCATTGCAATTTCGCTAGATAAAAGCCCGATTTGCATTTCTGGAGACCCAGTATCTCTCTCGTGTCTCTGAAACACATTTTCTTGTGTTTGTTTTTGCCATTTTAGTAATGGATTTAGAAAAAAATAAAATAAAGCTGAACTAATCCCACAGTTTCCTTGATATCAAGGATACCGTAAATATGGATGTCCCTCTACTCCTGACCGGAATCGAACCAGTATCTAACCCTTAGGACGGGCCTATTCTATCCATTGAACTACAGGAGCAAAACTGTGTTTTTTTCAAAAAAAGAGTTCCACCAAAATGGAATCATCTCTTTATATTGATTTAGGGGGTGAAAAATCAAGAGGAAGAACAAGAAAATTTAGAGGTGCAAATTTGCGAGTTAGAAGCAAAATTACATGACAGAAACCATCTTCTCCACTATTAGAATTTTCATAAAGAAATCGTGCTGTCTTCGTAACGCCTTGAGACTGGTCTGCCTCACCCGCGACTGTAAACAAATGACAAATATGCTTATTTCCATTGCTAGCTACTGTAGTTAATGCACAAAAATTATGAGTTCATAGTTTCTTAGACTTACCAATAAGAGCACCTCTTACTTTCTGAGAAATAGTATCTCTTGTTGCCTGAGAAATAGCATCTTTTTGTCGCCTGAGAAATAGCATTTCTTCCATCAGTAAAAATTCGGTTTTGCTTGTTAAAGATTTCTCATAAACATCTTCATTGTTAGTACATTCAACACCATTTCAGTTACACATATAATATCTTCTATTAACAACTTCTTTTCACAATAGTTTCTATCTTTTGCTTAGAATCTCAACTTGAAGAAGTATAGTCAAGATCATTCAATTGCTTTTGCATCACTCCTAAACGAGCATTTATCTTCTTGAAAAAAATCAAGCATCTGATCCCACATATCAGCGGTAAGTCTATTGTTGTTTTTTTGGATCAGTAGATTTTTAATTTGTTAATTTCCGATTCATTAAGAGGGGTGTCTTGAGAACTCGCATAACTCTGAATCGCAAAAATAGCTCCTCCTGCAATAATCGCTCCAGCCAGGACTAAAAATCATTTTTTTCATCTTTTGGGTGATAAAAAAATATAAAAATCCGATTTAGTATCTTGTTTTTTTCCCTGATTTTTTTCGAAGATAAAAAAGACACAGAACTCGTAAATGTGACTACCAAGCAACAACCTGCCTTTTTTTTCTATGAAAAATAATCAGTCAAGCTATGTGTCTAATTAATTTCATAATCTAAAAAAATAGCAAATTGCCTGAACTCAATATCAGGTAATACGGTTAAAAATTCCTAAAAAAATAAGGAATAATTTGCTTGGTAGGCAATTCTTTTTATAAGCATTCCATCTATAAAATCAAGTTAAATAATCAAGGATACAAAAATCCCGCTTTTAGCAGGATTAATTTAAATTTTTAATTTTTCTCATTAATTTATCAATTGTTGACTGATCATAAGACTCCAGCAAAGGGAGGTATTGACTAAGTTCTTGTGCAAAAATTTTCAATATTTTTCCTGAGAGTCATTGATCGTATAAATCTCATGATGAGATGGGAAAAATAAGGACAAAAATTCAGAATTTTTTTCCACTTTTTACCTCTCATTCAAAGAGAAACCCTTTGAGGTTAGAATAAGCTATTTGACGATTACCAAAAAGTAAGTGCTAAGTCTCACAATTGAACATCAAGTCGCTGAGTCACTTTTGTCTGAAGATATGCATATCCTCAGATTAAGAACAGCAAAAAATTGCTCAAATCACATTATCATATACAAAAACTTAACACAACCAACCCCAAAAAGTACAAGCACAAAGAGTACATATCGCCACTTTGGTCTCTCAAAGACTTCTCCATTGAATACCTTGAGCATGATCAATAAATATCAGATAAAAACTATTTTTGCAGGAGTAATCTTTTTGATGGTTACATCAAAGATCAAATCTTTACCTGCAAGTTCATGATTTGCATCTACTGTAATATCCTTATCAGTAATTTCAGTAATTGTAGCTGGGATTTTTCCTCCGAGGAGCACCTGTGTTCCTATACTCACCCCTGAAAGATCCCCTACCTGTTCTAGAGGAATTTTTTTCCAATAAGTTCGTCTTTTTTTCTGTCCATAAGCTTGATCAGCTGGGATTTTTCAAAGTCTTAGTCTCTCCTAGCTTCATCCCTACTACACCTGCATCAAATCCAGCAATCATCTGGCCTGCTCCTACAGTAAACTCCAAACCTGCCTCATAATCTCTATTTGGATTATATTTTCCAGATGCCTTTGCAATAGATTCTACACTCGTATCAAATACATTGTGATCATCAAGCCTTCCGATATAATCTACGATAATTTTATCTCCAGTAGCGACTTTTTCTTTTTGAACATCTGCATTTGCAGCTGCTAAATAATCTTTAATAGCTTGTTGTGTATTCATTCCTGTTGAAGTAATAGATAAATTTTGATCTCCTGTCAAATCAGTTGTAGTGTTTTGAATTCCCACATCCTGTGAGCACTAGCATACCAGCAAGAGCGATCATAAGTACTTGTTTTTTTCATTTTGTATATCTGTAAAAAGATAAATAAATCTGACTTAAACTATACATATTCCTTATACAATAGCAAATTATTTTTTTGCGTAAAATGAGTTGGGCAACTTCTCCATTAGGAAGTAGAGGTTCAGCTAGCTCTAAAGTAAGATGATAAGCTCCTGTTAAAATATCCGAGGGAACAATAGCCAATACAGATGTTTTCAGATTTTTTTAGATCTTGTTTTGAGAAAAACTGAAGAATCCTGATCTCGCTGAGAAAAAAATCTCCTGATCAAAGCTCTATTTCAAGCTTTTTGAAGGGGTTGTGAAAGCCTAAATGCCAGTTGCCCTTTTTTTCAACATCCTGACCTCCTGTGAGCAAAAATTTCAGCTACTGTTCCAGAAACCGGTGCCCTCAAAGTTAAACTTGCATACTGGTAAAGAGTATCTCGATAAGATAAACTGGCTGAGGAAATTTGCTGAGCATTTTTGTAATTTTTGTACAAAGAAATCTGATCTTGCCTGAGCATGATTAAATTTTTGCTGTTTTTCAAAACTTGTTCAGCGACCTGAAGTTTGGCAGCTAAGGAAGAAAGCTCACTAGAGGATAAATCAGCTTGGAGAAGTTTATCCCACTCTGATTGGAGAAAAAAATAATCTTGTTCAGCTTTTTTTCTTCCTGTTTTTTTGTAGAAGATCAATACGCTCCTGCATCGCAGGCAAACGCTTACGAGCCTCAAGAGCTATCTGGAGACGAGTTTGTTCGTCAATTTGCCTGTTGATCATAATGCATTTGAGTATCTTGGAGTTGCAAAAACCGGTTCTCATCCTTTGACTTCGGTTCCTATCTCTACAAGAGGACGAATCATTTTTCCATAAACTATTGATGCAACATCAATCATTTCACCTCCCGTCAAAACTACTGGTTTGATAATTAGATTCGATCATGTGACTGGAATATCCTCTATAGTCTCTTGATGAGATAAGCATGGAAGAGCAAATGAAACCTTGAAACCAAAAACGAACTATCAACATTAAGCAAATACCAATTATAGCCCCAGTTCCCATTCGGCATCGTTTCCTTTTCATCAAAAGAGAAGCATAAACAAGATAAAAAAATTCTGACTTTTTATTTTTTTATTATAAAGAAACAAGTTTCTCTATTCCTATTTCCTCACTGATTTGTTGTACAAGAAAAGCTATGCTAAGCCTTCTTCTGCATTTTAAGCTTCTGAATTTTTTTATTTCCAAAGTTAGGAGCTGATCTTTAAGCATAGCATATTCATCTTGCTTCTCATCAATCTTAAGAGGATCTGCAACTGGTGAGCTCTCAAGCATAATCAACACTTCTTTAACCGTTTGAAGATAAGTCTGCTTATCACGATACTCCTTCTCAAGAAGAGAAAGCTCATCTTTTTACACTCACTCGTTGCATCTGCAACCCCCAACTCACCATCCAACAAACTAAAGGTTGAAAAAAATTAGCAGGGATTGGCTCATTTCTCTCACTCATCAAAAATTTGTTCAACAGAAAGAAGCGATGAGAGTACTGCCTGATTTTCTACAAGCAAATTGAATGTCTCCGGACTCCCCCTATGAAAAAGGAGGATCTTTTGATGTTTTTTTAAAGATTAAGCTCACTTTTTTTCTCAGAAATCTTATGAATAAGATCAAAAAGCTTGTAAATTTTAAAATCCTTTTGACCTTGACATATCGATACAAGAAGAATCCTTTGATTTTTTTCTCCAACGAAATGAGAAATCTGCTCTCTTAAACCAGGCAAATACGGAGTAAGTAACTCAATCAATTGAAGAAAAAAATAGTTCCTGCAATATGATAGTCTCAGTTAGATTCCAACTTCTTAATACACTCTAGATATCGTGAAAAATCCTTTCTCGTAAAAGTCTGAACCTTTTGAATAAAAATCAAAAGAAGAAGGTCAGATTTTTGATTTTTTTCTGTCGCATCTGATATCTGAGAAAACTGCTCAAAAATCCAGAGATCCATTGCAGTTGCATGTACTGCTAGTATCTTGAAAAGCTTGATGTTCATAAAGCCACTTAAAGAGATTTCGCAGATGAGTAAGATATCCATAGGCTTGATCCAAGGACTCCTGAGTAGGCTTAATCTGCTGGGAAAGAAGTAATGTAATTGCATCTCGTCCATATTCCTTAGCTCGCACTAAAGTTTTTTTCTGACCAAAGCTCCTGGGCAAAGCTAAAATCAAGATCAACAAATTCATATAATCTCTTTTCTCACCTTAAAAAAATCAATTAACAAAAAGTATCTGTAAAGCCTGTGGACTCTCATGTACAGAAAAAAATAAATGTTTTTTTCCAATTCATCTCTTAGAAGAGCAAGGGAAATAGCATTTAAAACTTGTTCATCTCGCACACCCAAGATATAGTGCTCTTTTGGTAATAACAAGCTGGAATCAAGAAGTAAAGAAAGCTGATCTGGAGCTAGTTTAATTCAAGCATGCTGATTTTCTAGATCAAGCAAAAGAGAAATTTGTTCATGCTCAGTTGACTGCTTAAAAGTATTGATCTGCGACAAAAAAATTCTTCTCTTTTTCAAAAAGCATCCGCAATATTATCTAAATCTCTATCAGGAATCAGAAAACAAAGATCAATTAAATCATTAATTGAAAGAGTTGCTGGGATTTTTCTGCTCAAACAACAATGTTGCAAGTAGAAATGAAAGTGCAGAGTTTGTTCAAACAAGAGTTGCAGGATTTACAACAACCTTCCCGTCTCTATATGCAAAAATAATGTCAATAAGGATTGTTGACTTGTGCAAGGATCTTAGTATCAGACCCCACAAGCTCGCAAGGCAATTTCCTCTCAATAATTTTTCTTTTTATCCAAGAAAAATCTTCTGAGATTTCTGAAAAAATCAAGAGTAAGTTGAGGAATAACCTTTTTGAGCAAACGAGATCATGAAATCCTAGAATAAGGAACCTGTTGAACCTGAGTTCTTTCTTCTGCCAAATTTCCAATTTCCCTCAATCAGAGGATAATATTATCAATATTTTTGTAACATATTATACTCGACCCCCCACGTTTTCACTCTTTTTTTCACTACTCACAACAGCCTTTTTGAACAAATTCTTCGCATAAATTACCGTTATCATCAAGGATCTGCTCATCAATTGGAAGTCAGAGTTCTTTAACTTTTTCAAAATCTCTGAGAGAAAGCATAGGGTTGATACGAATAATTCCGTTATTTGTAAGCGTATCAACACCATCTGCTCACAATATCGGAATCTTTTTTTATTGATGATTGGCAAAAATCAAGTTTTTTTCCCTATATACTTCTTATATCTTTTATCATTATTGTGAACAAGCACTGCAACATCAAAAAAAGAATGTCGTCAAATCCTCTACCACCAAATTTAACACCTCTCATTTTTGCCTCTACGAAACACTTAATCTCTAGTAGTGGCTGATCTTCTGTCTTTCGAAAAATATCTTGAGCATGGACAGGAGTTTGGTAAACAGTATCTCGATAGACAAGCTGATGATCACTTTTTCGCATTTTTTTCTCCCCAAAAACATCACAAAGAGCTTGTATCTTAGATAGATAATCAGAAGAAAAAGTCTGATGTTTTTCAGAGAAAAATCTACAAGACATTGCTCATTCTTTTTCATATTTTTTGCCTGATATTGTGCAATTCTCTGTTTTTTGGCAAAAAAAGGAAGCCTATTCTTTCCCTTTAGGCAGTCATTATAAGCCTGTGCATTATGTGAAAAGAAGACAAGCGGTACAAAATTTTTATGCTCTCTGTATTCGGTATGTTGAGCAAACATTTTCCAAGAAATAATTTTTCTCCCACAACTGAGCAGATACCTTATCCATAGTTGGTAGGATAATTGGATAATAAGCATCAATCTCTGGGATTGTTTTTGAAGACTTCAGATTTTATGATTATATTTTTTTGTTTAGAGCCATGAGATTTTGGATAGGTAAAACATTTAGAAAAAAATCTTAGGGATTGCTACAGAAAAAAACTATTCCTCACGATATGAATAGAGCCTATAAATCAAATATCCAAGCATAGTCAATGTCAAAAATCAGCATCATATCTTCTACCGGCCCCACCTTAACTTTTTGAGCTTCAGTAAGTACTGCCTTATTTCCATCAGCACAAAGCGCCTCTACAGTATAATATGCGTAAACATCCTCTTTTGGAAGTCTTGTCAAATGGATATTCAAATCTCGTTAATTCCGTTTCTCCCAAGAATGACTTATCAGAATTATCTGCAAAGTCCGATTTGTATACGAGATATTTTGTCGCATTTTCAATCTTATTTCGAACAAGATAGTACTTGTTACCGATTTTTTTGAGTTGATACCTTAATATTCTTTACCACACAGGTTGGAAGCGCCTGCTGTGGGATGATCAGGAGCCATTTTCGAGTCCTGAAGCAGAAAGTGCTGTTTGATTTGGCCCTGTTCAGCTCGCAATAGGCATTGTAAATTCAAGCACATCAGAAGGAAGTCCATCAGCAATATTTTGAATATTAAGAGGTTGAATTTTGAAAAAAAGTAATCTTTACCATAAGTGAATCCTGAAAGCGTTGCGGTAGTTTCTTTTGTAATAGCAGTTCCAGCTAGGTCGTCTTTAGTTAGACCATATTGGATTGCATATGCAGGACTCGATCATCCAATCACCTTCCAATCAAGCTGAATAGCACCTGCCAAAGTGGTCAAGGCCTGGATCTTAACCTCTCAAATCTGAGTATTGTCAGCGACCTCTAAGGTCAGCATTTTTATCATATTTTTTTATTAAGAGTCGGTCCTGCTGATAGCTCTGAAGCGATATCAAGAGATCCTGTTTGAGTTAGCATAAGTTCTTTGGAAAAAAAGCCCATCTTTTTTTCTTTATCCAGTGGATATTCTTTATTATCAGGAAATATAAGTTTTTGCAGAACTTACATTATCCTCGGTGGTAAGTTCAAAACGAACTTTATTTCAGACTTTTTAGATTTTTGATTTGGAGTGGCTGTAAAAAGATTTAAGGAGGTTGTCTGACTGTCCTTGATAAGTAAACACCAGCTTCTCCGAAGATCCCACCTGTTCATTAGTCACAGAAAAGAGCCTTAATCTGTAAAACATTTGTCCCAACTTTGAGCCCTGAAATTGTATCATTAATAAGACCATTAGCATCTGTTGTAGTTTTCCTTGGCTAGAGCATCATTGAGCAATATCTGTACACGAGCATTTGGCAAGGTATCTGCAGTAGCCATAACATTGATCGTTGATTGATTCTCCTCCGATCATGCACTAGGAGAGAGAATTTTGAATATTTCTAACCTCTGCCTTAAAGTCTGAGGAAACCATAACTGTAGTTGATCATGAAATAGTATCTTGTGTAAAAATCAGCCACACTTACTGTAAAAATTACCAGGTTTTTGTAATTAACAAGCCCTTAGTATATTTTTTTAACTCACTGATCTGCAAGTCCCATCTCTAGGATCCCTCCATTGGAAATGGTTGCATCAGTAAGCTTGAGCTTAGAGGCTGAATCCTTTGCTATACCATCAACAGACATAAAAAAACCATCCCGGTATAATTTTTCATGACTTGCTTGTTTTTTTATAGCCTTGATTGTAAAATCTACAGCCTGATTAACAGCAAATGAGGAAGGAGAGACTTCAATCTGAAAAAGCATCTGGAGAAACAGCAAAAGTAACCCCGAAAAAAAGTAATCATCAAACTAGATGCCAATAGTCTTTTCATCGTTAACGAAATATTTGAGAAATAAAAATTTTATTCATCATGATGGTGATGCTCAGAAAGATTTCCAACACTTAAAGCTAGTTGCTCACCTTTTGTATTAAGAAGATAAGCGTCTGCTATTAAGATCTGCCCCTCATCTCCATCAAATTGTAATTGGAAAATATTATGATCAAGCGCATTTTTCCCATATCCGGAAAGGACAAGGTTGACAAGACCTGTGTCAAATGTCCAAGTCTGGAGGAAACCAGAAAGAGACTCTTGTTTTATCTTTTATTTGTTCAGGATTATACTGGAGCTGAATTTGCAAACTTCACTCTGTGGGAAGTTTTTCTGATCCGAAAAATCTCAAATACACCGTCCTCTGCTTTTTGTATGCTAGATCTCGACCTGAGTTTTTTTATTTGACTCAGTTCTGCAATATCAAGAACACTAGCAGTCATCAATCATCCCTCCTGAGCAATCAAAAAGAGTCCTCGCCCAAATAGAGCACCAAACAAGACAATCCCAAAGTTTTTCAAAAACCTTCACCTGCATCTTAATCTTAAAAAAATAAAACTCACACATTTAGCGCATATCATAGCAAAATTCAAGAGAAAGTCAAACTGAAAAGGAAAAAAATAAAAGAAATCAGAATTCAGACTTTTTATTTTTGATAAAGAAATAGAAAAATAAAGTTAGATTTTTTTAGTCACAAAAATGCCATATCATTCGTATTTTTGAATGTAGCAAAGAATGTATTCCAAACTGACATAAGAAACTTGGTATTTTCCCTTTTTCAAGTTTCGCTCAAAAATATGCTTTAGCACATTTATTTCTCAAAAAAACCTATGATCGTATTATGAAATTATCTACTTACTTTCAGGAGCAACATCGCATAAGACTGAGCGATAAAGATAAGCTCCAACTCTACCATACTATTCAAACAAAAATTAAAGATCGAAACATCTCTAATTAAGAGAGCTTTTTCAGAAACATTTATGGTATTCTCTAATGAGTTTGACGATGATTTTTCGTATTTTTGGGGACCTACTTTTGGAATGATCTAGAGACCACAGACTATAGAGCCTTTTCTTTCTCACAAACTACCAACACTTAATAGCGCACAGGCTGATCAAATCGCAAAAAATTCAAGAGATCAACTGAGATTATATCATTGAAAAAGATGGAAAAACAATTTCACAACTCTGTGCTCTTTTGACTGAGATTTAATTACTCTAAAACCCAATGCAAAGGTTATCTTCAATATCAATGAAAATACTCAGGTAGAAGTTAAAGGCCCTGCTCAATTTAGCATTAGCAGAAAAGTTACAGGGTGGATACTTACTCAAGCTAATTGATGGAGAATTCTATAAAAATCACAACTGAAAAAAATCTCAAGATACACTAACTATCGAAACACCAAAATTAAGCTTGGAAACAGAAAAAGTCAAAAATTCACCTTGAACTTACAAAAATTACGACTAAGTTTCAGGTCAAAAATCAAGGCGACCCCCTTCTTGTAGCTCAAAAAGACAAACAACAGCAGACTCATCACCAAGACACTTGCATCTTCAAAAATTCTTACTGTACAAGAAAAATGATATTAACCATATAGAAGACATGAGTAGCTTCTCTAAAGGAATCCTAGCCGGAAACCTCACCCATACCTCTAATGCTAAACAAAATGACACACAAGCTACAACAGGAGAAAAAAACCTGACTTTACTGGCAAGGTTGACATTTTAGATAATAACCTCTTAGCACTTAAAGAACTAGAGCAAGAAGTAAACTGAGAAATTAATACTGGCATTATTTCGACGATAAATGCAAATCATTCAGAGAAAAATCCCTACAGAGGGACAACTTAGTCATATTAGTGCTCGCTCTAAATGGGAACTTCCTTGCGAATGAAATTGAAACGCTCTATATTGCTTTATATACCAACAATACAACTCAAAAGCCAACTATCTTATCAGCAGTTAAATAGCAAACTTCAATCAATCGCACAAAAACTTTTTCTCTAACCATACCAAATGGGAATAATGCAGGAGAACTCTCTCAATCTATAACAAGCTTAATCTCCTGACTTAACACATATCACCTCCCTCCTACAAAGATAACTCAACTCAAAAAAACTAAGGAACTGGCTTAATAGACTTAAGAACCAACCAGCAGAAGATTTAGAAACATTTAAAAAGCCACCTTCCTGCAAACCTTAAATTTTAAAGTACAAGCCATAAAAGAGCAAAAGAGAAATTAATATTTCTCTCTCGATTTTTGCATTTTTTTGAAAAATTTATTATACTGAAGCATGATACTTTATATTTACATACCCTAATGGCAACTCAAACAAAAACCAAACACCTCTAAAAAGAGCGCCTATTCAGTCTTGCTAAAATACCTATGGAAATCAGAGAAGTTTCTCTTTCACTATTTCTCTTTACAATAGGATGGGGACTTGGCGGTGATACTTTTTCTGTTTACATTAAAAAAATTATTGGTACAGGAATTGGACTAACTTTAATTGGAACTCTTTTTGCCCTTGGTCAAACTGCTTGTTGTAATGCCTATTGAGCGCTTAATGATAAATGACATGGAAAAATCTTCTTTTAAGTGGAAAGATTTTTATGCATTTTCTGCCTTGTTTTATTTTTGGCTGGGGTGAATCAATCTGTACGAATGTTAATAACCGCTGTTGTTTTCAATGGAGTTTGAAGTGGAACAATGTATACAACATATCGTAGCCTATACGGAAACAACAGTCATACCGAAAAACAGAACTCAGATTTTTTTGGCGTCTATTTTTTTCGAGCATCAATCTTGCATATGTGATTGGTGCAATAATTAGTAGCTGGTTGGTAGCATGGTTAGATTTGCCGTATATGTACTTATTTATTGTGATTTTTGCAATTTTATCAATTTTACAGGATAGCAATATTCAAGATTTCATTCACAACAAAGTAGCCCACAAACGAAAAACCCTATATTGATAAACGAGAAAAACTGAATCCCAACTATAGAATTGCTAAAGATCTAAAGTCTCTACGTAACTATCTTGGTAAAAACTGATTTTTACACAGCTTTTTGGAAAGAAATCTTTTCACTAAAAGCATGGAAAAGAACACTTTTTGCACTAAAAATCCTATAGCCGAGATATGAAAAATCGCACTTGGAGCTCAGTCTTTAATTTATTTTATTAATTATATTGGATATTTATTTATCCCATTGATTGCAATAGAAAAAAATCTTTCTCTCTCTGAAATTGCGCTACTCTTTTGGTACAATGAAAGTTCCCTACCTTATTAATATCTTGATCTGAAATCTTGGAGACAGATATAATAAAAAAACTATTGATGAGTCTGCTTTTTCTTTATCTGTTCATTATTCTTCATCCTCATGGGAAGTTTAAATGAATTTAGCGCTATTTTGGTAATTAGCTTTGGAATCTCTCTAATGGTAGCAATCCCTACAACCAATCTCGACTGGACTCATTGCCACTTATGCAAGACCCGAAGATAAAGGACTTATGGCTGGACTAGGAGAACTCGTGAGTAAAGCTTGAGAAATAGTGGGTTCACTATGATTTGGAATTTTAACAGGAATATTTGGCATACAAGTATCATTTCAACTTGTAGGACTTTGACTAGCAGTTATTGGAGGCTATGGTCTTGCCAAAAAAACTAATAAAAAGAAGGGAGTAAATGCTCCTTTTTAGAAAAACTCTTAAAAAAATATTTTCTAATCTATGAAAAAGAAAAAGCAGATTTTTTTAATGTAAAAACAAGGATAAGAATCGTCATTTTTGCTTAAAAAAGAAAAAAATCTGAATCCAGCAATAAATCATCATAGAAAATCAGATTTTTGCTTTTTGCTTTGTGAATATAATTGGAGTTGAATATGTATATTTTTACTCGCAGAAATTTTGCACTATGGAAACTCAAGAATTTAGAGCACAACTGCAACAATCCATTTTTGAGGTCAGATATTGTAAGAATATTTGATAATCTTTTGACGATTGCTGTAGAAGAAGGTGCATCTGATATCCATATCGAACCAATGGAAAAACTACTCAAGAATTAGGCTTAGAATCGATGGAGTATTGGTGGAACTCATCCAATATCCTCGTTCATTGCATGAGAGTATTATTTCAAAAATTTAAGATTGAGTCTGGACAAATGAGACCAGATGAAAAGAGACTTCCTCAAGATGCCAGAGTTTCTTCTATTACCCAAACTAACAAAGAAATCGATCTCCGTGCAAAATACTTTTACCAACTGTTTGGTGAGAAAAACTCGTAATGCGTATCGTGGATAAGTCAAAATCTATCCCACCGCTTAATCAGCTTGGAATTATTGGATCGAATAAAGTAGCAATTGAAAAACACCTTAAAGATCCAAATGGAATCTTGCTCAATACTGGACCTACAGGTTCTGGAAAGACTACAACTCTTTATGCGACCTTGAATGAAATTAACACCATAGAAAGAAATATTATCACTTATGAAGATCCAGTCGAAAAATAAAATGTCTGGTCTCAACCAATCACAAGTAAGAGCAGATATTGGATATACCTTTCATTCAGGACTTAGATCTGCACTGAGACAGGATCCTGATGTAATCATGGTGGGAGAAATTCGTGACAAGGAGACACTTGAAATGGCAATGGAATCTGCCATGACAGGACACCTTGTATTCTCAACTATCCATACCAACTCTGCTGTAGAAACCCTTACTAGAGCCTTTAATCTTGGTGCGAAGCCCCTATATGGTTGCTGGTACCTTTAATCTAATTATTGCACAGAGACTTTTGTCGTAAGGTATGTTCACATTGTGCACAGAAAGTAAAAGTTCTCAACGATCCTCAATTTCTTAATGCAATTGAAACCTTTAAAGAGTTTGATAGAGATGCACTGAAAAACGAAATGATTTCCAGAGAAATTACCGGTCAAATGTGGAATGACTTTATCAAAGAAGGAATTATTACTGTTGGAACCGGAAAAGGATCCACAAACCTGAGGAGTTTGTCCTGTCTGTGGTGGATCTTGATATAAAGGAAGAGTCGGACTTTACGAACTCATGGATTATACCGACGATATCAAGACTATGATTCTTGATGGAAAGTCTGCTTTTGAAGTCGGGAATTATGCACTTCAAAAAGGGAATGATTGATCTTGAAAAGAGATGGAATTTTCAAAATTATCCATGGACAAACAACATTTGAAGAACTTTTACAGATTTGTAAGGATGAGGAACAAAAAAATAGTCAACCAATAGCTATACTTATTATACTCTAATCACAATAAAGAAAGGATATAAATAAAAATTTAAATCTGACTTTTTAACTCTCTTTTACCTCCAAATACAAAAAGATGAAACTAAATCAAAGCCGAATTGAGCAAAAAAGTGGAAAAGAACTCAATAAGCCAAATCTGAAACAAAAAGGTAACTTTTTAGACTTTTGGCTGTTTCTCAAAAATGCAGGTCTTGGAATTAGAGAATCTATCCTCTATCGCAAAAATCAGAACAAAATGATGTATTTAGAGGGATTATGGAGGAAATGAGTGTTACCCTTACCAATGGAGGATCTTTGGCCGAGGCAATGGAGCCTTATAGCTATTTCTTTCAATCAGATGAAATTGAACTAGTAAGATCTGCGCAAATTACAGGTAATATGGCACAAATTCTTGCTCAGCTTGCAGACGAGCTAGAAAATGTACAAGAAATCAATCAAAAATCAAAAAGCAATGACCTATCCGACAATGGTACTTCTCATTGCAATTGGTGCAGTAATTGTAATTTTGACAACCGTTTTGCCAAACATTGTAAGTATGTTCCCCTAACCAAGACTCACTCCCTGGGATTACGACTTTCATGCTAGGACTTTCAGATTATATGAAAGCAAATCGATATGTATTTGTATTGGGATTTGTAAGTATTGTTTGAGGATATATGTTTCTCTATAATAAAAGTACTCCTCTTCAAAGTGTTTATCGATAAATTATTTGTAGAAACACCTGGAATCAGAGATGCTGTGAAAACCTATTATATGTATCAGTTTTCAAACCTTTTTAGCTCAATTTTATGATGCTGGAGTTTCTCCCGTGGTTTCACTAAGACTTTTGGCAAAACATCTTTGACAACTATCATTACAAGCAAAAATGCTTGCGGTAAAATCAGATCTTGAGTCAGGTTTCACCTTTTTGAATCTTTTTGGTCTCATCTCCACTTTTTGATTCAATTCTCGTGCAGATCATCAACGTTGGAGAAAAATACAGGTTCTCTCCCTGAAGTATTGAAAAAATGGCACTATACTATCGTAATTCCTTTTAGAAATGCGATTGATGTAGTAGTTGCGCTTTTGGATCCAATTTTTGATGATGTTTGTAGCGACTATCGTAGGTGTAATCAGTAGCTTCAATCTTTTATGCCGATGGCAAGTATGATGGAAGCCGTTAACAGCATGTAGTTTTATTCATAGATAAACAGCTATGTTTGAAAAAAATTATATCAACAATCAAGAAAAGGAGTGAAAAAGGGAAAATGTACTTTTTAGCCTTTTTGATTGCCCTAATTTGTGTAGGATGAAGCAGTGTTTCAGCCTCAGTTCTGGATATCATTGAACTTCATTTTGAACTTTCAGATAGCACTTCATTCTATCCCAAAAAAATCAAACACGATCGAAAAAGTTTAAAAAATTCTGATCTTCGATTTGTGTTATCAGAAAGTGAAGATTTTATCAATACCGATCTAACAGAGCTCCTTAAAGTCTCTGACCGTGAAAAAGCGCTTGCTCATTATATTCTTGATGGGATTAACCTAGAACAAGCACTCAACTATCACTATAACTCTCAAAGCAACCAACTCAATAATGATAAAGCACAACTTGCTTCATGTCAATGAGACCTAAACACTGCAAACACTAACTACAAAAACAGCACTTGCAATGAATCAGGAACCACTCTATACCCAGGCAATCAATCAAGCAAAAAGCAAGAACATGTATTGGTGAATATAGTGTATCTACCTCATCACTCACAACCCTTAATAACAAGATTTCTCGCTATCGCTCAGCGATTCAAAAAAGAACACAATATCTACAACAAAATCAAAACACTATCATTAAAAAAACTATGATATGCTCAACATAAATAAACTTAGAGAACTCCAAAAACATAACATCAGCTCTGAATCTACAAAAATAAAGAGAGAAGTCAGACTTCTTTCTTTTTAGAAAATAAAAACAGGTACAATACCTGTTTTTAGAATTAACTAAGACCTGGAATTTCTGGCACCCCTGCACCATTTCCTCCTCCCAATAGCCCAGCAAGATTACTAGGATCAAATCCGAGGATATCTTTTAGTCTTCTGCAAAGAATTTCTTGAGCTTTTAGTCTGAGCCTTCTGAAAAAGCCTTAACAATCAATTCTTCAAGCTGATCCTTTTTAGCAGGATCAAGAAGAGCAACATCGTTGATTTTTAAAATCTCTAAGCTTCATCTCTCAAGTCATATCAACAAGAACAGTCACTTGTTTTTCTCATTCTGCGTTTGTATACTCTCCTTCTTTGGCTCTAATTACCAAATTTTTGAGAGCCTTTTGTAATTCTCTATATTTATCATACATTTTTGAGTTCCCCATCTTTCCAAAAATCCATTATATTTACTTATTACAAAAATAAAACTTTTTTTCTAATTATTTAACCTCGACTCCGAGTTCTCTAATTACGAGGAATACGATCACAGCAGTGATCAAAAAGTCAATAACATTTGCGAGAACCTTTCCGTACAATACCCCTCTCCAAGAAAGTTCTTCTAGCTTATTTACCTTGAGTTTAGTCAAAGAGGACTAAAAATGAGTGGAGTTACTAAATCTTCAATAATCCCTTTACCAAAGTACCTACCTTTCCTGCGATAAGCAAAACCAACAGCCATTCCAACAACATTGTATTTCGCCAAAAATCCATAAATTCTGCAATCATAATATTATTTTTGTATATAAATAAAAACTAAATTAGTATACAAAAGCCGAATCAAAATACAAGTCAGGTTTTATCTTTTTTTCTACAATTTTTAAGCAACTTTGATTTTTGTGGACCTGGATGATAATTTATTTCCTCAAAGAATTGGAAGTTTTTCATCATACCCTGATCTTCAGAATCAAGCAAGTGAATAAAGGGATTTATTAATTTACTGTCCCTTAATAAGCGATTTGAGTTGCTGATCCTGAAGCTGAAGATAATAAAGAACAAAACATCCTTGCCCAATCTGGATGTGAACTCTTTGAAGGAATAGAAAAAAAGAAGCCCTAAAGTAATGATTTTCCAATGAAGACGGAAAAATCTGAAACTAGATCAGGATTTTTCGCTATTTGTGAACGGAAAGCAAATCCAACCACAAGAAATCCCTTTTCAATCATACAGGTAATAGGTTGAACACGGCAGTTTGATTGTTGAGAAGTAAATGTTAGTAATTTATTTCCTAGGGTCTACATCCATCATAGAAGCTACAACATCCTGGAACCTCCCAATATTATTGGTCTGCTCTAGTTCCGAAATAAGGAGTTCCATTGATTTAAAATTGAGAATAACTGATGATCAAAAATTTACTTTTATCAGACCAAAAGGAAAAATCCAGAAGCTGTTGACTTTGGGGACCACTGCACCTCTCGCGAACTAAAAATCTCCGGTAATTCCTGTTTTTATGAGTATAGACCATTAAAGGATCGAGACCGAATGGAATCAGATTTTTGTTTTAATAAACTCTTGCAATCCTGTAATAAAAATACTCTTCAACAGGCTCTGAAAGATTTAATGAAAGTCAAGTATTCAAAAGATTATCAGAGAGGATTAAATCAGGAGTAATCTTTGGTAAGGAGGGAGTATTTAAAAAGCTGAATGCCCTCCATATTTTTCTTCAAATCAAGATAAAAATTACCTTCAATCAGGATAATGGAAAAATCTCCATCGACTTGGACCTTTAAAGTTCAAGAAAAATGAGGAACCCTTTGCACTTCGTCCACCTCCTCTGAGTCTGTCGTAAATGAAGATCCTGAATCTACAGAAATATTAGGACTTATAGGCTCATCGTTTCCCCATGGAACCCAAAAACAAAGATACAAGAGATAAAAACCAAAACCCGCAAAAGCAAGATTTGCTTAATATCTGAGCGCATACTTAAAAAAATAATAGTAAAGTTACCAAGAGCTGGTTGTTCAAGTGTCGGTTTTTGAGTTGCATTTTGATAGCATAATTTCAACTCTTCCTTCTCATTGAATTGTAAAAATCTATCTGCAATTTTTTTCCTCCATCGACAGAGACCTGATACTCCAAAAAGGATAAATAGCCCCTTTTATCTTTCATAGATCCCTTTGGTCACAAAAAGAAGATTAACGAGATCTAAAGTCAGATTTGTTCCTGTTGTTCAATGTAAAAATATAAGAATAACCCTTATTCTTCAATGTAGATTCTTCTGAGGAAATAATATTAAGAATACCATTTTGACTATTCCCTTTGAAAAACGCTTTGATTATCACCAAAAAGTTAAAGCAACTCTCCCAGTTGTCATTCTTCCTCATCTAACTAGAGTATCCTTATCTACATTTATTGAGTTTGCTGAAATTGACTCTCTCGGTATAATAGAAAATGGTTTTCATCTCCTTTTGTCCCTTGATGGTCCAATTGACAAGTGGAAGCTTCTCAAGACTATCACTTAAATATTTCGTATTTGAGGTCTGCTTTACCCCAATCTTTCTTGCATAAGCGGATTTAATCTAAGATTTATCGTTAATGAGGTATTTGGAGTAACATAAAGGAGTCTTGGATGCATTATAATAATCTTGAGCTAAGACATCCCTCAACATTTCCAAGAGCTATCGCCTCCGCTATATTATAATTTAGCGTATTGAAGTTTTTAGAAGAATTATCTCCAGTCCAAAAATCCACTGCAACATTTCCATCACCAGGTGAAGGGAATTTTTAGTAGACGAATTAACCTTCCAAAGAAGAGAAGTCTTATCTGGATCTCAGTAGTTATAGAATTCTGAAATTTTATAATCAGCTCTATTCCCTGTATTGGTTTTGCAAGCTTCAGTTCCACTTCCATCACGACTCACCATCAAATCCTGGACCTCTAAGATTTCTTTGCCAATACTCATCTCTCTATGGCAGAAATAGCACCATAATATGCCGTGGTATACTGAATAGTATTTCCATAATTTTTGCACAAACGGCAAAAATGAGGAATATACCGCTAAAAAGTAAGGCAATTCCCATAAACATCACAATCAGTACAGTCATCAAAATCATCGATAATGAGGAGAAGAAAAATTAAATTCAGATTTTCAACATTCTTTTATTCTGAGATATTTGGAGCTCAACACTCTGGACAGTACCCATATCCACGATAAAAACTGAGTTTCACATCCTTACAAGCTGTTTTGAGATTCTCACCACAAAAACACACGCCTTATGTTGCTCATCTACGAGACTACGGCAACGAGGACATACAACAACTCCTCTTGTCATAGCCTCTCTCCAGTATCCTCTCTCCCACTTGTAAACAAGAGGACGAAACGCAAGATACAAAGGTAATCCAACTACAGGAGAAAGAACTGTCACCAAAAGTGCAGAGAAAATATGATACAACCAACTCTCGCTTCTAGCCATCGCATCTCTTAAGACCCAGAATATACACAAAAATCCAAACTAACCCGAGGATTCAGAATCCAAGAATTTTCATATCATCAAGACCAGAAAATTGGCAAAATATCTCAGATCTGGTGAGATGTAGCAAGTCCCAAAAAGCGATGAAGAATCTGAAGAAATAACCAAATTCTCAACTGAGGGATCTATTTGGGATCCAGTAAAATAAACACCAGTATTTACTTGATCTGAAGTTGCAAAAAGAGTCTGCGTTGAAGTAATATCGTTCATAAGTAATAAGGGAAAGATATAAATATAAACTCTGAGCAAAGAATAAACTCAGATCAGTTTTTATTAACACATTTTATGAGATTTGTTTTTCAAAACATATAAACTAGATTGATATTTTTAAGCTCTTTGATGAGAAATGAAGCCTTTGCAGGGTTATCAAGCTCAGGATAAAGTCCACAAGGATCAGTCCACTTTCTGTATGTTTAATAGACATTTCTGTAAGCTGAATATTAAACTGGACAAAGAGCTGAATAAACTCCATCACTGATAGGTCCTTAGGAAGAAACCTCACCCTTAAATTAAGAAAGTAAGGAACAACTCTTGAGACCTTTCGATGAGCCTCCATTAGAGAATCTAGAGAGATTGTCTTTAGTGCCTTACAAGTTGTGAGTGTGAATTTTTATCCCATCTTGAGTAGATTTCGCGATAATTTTGGTCTGAGGAGTTGGCTTACACTCAGGACAGAAAAAGCAATGCAAATGCTTATCTCAATCAACAACTATATCACGAGAAGAAAAAACCTGATTCAGACACCTGAATCTGAGATTTAAGATCAGATTTTTCTGTTTCTATATCTTTAATAACCGTTTTTCTTCTACAGTTTTTCATAATTCTGGATAAACCTCTCTTACATGATATTTCAGTAGGTATCTTGTTTATCTAGGATAGACAACAACCTCTTTTTCTATTTCTAATAACTCTGCAGACTTTATAATCTTATCTTTTTCAGAAGCATACAGTGGCAATCCACAATCCTTAAGATAGCTATTAAGCTCCTGCTAATTTGCCTCCTGCAAACGCACATCTCTTTCAATAGTTTTGATATATTTAAGAAGCTGACTTTTTGCCGTTGGAGTACGCAAGAATTCCATCCAATGTTTTTGTGGCTGAATATTTATTCTTGAAGGTATTGATATTAACAATATCTCAAGTCTTTAACTTGTAAGAAATAGGCTTAATTTGTCAATTTACTATTGCATTTTTAAATCTAAGTCCAATAGAAGAATGTACACTAAATGCAAAATCCAAGACGGTAGATCCTACAGGCAATTCTTTAATATCTCCTCTTGGGGGTATAGATGAAGATTGTCTTATCAAGAACCTCAATATTGAGTTGAGATTTAAACTTTTTCTTTTTGCTCTGAGTCAACATAGTCAGAGACGATCTTTTGTAATCTCTGCACCCAAAGTCACTGTTGTTCTGAAATAACTGTTGGAGCATTGCTCTCAGCATAAGCAAAATGTCTTTGCAACTCAATATTCAGCAACATTTTCCATTTCTGAGTTCTAATCTGAATCTCTACAGGGAAACGAAACATCCCAAGCACAGTAGTATGGATACTCTTGTAACCATTAAATTTTGGAATTGCAATATAATCCTTAATTTTTAATAATTGGAATATAATATTTATGAACAACTCACAAGACTGAATAACAATCGCTCTACGCTCTGTGTAATTACCCTAAAAGCAAGCAAGTCCATAACAGTTGTAATATCGGTATCCTGATATTTTTGGACAGTTTTTCATACACCTATATGGACTTTTTCAATCTCCCTCTTACTGAAAAATTCTTCATTCCTTCTTTATAGAGCATAGCGGTTAACATTTTTACTCCCTTTTCCGTATGTTTCTCACCCTCTCAGAAATATTTTTTTGAGTTGTGCTACGATACTCTGAAAATCTTCAGGATGTAAAACTGCAAAAGATCCATTTTCTAGTAAGAGCTGGAAATGATAAAGTCAAAAGCCTTTTTGCTAGAGGCGCATAAATTTTTTATCGTCTCCTCTGCAATTTTTCTCTTTTCTTTCTTCTGGATGAAACTGCAAAGTTTGAATATTGTGGATACGGTCTGCAAGCTTTACAAAAATCACCCTCAAATCCTTTGCCATAGCAAGAAATGTTTTTGATCGTTTCAGATGACGATCCTCTCCTGATATCTGACTTTTGAAACTTTTGTAAGCCCCTCACAAATCTCTCCTACCTCTTGTCCAAACTCTTGGATAATCTGCTCACGAGTAATCTCGGTATCCTCAATAATATCATGCATAATACAAAGATTGAATAGAAGCAAGATCTGGCTTGAGCTCCATAAGAAAAAGAGTCGCCTTAAGAGGATGAACAATATAAGGCTCTCCAGATAACCTTTTTACCCCCAGAATGAGTGCTTTCGGTAAAATAATAGGCATGATAAATTTCTGGGGATCTGGTCCTCAGGTAGATATGCCTGTGATACTATGTCCTCCAAGATCTCAACAGGATCTTCTTCAAAAAGTCAATTGATAATCAAAAACTATCTAATTCTCTAACATCCATGAGTTTTTGAAAGAAAATAAATAAAAATCTGAATTCCTATCCTAAATTATACCTATAAATAAGAGGAGAGATTGTGTATGTGAATTAAAAATTAACAATATTGTAGCCATAATCAAGAGAAAAATACAAAATATAACTCTTTTTAAACTAAGAAAATAAAACATCTATGATTTTATCTCATTTTGTACTATAATAAAAGAGATTTTTATAAAAAATATCGCTTTTATGTTATTTACTTCGTAAAAATAAAGATTATGATGAAATATTCCCCAGAATACGAGGATTTTTAAACAGGATTCAAAAATTTGCAAAAAGCAGGACGAAATATGGCAAAAAGTTGATCAAAAGCTTTGATGGAAACTCACTAAACAATGAGGGAAAAGGAATTATGAAACTCTCAGACAGGACATATAGAAATCTAAAAAGAGCATTGGGATTCACTTAAAGCAAAGACTAGAAGAAATCTCCTTATTGCCCCTCATGACAGGAGGAATCACTTGAGGGACAGGAGTTGCCTATAAAATGCATTCTCCTCAACAGATGACAACTGCTCCAAAAATTGAACAAGTTCCTATCATTCCAGAAACAAATACAAAAGAAACTACCTATCAAAAACTTGCTTTCAAATTTGGAACACAACTTCTTACCCGAAGATATCAAGCTTATCCAAACAGACAAGAAGAAAGATAAGCTCATCCTAAATAGCTTCCCAAAAGATAGTGGAATAGAAGGAAAAGTAATGAGATGCCTTAGATGGAAGCCTCTTACAGATGCGACAGAGAAAAAAATATGGGATTCCTCCAAATCTCCTACTTGCTATGATGGCTCAAGAGGGTCTTTGAGACCCAACTCTTCCAAATATTATGAAACGAAAATAGACGAAAAACAGGGCAGATCACACACAATCTGATTGAGGACTTTGACTAATCCATATTCAAGGAGTAAATGCTGAAGATTACGGACTAAAAAGTTCTTCAAACAAAACCTTGAGAAAAATTCACGCGCCATGCAAGACACCATTCTCTGATACTGTCTATCTATGAGAAGGAGCAAGATACCTATAAAGCTTGCTCAATATGATGATAGATGGAACCCTGTACTTTCCATAGATGTAGTCGCAAGATTTCTAAGAGATATGTATGAAAGATACGGAACTGGAAATGGTAAAGATGCTTGATTTTAGCACTTAACAGATACTCGTGACGCGAATGGACTGATTATGCACGCTAATATTATCAAATACCGAACACTTATTGATCAATATGAATATGGAGAAAAAGTCAAATTCCTCAGTTTTCAAAAAGGCATACAATCGATAATAAGTCAATATAAAACAGACTCTAAGCGTACCAAAAACCTTAAAGATAGTATAAAATTCTGTAAAAATCACTCTTAATGGACAAGAAGGAGGATATAAACAGTATCTTGACTATTTTTGAAAAAGAACTCGATCAATACGGATTTCAAGCATACAAAAATACCACCCAATTCCTAGCGAAGGTAAGTAAAAAAGACATTAACAAAAAGAGGATAAAACCTCTTTTTATATATTATAAAGCAAAAAAATCTGACCTCAGTCAGACTTTTTATCTCTTTTTGGTTTGTAATCCACAAGGGAGTTTTTATAAATAAAGAGATATCGGTTTATCCCAAAAAGGCTTGCCATCAGGATAAAAATAACAATTTTTATTAAATCTATCTGCTCACTGCATAATCATCAAGATCATCATAATCATTGACCAGATTCGGATAAATGCCCTGGTCTCACCTCTAGAGAATCAAAAGCCCCATCAATCTATGATGAAAGTGAGTATAATCCCATTGAGTGGATTTTTCATTACGAAGATTCTATACAGTCCAACCCAAATCGCATCAAACAATGGTAAAGAAAAGAGCCACGAGAATGGTTCCGATTTTTACTCCTCACAATACCGACAAATAAGCAATAGCAAAGCCAAAAACCATAATCCCAACATCCCTTACCAATCCGAGTGGTTTATATTCTATTACTGCATATACTAAACTAATCACAAAAAGGATAAAGGACATATTTTGAACAAAAAGAAGGATTTCAAGATTTGGAAAGGAATCATAAGACTTGAATACCACCCACTTTAATCAGGGCAAAAGAGCGTAAAAATCCAATTGCAGAAACTCCACTTCCTTGCGCATATATTCCGTCAAATCGATTGATTGCATTGATACAAAACATCGTCCGGATCAGAAATGCAATACTGAAAAAGCCACTGTGGAATATGATAAACGGTACCAGCAAAAATCAACTCCTGATTTCCCATTCCTCAGATCCCTATTGCCAATCCTCTTTGCAAGCAAATGCACAATTAACCTTACAAAGGGAGGGATTTTTGGAAATCTTCCAAGATAACTGAGGTTCCTCGATAAACTCTACAGTTCCAATCAAAAAGGGAAGGGATTAGCATTCCCAAAAATAACGGAGAACTATACCAGCTAGGAAAAACAGATTCCAACTACTACCATTATCCTTTAAAAATCACAAAAACTCACTGCAAGGTAGGCACTGGAGCTCTGGTATTTTTTTAAGGTCTGATCCTGGTTTTATCTAGAATTCCCCGCTTTTGAAACCACTTTAGTCCTCAAAACGCAATAATCAAAAACCACTACTATTGATATAAGATGTCGCATCTTATAGAAGAAAAACAAAATAAAAATCTGATATTTTTGTTACTATATCAATTTTGTCAATAATAGCAAGAGAGAAATAACTGCTTTGCAAGAAAAACAAAACAACAGAAAAAGCGAGCAAATGCTCACTTTCTCTGGTATTCTAAGGGTTATGCTATTTTCTATATACAGCAAGCGCCTTGTTAAATTCATTAGCACCTGGAGGAAGATTTCCTCGAAGAGTTGGATTGTAATCAACAAGTACTGAAGCTCCATTGATTATTTTTTGTACTTTTTCTCCTCCGTCTGTACCTCCTCCATTTCCTTGGAACCAAGTATAGAGTTCTGATCTTCTCGCTTTTACAACATCTGAAAGATCTCCGATAGCGACTCCCTTTGATATGAAGATTTCCGTAATTACATCGCTTTCCATCTGAGAGATTTTCAAAGATATTCTTTAAATTCCTATCGTTAATAGAGACAAATCCATTTCCTGCATAGAAAAATACCCTTTACGATCTGACCAGCATGACCAGACTTTCTTTCTCCTCCATTACAAGAAACAGATCCATCAAAAGTAATTGTTCCCTGTGTCATAATCATCGCATTAGTATCGAGATCACCCTTGATTGTAATATTTGCATCTACATCAGTAGCAATCAAAGTGAAAAGGCTTACTAGAACCAGCAATCAGATCTTTAAGATTGATTTTTTTACCAGATACAAGATAGATAGACTTTCCTGGGACTTTTGAAAGTCCTTCTTTTTCTTTTACAGGTTTTGCTAACTTCTGATACTTGTTTTTGAAAGTTGTGAAGAGTGATTTCATAGAAGATGGAGTTTGATAAGCATTATTATGAATTGGTGTATTTGGAAAGTATGTTCCCATAAAAACTATTTCCATTCATCAACTTATAGTTATCCAAATTTGTTGTAGACTTATTACCGATTCCATATGGACTTCTCTGAATCATATAGTGATCAGTTACTGCAAAAATCTACTTCACAAATTCTATCACCAAAGATTTTATTTTCTGTAAATATGTTTCCTTTTTATCTTTTGACACAAGTGTATAATTGATTTGTTCAAGAGCAACTTTATATTCTCCAAAGGTTTGAATCTCGCTCACTTTCAATCTCTCAACATCATTATTTGAGTTATGAAGACTACTATTTCTCTCCCCAAAATTTGTAATCAATAATTTTTGATGAAACAGGGAAGAGTACTGGATATTGTCCTTGATTGTCTAAGGAATCAAAACACATTCCTTACTTTTCCTTTATTGACAAAGTGTGAACCACCGAACCAACCATTCCTATTTTGATCGATATACTCTTTAATAGACTTATATGTTCCATCTACACTATTATTCCATCCTTTAGGATTGAAGCATGGAGCTGTAAACTTATATACCTCTATCATTCCTGGACCATAGACCCTGAAAGTACAGTTCATAGAAGAAATATCAATCTTTGGATTTTCATCAACATTTTCACTATTCTTATTCTCTGCATAGTGTTTTGTCAACCAATCTTGCTTTTCTTTAGGAGTAGCTTTTCCTGCCATACCATCGAGATTCCAGTAGAATGGCAACACTTCTCACTTCATGATTGAGATCGAACCATTTTGGAGATTGGAAACACTTTGGAGCTACTTGTTCTCCATTGTTTTTCAAAACCACAAGAAGCGGTACATGTATATCCGGCATATTTTTATCATAGATATTTTTCATTCTTGAAAAGTTTTTCCATCTGAAGGAATTTTATATTCTCCTTCTCGATCACAAATTTCATAACCGTTCTTATATCCATTTCCACATGATGGAGAATAATATCCACCTCATCATCCACCGCTACCTCATCATCCTGGAGTATGTCCTCATCCTCCACTACTTCCTACAGAAGCAGGATCAGAAGACTTACCTTTTGTTCCATCTCTTTTTGGATATTCAACCGTTGCGACATTTTTGATCACCAAGCTTTTGTCGCCTTAAAGATAATAGTCAAACTATCTCCTGGCATAAAGTTACCATTCAGCATCTCTACCTTCCACTCAATATCTGCTGGATAAGTTCCCTGAGATTGTAGGTGTAATCTTGTAAGCAGGCTTATTTGGATTTTGAGTTCCAAATGCAATCACACCAGTAAAGGTATTATTTTGCAAGTCCTGTTGAACTGAAATCAAACTTAAGGTTTTTGTTCAATACGATCTTTTACTACAAATCCAGTAAGAGAATTTGTTGCCCCAGATACCACAAGCTTGAAGAATGCAGTCGTATTATTTGATAGCGTAATACTATCATCGTTATATGTTCCATCAATCTTATCAGAAACATACTTTTTGATAGTCAGCTTTACATCTTCTGTTTTTACTGAAGCATCATCATTTCACTTTCCACCTGGATATTCGATAAATGCAACATTTCTCTGATCTCCATTTACCTTTACCTTAAACTGCACCTGATACTTATCTCCTGGTAGGAACTGACCTTCTGTCATTACCACCTTCCAAGTAAGTCTTGTAGTATTGTTTGATAATTTTTCTACAGTTTGAGTAGTTGTATACTTATATCAAGCTGAGTTTGAACTTCCTCTAAGAAGCACTCCTGTAAAGGCATTATTGAGAAGATCAGAAGAGTCTACATAACTCAAATTTCCTTCAATAGTGTCTGTAATAGTAAAGGTATTCATTCTTTGCACTAGCATTTTGAGCTTCTAGAGTAAAGTACCCTGTCTGCCCCTGTGCAAATCCAGTCATCAAAACATCCTCTCTACCAGACTCTGCAATAGACTTATTTACATATTTTTGATTTGAACAGTAGGTTCATGAGGTCTAGGTCCTGGAGGTGGAGGAGGGATAATATCTACCTTATCACAAAGAGGAGCATCATTTGGCTTCTTTGGATCCTCTACACAAAGCCACATTGGTATATGGCTTTCTTTCACCTACTATCAACTTTCCATCAAACACAATAGAAAGTCTGATTTTTACTTAGTTTCTGAGGAAATTTAACTCTCCAAGTAACTGTTTGCAACCCTTGAGCATTTACCCCTGTAGTTGCTGATTCAATAGTTACGAGAGTATTAGAGGCTCCTAATTTGTAAGAACCTTCTTGATATACCACTCCCTTTGGCAAAGTATCTACAACTACAAGTTCATCGTAAGCTCCTTCTGTAGCAGTTACTTTGATAGTATATTGAGCAATTTCACCAGATGCGACAAGTTGCTTATCTACTAACTTCTGGATAATTACCTTTCTATTTCCGAGATCATATTTTTCAGAATCCTTTTCTACCAAGATATCATTAGTATAGATACCAACAGTATTAAGTCTTGCATCCAAATTTGTCTTGAGCACTCTACCAGTAAGATACAATACTCCATTTTGACTAGGAAGAAGATTGAAACCTGACCATTCATCTACAGTCGAGTTACCGATCTTGTAAGTTTGATGATATGCAGGATTTACACCATGAATTTCACTACTTACATACTCAAGATTGAGTGGCATAAAGTCCTTGATAGATACTTTTAGTCACTACATCATTAGTATTGTTTGCAAATGGCATCTTAAATCCAACCAAATCTCCTTCTTGATAAACCTTTCCAACTTCTTGAAGATCTTTTTTTGATTGTTGGCTTTTGCAATAGTAATAATATCTCCATCGTGATCATCTTCATCTGTAGCTTCAGTACAAGCATCTCCAGTTTTCCCATTTCCAGAAGTTCTATGAAGAAATTTTTTCTGAGAAACAATCATTATCAGCATTTTGATCTGGAGTCGAATCCTTGTCAACTGTACCGTAATCTGAAGCATTATCGCGACTAATTTCAGCTCTATTTAGAATGGTTGATTCTTTAAAGTCTCCATCAATCACTACATTCATTTCAATAGATCTAGACGAATTTGTTCCATTTACAGCAAGTTCTCCTGGAATCTGATAAGTAGCCTTACGAGTTTGAGGATTAAAATTCCATTTTGAATCCTTTAGAATAAGTCCTTCTGGCAAGTAGTCAGTTACTTCAATATTTCTGGCTACAAGTTCTCCCTGATTATGCACGGTAATAACAAAAGTCAATTCATCTCCGAGAGAATAACTATTCTTTCTTGGTGCTTTTACCTGCTTGGTGAGTGCAAGATCGTAAATTGGCTTTTTAGGATCACGAACTGGGAATCTTACTCCATCATGATCATCTTCATCTGTAGTTTCATTACAGTTTGCTACAGAACCAGCCTTTCCATTTCCAGTAATCAAATGCTTTCCTCTAGGAAACAATCATTATTCTTATTTTTGTCTGGAGTAGAATCCTTATCTGTAGTTCCGTATTCTCCAGAGTTATCTTTTTTGAGATTTCTGCTAAATTAAGAATATCTGTCCTGAAAAAGTCTGGTTTAATTCTTGTTGTCAAGGTTACTGTTTTGCTCTGCCCTGGATTGATAGGGACCTGCAATAGTAGTCTTGATCATTCCATTTTTCTTGTGTCCAATTAGCATCTTTTTAGTTCAAGACCAGTTAGCAAGTAGTCAGTTACTTCGATATTTCTGGCTACAAGTTCTCCCCTGATTATGAACCGTAATAGCAAAAGTAATATTTTTCTCCTTTTGTATAAGAATCTTTTTGATTTTGGATGGTTTTTGTAAGTGCAAGATCGTAGATTTGATCAAGAAGCTGTAAAAGATTCTCCATCGTGATCATCCTCATCTGTTGCTGGAGTACAATTTGTAGAAGATCCTGCCTTACCGTTACCATTGATAATATGCAAATTATCTCTAAGGAAACAATCATTATCTTTTATTCTGATCTGGCGTAGAATCTCTATCTACAAGTCCATATTCAGCGAGCATTATCTTTTTGAGATTTCCGCCAAATTTATTATTTCGTTCCCTCTAAAATCAGACTTTATCCTCATTTGAAGAGTTAGAGATTTTTGAGGCATTAGGCGAAAGTGTTTCTGTAATTATTCTAGTCGCCTTGTTAGAGAAATAGTCCAATTCTGATCTACAACTTCAAGTCCCTCAGGTATATAGTCAGTAATTTGAATATTTCTCGCATCCTATTCCCCTGGTTGAACACTGTGATCGTAAATGTTACGAGATCTCCTCTTTTATACATAGGTTTTTATCAGTAATTCTCTTGGTAGAGTGCAAGATCATATACTGGCTCTTGGGTAGCATTGATAGGGTTGACAAGAAACTGGATCACATCCCTTATTTCCCCACCCTGCTTTTGTTGAGTCTGCAGGATCACACTTTTCATTTACCTGTCCATTGCTGTATGCCCTTGCTGAACTTTTCCATCCCCACACCAAGCAAGCTTTACATTTACACACTCGTAATCATGAGTATATTCATTATTAGACCATTCAATACCTTAGTAGAAACAGAATTCAACTGATTTACAAAATCTGACTTCCAAAGAGGACCTCCTCCATCTCCATTAGTTAGATCTTTTTAAAAGCCACCAAATATTAGATGGAGCAACTTCAAGATTGTCTGCTCCATTTCTTACCGGCATTGTAACATAACTTCCATTTCCAGAGGTTTTTATACCCTCTAAATACCGCATGACGCACTTGATAAGCTACCTGGAAAGAATTATTCTCTTTATTAGCAGGAGCTGAAATCAAAAAGTGGCTGAGAGCTAAAGACTCTTACCCATTGATTAAGAGGGAATACACTTGAAGCTCTGAACCATACTGGAATATTAGAGATATTTGTAAGAGTATTATTGTGATAAATTTGGAACATTCTCTGTTCTGGCAAATAATATCTTACTTCTGTCCCTTTACGGCTATTTGAATTCATAGTATGAAGTGCTAATCTATAAGTATTAGCTCCTCCATAATATCTATAATTATCAGTAAAAAAACTGAACTTTTCCTAGATCAGGGATCCCATCTTGATTAAGATCTCAATTGAGATAATAATTAACTGTCTCATTTGCTCAAAAGACATTGATTAGAAGCAAGTGGTGTTGATGCAGAATTCTGTGTTACAAATCTTACTGACTCGTTTGCTACAGTTGTTCCGTTGGCTCCATCCAAAGCGAAAGTGGAAGAAACTGCAAAAACAAATGCTAAACTACTTGCTAATAAAATTTTCGTTTTTCATTTTTCTTATACTCAAATAAGTAAATTATTCTTCTGTAGCTCAAAGGTGCTATTGTATCTTGACCTTCTCAAACTGTAGTTCACGAATTACCTGAACCATTTCATGGAACCTCTGGATTAACTGGCATATCTGGACTATCTCAAATATTTGGATTAGACTCCCCTTGACCATCTTCCCGTACCTTTTTGGTTCTTCTTTCTGAGACTTCTTTCCTCATCCGAAAATTACCCCAAAGGCTGAACTGAGACTTATCAATATTTGCCTGTGCAGTAGCCTCTGAAGCATTAAAGGTCATCTTGGTTGGCTGTTGTTCAACTTGTTGAGAGTCTTCAATTGTGATTCCATCAATCTGAATTCCGATAGACTCGTTTGCACACTCAGCCAAAAAGTACTTGACAATTTGTGTATTTAATGTAATCTTTTTCTTTCATAAGTCAATAGATTCTCACTTTAATAAGTTAGTTATCTTTTTGATCTGACAGAGAAATGCTTTTATTTTGATTATCAATAGTTTTAATCGCATTCTCAATACTAGACCTAATCATTTTTTTGTTGTACTGGATATTTAGTAAGATTGTCTACTACCCATTTTTTTGAACTTTATTTTTGATCATTTCTTTTTTTACTTCGAAGGTATCTCCGAGGACTTTTGTCTGTCCATAAGCTGTCATTGACATCCCTCTTGCTTCCCCACCATTTATCCTATAAAATGCTGTGAACCCGATGAGATTAGGCTTGTCGACAGCAGGTACCTTCATTCCATTAGGTTTATCTTTTAAGTCTACATAATTAATAGCAAGGCTTGGATCTACAAAAGATTGTAAAACTGACATTCCTTTATGATATTTTTATGTTGTTGATCTCTTGATTTTGCCAGTTTAGAGATATTTTTCCCAAGAATTTTTTTCTGCTCGTCTGGGATCGTTGCAAATATCGCTTTGATCCTATCGATAATTTGTGTTGCCAACTCAGGGTTTTTCAAAGTCTGTTCCCTTTTCATTTAATTTAAGTGCATCTCTAATCTCGTTGTATTTCCTTCAGGTAACATACTCAGGAATACCTCAGATGCGTGCCAATAATTTTGCTAATTGTCTATCTTCTTTCTTTGATTCACCCTTTGATTCACCCTTTAATTCACCATCTGTCAAACGTGTAATAAAGCCTTCTCTAAAAGAATCTCATCTCTCTACTTCTTGCTCCCCTCACTTCGTACTTTTCATAAAGTTTATATAATTAGCACGCTTTCCTTTCCCATCATCTAATTTTTCTAATTGTTTAATTATATCAGGGTTTAGAATTTGATCAACTTTTGTATGTAGTTCGCTATGTGGATTGGCAATCTCTTTTAGTTTCGTCTCTTTTTCTGTGTAATTTTTTTCCTTTTCGTTAATAATTTTAATGTTTCAATCTTTTATCGATAGCAAGACCTGAATCTTTTAGTCAGGGGTTCAAATTTCTTTTCGTTGATGATCTTGAGTTCCTTGGCGAATCTTTCCATCTGGATCAATCCTTATATCATTTTTGAGCCATATGCTTAAATATCACTCCGTTTGTAGCGACATAAAAAACCTAATTTTGTTAAAGACTTTTGCAAGTCCCTCAATATGCTGATCAAGCCCATAATCTTTCTCTCCCACAAAAACTTTCCAAGTTTCCTGCTCTAAGTGAAGTCAATTTATCAGATCACCTTTCGTATCCAATATCAAGTTCTGAGAAAGAACCATTAGTTCTTGCTGAAGTCAGAAACGATACGATACTCCTGCTGGAATTATCAAATTTCCATTTTCTGACTTGATATATCCTTTCAAGTTTTTATTGATTTTTACATTAAGTCCAGTTTTTATTGAGGAGAGTTGTGACAAAACAAGATCTCAATTCTGATTTATTTCTAGTTTATCACTTGAATTAAGAACATTTATTGCTTTAAGTTGATTTTTTTGATATTAACAAAAATCATTCTCGCTAAGACTTTCTTTCATTACATCCCCTTTCCCATTTCGATACTTTGCTGAAGACGAGCTCTTGACTCTGGAGAATCGCTATGTGAGAGGTTCTTATATTTGGTTAATGTTGTACTAAGTGTAGCTACTGGGAAGAATCCTGCTAGGAACTGTACTCCAAGAGATGCTCCTGTAAATCTCCATCCTTTTTGGCAAATCATATACGGCATTGTTTTTCCAACTCTCTGCATATCGCTGTCCGATAAGTTGAGTTTGCCTCTTTTGGATCTAAATTCTCCGCTTTAGTTCTTTCAATCACGGAAGTCAGATTTTCTCTTTGCTTTTTTTAATTTCAGCATCTGATGAGGTCTTGAAAAAGTGTTTTTGAGCGTTGCTGTAATATCTGGATAGTTACCATCTTTATCTTTGGTTAGAAGTTTCTCGATAATTGGAGTAATCTCCTTTTTGATATGATCGTATTGTTTTTCGATACCACCAATTTTATCCTTATCAATGCCTGCAGATACCCCCAAGATGGGATAGCTCCAAGCATAGTCATATTTCCTCCTACAGAGAGATTTAAGAGAAGTTGGATCAATATTTCCAAGAACTTTTTGAGCATTAAGATCTTGTTTAACTCCTACTCTTAGTCCATAAATTGGAATAACTCCAAGTGTTGTTCCAGCATTGATTCCAGTGGAGATATTTCCTGTATCCCACTTAGCAACTTCAGTATTCCATGCAACACTTATTCATGCAAATGGTTGTCCCTCAAGAGATGCTCCTGTTCCTAGAGTAAAGGAAAGTCCTTTCAAAAATCTGATTTAGTGGAACATTCACTCCGACTCCGAGACCATTGACATTTGCATTTACTCCTGGTTCTCTCATCTTAGAGAGCAAATAACTTGAAAGATTTGCCATCAACGTATCTCTTGCTTGCTGAGAGAGTTCTCTAGTTGCAGGATCGGTATTGATTTTATCTTCGATCTGTTTTAACTCTTCTGGTGTTAGCTTTTGCGCTTCAAGCGTCTTTTTAAGTGCATCTGCTCCATATCTCATAATATCTACAGCATTTTCTGGAGTATCCATAAGTGCTGATTGTACCAGTCTGGCATGTTTAATATCTGATCTAAGCCAGCGACAAACGTATCTGCTGTACCTGGTACTGCACCTCCAAAATTTTTCTCCTTTTTTTGGTATGTAAATGAATTACAATATTTCTAGCAATAGCATCCATAGACAATCCTTCAGCCTGAGCCATACGAATTGCAAGATCAATTTGATCTCCTCTTTTGGTTCCTCTTCCATCAAGATGATTTCTTACTCCATCAAAATTAGTATCGGTAAGCAATGCTGAAATTTGCTTATCAGCACCTTGATCTTTAATACTATCAACTAAAATTCTAAAAATTACCTAAATCTGACTTCTGAATTCAGTTTTTGCTCTTCTTTGAGATGTTTTTCCACTCTTTTTGGTATATGCATCAAATCTATCATTGAGATAATCTTTTTGTCATTTTGAGAAATTTCAGATCCTACATATCCTTCATAAAGCCAATTTTTCTTTGCATATCTTGAATCTCTTCTCGATTTTTGTTGCATGTAATTATTTTTTTCCATTCGCTTGCTTTTTCCATCTTTTGCAAGTTCAAGTCTAAATTTCACTGTTCATCTTCAAGACCTTGTTTTTTTCTTTCTTTTTTTGGAAATCGGTTTACTTACATTTTTCTTGATAGATGACATCTAAACTCTTCTCTCCATTGATAATCCCTGATTCAAGAGCATTCATTACACGGTTCCATCTAGCAGTATCAGCATTATCCTTTTTTTAGACTCTAAGTAAAGCTAAATATGCTTGTTGAAGTTTATTAAGCTCTTTTTCTGTCCATTGCTCACCATTTTCTTTTACGAAAAGCTTAGACCAATCTGGAAGTGCAATTTTAGCATCTGCCTGAGCTTTCAAAAATATTAAATACTTTTTTTCAATGAGGAAGTATTCCCTACTAAATCAATCAACTTCTTGAAATCTGATCTGAGTCCCTTTTTCAACTTTATTGAATTTTTTTCTTCTACAAGGAAATCTCCATCAAGGATTTTATTCAGATTTTTTTCTTTTCTGTTTTTGAAATAGATTCTTGATTGTTAGATGAGTTAGTCTCTGATACTTCTTCCTTATGATTATTAGATTTTTTTCAAGTTGGGCTTTATTTTTTTAAAATTTTCAACCTTTCTTTGCGTTTTGCTCCAAGATCTGTCCTCTAAAATTCTCAAGTTCTACCTTGGATTCTTGAAGTGCCGTATTTATTTCTCTAATTTTTCACCATTCTCCTTATTTTCAAGTTTTTGAAAATAGTCTCCAAATTTTTTTCTCTGTTCTGGAGTAAGTTTTTCATAAATCGCCTTTTAATCTTTGTGGGTCGATCTCCTTTAGAATTTCTCCCATCTTATCTTTTACGTTTTTCTTTTCAGAGAAGTTCCCAAAATTTTCTTAAACAAAGGCATCTTCATTTTCCAAGACTTTCTTTAAAAGCCTTTTCATCTTCAGGAGTAACGGTAGTCTCCTTTCCTTTTAATACCTCCAAAGCGTCTACCTTGATTTGTTCTCTTTGCCATTTTTCTAATTATAAAGTACTAAAAATTTATCTAAATCTTATATTTCTCCTAAAATCTGATCTAATTCTTGCTCAAGCTGATTTGCATTTGATGCTTCATACTTATTAAGCTGAGCCACTCTCTGCATTGCTTGTTGTATCTTGTATTTATTCTGAGAATTGAGTGTCTGATTGACCAAGCTTTGAAAAAAGTTCAAGAGCTGTTCTATCTGCATATCATTCAACACATTATACCTCAACAATACAGCAAACCCTCTTGCAGGGCTCCCACATATCCTTTACCTTGTCCAGCAGGGTTAGAATGTAATCTTTCTTGGTCATCATAACATCAAAGAGAATAAAACATCTACAAATCGGTTTTAAAAGTGCCTAAACAATTTAAAAATCTTTATAAACTATTATAATCCAAAGAAATTATTTGTCATTTTTATCTATTTTAAGTTATATTATCCTTGTCTTTTTCTATGATATAATATTTTATTTTTTAAAAAAGTAAAAAACTGACTGTAAAGTCAGTTTATTTCTTAAACACTAGACAAAACTTTCTAATTATTATTTAGTTCTAGTTCAGCCTTTACCTGAGCAAATACAGCTTCAATAGGGTTGATTTGCATTAATAGTCACTAATTTTCCACGAGATCTAAGATGTTCAATTACCGGCATTGTTTCTTGCTCAAAGAGATCCAATCTCTTATTTACTGTCTCCATATTTAAATCATCTTCACGCCCCTGAAGATGTGCTCTAATCTTAATTCTCTCGACAGCAAGATTTCTTGGCAGATCAAAATAAACACAAACATAGTCTCTATCATGCATCGCTTGATTAGCTAAGAAATAGTCCATCTGCTTTGCATATTTCTAGGGAATCCATCAATCAAAAATGACTCATTTGGTTCAAGCAAATGTGAGCATAGATTAAACAAATCAAACACTAAACTATTTTTACCATACCCCCCTTTTTTCATCGTTTCTTTTACATATTGAGAAACCATATTAGTATTAGAGTTTAATGCTCTAAAAATATTTCCTGGCTCCAAATACTTATAACTAGGGAAATTCCTTCAAAAGATTTGCGACTTGTGTCCCTTTTCCAGATCACTGAATTCCAAAAAGTATAATGTCCTTATTTCTTTGCATCGTTATCATACGAAAAATAGAATAAAAATCAGATTTTATCTTTTTATAAGAGCTCTATTACGAATAACAAAATTCTCCCTAAAAAGCCCGTTGAAAATTCGGGCTTTGTATTTCGGAAAAAAATTATCTCTTTGACCAAGTAGGGAGCCTTTCTCGCTTTCTTCAAACCTGGCTTCTTTCTTTCCTTAACTCTAGGATCTCTCTTAAGCAAACCATGTGGTTTCAAAGAAAGTCTAAGTTCAGAATTCCAATCAATCAATGCTCTAGCAAAAAGCAAGCTTAATAGCATCTGACTGTCCTGCAATTCCACCTCCTACAATCTTAATTTCTGCATCAAACTTTGTTGCTACATCATTTCAAGTGTAGTGAAAGGTGCAAGTGCATTTTTGATAAAGGTAAAGATTACCTCCAAAAATAATCAGCAGAGTATATTCCTTTCCTGTTGCTGTTTTTCAATACAAAATTTCCTGCTCCCTTAGCATACAACTTTACAGTTGCAGTAGTTTCCTTTCTTCTTCCTACTGCATAATTATATTCTCTGTTTGCCATTATTTATACAAGTTAAGTGGTTTAAAATTATCGTACTTTGTTGTAGTTCCCTTAATAAGCTTCATTCTCTTGATTCTTGCATCTCTAAGCTTATTTTTGGAAGCATACCTCTTACTGCATACCATAGAGCTTTTCCAGGATTCTTTTTAAGCAATTCTCCAAGCGTGATGCTCTTCAAATTTCCTTTATACCCACTATATGAGTAGTAAACCTTATCTGTCAACTTTTTTTCCTGTAACAGCAATATGTTCTACATTTTCTACGATTACAAAACTTCCTGCATCCCAGAAATCTGAATAGTAAGACCTGTCTTTTCCCATCAACTTCTTAGCAATATCTACTGCCAATCTTCCCAAAGTCTTTCCAGTAGCATCAACACGATACCATCTTCTATTCTTCTCCTGGTCTGTTTGCTTGATCCAGATGGTCTTATTTAAATCCTTTTTAGTAAACTCCATTGTTTGTCAATACGATAACTAAAATATCCTCTTCGAGAGGTAAAATCTCAAATACTCTATAAACTATAACTCAGCTGTTAGTTATGCTAACTTAAGCATAATCTTTTGTGAAGCATCACCAACTCTATATCCGAGTTTGAACTCTGTAGTGAATCCAGACTTTCTGTTTTCTTCTTTATATTTTGGAAGCAATGTTTCAATTACTTTCTTTCCTTCAGCTTCTCCAAACACCACAGATTTTACGAATCTGATAGCCTCTCTTGTTGCATCTTTTTCTTCATATTTTGCTGAAATATTAAGCAATGTAGAAAAATTCATCAGTATACATCTTCAATACCTTTGCTCTCTTTGGAGTTGTAGTCAACTTCCCTGCTCTAAGTAGACTTGAAAGTTGCATTCTCATAAATACTGACTTGCTTTTTGCTCCTGTATTTACTTGTAAGAGCTTGTTATACTTGTGTCTCATTTTAACATATAATAAATGATAAATTTTCTATTCCTCTCTAACCAATCAACACTTTTTCCAATATTTGATAGGGAAGAGGTAATTTCATCAATTGCTTTTCTTCCAACCCCCTTCATCACAAGGAGTTCTGACTTCTTTTTCTTTTCAAGATCTTCAACATAGAGAATATTATTCTTAATCAATGCATTTCTTGTTCTCTCACTCAATGGAAGAGCATCAATAGGCATTGTTTTTGCTAAACTACTTTCTTCAACAACATTTTCTGGCTCTTCAACCAAATCATCATAGTCAACCAAAACAGATTTATCAATATATACTCCATCAAAGACAAAGAGTTTTTGCATAATTTGCTAGGACTTCTCCAGCAAACATCATAATCTCTCTTGCTGAGATTGTATCATATTTTTACTTTTAACTCTATATTAAGAGCATCTTTTGTATTTCCACTAAAATCTTCAATCACCTCCTCTACATCATATCTTACATAGTCAACGAGAGAAAAGTCATTATCAACAAGAAGAAAAACCAACCTCTTCTGATGCTTGCTCTCCACTTCTATCTCTCTGTCTAAGATAATCAAGACTATAATATCCATATCCTTTTTCAATTCTAATCTCCATTTCAATTTCTCTAGAACTCTCTGTAATTTCAAAGAGTTCTTCTTCAGGATTGAGCAACTCAACTCCTGTAGGGAACTTAAGATCTGAAGATGTATATTTTCCAATTCCTTTAATCTTTTGGCTAACCCACTGAATAGACTCAGTATTTTCATCTATTTTAAAAGCGAAGCTTCTTAAGATTCAAAAGAATATTTATTACATTTTCTTTTACTCCAGAGATTACATCGTACTCATGAGGCACTCATTTGATTTTTTTACACCTGTGATTGCACCTCCGAGATTATAAGCCAAAATAATTCTTCTCAAGGCATTTCCCAAAAGTATGTCAGAAACCTCTTGGGACATATTTTAGCTCAAACTTTGTAGCTCCATTGTCCAACTGACTAAAAGTAATCTTTGGAACTCCAATAAATTGTTGTATATTCAACATGGCAATGGAAAGATAATATAAAGTTTTTATTTGGCTTAATTATAATTACTATGCTCTAGCGTAGAATTCGATTACTTTAAGAAGATCTCCCAATGGTTCAACTTCTCCTTTTTGAGGAAGAGCGAGAACTTCTACTGCATATGCGTTTCTATCAACCTTAATCCAAGAAGGGATTTTTCTCTGCTGAAGAAGCTGCATTTGCATAAAGTGGAGAATTCTTAAGCTTCTCTTTACTGTAATCTTATCTCCTGCTTCAACAAAAAGTAGAAGGAACATTATGTTTTTCTTCCATTAAGAAGGAAGTGCCCATGAACTACCATCTGTCTTGCCTGCATAATTGTATTTGCAAGTCCAGCTCTAAGAATAATTACATCAAGTCTTCTCTCAAGGGAATTGAAACAACGCAAAGTCGTGACTAAGTCCTCTATTCTTAGCAAATTTTTTCTGCTGTCTTTTTTTACGATAGTTGCAAATTGTTTTTCAGAAAAGAAGGTAACTTCTCTTTACAACTTGTTTATTTCTCAAAAGTTTTTCCATATTCAGAATTTCTCTGCATATTTGCTCCATGTTGTCCAGGGGAGTGCTTTTCTTTTTCTTAAGATTATACTTTTGAGATCCAAAAAGGTTTACCCTTCTCTTCTACATAGTCTAAATTTTGCTCCAGTGTATCTCATAATTCACTACGAAAAATAGATAAATAAATCTGATCTTTGACAAAGATTATTTTTTTCAAAAAGAGACTAATTTCTCTTTGGTCTCTCACCCTTACATCCTCCAAAACTGAATTCCAGTTTCTTCTTTGATATAAGCGATATCTACTACTCCAACTTCATTGATAGCCTTGAAAACACCTTCTCTAGCCATTCCAATTCCCTTGAAAATAATACCAATCTCTTTAAGTCCATATCCCTGTCCATCTTTCAAGATTTGTTTTGTCAATACTTCTGCGACATATGGAGTGCTTTTCTTTGACCCCTTGTATCCTACCTTACCAGTACCTCCACCAAGGATTTTATTTCCCTGTTGATCGATAAGAGTAATAAGAGTATTATTTGAAGTAGTATGCACATGCAAAAATACCACTTATAATCTTGATATCCTTCTTTTTTTGCCTTTGTAACTGCCATTTTAAGTAGAAAACATTAAATAAAACTATTTCTTCAACACAGGTCTTACCTTGGCTCTTCCAAGCAATTTTTTTAGCAGTTCTACCATTTTTTTCTTGTAAAGTCGCCCTCTCACAGGAAGTCCAAGGTTATGTCTCATACCTCTATAACACTTAATTTCCTTCAATCTCTTAATAGCAGAAGCAACCTCTCTCTTAAGATCATTTTTCCAAAACATATTTCTTGAGTTCATCAGAAATCATTTTTCTGTTCTTCTTCAGAAATTTCCTTTTACCTTTTTTTCATGAAAGGAATATCAAGAGCTCCAAGAATCTTCTTTGATCTTTCTCTACCAATTCCATAAATATTAGTTAATGCAATCCAAATAGACTTTTCTTCTGGAAGAACATGTCCCATCAATCTAAACATCTCTCAAAAAATACATAAATAAAAAACTATCCTTGCCTAGCCTTATGTCTAGGGTTTTTTTCTTACAAGTCACGTACAATCTTCACTTTCTCTTTACAATCTGACAATACATACATCTCTTTTTTTAAGAGAATTTACAACTTTCATCGCAATCTAATATACTATGTAAATAAGACTCCTAACTCTGAGGAGTTTGGGTTGCTACATTATATCTATAGACAATTCTTCACTGTTTCATATCATATTGATTCACCTCAACCTTTACATGATCTCCCTCAATAACAGAAATATGAGATTGTTTCATTCTTCCTGCCTTATAACAGTTGATCATCATATCAGTATCTTTAAGCTTTACAATATATTTTACCTGCAGGCAAAACCTCAATAATTTCACCATCTCGCTCTAGTACTCCAGATTTAGCCATTAAGCGTTAATCTTTTTAACAGTTAAAAACAGTTTGAAGCGGTCTAAATCCCTTAAGTCTAGCATATCTATTCTTTCTCTTAAACTTAAGAACCTGTACCTTTTTCACCCTTCTGAGTAACCCCCTACTTCAAATTCTACAGTCGCACCTTCAATAGTAGGCTTTCCAACTTTTTACGTCCTTACCATCCTGACTAAATGCTACGAGCACCTTGTCTGCTACGAATTTTTCAGATTGAGCAACTCCAAGATTATCAACTACAATTTCAGCACCTTCTGAAACAATATACTGATGTCCTTGTAAATCTACTACTGCATACATTCTTTATACAAAAATATCAAAATAAATTTACACAATCTTTCCAAGTTGTGCTAGAGTATTGTACTTTCTCTTTGTCTTTTCTATAAGCATCTGAAACAATCGCTCTCATTCTCTTATATCTTCTAGAAGAAGGAAATCGTAACTTACAAATTTTTCTATACCATTTTAGTTCCATAATGCACTTGCTTCTTAGCTTTATCCAAGATATGTGAAGACCAAAAGCTCCTTTTTTATAAAAAGAGATAATTCTTTCATTAGTATTCAAATCTCCTGTTCTTCGAACGGTAAATCCCATTGATATAAACAATAACAATTAAAAAAACAATAGCGACTGCCGAGGACCGGAATCGAACCGGCACGGGAGTTAAGTCCCAAAAGGTTTTTAAGTCCTTCGTGTCTACCAATTCCACCACCCCGGCAGAACAAAGGGAAGAAGTCAGACTTTTTATCTTTCTTCCTCCTTAATATTCTTATTTTACAATTTCATCATAAATTGCATCAAACACAGCTGGGAATGCAACAGCGATATTAGAGAGAACTTTTCTATCCAACTTAACATTCTTTGTATTCATAAGGTTTACAAATACAGAATATTTTCCACCTCTTTCTCTAATTACTGCTGAGAGTCTCTCAATCCACAATCTTCTAAAGTCTCTCTTTTTCAATCTTCTACTTACATAAGCATGTTGTCCTTGTTTTACAAGAGCAAGTCTTACCTGCTTGTAAAGATTTTTTCTTCCCAATCTAAACCCCTTAGCTTGGTTAATAAACTTCTTATGTTTTCTTTGTCTTCCAAGACCATTTGTTACTCTTACCATTGTATCAACTATTTATAAGGAAGTAAATTTCTTAGCATTTTTACGTGACTCCTAGAACCTCTTTTCCATAAGCAAATTTCTTATTTGTCTTTCCTTTATTGGTCAAGAGATGATTATTACAAGATTTTGAAGCTACAACCTTCTTTGACTTTGTAATCTTAAACCTTTTTGCGACCCCAGAATGAGACTTCATCTTATTAGCCATCGAATCCACACTATTTACTAAATAAAATAATACTATATCCATTTGCCTCCTTTTTAGGAGTATCATACTGAGACTTCCCAAAATCAAGTAAAGCATCTTGAATCATTTTTAACTTTTGCACAGCCTTATCTTCATACATTCTCTCACGACCTTTAAGTCTGATAGAAAATTTTTACATTATCTCACTCCTGAAGAATCTCTTGTGCTTTTTACTTTTTAATTGAAGATCATTATCTCCAATCGCATAACTAACCTTCAACTCCTTCATATCTTTTTCCTTTTTGAGACTTCCTCCTTTCTTTTTCCTCTTTACCCTTTTTGATACATATACTTTCCATAATCTGTCAATCTTACAGTAGAAAGCATTTTTTTCTGCATCATACACAAGCTGAACGAGATCAAGCCCCTTTTCAGAAGCCATCTCTAACGCAACTCTTCTAGGAAAAGTTCCCAAATTATTTTTCTCATCATCAATTATCATAATATTTGGAGCCTTAATCTGATCATTTACATAGATCATCTTTGCCTTAAAATTTGCAGTCATTGTCTTATCTGACCTATTCTGACCTCAAAGCACCTTTTTTTCTGCCCTCAAAAATTTTGATTATTTCCAGCGGGCTTAAAAGTTTTTGCTCCATACAAAAATTATAATAACAATAAAGAAATCGCTCCCGGAGGGAGTTCAGACCCTCGATTTCCACCGTGAGAGGGTGGCGTCCTAAACCACTAGACCACGAGGCCAAAAATACAAGAATTTAGAAAATACAAAGCAATATTAACAATCAGCACCAAAAGAGCTACTCATTTTTCAATATCAGTTTATACCCCCAAAGAGACACACAACCTATCCCCACCAGGGATCGAACCTGGATCCACAGCTTAGAAGGCTGTTGTTCTATCCATTGAACTATAGGGGACACAAAGTATCACCTGGGGAGAGTAGGATTTGAACCTACGTAGCCGTGAGGCGTCAGATTTACAGTCTGATGCAATTGACCGCTCTGCCATCTCCCCATTAAACAAAAATTTGGACTCTAGGGGAGTCGAACCCCTGACCTCCTGCGTGCAAAGCAGGCGCTCTACCAACTAAGCTAAGAGCCCAAAAAAACTATCTTGCAACAAATCACGAGCCAACACTACCAACAGGATTTGAAGCCTTATACATTCCGAACATCACAAACACACCAAACACTACAACAAAAACCCAATCAAAAACAATCATAATTCTGGTTCCCCCAAGATTTCTCTCTGCTCGTGCATTTCTACCAAAGATACCCACAAGCTGAGTAGCGTAGTAACAAAGCGAAAAGCCCCACACCACACAATAGCAATCCGAAAATAATATTAGTAAACATGTACCTTACAATGTAGTGTAAATAGCGGATAACGGGACTCGAACCCGTACAAACAGAGCTGAAGTCTGCTATGCTACACCAACTACATCATATCCGCAGATTCATCTGTCTATGATGACGATGACAATATATATGGAAATAAAAAAATAAAAAAATCAAGAGATTTTTTTAGTTATTTTATCACTTTTTTTATAAAAATTGGTTGTTTTAAATCTCGCATTGGCTCTAGAACCTGGTTTTTGAAAAAAAGAAAAAAAGCCTGACTTTTTTTCCTTTTTGATCACTTTTATTTTTGACAGACAAAGAAAAAAAGTGATCGTGAATTTAATCAGACTTTAAGCCTTTTTTTATATTTTATTTTTAAAAAGTTATATTTTTTTGAATGCAAAAAAATAATATTTATTATCTTTGCAAATCCACACAGAACTACCCCCTCACTCATTAAACTTTCATACCTATAATACGGCAGGCTAAGTTCCTTTTTTTGGTATATAAAGAAAAAGACGTATAGAACTTATCTATACGGCTTTTTATAGTCCAACAAACTTTAGTTAGTTTGTACAGAACTGAGAATTGCTCTCGGCTCAACAGAGTTTTTTTGATTAGGTGCCCGTGAGTTCGAACCCACGAACCGAGGTTTTGCAGACCTGTACAATAGACCACTCTGTCAGGGCACCACACATCAAACTTTTTTTCAGTATACAAAAAAACAGCAAAAAATCAAGTGAAAGATTATTGGATTAATCATCCAACAAAATACCCCACTAAACATCAGATATTCAAAAAAGGTAAAAGTCTGACTTTTCCTTTTTTGATTACTTTATTTTTGCTTGAGCAAGAAAAAAAGTGATCATAGATTTTTGTCAGACTTTAAGCTCCTTTTACTCATCTTTTAAAGAAAGCATAGTTTTATAACATATATATAGTATTAAAATTTTATACAAAATATTCCCAATACAACAAGCAAAAATTTAAAAATTCTAAATTACCGTCGTATCTCGAGGGCCTTCGTTGCGCATAGAGGAGCTTTGCCCCATTATCCTGAAGCTTAGCATTACCAAAGAGATTGGCAAAAAAAGTTGTATTTATTTTTCATAATATTGGATTCCTGAGCCATCTGCCTAAAAAAAGATATGCATTATTAAGATAGAGATTATGACACTCTGCAAAGTCCTCAAACGGATTTGACATCCCATAGCCAGAACAAAAAAATCTTTTTTTCTGAGCGATATTTTTTTCTAATAGTTTCAGAATTTCGAGAGAAGCGATAATATTCAAGCGATGGATCATCAACTGCAAATTTAGGCTTACCAAATTCTGTGAAGTCTGGATTTTTTTATTTTTGAGATCATTGAAGTGATCCAAGATCGACAATATGTCCAAATTCATGAGTAAGCACTCCTCGATATTCAGACTTTTCTCCCATAGAGTCGAGATTGATTGTAATTCTGGAAGCCGTAGCCCCTCAGCGTCTCTTTCCCTTTTTGTGAGTTGATGATAAAGGTTTTGAGTGCTGACTCGACAGGGATTCAAACTTTTTATTTTGGTCAAGAAATGAAAAGAATTGTAAAAGTACTGTGTTGTATATTCAAACTTGTCTAAGTCAGACAAATCTCCAGAATAAGTAATCTTTTGACAATAGGAAGGTTTTTTTGCTGACAGAGATAAGAGAAAAGTAAACAGGATCTACAGGACTACCATGCTCCTGCTCCGGTAAAGAACGATCTAAATCCTGATCCTGAGACAAATAATCAACCTGCAAAAAGCGATACAGGCTTTTCTCCAACTCGATTTCGAAAAAAACAACAAAAAAAGAAAAAAACAAGGTTGTTCCAAGCAACTTCCAGAAGTCTCGTTTGTCAAAACTAGCGAAGATTTTTCTCTACCATATCGTACTATATCATTAGAAAATAAGATCCTGTTGAGCTCCTTTAGAATTATACACGATAAGCTGGGAAATTGCAAGTTTTTGAGCAAAAAGTTGGAGAGGAAATTATACCCTCAGATAATAACTTTTCGCCCCCTGCGTCTTTGCCTTAAAGAGATTCTTACCACTTCATCAAGTAATATTCTCTACCAACAGAAGATACTTCTGATCTAACCCTTTATGAATCATTTCTTCAAATAGCTCTCTTGACTGATCCTTCTGTACAGAAAGGATAAAGATTAATGCATTTGGTATTTTTGTAGTATCAAAATCTTCAAGAAATTTTAATACAGAAGCTGTTTTTGCTTAAATGAATAAGTCTATCTGTGGATGAATTAGCATTCTGCATCTGTGCTTCTCATTCAGTTTTTTTGTTCTTGCTGAGAAGGAAAATTCAAGCAAAGCTGGCAAGTTGAGATCATAATTTGAAAGAAAAAAAGCGTCTTATGCTGTCAAAAAAACTTTCTGAAAATTCAGCTCGCGTAGTAAATTTTACCTCCTCAGAATAAAAGAAATAAAATCTGATCTCGAATACATCTTCTTTTCTACGACACACATTGATTCAAAAATCTTAAACATATGGTCGATCTGCTTTCATAAAGTCTGCATTTCTGCCTCATCAAGAACCTGAGAAAGTGAAGATTTAAACTCAGAAAAATCTCTCCAGAAGCTTATTGGTCTGATAAAATGCAACATTATCCTTGATCGGATCAAGGGTCATCGTCGTAGCATCGGTATGCGTAAAGAATTTTTTTAGTTTCCTGTCCTAAAAATTCCTGCAAAAACCGTAAAAAAATTCGATAAATGAGGTCAAAAATTCAGACTTCTTCTTTAGTTTTGTCGCCATATTCGAGAGCGAGATGATACTTATAAGCAAGCATATCAAGAAAATTGAGTGTATAATTGAGATCATAAGAACGTGAAAGATAAGTATTGAAGCTCTTGTACCACCAAGAAGAATCAAAAAGAAAAATTGAATAATCTTGATACCTTCCTTGTTCAATAAGAAAAAACAGTCCTCCATGTGTAGTCAAAACAATCGGATAATTAACAGTCTTTCTCTGATCTTTGAGCGCAGTATAGATTTCATAATCTTCCTTTGAATTGAGATCAAGCACCCCCAAGCCCTGCTCTAAATGTGAAAAGTATTTCAAAAGAAAAACAAGCTCCGCCTCAGAATATTTTCCTTTTTGCAAAACGATCAAGCGCTTCTGTACTAAGTGTCTGTTCTTCTTTTGGCAAATCAAAGATTCTTGATTCATAGATCAGTAAGGAGATTTTTGCGATATCAAGCTTTTGCTTTGGTTGAAAACGCAAGAATAATATTTTTGACTTGCAAGTGAAGAAAGAAGGTCTTTAAAAATCAATATCTCTAATTTGATAGGATTTTCTGTCACGATATTTAGCGAGATCAAAGGATACTTTCCAGAGATCATCTGAGTGTGAGGGGGTAATTTTTTTGAGTTCTGGGAGAAAAAAAGACAATAAAGTCTGATTTTTACCTCTTTTTTTGAATTAACTGTGCTAGTCTTCACTCACTCTGAGAGATAAAAATGCTCAAGAATAGGATATTTAGTAATCAAAATCTGAATCTTGTCTAGCAAATAGCAAAAATAAAGCCAATGACAACTTAGCATCTACAAAAAGCATCATGAAAATTTAACTCTCCACTAAATTTTAGGGAAGTAAGAAATTTTTGAAAATCTGACTTAGACTGGAGCTGAGCAATCAGAATCTCTTGAGCATAACTTGGCACATAGTGCAATAATGACTGAGAAAGCTTAAAGGAATCAATTGCATCGGCAAAAGTTAATGAGGGAAAAAACTTTTGTAAAAAATGAAGATCAAAGGCAATATTATGTCAAACAATAATCGTATTTGGTCAAAAAAAATGCTGAATTTCAGGCTCAACTTCTGCTGGAGTAGGTGCATCTTGCAATGCATCTGCAGAAAGACCTGTAATAAATCCAACAACCGTCTTAAGTTCTTTGATTGGTTTAGAAGGGCGTAGAAGCGACTGATATCCTGCAATAAAGTTCCCTCTGCATCACACTCTAAGATCCCAATCTGAATAGGCTCATCACTTTGCAAGTCCAGACCAGTCGTTTCAAAATCAAGTGCAATATAGCGATAGTTTGGACTAAGCATAGATAATAAAAAGAAAAATAAAGCTGACTTTCATCATAGGGTTCATATATACTTTTTCCTCAAAAAAGCAAATAAAAAAACTCGCTACCATAAAGTAGCGAGTAATAATATTAAGTATAATTTTATGATGAATAATTTGTAGAAATACTACTTAGTTCAAACATTAGATATAGTAGATGTGTTAGATATAGTAGATGTGTTAGATATAGTAGATGTATTAGATATAGTAGATGTATTAGATATAGTAGATGTATTAGATATAGTAGATTCTGTTTTTTTGTCACATTTGTAATCACAAAGAATAACATCGATACTAGAAGCCATGATACTGCAATAAATGTCAGTCCAATAGCGACATTTTTTAAGACTTTCAACCCTTCTCCAAACTTCTTGTCATCTCCTCGGACCGTCACGATTTGGAATCATGCCCAAAGCAAGAGCACAAAAGTAATCAATCCTAATGTTCAGAGTCACCAATTAATAGCATTTCTTATTACCTTCATAAGAGCATCTCCTTTATTTTCTCACCTTTCTGCACCTTCCACTCACTTGATTCATTTAACTAATGTTGCATTGAGTCAAAATCCATTTTTTTGCATCTGCTAGATGATCATCAGCACTTACAAAAAGCAAATCTAGGGGCTACAAAAAGTCCTAATCACAAGATAAAAACTACTAGTTTCTTAAACATTATAATAATTATTATATAAAAATTATCTTACTTCAAGTTTAATCTTTTTCCTTTTTACAACTTTTTTTAATTTTTTTATACATAAATTTATGAATGAAAAAACTCTACCTGTCAAAAGTAGAGTAAAAAGATTAATATTCTTTTATTGAACATTGCTCGTAATACCTGAAACCACCCAGAAGATCATAGAAACGAGGAGCCATGATACTGCAATAAAAAAACAAATCCAATACCTGCATTTTTCAAAATTTTCAACCCTTCTCCAAACTTCTTGTCATCTCCTCTTTTGCAGTAACCATATTGAATCCACCCCAAAAGCAAAAGTACAAAAAGCAATCAAACCAAGCATTCCAAGAACCCAGTTAATAGCACTTTTTACTACAGTAAGAAATCAATCATTTGCTTGACCGTTTTTACTCCTGCAACTCATTCAATACCACTAACTCCACTATTATCATATTTTTAATCCTTTTTGCTTGAAATGCTTGTGTATTAGATCCATCTCCGGCACTAACAAATGCCAAGCTAGAAGAAAGCAATAAGTCCAATTCCCATCATAAAGGTAGCAATTTTTGATCATTTTTTTCTTTGATAAAAGAATAAAAAAATTTTTTTGTATTGAGGGTTTCGAGCTCCTTTTGTCAGTATTATTTTATTCTTTTTTTACTTTTTGCAAATTTTTGCAGAGTTTTTTTGGAGGTAATATTTTCCCTAGATCAATAAGGATATGATAGACAGAAGAAACAATATATTATCAGTATTGATTGTATCTTGTCTTGAAAAGAGATGTCAAATAGTTATGAAGGAAGATGTTTTTATTTTTGTGTAGGGATAAGAAATGGTAAAAACGGATTGCTCTGGTACTTATTGATCTATATTTTTCGTAATTCAGATGGGAATTGTATGATATCTCTGGTCTGATACAAGCTTTTTATGTTTTGGCTGGTGTAAATGGAATTGCTTTGGCAGTGGGAGCTTGGAGCTTTTGTAAAGAAAAAATCAAAAGATAATCATCCTGAAACTCAAGGGAAAAATCATGTTGGAATCCCTAAGGAAGAAATTATTAATGACAAAAAAAGCTGAAGACACCGCAGAAAACGAGGAGGAACAAGAAAAAGCTGACTTCTTTGTTCGCAATGAACCAGAACATAAAGATGAGAAATACTCTCTGTCTGAGGAAGATATTGAAGTTCCTACCCGTGAACAAACGCCACACAATATTGAACAAGTGAGAGTTAGATTTAACAAAGTGAAGTCTAAATCCCAACCAACTCATCAAGAATGAGGACTTGCTCGTTTTATTGTTTTCTTGTGTGCAATTATAGGGCGAGGAGGTGTTATGCTTCTTATGTGGAAGGAATTTGATTTTTATCGCAATGGCAATTGCCTCATTTACTATGGGAGGATTTGTACTTGTTGTATATAAAAGCAATGAATATTTGGAAGAAAAATATATTTTCTAATCTCTATTTCCTCTTCTTTGTCGCTGTCTTTGCAGGAAGCCTTCTAGGAATCTTTACTGAAGAAAGCAATAGTACAAAAATCCTGATTAAAAAATCAGATTTCAACTTTTTTTGCAGGACTTAATGGAGAAGTAGTTGAAACATCTAGTACTGAAAAAGGTAGTGGTTATGAATATCAACTGACAGGGACGCTTCTCACAGGAGAGCTTACAACAGGAGAAGATTCTTCAGATGCTCTTTTGAGTGGGAATATCATCGCAACACAAACTCTCAATACAGGAAGTAACGAAACAGGAAATATTCAAAACATCCAACAAACAGCAACCTGAATAACACAAACCTCAACTGGGAAAAAAACACAACCGAAGCTCAAGTATCTAATAAACAAACAACCCAACCTACAACCGAGGCTCAAGTATCTAATAAACAAACAACACAACCTACAACAAAAGCACAAACCTCAGAAGAAAAGAAAAACTGACACAAACGGTCAAGTTTCTTACCTCTCTGCGATAAAACACTTGATTGCAACCTATAATATTCCTCTTTCAAAATCAAAGTCTAGCAAATTTACCTATGTTGATACAACAAGTCCAGACTATCCTTATATGAAAACAGCTCTTGAAAAAAGGATGATTGGAACTGCTGTTAACCCTAAATGACATCATCAGTTGCGATGTCTATATGGTTTTTAAAGGGACTTGCACTAATTGGGCTATTGAAAAAAACTGCAAATCTTAAGAATGATTATCGAAATGTTGCTGAAAAACAAAGGGCTCCTCAATGGATGTGTAAAAGGAGCTAAGCTTACAGTAACAAACTTATAATTATACAATTAAAAATCTGAATATCACTTGGTTTCCCGTATGAATTCAGATTTTTTTGTTTTTGATAGAAATTTTTAATATTATGACGCTCTTTGAATAACGTACTTTTCTTTATTATTGACTAAATCATCTTTGGAAGATGGAGCATTGTCAGAATCAAAGAAAACCTTATAAAGTTTTTTTCCAATTTGATCCATGGCTACTATTAAGATAAGCATAAAAATTTATCCTTATCTGTTACGGCATCAAGATTGGTAAATCCATACTCTCTTAATATTGTGTGATATTTGTTATCGGTAAACAAAAGACACAAAATCTCACTCAAGATCAGAAAAAGTAAAACTTTCCTTTGATCTTGTTTATTTCCTCTCTATATGTCTTCAATTTATCTTCTGCTTTCCCTGATTGATTAAGTATTTGTGATAAACGTTTCTTCTCTGATTCTTTTTATACGATTATCTATATCAAATCCAAGCGTTTGACCAAGAGACTGCATCTGATTTACTCTTTTTATTCTCAAAATCTCCTGTAATAGAATCAATTTTTCTCATTCAAAATAGCATCTGTGAAAACACTTCCAGCACCAATTTTAATATTTGATCAAGGAACAGGAACAATTGGAACCGTTTCCTATAAATCATGTTGCTAATTTTGAAACATTCTTGGTAAAGTCATCAATTTGCTTGATTCAGTCTCCTCTTTTTATTGCTAATTGCACTAAATTTCGCATCAAAAACAATGCTATTGCTCCTAAAAGAAGATCATAAAGTCTCATAGTCCCTCCTTCCATTGAGACACTAATCAAATCATTATCAAACTTAAGCTGAGAATCCGTAATCTGGACAGGGGCTCTCATAATTCATCATATTAAACTTTAACGCAATTGAAAAATCACAAAGCATAATTATCATCAAACTGATATACAATGCATAAAATACTGGCCAAAAAAATCAGTTTTAATCATTTTGTTTATATCTCGAAAAATATCATTTGTCAGTTGTTTCTTAGGCTTAATCAAATAATTTAAAAGTACCACTATGGGACTAATTGCAATAAAAATCCATAAATATAATACTCTAGCAATTAAAAACTACCATCAAGACTAATAAAGATAGCGTATACAAGATCATCATCCCTGAATGCAATACAATTTGGAAAAATTTTGCTTAAAATCTTTTTCCATATCAGAAATTCACTGCACATTTGAATAATCTGAAAGTTGAGCTGTTTTTAAATATTTCAAAAACCAATAAACATCAAGGGTCAAGAGAGTGAGTCCTGAGATGGCAAAAGAGTATCAAAAAGCTGATCTTTTGTCAAGTGCCATCTTCTCTCATCTCAACATTAATTATACCTGCCTCAGTAGAATTCTTAAGTTTACTTCATTCAGCATCTGCCATAAATCTTATAATCTGCTTTTGTCACTTACAAAGGACATTACCTTGTGGTTGAGCATTATCTGATATGATTTTATCAGGGCAAGATGACTCGATTACTGTATTTAATGCTTGAGAAAATACTGCATCTGAACCGATTACTTGTGATGGAAAAAGAAGAAACCAATGCAAACAATACGGTTTGAAATATCAACAAGAACCATGATTGCAAACCAACTTAATTGGATGACTATTCCAGATTTAAGCAAATCTTTAATAATACTCATCGGTGTTTTAGTCTCAGAAGGATTAAGCATATATTTAAGAATTTCATAAAAGAAATATAAATCCCAATCAAAAAAATTAGCTATATTTCTTGTAATCTGCCAAATCTTCACAAAAAAACATCAAAATGCAGAGCTTCACCATAAATAAAAAGAATTTGTCATTAACTTACCTACAATATTTGCAATAATAATCCAAAACCAGGAAAAAAGCTCTGAAAGTACACGAAGTATTGTCGCTAAAAATCTATCACTCCTGAAGATGATTTTGTAGTATCTACAACAAAAACATCTGAAACAAGGAAAACACAACATAATCCTAGAAAGACTATGCTCTGTATTCGTTTTTTTGATGTTTTTCCTTGTTTTCATCTAATACTACAAATAAAGATTATGTTTGTTAAGAATTCTGATTTTTCTTTTCTTCTTGTTTCTTCCGAGTTTGATACTGTTGTGCTACAGGACCACCAACTGCGGACATAATTGCATCCCATGAATTCTTCTCTATATTAAACTCATTAAAGGTTGTTTGAATACTTTTTCTCGTTTTTAATCCTGCATTCTGAAGATACGGCACAAGAATTTCAGTATTTATTTTTGGGATTTTAGCGGCAAAATCTTTAGTAGCAATGGCATAAAGAACTTTTTAAATTCTCTTTTGCCTCTTCTACTTTTTCTTATCTGCTAAAAATTTTTTTATCTAGATACTTTTTTTATAATAATCCATATTACCATATTTGAGATACTGTTCTGCTTTCTTCCGAGTTTGATACTCTTGTTCTCAGGACCACCAACTGCGGACATAATTGCATCCCATGAATTCTTCTCTACATTAAACTCGTTAAAGGTTGTTTGAATACTTTCTCGTTTCATTTCAGAATTCTTAAGATATGGTGCGATAATTTTTTTGATTAATCTCTGGAATTTTATTTGAAAAATCTCTCTTTAGCTGTAGTATAAAGGACTTTTTAAATTCTCTTTTTGTCTCTTCTGCTTTTTTTCTTATCTGCTAAAAAAATTCTTTATCTAGATACTTTTTTTATAATAATCCATATTACCATATTTGAGATTCTGTTCTGCATATCTTTTTCTCACGGTATCCTTGTCTCCAAGCAAGAACTTTTCATCGTCTTTCCTTTGTTCTGCAAATTTACCTATTTGTTTCTCTAAGATCTTATTTGGAGTATTTGCAATTGCAGATAGTCCAACCTTAGATCAATTAACTGGAATAATTGGCATTGTCTTGAGATAATCTTCTCCCAACTTTTGAATCTTTTCTCCCCACTCTTTACCAAATGAAGTTTGTAATTGCCCAGAAAAGTAAAAATCCAAGAAATTGCAATACCAAATAATCCAATCAATAAAGAATATAAATCTATCACTGCAGAACTAAAAAGTAATCTTAATAAATCCCATAAGATCACAGGTATTTTTTTATCTTGTTCTTCCCACATTTCATCCCTGTAAGTGAGGTAATCCCTTGCTGCGACAAGTTTTTCAGCATCACTCTGACCTGGATGAATTGAAGTTTTGAGAATTGTCATAAACATAAGCGACATACTCAATGCAAAACCTATAAAAACAGGAGCTAAAAAGTAAGCCTTTAAGTTTCTCTAAATCAAAAATATCATCTAAAAAAATTTAGTTTTTAATCCTCACAATATATCTCAAAAGACATTAACCAATACAATCAACGGAGATAATGCAATAGCCATCCAAAGCTGAAAAAAATTCTCCAAAAATAATACAGCTACAATCATAACTAAAGGTAAAAAGAGCATAACCAAAAAATACTGTATTTAGTGTTAATGAAATAAACTGTTGTTTAAGAGATAAACTTTCATTGATATGAGCAAAAAGATATCATATTGCCATATAAGGCCATAAAAAGGCCCTGTCCAACCTGTTGCTCTCTGAGTAAGTTCTGATAAAGAGAAGCCTCCTTTTTCATAAAGACAATAATATTCTTTTTTTGAGGATGAAGAAAAAGTTCAGACTTCTTTATTTCATAGGATAGGAGTGTTCGGAATTGGTCCAACATATCAACTTCATCCTGCATTGCTAACACTCTGCTGGGAAAAATACGGCGGTTAAAGGCAAAATTTGATAAGCTCAGCTCATTTTGGGTAAGAATTTCATCTCCTCTAATTTCCTTAAAAGACGATAACTTTAGTTTTTGTGTTTTTCGTTCGATCTTCGGCATTTTGCTCATTATTTCGTTCATTATAGGAATAAATCGTCCCGTTATAAAAACAATACCCTGGGGAGCATTCTCTCTATATTCTTTCAATTTCCTAGGGAATAAAACTCTCTTCCTACAATAACCATTTGCTCTTTCCCTTTATTTTAACAGATTCTAACTTACAGGGGGCAATATTATTTTGATTTCAAAGAAAGTGTTACATAATAACTTAAAGCTTTGTCTTCTTGTGTTCCCTTTCCTTCTATATTTCACAAATTAGACCAGACACTAACTCCTACTATTTTTGGTATCCATTTTGGCATCAGTTTGAGAAAGTAGCGTCGTTGGCAAAGCTCCTACTGTATAGGTAAGAACAGAAGAAATATCTACTGCAACCATCATAATGAACCAGCTTAGCTGTACTAAGACTCCGGCTAAGAGTGTTTTTCAGCAGTTCTCAAGGAGATTTAATCTTAGACATCTTTCTATCAGGATCTATAACGTAATAGAGGATCTCATAAAGAAAAAAATAAAAACCTAAAAACGAAATTAGATAAATTTTTTTAATAATTGTCCAAACTTTCCAAAGTGGAGCATCTAAATTAAGATATGAACCATAAACAAGATTATTATCCATTGCAATTCAGGCTAATGCAACTAATGGCCAAAGTAATAAATATGCTCATTGTGAAAGAAATCCTAAAAGTTGCCATTGTTTCTGAAATCATCTCATTTTCAGTTTCAGCTTGCGATTTTATTTCTGTTGGTTGTGGAGAGTTTGTACTAGTTGCAAAAAAACTGGAATATGAGTAAAAAAACAGGGAAGAAAGTATTACTAAGAATATTCCTTTAGGAAAGTTTTTAACGCATTTAATCCTCATAAGAGGAGCTTTCACCATTGCAACATAGGCAAAATCAAAGATAAAATACTTACCTCTGATTATAGTCAGATTTTTCTTTTTTTCTAATTTCGATAACGATTGATCTCAATATCTACTTGACTTTTATCTATAAGAATATTTAACATATTTTTTTAAACACCTTTCTATAAACTGCAGATATTATCAAAATTTATGATATTGTATATCAAACTATTTAAAATATTTTCTCCATATTTATAGCTTTTTTTAAAAAGAGAATTCTTACCAAAGAAAAAAATCAAATTTACATCTGATTTATCGCTACTCTTTTAGTCTTAAAAAATAAAGACTGAAACCTGAGATTTTTAGATTATATTTTTGCTTAATCATCGAGAGTCATTGCTGAATCGTATCAACTCCCTTAGTATTTGGCAAAAGTACTCCGCTATTTTGTCACTCTGATTCTACAAGAAAGATTCCTCGCTCTTTCATAGAAAGCTTAACCAAAATATTCGGATCATTTTGCAACTGAAGTTGATCAACAATATCAAAAATCAGACTTTTGATCTCAGATTCCTTTTTAAGATCCCTGATAAAAAACTTTCGATCAACTGCTCAATTGATCTATCAGTCTTCATAACCCCATTAGATATTATCAGATTCCCATTTTTATCAAAAAGCTGAGACAAAAAGTCACACTTTTGGATGTCAGAGAAACTATTTGTGCTATTTGTATTTTGATTTTCTCGATCACAATTTTAGCTGACCAAATAAAACGACCGCAAGTATACAAAAAAATGCAACTAAAAAGCAAGATTAGAAAAAAAGACTAATTTCTTGGTCTCTTTTTATAACTCCTTACTTATATTTTTTTCCTTAAGCTTTTGCAATTTTTTTCAGCCTTTTCATTGCTTTTTGCTTCTCTTTCAGCTCTAAGTTCTTCTTTTGTCTTTTCTACAACAACTTCTTGAGTAGATTCAGTTTTTTTCTTCTACTTTTTCTGTAGAAGCTTCAGCCTTAACTACAACAGTTACTTCTTTTTCATATCCTTGTACATGAAAGGAACCACAAAAGAACCAACTTCATTAATCTTCTTTTTAAGCTTGAATAGGTGAGAATCTACTTCAATACCGTATGCTTCCTTGATTGCTTCAGCAATATCGGATTCATTTACTTTAGCATACAAAAACTCTATCCTTATTTGCTTTTTCTTGTAAGTTCTACTCCACCATTTTTCAGCCATTTTAGCAAAAAGGTCATCAAGAAGCGGCTTTCTTTGCTCTAGCCACGATAGCGACTTGCATTTTTTTGTTCATACTTATTTTTGTTGCCTTATCTGCAAGAACTGCGATATTTTTGAGGCAAAAGTACATTTCTAGCAAAAATAGGCTTCACTGCAACAATTTCGTATTTTTTTCACCTAGATGCTTATCATCCTGAAGCAAAAATTACTTCAATGTTTCTGTTCTTAATCATTCTTCTTGGCATCGTACAACACAGATTTATATAAGTAAAATATCTGTATTTTTTTAAATTTCCCTGAAATCTAAAAAAACTAATTCTTGAGTTACTTATACTAATTTGCTAAAAATTGCAATGATTTTTAGAGTTTTTCCTCTAAAGAAAATCAGTCTCAAATCTATTTTGATTCAGTAAATAAAAATCCCTATTAGAACAACATTTTTCTTCTATTCATAAAATCTCAGAATTAACTATCTTTTCAATATCTTGACATTTTTTTATTTTTTTATGATTAAAATATAAAAACTTTATTCTAAAAAAATAGAAATTATGAAAAATGTTTATCTTAACTTTCTTAAGTTTCATGTTTTTATTTTAGTATATCAAGTGCAAGTAGTCCACTTCCGGATAATATCATAGAGCTCCAACCTCTTATCGAACAAAGCTTGGATCTAAAAAAATTACCCTCTCGGGAGAAACCTACCTTATTCCTCTCTTGACAGGGTTTTTAATAAATACTGCTCTGTCAAAAAGTATTGAAGAGGGACTCGCTGAAAGCGAACAAAAATACTCACTAATAAAAAGATGAATTAAGCACCAACTCTCAAGCAAGATCACTATTTTTTTCAAAAAGATATAAAAAGATTATTCTTGATATCGAAACAAATGACACAGAGATGTTTTGTAAAGAAAAAGGTTATAGGATATTCTCTCCTTAAAAAGATTCAACATGAAACAATACAAAAAACACACAGAAACAAATAAACAACAATGAAATACCATCAAGATAAACAAAAACTCCACAAAAATCACAAGTTATGCCTATTAGTGATGAGAGTAATTCTACCTCTCACCCCTCAAACACCCCTCTGAAAGAAAAAAAGACCGAAGTCTGACCATCCAAATGAAAGAAAGTTTGATCCAGAGAATTGACATTTGATCACGATAAAGAACCTTTAAAAATCCCCCTCTGAAATAAAGCTTGGTGAAAATATTGAACAATCAATATACAAGACACTAGACCTTCTTCTCAAAACAGCTTTTAAATTGAGATGAAATCAAGCTCTTTAATCAAAAAATTAAAATCCACTATACGACAAAATGCCAACCTCTACGCGGGAACTTCCAACTTATCAATAATGATGATTGAAGTCGTAGCCCAAAGGGGATCGAGCTCTTAGTCAGTCTTTTGCAAACCTCTTCCAGAGGTCAAGTCTCTAGAAAGACAACTACAACACATCCTTACCCATGAATTAGGACACTATATTTACTTTTTAGAGACAAGACTACAGAAAAGTTTAATACCATCTGCCGAAACGACAAGCAAAAACACCTGTACTAAAGGTGACTTTTATAGCAACTATTCTCAAGAAAACAAAGAAGAGGATTATGCTGAGAGTTTTTGCCTTTTGGGTTAGTCAACTAGATAATAAAAAAATAGTGAAAAAGGAACACGGCTCAGCCCAAAGCCAATGAATCATGAAAAAGAAGAATACTTCAATACCCTCTATAAACATCTCAACAATTAAACATCCTAATGAGGATGTTTTTTATTCTCTAAAAATCCCCACTCTTTATTAAGGGCTTGATTTTAAGAAAAAGATTGAATATAAGTAACTTTCTATAAAAACTATGATAAAAATCAGCATTCTATTCCTGATTTCACAAAATCCACCACCAGTATATAATGAAAATAAAATTTACTCTTTTTTTATACCCTACTATGCGAGACGCACACACCCACCTTAACCATCCAGAACTTTTTTTCTAATCGAGAAGAATATTTAGAAAGCTTTTGCACAAGAATGAGGTCTTTGACTAGTAAACATCTGAGCAAACACAGAATACAATGAAAAATGCTTTAACGATTGCAAAACAAGCAAAATCTAAATTTGCTAAGCTATGGATCAAGGCAAGCATCGGGATCCATCCTTGTGACGTAAGAAACACTAGTCAAGATACACAGACAGAATATCTAAAAACTTCAAAAAGCAACTTTTTAGAAAACAAAGAACATATTGTAGCAATTGGAGAGTGTGGAATTGACCTCTATTATCCCGAAGTCAGTTCCTATCTTACTTTTGCAACAAGAGATTTTTAAAATGCAATGCAGAGCTTGCCAGAGACAATCAACTCCCAATTGTTATCCACTCAAGAGATGCTTTTCAAGAGACCTTTGATATCTTAAAAACTATTCTGACCTCAAGATCTACTTTCACTGTTGGAGCTATAATAAAGAGGAACTTGAAATACTCTTATCAACCTTTCCAAAGATTTGGATTGGATACAACGGAATTTTTGACCTATCAAAAATCTCATCAGAATGAGAGAATGCCTCCTAGCAACACCTCTGAGCAAGATTGTACTTGAAACAGACGCTCCTTATCTAGCACCACAAGGCTTTTCGTGGAAAGATAAATCACCCTAGAATTAATCAAATTTGTGGGAAAATATGCTGGCGAAATACTAAATATAGAAGAAGACATCTTACGAAAAACAGATCGGAGAAAAACACAAAAGATCTTTATATTAGCTAAAAATCTGACTCAGATATTGAGTCAGACTTTTTATTTTATTTTCAAGAAGTTGAGTTTTCAAAGCTTTTGCTATTGAGAAAGATAAAGTAAATCAATATCTCCTGCATCTCGCTCCCTATCAAAGGTTTGCAATTTAGAAGAAGAATGAAACGGCATAATATATCTTCCATGCAATTTCCCATATTCCTTATTGAAAAGGTCAAGAAAATAAGGATTTTTAATAATTGGAGAGACCAAAAAAAGATCTTGTTGAGTAAGTTGAAGGTCTTGAAAGCCACTTGCAGAGTTGTTGGGTATAAAACGCTGTCGTCTCTAGGATTAAACTTTTAGCTAACGGATTAGCCTCAATCTCTGACTGTGATTTATATCGATATTTAACAATCTGATTTTCCCTATACATTTTGCATTAGAAAGGAAACTCCAAGATTAATTGACTCAATCCTTTTATAAAAACCATCTTGTACTTGGATAATTTTACAAACTGATTCTTTAATATAGAGTAGATAAAAGTTATCTCTTTTCCAACCTTCTTTTAAGAAAGGAAATTGTTTTGAAAGACTCAGGGAAGATATGAAGATTCTTATGCTCAAAAATATCTCCATATCTATGATTAAAATCTAATAGAGTATTTCTATTAAGATAAATCAAACAAAGACGGAAAAATCTGTCCCTTTGCTCAGATCAAAAAAACTTTTGAGGCTGTCCCTGAATATAAATATTATCAACTATCGTAAAAAGGAGTTCCTCTTTTGTGATTGTTTTAAGATAATTTATCCTCTCCTGAAGGATCGTATTATAATCATCAATAGTAAAGACCTCTTCTTTTCTCTCTGTGAGACATCAAATCTAAAAAATGAAACCTACTATCATCAAGCAAAAAAATAATGATCATAATCTTGAAATTCCAAAGATTGATTGATAGAACCATTCAAATCTTGATAATTACAGTATTGCTGTACCCCTAGCTGAGGATTATACTTGAAAACCTGCATCTTGGGATGCCTGAGGGTCCAATTCTTCTTGCCAGAGATAAAAACATAATCTACAAATAAGGATAAAAAAGTGAAAAGTCTGAATTCAACCTTCTTTTTATTTTTTTGATAAGAGAGTTAGTAATTTTTTTAATGCTGAGATCCTCTCTTCAATACTTGGATGCGTCTGAAAAAAAGTGAAGTAACTTTTTCAAGCGGATTTGCGATAAACATCGCGACCATACCATTATTTTCCAGTGTAACAACTGAATCTTGCGAGATCTTTCTCAAAGCTGAAATCATAGCTTGATTATCTTTAGTAAGTTCTACAGCACCAGCATCAGCTAAAAATTCTCTTTTCCTTGAGATCGCCAATCTGATCAAAGGATACAGTAAATATCCAAGTGCAAGCAATACAAAAGCTACTATCAAAAGTGGGGTTCATTTTTTTCCATCATTACTTGATCTTTTACCTGAAACAATTCTCAGCAAAAAACTCTCAGAGCATCACAATTGCTCCGATATACACCACAGCAATGAGCATCAAAAAGCGAATCTTTATTGATAATATGGGTGAGCTCATGTCTTTGCAACGGACTCTATCTCGGATTTATTAAGCTTTTGTAAAAGGCCTCTAGTAAATACAATTCGCGAATCAGAAGATTTCCATCCAAGCGCAAAAGGCATTCATAGCTGGAGTTTCAATAATTCCGATCTTTGGAACAGAAAGTCCTCTCGAGATACAGAGATTTTCAACAATATTGTAGATTCCAGGTTCTTGGTCTCTGGTAACCACTTTTTGCTCCGGAGTAAGAAAAGAGTAAACTCCTCTCAAATAAAAAGGAAATTATCCCCCATATTAGAACAACTGGAATCAAGAAAACTAATGAGTCTAAAGTCAGACTTCTTGCTGTTTCTAAAGATTCTTCAGATAGATAAAAATACTCAAAAAAAGTAATCCAACCAAAAGTAAAGGAAAAAGGATTAACAAAAGGATACTTTTAAGCTGATTACTACGCTGAGAATCATAAAGTCACTGATACATTAAGAGAAACAAAGACTAAAACATTCACAAAAGATTTTTTTCTTTTTTTAAAAAATCATTATTAGAATTCAACTTTTTGGTGTTTTTTTGCTGTCTGATCTTGAAGCTCAAAAAAAGGAACTTGACTGAGTCCAAATTGCTTTTGCAATTAAGTTACTTGGAAATGTCTGTATTGCTGTATTGTATTCTTTAGTAGTTGCATTGAAAAAAATCTTCTCGCGGTGCAAGTTTATTCTCAAGATCAGAAAGCTCATTTTGCAGTTGAAGGAAGTTTGTATTTTGCCTTGAGATCTGGATAGTTTTTCAGATACTGCGAATAATGTCTTTAGAGCTCCTGTAAGTTGATTACTCGCCTCAAGCTTAGCATCAACACTCTGAGCGGACATAAAAATGTGTTCTTGCATCAGTGAGCACTTTTAGAGTTTCTTTTTCATAAGCGGTATATCCCTTAACAGTATTTACAAGATTTTCTACAAGATCAAATCTGTTGAGCAACTGTACATCAATATCAGCAAAACGCTCCCTCTCTATTATTTTTTGAGGGTTACTAATCTGTTATAAAAGCATTACCACATAAATCAATACGAGAGCAACAACTCCCAAAAATAATCCATAGCGCCATTGTATATATCATAAAAGAATAAAAAAACATTATATTACTGAGTTATTTCTGATACCTGAGGAGGAAGTTTCTTTTGCAATGACTGTCTCACCATCAATAACTTTATCTCCTACCTTAGCAAGAACTTCAAAGTTATGATCTAGCACCACACTTACCTGAGATCCTAGCTTAATTAATCCAATAATCTCTCATTGCTTTACCGTCTGCTCTGGTTTGCAGATAATTCACAATTCTTCTTGCGACAAATCCAGCAATCTGAATTACACGAAAACGGTAATTTTCTGGAGTCTTAAAAGAGAGGAGATATTCATTTTGAAAGGTTGAATTCATGGTTTTTCCTTTCTTCATTGCATTCAGGAAGCGCCCTTCTCATAATAAGACTCTATAAGTGTAGATTCCAAAGGAGCTTTCTGATAATGCACATCAAGAGGCGTCATCATGATAGAAACCAATGTTGCCCCTGAAGAGAACCCCTTTTGTCCAATCATCCAATACGACATTGTGTTTTTATATAACTCTGTTTGTGTAAGATTCTCATCAAAAAGGAATGATTGCTATAATCTTTCCATTTGCAGGGGATACAAAAGAGCTGATCGTTATTTGGAATATCACGCAGAGGAGAACGCAAGAAATAAAAACACATAGAACCCCCATCCAATAAGGAAGAGTCCTAAAAATATTCCTCAGACAATCTTAAGTATTTTTCATATACAGAACAAAGAAATAAAAAAATCAGATTTTTCTTTATTTTAATAATATCATTGATCCAACAGATTTTTTTCTTTTTACTTATATTGGCTCTTGTCCAAATAATCTTTAACAACCTCACTCATTGCCTCAACAAGAACATTAAACCTTTGATCATCCTCATGAAGATCCTTTTTCTATAACCTGCTTTTTGCCTTTTCCATAAATTGTTCTTTGAGTGTAATAAGCTTAGAAACTTGTTTCTTTGGATTGGTAACATCAGCAAAAAGGAAACTCTGTATCAAACTCAAGCTTGATAACAATATCACCAACTGACCAAATCTTATTTCGAATTCCATTTTTGAGATGAAGAAATCGTATTGATCTTATTCCGAGAAAAGAATTCTGTTTTTATATTCCAATCGCCCTTCTCGAAGAAATAAAATTGCATGATCCTTACTCAAAATCAGGCAATCTAGATATAAATTAAGAAAATCTAAAACCCACTTGATAAACAAAAAAATTCCTATAATCCCCATACCTCGATCCCAATAATGAACAGGGATAGAACTATAAAGATCAGGAAGTAAGTTTTTGATCACAGCATAAGCTACGTAGAACAAAAAAAGGAGCGATAACATAATTATCGCCTCTTTGAGATGAACTACTGGACTATGTCCAATAATCCATTGAATATCAGAGGTATTGACATATTTTTTTGATAAGTATTGTTCTGAGCATTGCCCTGTAAAATATTCACATAAAAATACATCCTCTCTGAGAAAAACTACGCAGTCTTGTTCTTTCTTTGCCTCAATTCTCTTTTTGCTTTTCGAGATATTTTTTTCCATCATACCTTTAACCGGTCTTACTACCACTCTGTCCTTATTGAAGGCAGGATGACATTGATAACAAGTTTCAAGCTTAATTGGTCCTGGAACTGTAGTATTTACAGTAAAAGTTGCTCCACAGATACATGTTACAGTAACATCTTTGTGGTAAGCTCCGTGAATTCCTTTTTTTCATTGAGCAAAAAAATTAACAAATAAATGTTTCCGAATGCTTTGAGTGTATCGATTTTGCACAGAATTATCAAGAGATTTTTAATATTTTTGGAAACCAAGACATAAAAATCAGTTTTTTTAAAACTTTTCACGATATTTTTCTATGAGACCTGGCAAGAGCGTAATTTCATCATCTTCAGCTCTTTTATTTCGATGCTGTTTTTCCGCATTTTGTACAAGAAAAAGAATTCTGATTTCCGAGTTCTTCATCTCATAGGGAGATCGGATACATTTCTCCCTTGCATTCGGTCGCCCTATCTCCAGGAATATTTCCATCCACATGGAGCGAAGCGAAACAAAAAGGGCAGTGATTACGGCAGGTTTTAGGAGCCTTGGTAATCTGCTGTCAGCAGTGATGGCACGTAAAGTTTTCGTTAATCGTTTTCATAGAACGTAAATTATAATAAACAGACTTTTTATAAAACATACTTTGTTGAGAATTCTTTAGCACTTTTTTTGTTGTTCCCCCTCAAGAAGTTCTTTTTTTCTAACGGAGATAACTCAAATGTAACAAACTCTGCACCCTTTTCTTTTTAGAAGACTCACAGCAAAATCCAACAATTCACTGAATTTCAATGGACTTTCCGCCTCTTCTAGAGCAACCATCAAAAACTTCTCATTTTTGTTTATGAAGATTAAGTGCAAGGAATCCTCAAAATACTCCATCTTCCAATTGAACAAATAGTGAATATTCAGAACTAGGATCAACAATCCTCTCACTCCAAACACGAAGAAACAAATCATAATCTGTTTTATACATATCATATCCAAGGTAATCATTTAATCTTTGGTATTTTTACCATTAAAAGTTGCGATTGAATGCAAATCATTTTTGTGTTGCAGAGATAATTTTTCATAGTTGTTCTAATGAAAATATATAAATAATTTAAAGGCAACTTTTATATCGTCAACCGAAATAAAAATACCCTATGAACTATCTATACACACTCCATTAAAAATCAATTCTAAATTTTTCGAAAAATTACAAAAAGCTTCCTTTAGATAACTTCCTATGGGGTAGCTGGGGATCGAGACCCAGGACCACTCCCGCTAAAAGCAGGATTGCTCTACAACCGCCTTTCTATATGACCGCCTCTTTTTTTATTTTTCTCTCCAATGAAATTGCCTCTGTTTTTACTAGAACAAGGAATAACTTTTACCAATTCCCATTCTCATAACTCTCTAGTTATTTTTGTTTGTCCTCTTTTTGTGTTCTTCTAATCTCCTTTTGCAAATCTCCAGTATATCCCACATAATATTTTTTTCCCCTTCAAAAATATAGACAACAAACTCCATAATACAAAAACCGAACTAAACAAAAAAATTTTCCCTAGATATCTTCCCATGGGGTAGCTGGGGATCGAACCCAGGACCACCAGCTTAAAAGGCTGTTGCTCTACCGACTGAGCTACTACCCCTCATAGAGAAAGATATCTAATAAAGGAAACTTTTTGATAACGGAATCAGTATATTTTTCTTCTGTCCATTTTCAAGACTTTTTTTAGAGAATATTCTCCGACAAAAAACCTTAAGTTAGGATCTTAGATAAAAACCTTTAAACTTTTTTTGTAAAGTCTAGAGTTAATCTTTACTTTTACCTGACTTCCATCTTCAAGTTTAATCCACTTATTGATAAGATTAACCTTGAACTGTCTCTTTTCCAGCTCTCATTGAGTGAGATCTAGTCTGTCCAGATTGGGTCTTTCTTCCTGTAAAATAACATATTCTAGCCATGATTATATCACATATTTTAAGATAAAATATCTGCCTGCAATCCTAATTCCCTAGGAATTATTCAGCGACTGGAGTAGCTTCTTGAGATTCTTCTTCACCTTCAAGTTCTACTACAGTCACTACTGGTTGCTGAGCATCATCTACGATTTCAACCTTCTTAGCAACAGTCAAATCTCTTACAAAGATTACATCATTTACTGAAGTAACTTTGCTAAGATCTACTTCAATTTCATGAGGCAAATCCTGAGGTAATGCAGATACTTCTACAGAATCTTTTACCAACTGGATCTTTCCTTGATTTAGTTTTTCAACAGTAGATTCTCCAACAAGTACTACAGGAACGTTTGCAGTTACTTTTTGATGCTTATCTACTGCAAGAAAATCCAAAGACAATACCTCGTCTGTCACTGGATCAAGTTGCATTGCATGAAGCAATACGAGCTGATCTACAGCACCAGTCAATTCAATAGGAGTTGAATATCCACTAGTTCTATATACTCTAATAAAGTCGTTTTTTCACACTTAAGAAGAACAGGAGTTTCCAACATTTTTCCGTATACAACAGCTGGAACGAGGTCAGTCTTTTCTGATTCTTTTCACATTCTTCCCAGTTTCTTCACGAAGCTGAACGGTAAGTTTCATAATTCGATATGACAAGATTTAAAAATATAGCGATACTGCGTTCTTTAAACAATTAAAAGGCAGTCCAGCCTTACTCCACTTGGAGCGTATTTATCAGACAAATATGAACCATATCAATCTGATGAGATATCCGCAATGCGGAGTTAATTTTTCCTGAGAAAAATTAAACTTCTTATTTTTGCAAAAGATTTGATTCTCTTCTGTCTGCTGTGATCTTACTTTTCATTCTAGCGACCTTTTCCAACTTTTTCTCTGATGTAGTAAAGTTTAGCTTTTTCTGATCTTGTATTCATCAAGCAACAATACTTTTTCAAACTTTGGAAATGAAAGAGGATATACTTTTTCAATAGTTTGTCCAGCGACAAGTCCTCTGATAGTGAAAGTTCCATCAGCAGATCCTGGCTTTCTTACCTTAATGATCAATCCTTTGAATTTCCAAATTCTTTCTGTAGATCCTTCACCAACTCTTTCATGAAGCTCTACCTGCATTCCTGTCTTTACAGGAAGGATATTATATCCGTGTTCATCAGATATAAACTTTAATCTCTCGTAATTCATAATATCTTCTGAGTTCAAGAATAAAAATTATTTACTTCCTTTGCTATTCATCACTTTAGCTTTCCATTTTCTTTTGCTGTTCAAGCATTCTTCTTACATCCATAATCACTGTTTTTTTCAACTCTTGTAAGAGCTTTATTCAGCTTTCTTTTTGCATTTTGTCTTAAGTCTTGTCATTGCTCTATGCTAGTTTAGATGATAAATCTTGAAGCCCTCTTGAGGTGAGTACTTCCTGAACCTTTCTCATAGGAATTCCATACTTCTTAAGCTTTGCTTCAGCCTTAGCTTTTGCATTCTTAACCCAAGCAGTAGTACCTTCCTTTGCTTCTTTTTTTCAAAACATCGATGTATCCATCTACAGCTTTTTTTCATTCTTATTTCCTGTTTTTGGTCTGTGCAAATTCAATGCCTTCAGGAAATGCTTAATTTTTTTCTTCCATTAGTATCTCACATTAGAAATAACAATCAAAAATAAATTCAGATTTTTTTCTCTTTTTAAAGATAGAAAAAAACTAGTTAATATACTTAGCCATATAAGCGAATGCCTTATTAGCTTCAGCCATCTTGTGAGCTTCTTCCTTTTTTTCTTTACTGCAGCTCCTTGATTTGAGTATGCAGCAAGCAATTCTTCAGAAAGTCTCTTGTACATTGGCTTTCCAGACTTTCCTCTTGCAGCATCAAGGATCCATTTAGTTGAGAAGAAGAATCTCTTGTCAGCTCTTACTTCTACTGGAACCTGATAAACCGCACCACCAATTCTCTTAGACTTGATCATTGTTACAGGAGATGCATTTTCGATAGCAGTTCTCACTACAACAGTTGGATTCATATGTCCATTTTGCTTTAATCTCTTTCAAAAGTATCTTCGTAAATTCTCTTTTGCTACACTTTTTCTTTCCGTGTTTCATGATAAAGTTAATAAACTTTTCTTCATAATTGAAAGTGTCCAAAGTCTTATTTTTTTAACTACTGCCATTGGATAATAACAAAAATACAAATTAAAATGTCTATCTTGTAGTTTTAAATTTCTTTTGAAATTTAAAAATATTTGCTTTCTCTTTCAATTGTTCACTATTGAGCAATCAAAAAGAGGGACTACTTCTTAGGTCTCTTAGCTCCGTAAAGAGATCTACTTTGCTGTCTGTTTGCTACAGCATTAGCATCGTATTTTCCTCTTACAATATGATATCTCACACCTGGAAGATCCTTCACTCTACCACCTCTTACAAGAACAACACTATGCTCCTGAAGACCGTGCTTTTCTCCTGGAATATATGCCAACACTTCTGCACCATTTGAAAGTCTTACCTTTTGCAAATTTTCTCTGAGCAGAGTTAGGCTTTTTAGGTCCCATAACTGATACCTTGAGACAAACACCTCTCTTGAATGGAGCTGGTTGCTCAACCTTCTTATTTCCTTTCAATTTATTTACAGCGAATTGAAGCACTGGCGCCTTTGACTTAAAAGGTCTTTTTACTCTTCCCTTTTTACAAGTTGGTTAATAGTTGGCATTGTTTTTTTAAACAAAACTAAATTAAAATGTCCGCAAGGCAGTTTTTAACTTTCCTGGGGAAATTAAAAAACACATTTTGCTTTGCCGTCTTTCAAATTTCCTTAGAACTCGAATCACACCATCTGATTATGGGAAGAGAATTTCACCTTTTTCCTAGAAATAAAAAACGACCAACGAATCATATATATCAAAATCGTAGTAAAAAAATCAAGAGATTTTTTTATAAAAGTATCTGCTTGATATGAGTTATTACTCAGATTTTATCTTAGTAATACTAGTCTATAAAGCCCTATACTTACTTTTTATATCCTCTCAAATTATAGTTCTCCATATTGTTTTAATTAATACTATTTGGAAAAATACACATTATACCTAACAAGTCAAAAATTAATAACCGATAATGTTTATATGCAGGGATTTTAGAAAGATTACAATACCATAGATATTTTGAAAAAAATTAAAAACTGACACAAAGGTCAGATTTTTATTTTATATTATTTTTGCTCTTCAGATAGCTCTTCTTGATATTGAGCATCTCCCCACGCAAGGATTGGATAGAAAATAATTGGCAAGAACCAAAGTCCGAGTGCAAATCCAGTTCCCTTTACCAAATTTCTTAGCAATTTTAAAGTTTGCAACAATAAGGAGAATTGCATTTGCTGGTGGAAGAAGTAACCACCATGCCCAATTTGGATGTCCTGCAAGTTTAAACTGCAAATACACATTATAAATTGGCACAAGAATTCCCCATCCAGGGAGCTTTGCTTTTAGTAAAAATTTTTCCATCCTGAAGCAATCATAGCAACGATAAAAAAGCAAGCCAAAAACGCGAGTATTCCCAGTCCTAAGCCACCTTCACTCACACTAACATGTGTTGATCCATCATAAGAAACATAATTCATCGATGTGTCATAAGACTCCATTCCGTCACCTGAAACCTCATTAACACTAAAATCAGACATCGTCGTTTCCATTGTATAAGAATAAAGAATAAAAACTATTAAAATAAATAGTTGATCTCATTATATACAATTATTACAACTTGTCAAAAATAAAAAAACTCTCTCTCTCTCTGAACCCCATTTTTATTTTTGTGATATAATATCTTTTTAGTAAAAACTGAATCAAAGATTGATTGATCATTAGATTCAGATTTTTGTTTTTTTATTATTTCTTGGATTTTCTTGCTCTCTTTTCTAGAATCTTTGCAGAATTACGATCCTGCTTAGCTTGACGAGCATCTTGTTCCTTACGAAGAGATTTTAGAGAAACTCCTGGAGCAGAGCGGTCTTCCTGTCCTTCTCCTCTCTCACGGAATTTGATCACAAGAGGAACTCCGATAAATCAAAAAATTTCTTCTCAAGGAATTTTCAATCCACTTTTTGAATGCAAAATTTGCTCTAGATTTATGATTAACAAAAGACCATAAACGTTGGGGCATCAACCGCTATTTGCGTAGCATAAAGGATTTTACAAACCTTATTTTTTTAGAAAAACGAGGAGGTTTTGTCATTTTGATCCTGACCTAGAACTTTATTGAGCTCATTAGTTCAGATTCTTTTCTGATTTTCTGCCTGCAAAATTGCAACCATTTTAAAAGAGATTTTTGAGTCCATCTCCATTGAGTGCTGAGATTGGCACAATAGGAATATGCTTTGCAAAATCAAGGTAAGACTGAGCTCCTTTGACCATAGCATTGATTGCCTCAGGCTTCACAAGATCTGCCTTATTGAGACAAAAAATCATCGGCAACCCCAAACGAGAAACCTCTTCCAACAAAGTTAAATCTCTATGGGTAATCCCCTGCGTACAGTCAATCATAAAAAGCACAACCGGCCTGGTATATTCAAGCATTGCATAGGTTTTATCGTAGGCAATTTTTTCTATTCCATGAGTTTTTCCTTTCTTTCTAATTCCTGCAGTATCATAAACGGTATATCGCTTTCCTTGAGACTTAAACTCTCCTACAACTATAATCTCTCGTTGTTCAAAGTTTATCTTCTACTTTAGCCAATTCTTTCCCTACAAGCGTATTGAGAAGGGTAGACTTTCAAGTATTTGGTTTTCCAACAATAGCAAGTCAGATTCCATTGTGTGATGGTGTCTCAGTGTGTGGATCATCAGAATGCATCTTTCTTCGCTCAGTATAAAAACTGCGCAATCTCATCTTCCAACTCTGCAAGATTTCTCTCCTTCTTTGCACTGATTCCAATAACCTTAGCAAGTCATAACGCATAGTAATCTGCTATAGCAAGGTCTATTTCATTAACCTTTCGTTTGATATCCAATTTATTGACTACAAGAAGGGTTTTGTCCTGCATGCTATGCTCTCTAATAATATCCAAAAATATGCTGATCTTTTTGCAGTAATCCCCACACTATCATCAATAACAAAAGAAGGAAGTCTGAATTTTTGACTATTTTTTTCAATAAATGGAAGTTCATCACTAAAAATCTCCCTAGTCCTGGACTATCATAAAAAGTAATCTTTCCAAGTCTGTCAACCTCAAGCGTATGCGAAAGAATATCTATTGTCGTACCATGGATATCAGTTACTATTGCTCTAAACTGTCCGATCAGACGATTAAAGAGAGTCGACTTTCCAGCATTGGTTGCACCTATCAATCCGATTTTTCATCACTAATGATCAAGAATAAATTTATTTCTAGTATAGAGAAAAGGAGGGAGTTTGCAAGCCTTTTTCTCATATCAAAAAACACCCACATACGTGAGTGTTTCTTGTTTGCATCCCTAAAATGAGATTACAAAAGACAATGAAGCGAAATCAGCAATATTTGATGCATCTACATTTTCATATTTAGCAATCTTTCCTTCATCATCAGTAACGTTAAATGAAAATTGACTTAACAGCTACCCTGGTTGTCTTTTGAGCTCTTGCTACTTCAGCAACATCTTTACTAAGTACAACATCAGTAAATGCTACAGCGGCACCAGATGCCTTTTTAAATTCAGCTGGTTCTTGAGGATGAGTATCATCCTTATTATAAAGTAGCATTGATCTTAACAAGTTCTACCTTGTAATCATCGGTATTTTTCACTACATTAAGATCAAGTTTTTCATTTCCATCAGAGTTGTCTTCTCTTTAAGAGGAAACCATTGGAAAAGGCCTTAGCTACATACAATTTGAAAGACATAGTTCCTGTTCCTTTTGGAGTAGTTCCATTCAAAAAGATTTACTGCTCCAAAAGTCTTTTCTGTCTGAAGTGCTCCTCTGCAGTTGCATTAATAGTATTTTTCTGAGAAGTTTACAGAAACCTTTACTTTATAATTTTTAGCAGGAAGTGTCAAAAGACTAGCAAATTTTTACAGTAAGAACATTACCATCAATTTTATAACTTTTCTACAGATGGAGTAATGTTATCAAAACTTACAGAAACATCATCAAATTAGCTGTTGTAAGATTATTTTGTTTGCAATTGTAATTGTATCAAGATCTACGCTATCATTCTTTACATTGTAATTGAAAGAAGCAACGTCTGTCAAAAACTCCAGGAGCAACAATCTTATTCTTAGCGTTTGTATTTGAAACAACACTTGTAGTAGCTGCACCTGCAACTTTCCATATACTGAATTCAATGCAACAGTTTCTACAGTATTTCCTTCAAGAGTACCCTTAGCTTTTACTGACAATCTGTAATCATCATTAGCTACCAAACTAGCACTATTAATAGCTCTCAATTCAAACTTAACAGATTCACCTGGTTTAAGAGACAATGCTACAGAATCAATAGTAGCAACACCTGCATTGTTTACAACAGAAGTGCTAGAAGAAGATCCATCAGCAAAATGAACAGATACATCAGCCAACTTTGTAGTAGCTACAGCACCAGCAACAGTTCCTGAATTCTTCTCCAATGCAAATTGAGTAACTTCAAGATTTTTATTTGATGTATTAGTAATTTCTCCAGAGAAAAATCACTTTTTCATCAGTATTTCCAGCTACCAATTTTACATCTTCTGCAGGACCATTCTTTCTAAAAAGCAATTTTTCTGTGCCTGAACATTTACCTTTGCAACTCTAAGAGATCCTACAAGATGAGCAGGATCAAAATTAGTTTCATCAGAGTTCAAATACATTCCTCCCTTGAAGCTTCCTGATTTCAAATTTTTCAAGTTCAAAAAGCAGAGATAGTAGCATCTTCTTTAGATTGAAGAGATACCTGAAGCTCGATATCATGAGCTCCCTTATCTAAATAGATTTCTGAATTGAAAAGAATTTTATCTGCATTAATACTTGTAGCTTGATAAGTTCTTCCTCAAATAACAAGAGCAACTCTTCTTACTACTTTTGTAAGATCTACAGTTGTCCCTGCTTTTCTATCAAAGAGTAATTCCATCTACAAATCTAGTAGCTTGATTAAGTGTGATCTTTCCCTTAGCAATAGTTACATCAGAATATCCCCAATCAGCATTAACTACTGAAGGGAAGTTATTATCTCTTGCAAGAGTTATTGTTCCTCCCTTAATAGTTGTTTTTCAAAGAGAAACTGCGCTCCATGTAGAACCATGGGTTACGGACACTCTATATCCTACAGAATTTTGACTAAGCTCTTCTGCGATAACATCTTCTCCCCTTCTAATAGAAAAAGAATAATCATCCCCATGCTCATTTTTCAATGTTTGTAGGAGTAGCTACCACCTTATAAACAGCAGACTTACCTGAATCTAGCTGATCATTAACAGTAAGAGTTACTTCTCTACCATTAATTGTTGCTTCACCAGTAAGAGTCTTACCATTTCTAAGAAGCTTAAAATCCTTAAGATTTCTAACATCACCTCCAGTCAACTCTGAAAGTAATAGCTTTAATAAGAACATTCTTTTCCATAGAAACTGGAGAATTATTCTGAGCTTAAATTCACCAAAAAGAGAATACAGAATCTTTAGCTATATTATAAGTTCTAGTAGAATTAGAAGTATTAACAAATTCAAGTGAAGTTACTTCATAAGTAGTTGTTCTAAAAATACCTGTTGTATCTGGAGATACGAAGTATTCATAGCAGAAGAAGCTATATTAGAAATCTTGAAAGATAATTCTGATCCAGCTGGAGTTCCATCCAAAAGAAACAACCAAATCCAACTTATCTCCCTTCTTTACAACATACCCTCCGTTGAATACAACAGTAGCTTTTGAATCTCCAAAGAAAGTAGATGAAGATGAAATTCTTCTTCCATCCTTTTCAACCCAAACTTTCAATCCTTGATTTGTACTAAGACCAAGTCTTGTAATATCCAATGAGTGCAATTGAACATCTTGTGTAGCATTTGCTGTAATTTTCAGCAACCTTTACAACACCCTTAGTAGGAATAGAAGTAACCCCCATTAGTTGAGTTCAAAGAGATAGAAAGATCTCCAGCCTTCACACCACTAAAAACTATTGTTGTTAGTTCCTGTATTATTAGCACCAGTATTAACTACCTTATTGATAAGTGATTCTGCAGACGATCTCTGAAGCATCAACATAACATATCCTCTAATTTCCAATTGAGATGGAGTTTCGATTCTTGTCATAATTCCAGCATCTTTTCAAAGCTTGAAGATGATTTGCGTAGAATGGAGTAGCTCCATTGTACTTATTTCCCCACAAAGCTCTAGAAAGAGTTGTACCAAATTCACCTCTAGTTACCTTAGCATTTTGGTCTGAAAGCGTCAATTCCTTGACCCATCAATCCCATCTGGCAAGATTTAGTAAGGATAGCGACCAAGTCTCCTTCAGCTGTATTAGTGTCTGTGAAAGAGCAAACTTTAGTAGCGTCTACTTTAGTTCCAAGCTCTTTTTCAGCCCAGTTAGAGATCATTTTTAGCTAATTGACCTCTAGTAATTTCACCGTACATATTAGCATTATCAATAGAAGACATAGTTGTAATCCCTTTGAGAAAGCGTATTCATATGCACCAGTAAGCTCAGCACCATAATTAGCGGCACCATTTACTGCAGGTGTAATGAGAGTAGTAAGCATCAACACTCCAGTTGAAGCATGCGAACATCTTTTTAACGTTCATTCTGTGTGTATAAATAAAAGATAAAAGGTTTTTTTCGATGATTACTCATCGATGAATGTAGTACTAGATGAATAATATGTTTGTCTATCTTGTCCAACTCTCTAATTCAACAAACTCAATAAGTTGATTGCAGGGATTGCTAAACTCCATAAAAACAAGACACACTATACTCCAGTATTCGTTTCTATGTCTCCACATAGACAACTTAATCAGTAGTTTAGTAATATTCATAGCAAATTCAAGTCTTTTTTTGAGGATAATTTGACACCCTTTGTCAAATATCTGTAAAATCTACCACAAAGCATGCATACTAAACCACTAAAACTACATCCTTGCAATCTTGTCTACGAAACAAAAAAATAAACTGTGACAAAAATCTGACTTTTATTTTTAATCATACATATATATAAGAGTAGATAAAAAGGTATTTATATGATAAACAACAGCAATACTGAGATATATAATAACTTTTCCTTATAAAAGACAAAAACATCTTCTATCAAAAACAAAAATCTGACTTTTTATGTCAGATTGATTTTATATTCAATAGTACTGAAAAGAGATAAAAGTAGTGAACAAAAGTGTATAAATTTTGAATGTTTTAGAATGGTGGTCTATCCCCACCTTCCGGTAGGGATGCCTTGTTACGACTTAACCCCAGTCACTGATTCCCTCCTTAACCCATATAATGAGTCTTCAAAGAGCCTCAGCTCCCATGGTTTTGACGGGCGGTGAGTGCAAGGAACAGGGACGTATTCACGGCGACATGGCTGATCTGCCATTACTAGCAATTCCAACTTCATGTACTCGAGTTCCAGGTACAATCCGAACTAAGGGCAGTTTTAAAGATTTGCTCCACCTCGCTGACTTCGCTTCTCGCTGTACCTACCCATTGTATTATCTATGAGGCCCTAGGTGTAAGGGGCATGAGGATCTGACGTCATCCTCTCCTTCCTCTCGGTTACCCGAGCAGTCTGTTTAGACATACTAACTAAACACGAGGGTTGCGCTCGTTTCCAGACTTAACTAGACACCTTGCGGCACGAGCTGACGACGACCATGCACCACCTGTGTAAAGCTCCGTATTGCTACGGATATCAGGCTTTCACCTGAGACACAATACATGTCAATCCTAGGTAAGATTCTTGGCTTATTATCCAATTAATCTAGATAATCCACTGCTTGTGTGTTCCCCCGCCTATCCCTTTGAGTTTCATTCTTGCGAATATACTACCCAGGCGACTTTGCTTAACTCGTTAGATTACGACACTCCTACCAATAAATTGATAAAAAAACATCTAGCAAGCATAATTTACGGTTTGGACTACCAGGGTATCTAATCCTGTTTGCTCCCCAAACTGTCGTCCCTCATCGTCAAGTATTCTATAGTTAGTCGCTTTCGCTTTCGGCGTTCCTTCCGATATCAACGCATTTCACCGCTCCACCGGAAATTCCACTAACCCCTAGATACTTCTAGATCTGCAGTATCCATCCCTTTCTACGATTGAGTCGTAGGGATTTGAAAAACAGACTTACAGATCAGACTACGGACACTTTACGCCCAGTAAATCCGGATAACGCTTGAGACCTACGTATTACGCAGGTACGCTGGCACGTAGTTAGCCGTCTCTTATTCTTGAAGTACCGTCATTCGTCTTCCTCCAAAAAGAAGTTTACACACCGTAATGCTTCATCCTTCACGCGAAATGCTTTGCATCAGACTTTCGTCCATTGTGCAAGATTCCCCACTGCTTGCCTCCGTAGGAGTATGGGCCGTATCTCAGTCCCATCGCGACCGGACATCATCTCAGACCGGTTACCCTGTCATAGGCTTTGGTAAGCCATTACCTTACTCAACTACCTGATAGGACGCACCCCCTCCCGAAGCGATAAATCTTTCCTCACATCGAATTTCACCATCGTGAGCATATTGGGAATTAGCTACATCTCTGCAGTTATTCCCATCTTCGGGCAGGTTAAGCACGCGTTACTCGCTCGTTTGCCACTAACCTTACTTTGTGCAAGCACAAGGCAAGGTCCGTTCGACTTGCATGTGTTAGGGCATTTCGCTAGCGTTCATCCTGAGCCAGGGTCAAACTCTTCAAAAAGTTTCACACTTTTATCTCTTTTTAGTACTATTAATGATCACTTTCTCCATAGAGACTATCCATCTCTATTAATGGTAGCACTAACCTACTTTCCCAGCCCTGATAGAACCAGTATCATCGACCGATATGCGCTTAACTTCTGTATTCGGAATGGGAACAGGTGTTTCCACATACCGCATCAGTACCACCGTTATTAGAAATGAATCTCAGATCAAAATCTATTGATTTCCTTTTGTTTTTCAACAGATTTCTTTCCTTTTTCAATCCTTACAATACCATAATATATTACCTATTTCTTAGAAAAACGATAAACCCGCTCGACCAATTAGTACATCTCAGCTCAACCCCTTACAGGGCTTACACTTAATGCCTATCAAACTGGTAGTCTACCAGAGGTCTTACCTCCATAAAGGAGAGGGATATCTAATCTTGAGACAAGTTTCCCACTTAGATGCTTTCAGCGGTTACCTTTTCCGAGCTTAACTATCCAGCCGTGCTCCTGGTGGAACAACTGGTACTATCAGAGGCTCGTCCAACCCGGTCCTCTCGTACTAGGGTCAGCATCTCTCAAATATCCTACGGTCACAGTAGATAGGGACCGAACTGTCTCACGACGTTCTGAACCCAACTCGCGTCCCGCTTTAATGGGTGAACAACCCAACCCTTGGGACCTTCTACAGCCCCAGGATGCGACGAGTCGACATCGAGGTGCCAAACGGAATCGTCGCTATGAACGCTTAGATTCCATTAGCCTGTTATCCCCGGAGTAACTTTTATCCGTTGAGCGGATCCCCTTCCACTCGGAAGATCCGGATCACTTTCGCCTACTTTCGTATCTGTTCGACCTGTCAGTCTCACAGTCAAGCTTGCTTTTGCGAATACACATTCACCACGGTTTCCATCCGTAGTAAGCAAACCTTTGCACGCCTCCGCTACTTTTTAGGAGGCACCCGCCCCAGGTAAACTGTCCAACTGAAACTGTCTCCCAACACAGGGATTAGAACTGCTACATATTTTGGGTGGTATCTCACTTTTGGCTCCGCCCCAACCGAAGTCGAAACATCAAAGCCTCCCACCTATACTGAGCAAAAACATGCTACAGTCCAATATCAATCTACAGTAAAAGCTTCACAGGGTCTTTCCGTCTAACTGTGACTACCCGGCATTTTACCGGGATTGTAATTTCACCGAGTCTAAGGGTAAGACAGCATGGGGATGATTATGCCATTCATGCGCGTCAGAACTTACCTGACAAGGAATTTCGCTACCTTAGGACCGTCATAGTTACGGCCGTCATTCACCAGTGCTTAACCCTCGAGCTTGCACAAGAGAGCATAACATTCTGGCATTGGACAGGCATCACCCGCTATACATCCTCTTACGAGTTAGCAGCGAGCTGTGTTTTTGATAAACAGTTCCCCCCATCTCTTTCGCTGCGATCTCCATCACTGGAGACAGGACTTATTTCGAAAGTACGTCCGCTAATTTGCCAAGTTCCTTACCCATTAGTTATCTCGATTATCTTAGTATTCTCTACCACCCCACAAGTGTCTGATCTGGGTACGGGTTATCTATAGATTAAGTTTAGAGGTTTTTCTCGGCACCAAAACGATAAGAATTTCTAACTCCGAGGAGTTAAATCCCGATCAAGCTCAGTATCAATAGTTGTGGATTTTCCTGCAACTACCTTTACGACTAACGTCATAAAAACCTCACTCTTTCGACTCAAATCCTTAATAAGCTCTTACAAATCTCGATGCGTCACCCCATCACTCTATAAATAAGTACTGGAATATTAACCAGTTATCCATCGACCATCCTTTTCAGGATGCGCCTTAGGTCCCGACTAACCCTACGACGATGAACGTTGCGTAGGAATCCTTAGGGGTTTCGATATATTGAATTTTTCATCATATAAGCGTTACTCATGTCAGCATTTTTGCTCTTACTAGTCGACTACACCTCACAGTGTAGCTTCATCCTGTAAGAACACTCTCCTACCACAGTGTGTTTCTACACTGGTCTTCGATTTCGGTATAATGCTTAGCCCCGTTACATCTTCAGCGCATCTTCGCTAGTCCAGTGAGCTATTACGCTTTCTTTAAAGGATTACGCTTCTAGGCAAACCTCCTGGATGTATAAGCAAAGACACCTCTTTTTCCACTTAGCATTACTTTAGGGACCTTAATCAGAAGTCTGGGACTGTTATCCTTTCGACTATGAAACTTGCTCCCATAGTCCCACTCTGTATTATTCCTTGAAGCATTCTGAAGTTTAGTAAGGTTTGGTAAGATCTCTCGATCCCCTAGCCTTTCCAGAGCTCTACCTCTTCAAGACCTTCAAATACAGGTGCACCTAAATGCATTTTCGGAGAGAACCAGCTATCACGGTATTCGATGAGCTTTTCACTCCTAAACGCAGGTCATCGGAAGGTTTTGCAGAGCACCAACCCGTTCGGTCCTCCAGCATAGTTTCCTATGCCTTCAACCTGCCATGTCTAGCTCATACCGCTTCGGGTCTATTGATAATAACTAATCGCCCTATTCAGACTCGCTTTCGCTACGGCTCCAGCTATAACTGCCTTTAACCTTTACTACCAATAACTCGCTGACCCATTCGTCAATAGGTACGTGGTCACCCAAAGGCTCCCACTCAATTGTAAAGCAATAAATTTCAGGGTTCTATTTCACTCCCCTACCTGGGGTTCTTTTCACCGTTCCCTCACGGTACTTTGCGCTATCGGTGTAAAAAGTATTTAGCCTTACCCAGTGGTCTGGGGCAGATTCATGCCGAATTTCTCGTGTTCGACATTACTCAGGTGCTATTTAATGTGGATGTCATATTTTTCAGATGCGGGACTTTAACCTCCTATGGTGTGCCATCCAAGCACTTCTCCTAATATAACATCTCTCCATTCGAAGATTTCTAGCTCTTCACAAATAGTCCTTCAACCCTCTTATTAGCAACGCCTAGAAGCTACACTAATAGAGTTTGGGCTCTTCCCTGTTCGCTCGTCACTACTAAGGAATCTCATTACGATTTCTTTTCCTTCGGTTACTGAGATATTTCACTTCACCGAGTATTGTCAACTTTGTATTCTCTTATAGAGAATAGGTTGCCCCCATTCTGGATATTCTTGACTCAAGCGATTGTTGGCATCCTCATCAAGACTTTTCATGACCAGCTACGTCCTTCTTCCTCTTTTTACCCAAGGCATCCGTTTATTGCTTTTTAAATAGATTTATCTACTAAGAAATAGTGTAATATATTATGCTATTGTTAAGGATCTCATCTTCTGCAACCTCTTCTCTTTCTTGGTTGCGGAAGTCATATTACATATTTCCTACTAAATTGCAAGTTTTTGTGCGATTTTTGTTCAGTCTAGCCTTAGCCTCTCACCCCTTTTTTTGGGTCTAGAGGAAAAAAATAAAATCTCGCTATCAAAAACCTCTAAATTAAAGAAAATTACATTTTTCGACAGAACAAGACATCCTACGAAAACACCCCATACCCTATCCTCAAACACACCGAAAAAAATAGACTCCCCCATTCCTGAAAAACAACGCTACCAAAAATGGTAGCGTCGAATGATGAATAAAAAGTCTGATTTATTCACTTGTTTTTCCATCAAATTCATCAGTTCCAGCATGCTCTGCCTCCTCTGCAATAGCTTTGGTCGCATGGATAACTCCGTCCTTGTGATGAGCAGGAGTATAAATTGTATACATCTTGAGCTCCTCTGTATCTGAAGTGTTGATTACATTATGATTAGACCCCTTTGGAACAATAATAACGGAACCATCTTCTACCTCATATACACTTTCATCAATCAGCACCTTTCACTTTCCAGATTCAAATCTGAAGAATTGATCATTCTCAGGATGAACTTCAGCCCCGATTTCTTCTCCTGGTTTGAGAGACATAAGAACAAGTTGCATTCCTTTGAGAGTATAGAGCACTTTTCTGAAATTATTATTTTCAAGAGTCAACTGCTCAATATTTTGCATTAAATCATTTCATGGTTATTTTCTAACAACAAAATAAAAAAAGGAATTATATAGTTGCTTAACTCATTGCAGATTCTGCATGTCCAGCCTTTTTGATAGAAGGTTGCATAGTTTTCATATCTACTTCCCAACTTGCAGGGCAGGCATGACCCTTATTTTCAGTTACATATTTAAGTGCATAAAGCTTTCTTACCAATTCTTTTTGCACTTCTTCCTACAACATCTGTATGGATTTCAACAGTCTTAGGACTCCCTCTGGAGAAACAATAAATGTTCCTCTTTCTGAATTTCCACTATCTTGATTGAGGATACCAAAGTATCTTGAAAGCGTTGTAGTTCTATCTGAAATCATAGGGAACTTAAAGTTTTTGAGCAATTCTTCTGACTGTACCCAAGACTTATGAGAGAATACAGAATCTACACTCACTGCAAAGACTTCTACATTTCCCATTTGTTGAATTTCTTCAAACTTATTTCCAAGATCCTTAAGCTCAGTAGGGACACACAAAAGTAAAATCTGCAGGATAAAAAGAAAAAAATACAGACCACTTTCCTTTGAGATCCTCCATAGTCTTTCTTTCTACATCATCAGTAACAGGATTGTAAAGAGTCAAATCAAAATTTGGTAATTTAGATTCAAGTCTTGCACATCCTCCTTCGCATAAATACAAAATGTTTTCGTGCATGGTTAATATTTATATAGTAATAAAAGAATTGAAAGTATAAATATCCTTTTCAAAAACAAGGCATTTTTCAAAACATCCTGCTTGATCAAAAAATAGGAGATAAAGACTCCTATTTAAGATAATATACACTAAGCGATGGCGAGCTAAATCCCATCTGTAATCCCTCAATGAGATTTTTAAAAATCATAATTCTGATAATCAGCACAGTTCTCCATCATAATAATAGTCGAAAAACCTGAAAGAAGAGCAAGATCTTTTTGCAAAGGAAACTTTCAATATCTCTGGACTCAGAAGAAGTACTATTGGTATAAAGATTAGTAAGCTCAATATTATCAGAAGAGACTATCTGAGGATGATTCCCTAAGTAAAGCTTTGAGTGGATTGGAAATAATTTTTCTTTGAGTCCGTGGACATGCAAGATATGAATGTCGGGGAAGGATCAGGATTTTTCCCCTTTTTAAATCTCAGGAGAGAGTGGTTTGCTTATATGTCTGATACTCTGTAGGGATAATCACTCAGTACAAGTTGTCCATAAAATCCTCAAATGAGCGCTGGAGTATTTGCTATCAAAATAAAGTACGAGAACTCCAAGAGGGACAATCTTTTTGCATTTCTCGCCTAGATCATCGTAATTCATCAAGAAGGCAAAGAAGTTTTTGAAAAGGCAAGCAAGATTCCAGTAGCTCGGACAAAGAGTAAAAGTCCTACCCATTTTTGTGGTTCACGCAGTCCGATATAATAAGGAATATTATCAAACATCCGTTGATTAAATGCTCAAAATCGTGAGGAACTAATCCCTGTTGCAAATATCCAAGATAAAAAGTCAAACAAGAATAAAAATCAGACTAATTTTTGTGATTTTTGTAAGAAAAATCGATACCCTCCAATACTTACTACAAACAAAATCACTGAAAACACCCACCAAAGAGGATTGACATCCTCTGGAAAAACAAAATAGCCAGTCTCTCTCCCCAAAAACCATATAACATCAAACTCGTCAATTCAAGATTGAAAAGGAGCTAAAGCATGAGAGAAATCCTTCGATATTTGCTTGATTAAAAAGTTGCTAGGGTATCTGTTACTACAGATCAATTACCCAAAAACCACCAATCAACCAATTGAGATTTGGAAGAAGAGTCATCCCCATCAAAAGCACAAGTCCAATAATACCTTTTTGTCCTGAGATATAAAAGAGCATAGATCAGACAAAACACCCCAGACTATAAATACCGTATGCGAAGACACCCCAATCGCTCCTCCAAATAGTAGTCCCGCAAAAGGTAATACTTTAGCTTTCAATCTGAAATAGTCTTGAGAAGCCGAACAAGCCCAAAACCCATTACTACAAATGCCAGGTAAACTCCTGGCTGGGTAATCATTCTCTCATAAAGAACTGGATTGAGCATCAACAAAAACACTCCAGCAATCGCAAGGGGAGTATGATACTGGGATCCAACTTTAAAAAGATTGGCAATTTGCATAGCAAGCATAAAAACCAAAGCCACCCACTCATAGTAACAAAAAGAATAATTTTGAAAATAACTGATAACCTAGCAACCGCATTCCTCACTCAGCTAGCGGCGTAATCAAATTTACCCTCAAAAATCAAGATTCCAGCCCGTTACTGGATAAGAAATATAATCGAGAAGAAAAATTCTCCTCCAGTATAAATCCACTCAACTCCCATGATCACTAAGCTGACAATCAAAAATCAAAGGTCAGATTTTTCGACTATTTTTCATTGAACTTTCTCAAAATGTAAATTCTTTGGAAAAGATAAATCAACAAAACAAACTCTACAGGCAAAAAACTTAATGTATACTGCACAAGACTAAGTGGTGGCAAAAAAATAAAAATAGCCCCAGCAATGTTATAGCTCAATTGCAAGACTATAGTTGACCTTCTTGTCTCCTCGAGCAATCAACACTTTAGCATAAAAACCCTAGCACACCATAAAGAAGTCCTCAAAGTACCACCAAGAGCAAAATTCCTACTTGTCCTGCTAGTTCTGGTTTCATTAGTCAAAGCACCTTCTCCCCAATATCCATGATCCGAGCAATGCTCCTAGTCCAGCTAGCAAGAAAAAGCAACAATGGATTTTTGATCCAAGCAAATGGTACCTGCTGAGCAGAGGAGTATTGAGTAAGTTTAGGATAATAGACAGTCTCTATCGCGACCCAATACATAAATAATAAACTTTCCACAACTGCGATCCCACCATAGATCCCTGCCTGCTGAGCATCAAAAAGATTCCTCACCATGATCAAGTCACTATTCATAAAGAAAGCCAAGAGCAATGCCAACAATACCGCATGAGATCAAAATTCTGAGACAAACGATTGATCCAAATTCAGCTTTTGAGTTTTTAAATTGATATGGACGCAATAGCCAAAACACATAAGCCCATACCAACACAAAACTTAACACCCCTAGCTCCTACTAACCCTCCAATAGCGACATAAACTCCATAACCACAATAGGCTAAAAGCAAGCCCAATTATCAGCTTAAATACTCATCACAAAATTCCATTTATCCCCAAAAATGTAAAATCTTTCCATCCCTTGGACAAAGGCAGAGAGTACCGTAGAAGGAAGGTCAACACCACCGATCCTCCAATCAAAACCAAAAGGCAATCGATAGGGAAGATGCAGATAATTTTTGCAAAAAGGAAGCGCCAACAAAAACAGTGCTCCAGCTAGGAGCCCTAGTAGCATACCACGAGGGAATGCCCACTGATAGAGTCAAACGATATCCTGATGGTTTTCCTCTCTGTTGTGCAATCTTTGGCATCAAAAAGAGTCCAATCCCTGCTGTCAAGACTCCCAAGATATTAAACACCCCTAGCATAGAGCTAAACTCTCCGAAGGGTTTTCTACGCTCATAAACTGGAGCATCAGAGGATGATAGACATAACTAAGCACACCAGCAGGGAGCGTTGTAGTTCCTATTCGAAGGATAGAAATTAATGTAGATTTTTGGTTCATTCAGAAGTTTGTTGAACTAAATTTTTGTCTTCTTCGATCTACGAGGAGCCAAGCAATCAAGCAAAAGAAGGTTAACCCACTTACTCAAAGTCCGAGATAAAAGTAGCTTTGTGGCCTAAAGTAGAGCGTAAGATTTACATCTATTGATCCATCTGGATTCTCCTTATAGTAATCTTTTGGAAAGTTTTCTCATAAAAATATTCTTGAAAAATTTAAAATTTATGAATTTTTAAGATTTGATCTAAATCTAAAATCCCACCATTTATGATACTTTTACAACATCTCTTACCTTTATTATCTTAGCTGGATTCCCAACAACTACTGAATAAGACAGAACATCTTTAGTAACAAGAGCTCCTGCACCTATAATAACCCCATCTCATATTTTAAAGATTACCAATAAATTTTGCTCAAGTTCATATCCAAACATCATTACCTACCACATAATTCATTTCATAAATATCGGATGTATCATTTTTCTTATAAAAAGGTAGAAGAAGGCAGAGAAAAAGGATATACAGAAATCCTATCTGCATAATGAGAATTATTAATAAATTCTACACCATGGGCAATAGAGCAAAATTTTCAAATAGTTACATTTTTGTAGGGACTAATATTCATCAAACCTCTGATCAAGAAATATATGTATAATCTCCAATATTACAATTTTCTAATCTATTTCCACCACAAATCATAACATTTTTCACAATTGACAATTAATTAAAAAGCCTTAGGTGAAATATAAATATTTTTATATAAATATAAATATTTTATATAATTAAATATTAAATAACCCATAAAGGCATTAAGGAATATCAAACATTTTTACTTTTTATAAAAACCTTTTACAAAAATCAAATTTCAATCTTTTTATTTTGTTCTACATTATCAATCATTTTTGTCAGTTTATGGTATTCATTTAAATCATCTGTAACATATTCAAAAACTTGGGTAAGTAGCAAGAAACTTTATTTTGTCTTGATAAGTTTTTCCTTGAAAAAGTCACTTTTCGTTAAGAGAAGAGGCAAAAATACTTTTCACAGGAATCTTATAATAATCTACAATGTATTGAATAAAGGTATCTAATCCTAAAGAAGCAATTGTTAAATGATCTTTTTATCATAAAGGTCTGTACGAACAGAAATTTTAGATAAACAATTTTGAAATACAATATTTTGATTATTTTTAAAAATCAAACGTTAAATAGAGAAAAACTATAAATCTAACATCTCTTTTATTTACAAAAAAACCTTCAAATTGCGATAAAACATAAATCAAAAACAAAGATACGAAACTAAAAATATAAAGTATATTATCTTTTTCTTAAAAGATAAGGGAAGAATTCTATATATTTCTTTTTCTAATATTCTTGATGAATTTTTGATAAATAAGCGTTCCATCAAAATCTACAATAAACTCGCTCATATGATCATCATTAACAATAAAAATTCAATTAACTATAATTTCTGTTAAAAGCTTCACTTCTTGCTTGTGAAGTTTCTCCGTATATACTGTTTAAGACAGACCAATCGCAAGATAATAATCTGTAAAAGCAATTGAAGTCAAAAAAATGTAGAAGAAAAACACTAAAAAGCAATAAGACATTTACATCAAAAGGATAAACACAATAAAGAATACACATAATTAAATAGTAACAAAAATATACAGAAATTTTATCCCTATCTGTCAAATTCCTTTTTGTAGTCAAATATCAGACATATGCCTTATCCAAAATATACGGCAAAATAAGAGCTATAGTAGAAAAAAATAATTAAACTCTGGATATAAAAGATTCACAAAAATATAAAGGAAGTAGAAATTTTAAAGCCCTTTCACCAAAAGAGTATATTTTTTTAATTTTGGAAAATAAGAATGAACTAATGCAACAAATACAAGTATTCATATTGCTACAAAAATTGCCAAAAAACAGGTTATAAGAAATAAGATCAAAAGTATCTAAACTGGAATACTATCACCACTCCTATCAAAGTATATACAACAGCATAAACTAATAGAGATATACCGTACTCTGAATGCAAACTAAATTTATAAATTTTTCCTTTTTTTGTCTTTTCTAAATCAACAAGATCATTAACTAAATAAATCAACACATACAAAGCTGTAGCAATTACAATCATTCCTATTACCTCAATAATAGCAATAAGATTTCCTTGAAATACCAAAAAGGATTAAGATAGGGATAAAGATTGTCAATATAGCATTAAAAATTAAGTATTCGATTTGAATTATAGCACAAGATAAAATAGGTTCTTTTTAAGAAAGACATGGCAATAACATAACAAAATTAAAATTATCTTTTTATCTAATTTTAATAAATATTGTTCTCTAAAAACAAAAAAACAATAATATCAAAAGTGTTACACCGCTTACTCAGAGTCCTACATAAAAAAATATGATTGTGGCCTAAAAGTAGAGCGTAAGATTTATATCTATTGATCCATCTGGATTCTCCTTATAGTAATCTTTTGGAAAGTGATGTACTCAACATCGATAGTTCGACCATTGGCATAATCATTAACAAGATGATGTGTTTCTTCAAAAAATAGGTTCATTATTTAGTAAAAGATTCCATCATCTAGAAAAAGTATCCTTAAAGTCTAAATTTTTGAACTCCACTTAAATGAAATAAAAGAAATATTATACTTTTACTGGCGAAGACCTATCTAAAATCAACATCCCTGTTGACGAAGAAGAAATAATCTCTCAATAACTATCTTTTTAAATTTAAAAGTATATAATTTCCGCTAGAACTCTCTATTATTTTTCTCATACTATATTTTTAAAAAAATATTTGGTCTTGTTTTTCTAATAAAGAACTATCAAATAGATAAGATTTCAAAAATCATTAGGAAGTGTTGGAAAAATAAATGATGTATTTAACCGCATGGTTGTTTAAAATTTTTTTCAGTCATTCATAATTTCTTTCTAGAAGCATTTGTTCAAACTTTTTCGATCTTTTCATGAGAAAAATCTTCCTGAAAAATCCTGCCTTTGAGTAAACAATTCTACTGGAGAATGCCCTTGAAAAAATAGTATTACTTTCTTCTCATATGATATAAGAATAACTACTTATACCGTAAGGTAAAAATAAGTATTCTTCCATTTGGATCCGTATATTTTCTTATTTTAGACATAAAATCTTTATATTCTTGAGGAATTTTTACATTAGTTTTTATTGTTTTTGTAGTCCATAAAGGTAATTGTAATAACACTCAACTAAACAAAGGAATAGCATTTATAAAAACCGCAAAAAAATAGGAGAAAAAAATAATAATATTATATAATTTTTCCCTTTCTCAAAAATAGTGCGAACAAGAATTAACGAGTAAAGTATTAGAAAACTATATATTAAAACAGAAAGAAATCGCAAACTTATCAAAAATTTCTGAACATAACAAATCAAGGAATTTGACCGAATCATAGAAAAAAATATTATAAAAAATTCATATTCTAGCAACAAAAAGAAATAAAAATCAAAAGAAATGAAGCAAATAATGATAAATATAATTTATAGTTTTTATGCTATTTTTGTATAATAAACAAAACAAATGGCAGAGACGAAGAATACTAAAGAAAAATAAATTGTATAATTATAATATTCATCAAATATCATTTTTGTAGGATTTCAAAATTAGAAAATAACCCATAATTAAAATTATTTAATAAAGGATTTATAATAGTATTTCCTCTTGATACTGCCTCAACTGTCGTATAAAATGTATTATTCATTTCACTTGTTAAAAACACCTTCGGAGACAAAACCTCAACCTGAAAATGAAACGAATAAAAAAATGGAACAAGCCAAAAACAATTGACTTCATAAAAGAGTTATTAAAATAATAAGTATCTTTTATAAAAATTTTTCTTTTTTTAAAAAAATGAAGAAAAACCAATAAAAGGAATTATAAGACCTAATACCCAAAGGAATTTGAGAGAATGCAATACTTCAGAAAACTCCTGAGAAAAAAATAAATAACAAGGAACTCTTTTCTTCACTCAAAGACATAATAAGAAGAAAAGATAAAAGCAATAATGGTACATAAGCCAAACAGGATATAAAAATACTTTTATTTGGTTTTATATAAATAATTGGAGATAAAACAAAAATAAACTAGAAAGCAAAGCCTCAACCTTGAAATCATTACCTATGATTTTTCAGAAAAATTTATACAAAAATAAAAACCTCAAGAGAGGCAAAGCTCCGATTAAAATATTTTGTATAATATAAGATGGGATACCAAAAATATTGAAAAGGAGCAATTAAAAATAAAAAGGTAAAAACAAAATATTGTGGGTTTGCAGAACCTAATCAAGAAAAAAATTAGTCCAAAGCATAACTTCAATATTTTTATCCATTCAATAGGGAAAAGATAAAAATAGCCTTGTATCATCACCACCAATAAATAAATCTTTTTCAAAACCAAAAATGGCAAAATAACAAAGATAATACAAAAACAAATAGACTGACCATATTGATGTAACTACTTTTGATTTTTCCAATTCATATCCCTGTAAATTAGTTAATAAATAATAAAAAGTATTTAAAATTTGGAGTTCTTGTTATTTCTGGCATAAATTCAGAGTCTTTTCTTTTTACGTAAGCTTTGTACAGTTTTTTTCTCTTTTTTTATCGTAGAACGAATATTCCATAAGTTTCGAATTAAAGACCTCTGAAGAGCTATACTTTTTATATTCACCAAATAGAAAAAATAAACTCAATCAAAGACTATTATAAAAATGAACTGGAATAATATATATTAGATTATACAATTCAAAAATTTTTAAATAAGATACATAATTTATTCTTGAAGTTATGATATTGAACAAATTCATTTTCAAACTTCAAGCTTGAACCTCATCCTGCATGATATACAGGAGATGTATTAGAATACATAACCTTATAACCAGCTATCCAACACCTATGACAAAAAAATCCGTTTCCTCAAAATAACACCAATAATCATTGTCAAATAATCAGATTTTTTTCTATTACTTTTTACGAATCAAACATGCCGCACCTTTTACTGTATAAGTATCCATTGGAAAAATCTAAACATTCATCTGAAGTTCTTCCATAAACTCCATAATAAAACAACATAGTAAAAATATGTCCAATATGAAACTACAGCATCGTATCTTTCTTTATCTTTTTAATAAAATTAATTTTTGGTTGAGCTATTGCTACTTCTTGATTTTTCTAAAAAGAAACCAACTCTGATAAAAGAATCCTCTGAAGATTCTGTATCACTATTTAACAAATAAACATATTCTCCCCTTGCATATTTTAATCATAAATTATTTCATCACGCAAATCATAAATTTACCTTAGATTTCACCAAAAATAACCTCTGGAAAATTTTTCTTCAACAAATTTTTACACTATCATCTGATTGATGCATTATCTACAAAAATAATCTCAAAAATCTTTAAAATTTTTGACTTAATAATGAAGTTAAACAATTTTTTTAATCCAAACATTTCAATTCAATTTACAATAATGATTGATACTTTTGGTAGCATATTTTTTTAATTTAAGTTCTAAATTTTTATAATTTTTGCGGCCCCTCTTCCAACAATTCCATAATTGGGAATTTTTTTAGTAACAACAGCATTTACTCCAACAATAGAGCCTCTTGAAATTATTATTCATGGAAGAATCATAACATTATACCCAATCCACCTATCCTCGTCAATAAGAACTGGCTTACTAATATACCCTAAAATTTTAATATATAAACATTTTATAACTATTTTATCATACTAAAAATCACTCCTAATCCTCCGGCTCAAAAACTCACAAGTCTTGAGAAATAAAAACCCCTAATGCAAGTAATGGATGAGACCAAAAATCTTTTCTCCTTTAGAAATATCATATATCTATTTAAGATTGAGGTTTGTTGATCAGAAGCCAAATTTAATCAAAGACTTTTCATTTGTTCTTTATATAAATTTAGACTTTTACCATAATAGAATTTTTTTCTTTAAATTAAGAGAAAAGGTAAAGTCATCATAATCATGATAAATATTAAAAATTTTGTATAATTTTTGTTCTATATCACAATTTTTTTCTATCTGTTGTGGCACAATAAATTCTTCATAGCAAACAATATCTTTAAATCCTCAAACTCTTTTTAACTAAATCCGCATCTAAAAATCTTGCTTTGCCTCAATAGCACTTCATTTATAAAAACTTCTTTCAAATGCAATTACCTTTGTCCAAAATGAAGATCCTGTATCAACAACAGGAATTACAACACCTCAATTTTGTGAATCTTGCTGTATTTGTTGAACACAATCTGCAATTAACTCCTTATCTAAAGACATATCTCAATCAATAAAAAAAGGAAGAAATCTCCTTTTGCTTTCTCTATCCCATAATTTTTCTGCGCAGTTCTTTCTGGTCACTTAGTATAAACTGCATCCGCATATTTTTCTGCTATTTGTCTTGTTGTATCCTTACTCTGATTGTCAACTACAATCATTTCAATATTAGGGATACGTCTGATCTTTTACGGTTTTTAATGTTGTCTCTAGTGTTCTTGCACTATTGTAAGTTGGTATAATCACAGATACCAAGGGAGACTTATTTTGTTGCATCTGATATATAGAAAGTAAAAATTGTTCAAATTTTTTTAACTTTTTCATTCCATCATTCAAGACTCTTTACATAGTTTAATGCTTTTTTTGACTCTGTGAATAAAGATAAGACTCATTTTCTATCAATTCTTTTAGCTTATCTCACATAGCTTTATAATCACCATCAGGGATCAGGAAACCATTGACTCAATCTTTAATACTATCCCTAAGACCTGATACATCATATCCGATTACAGGTATTCCATAACTATTTCCCTCTAGCACAATCAATCCAAATCACTCTTTCATAGATGGGACAAGCATTACCCTATGAGAAGATATAAAGCTTTGAAAATCTTCTCTTGGAATATATCCACAAAAATTTATATTTTCGAGTACTCCATATTGAGTAGCTATAGGAATTCAACATATTTTTGTCCTGAGCATTCCCTACAATATCTAATATATAATGTGAAAACCTTGTATCTGAATGTATAAAAATTCAAAAAGCCTGAATTGCATCTTCGACTCTCTTTATTGGCATGAGTCTTCCGAGGAAAAAGGATTCTATCTTGTTTATTGTCCATCTCTATCTGTTCAATAGGCACGATATCACAAGCATTTTCGATAACCCTTACCTTTTCTTCTTCAAATCAGAATCTTTGGACTAATTCTGTTTTTGTACTTTCAGAAACGCAAATCGTTGTACATCTCCTGTATGGTTTTAAAAATTGATAATATATCCATTTCCCTATTTTGTTCAATGGCCATGGATATGAATAGTCTCGCTCTTTATCTCCGACATGATGCGAAAAACACAATTGGAGTTTTTTTCTCATATAATGGACTTAACAAAGGCAAACCGCCTGCTTCGTCAATAATAATGTCATATTTTTCCCCTCAAATGTTTATTATATCGCCAAGGAAATAGAAAATAACTTGTCTTTAGGTTAAACTTTCTAATAACTTCTATTCCATCATAACAATCTTTTTCTCAAGCTCCTGGAAAAGTATAGGCAAACCATGTTACCTGATGTCCAAGCTTGACAAGCCCCTTTGCATATTCATGTATCACCTTTTTCTGCTCCTCATGCAAAGGGATGTTTACTATCTTTCCGAGTAGAAATAAAAATTCTCATTTGTTATTCGTAGATTTAAAAGACCGTCTATAGCTTCAATACTGCTATATGCAAT